>Ga0209172_10001163_pt1 | contig 60065 bp, 58 predicted proteins | sample LarsenN4metaG_FD_184113 | JGI IMG/M metagenome (GOLD analysis project Ga0209172, IMG submission 184113) | Hot spring sediment bacterial and archeal communities from British Columbia, Canada, to study Microbial Dark Matter (Phase II) - Larsen... ...
CACCCTGGACGTCCTGTGGAAGCTCGCCGACACTCGGCCCGTCCGCCAGGAGGCCACCGCCCGTGGGTAACACCGTTCTGAGGCATCGGTCGCGCAGTACGGTAACCCCTACTTCTGAGGCATCACGGGACCGGCACGGCCCGGTTCCTGGGCGGGCCCTCCGGCCGCAAAGGCGTTCCGCGATCCGGGCAGGGGTGCTATGCTGCCCGTCCCGGCCGGGCCGCCGTCGGCGGAGGCCGTGGTGATTCGCGCTCGCTGGAGGCATCGCATGAGGCAGATCGCGCGCTCCATCCGGACCGCCGCCCTCGCCGCGCTCCTGCTGCTCGCGGGGGCAGGCACCCTCGGGGCCCACCCGCACGGCAACGAGCCGCTCATCCTGGGCGTGGCGCCGCAGCAGGAGCCGACCAAGGTGTTCGCCATGTGGCAGCCGTTCCTCCGCTACCTGGAGCGCGAGGTGGGCCACCCCTTCACGTTCGAGACGGCGTCCTCCATCGAGGAGTTCCAGAAGCGCGTCGTGGAGGGCCGGTACGACATCTGGTGGGGCAACCCCCTCACCTACATCCAGGCGAGCAAGAAGGTCGGCTACCATGCCATCGCGCGCGACACCACGCGCATCGCCGGCCTGCTCGTCGTGCGCAAGGACACCGTCAAGGACGTCAAGGAGCTCGCCGGCAAGAAGGTCGCGTACTCGGCGCCCGACGCCATCGGCGGCACCCTGCTCGTGCAGGACCACCTGATCCGCCACGGCGTGGCCGCCGACCAGGTGCAGGTCATCTACACGGGGACGCACGACTCGGCGTACCGCGCCGTGCTGGACGGTCACGCCGACGCCGCGGGCGGGGTGCCGCGCAGCTTCAACGCCCTGGACCCGGCCCTGCGCGAGCGGCTCACCGTGCTGGCCCGGACCACCGAGGTCGCGCCCCAGCCGTTCGCCGTGCACCCGCGCGTGTTCAGGGCCACGGTGGTCAAGATGCAGCGGGCGCTCCTCAAGCTCAACTGGGTGCCCGAGGGCAAGGACATCCTGTCCTCGATCCAGTACCGCGAAATCGTCGTGTCCAACGACCTCGACTACGACGTCCACCGCCAGGTGGCGACGCGGCTGAAGATTCCGTATTGAGCGTCGCGGCGGCGCCGCTCCGGAGGTCATCATGAACTGGCGCGGACTCGCTCTGGTGACGGCTCTGATCGCCGTCGGCAACGTGGCGCTCACGCTGCTGGTGCTGTGGGGGCTGAGCGCGGTCGGCGTGCCGCCGGGGCGCAGCCCGGGGGCGTCCATGGCCACGCAGCGGCTGGCCGAGGTCTACGCCAACGAGGCGTTCCGCTACGTCATCACCCACGATTACGCCGCCCTGAACGTCATCATCCGCCAGACCGCGGCGTGGCCGGAGGTCGTCTACGTCAGCGTCGAGGACCCCCAGGGGCGGATCCTCGCCCACTCCGATCAGGCGCGGGTGGGCCAGGTGTGGACCCCGGAGACGGCGCGGAGCATCCGGGCGACCGTCAAGGTGGCCTACGACGAGGTGGTCGCGGTGATGTCCGACCCCTCGGGCGACGCGCGCACGAAGGGTCCCATCGGCCGGGTGCGCCTGGGCTTCATCGCCGACAAGACGCCCCAGCCCGTGCCCGGCGCGCCGCAGCCGCCGCTGTGGGCCGCGCTGGCCGCGGCGCTCGCCCTCGCCGTGCCGATGGGCGCGCTGGCCGTCCGGCTCGGCGGCGCGCCGGCCGCGCCCCCCGAGGCGGAGCCGGAGCAGGTGACGCGCCTGGTGCGCGACCTGAAGGAGACGGCCGGCGAGGCGGAGCGGCTCCGCAGGGAGCAGGCCCGCCAGGCCGAGGAGGTCGCGCGCCTGCAGCGCGAGCGGACGGCGTTCGCCGAGACGGTGGCCGCGCTCGAGCAAGAACTCCAGGACGAGCGCGCGGCCTCGGCGGCGGCGCTCGAGCAGGCCCGCGGCGACGTCGAGGCGCTCGCCCGCGAGCGCGACGACCGCGCGGCCGAGGCCGGCGCGCTGCGGGCGGCGCTGGACGGCGAGGGCCGGGCCGGGCCGGTGCCGGCGGCCGCGGCACCCGGCGGGGGCGACCACGGCAGCGAGGCCGGCCGCAGCGCCCAGCATCGCGCCGTCGCCCACATCTGCCACGCGTTCCGGCACTCGCTGACGACGATCCTCGGCTTCTGCCGCCTGCTCCTCAGGGACGACGGCGGCCTGGACCCGCGCCAGCGTTCGGACGTGGAGACGATCCAGCGCGCCGGCGACGAGCTCCTCGGCTTCATCAACATCCTCTCGGAGCTGGCCCGCGCGGATCAGGGCGCGCTCCCCTGCCGCCGCGAGCCCGTGGCGCTGGCGGCGCTGCTGGTCCGGGCGGCGCAGGCGCCCGCGGTCGCCGGCGCCGTCGACGTCATGCTCGATCCCGACGACTCGGCCCTCGTCGAGGGCGACCCCGCTCACGTCGGGCGCGCGCTCGACCTGCTCCTGCAGCACGCCGTCGCCGACGCCCGGGAGGGCCCCGTCGTGGCGACGGCCCGCGCCCAGGACGCCACGGCCACGGTGGAGGTCGCCTATCCCCGCCCGCCGCTCGGCGACGACGAGCTCGGGCATCTCTTCGAGCCGTTCGCCGCGCCGGGGGGCGGCAGCGGCGACGTCCGGGGGGCGCGCCTGGCCCTCGCGCGGGCGCTGGTGGCGCTCAACGGCGGCGGCCTGTCCGTCCTGGCCGCCGAGCGTTCCGTCACGTTCGCCCTCACGCTGCCGCGCTCCGCCACGCCGCCGGTGGACGGTGACGACGCCCCCCGATCCGAGCGCGGCGATCACGCCCAGGAGACTGCCCGCCGATGACCCGCACGCTGCTCTACATCGATCGCGATCCCTCCATCCGGCTCCTGCTGCAGCGGGGTCTGTCTCCCGCCGGCTTCGCGGTGCTCGAGGCCGACGACACCGCGCAGGGGCGCGCGATCGCGCGCGACGCCAGACCCGACGCCGTGCTGGTGGACCTCGACGCCGCCGGCATGCGACCGGCCGAACTGGTGGCCGCGCTGCGCGGCGCCCCGGGCCTGGAGACCGCCCCGCTCCTCGCCTCGACGGCCGAGGACCGGCCCGAGCATCTCGAGCAGGCCGCCGCCTGCGGGTTCGCCGCCGTCCTCGTCAAGCCCCTCGACCTCGACGCGCTCGCCGCCCGCCTCGAATCGCACGTGGCGCCCCGCGCGGGCGCGGCGCCCGCCGCCGGCGGGAGGACGCCCGCCGACACGCCGCCGCGCGCGACGACGCCCCTCGGCACGCCGGCCGCCGCCGGCCCGTCGCCGGCCGCGCCGGGAACGCCGCAGGCCTCGGCCACGCCGCCGATGCTGCTGCGGGTGCTGGACCCGCTGGTGGAGAGCGTCGTGGAGAACGTGTCGGCGGCGGACGCCGTGCTGACCCTCGGCGGCGAGGACGAGGAGCTGGTCGTGGCCGCGGCGCACTCCGTCCGCCCGGGCGCGACGCTGCCCCCGAGCGGCACGCGCATCCCGCTCGGCGCCGTGCCGTGGCTCGCCGACGCGATGCGGGGGCGCCAGCCCGCCGTCATCGACGCCGCGACCGTCGCGGAGTCGCCGCTGATGGCCGCGGGCATCACGAGCCTCCTGGTCGTGCCCCTGACCGGCGAGCACGGCCCCCATGGAGCGCTCGTGATCGGCGAGCGCCGGCGACGTACCTTCGCCTTCCCGCCCGCCCAGGTGGAGGAGGCCGTCCGGGAGGCCGGCCGCCTGGTGCTCGTCATCGAGCGGCTGGCCCGGCTCAACACCGCGATCGCCGAGGCCCGCCGCGACGTCGAGCGCTACCGCGCGCAGCTCACGCGCACGGTGGCCACGGGCGGCGCCGACCACACCGACGCGCGCGACCAGGCGCTGGCCGACCTGGGCGCGCGGGTGGCCCGGGCGATGGGACTCGGAGCCGACGAGATCGAGCACGTGCGGCAGCGGCTGCTGGTCCACGACAGCGGCCGCACCTGGCTGCGCCAGGCGCTGCTGCCGCACGTGCGCGTGTCCGCCGACGTCCGCGAGCGGCTCCTGGCGCTGCACGGCGCGCTCGGCGCCGAGATCCTGCGCGGACTCGGCTGGGCCCCGGCGATCGTCGACGGCGGCGGCCCCGCCGCCCCGGCGAGCGCGGACGCCGCCGGGCGGATCGTGAAGACGCTGGTGGCCTGGGAGGAGCGGCTGGCCGGCACGGCGGCGGGATCGCGCGACCGCCTGGAAGCCCTGGCCGCGATGCGGAAGGACGCGAGCGGGGGGATGGAGCGGCGGGTGCTCGACGCCCTCGCCGCGGCGGTGGCGGCGCCGGCCACGACCGCCGGCGCCTGACGCCTACTTCGTCTTCGCCAGCGCCCGGGGCGGCTTGGTCACGGGGGCCGGCTTGACCTTGTCGTCCTTGAGCATGCCCTTCAGCTGGTTCACCGTGTCCGAGAACTGCGAGACGTCCTGGAACTGCCGGTAGACCGACGCGAAGCGGACGTAGGCCACCTGGTCCAGCTTCTTGAGGTGCTCCATCACCATCTCGCCCAGCTCGTTCCACTTGATCTCCTTCTCGGAGCGCTCGTGGAGCTGGGCCTCGACCTCGGCCACGATGTCGTCGACCTTCTGCACGGCCACCGACCGCTTCTCGCAGGCCTTGAGGATGGCGTTGCGGAGCTTCTGCCGGTCGAAGGGCTCGCGCCGGCCGTCGCGCTTCTCGACGTGCGGCAGGACGTCCTCGATGTACTCGTACGTGGTGTACCGGCGGTGGCACTTCAGGCACTCGCGCCGGCGGCGGATGAACTCGCCCTCCCGCCCCACGCGGGAATCGACCACGCGATCCTCGGTGTGGCCGCAGAACGGACACTTCATGCCGACCCCCCCCTCGCGCTCACGCGCGGCGCTCCGCATAGAGCGGGAAGCGACCGGTCAGCTCCTGGACCTCGCCGCGCACGGCCGCCTCGACCGCCGAGGACCCGGGCCTCGACAGCACGCGGTCGATCAGCTCGGCGATGCGCGCCATCTCCGGCTCCTTCATGCCCCGCGTCGTCACCGCCGGCGTGCCGATCCGGATGCCGCTCGTCACCATGGGGCTCTTCGTCTCGAACGGGATCGTGTTCTTGTTGACGGTGATCCACGCCCGGTCCAGCGTCTCCTGGGCGTCCTTGCCGGTGACGTTGCGGCTGGTCAGGTCGAGCAGGAGCAGGTGCGTGTCGGTGCCGCCGGTCACGAGCCGGTAGCCCCGGTCCAGCAGCGCGCCGGCGAGCGCCCTGGCGTTGGCCACGACCTGACGCTGGTAGGCACGCCACTCGGGCGCCAGCGCCTCCCGGAAGGCCACCGCCTTGGCGGCAATGACGTGCATGAGGGGGCCGCCCTGCACGCCCGGCATGACGGTCTTGTCCAGGGCCGCGGCGTGGCGCGCGCCGCACAGGACCATGCCGCCCCGCGGGCCGCGCAGCGTCTTGTGCGTCGTCGTGGTGACGAAGTCCGCGAGGCCGACGGGCGAGGGGTGCAGGCCCGCGGCCACGAGCCCGGCGGGATGCGCGATGTCGGCCATCAGGACCGCGTCGACTTCGCGCGCGATGTCGGCGAACGGCCCGAAGTCGATGGCGCGGGGAAAGGCCGAGCCGCCGGCGATGATCATGCGCGGCCGGTGGCGCCGGGCCAGGTCCCGCACCTCGTCGAGGTCGATGCGCTCCGTGTCGCGGCGCACGCCGTAGGGGACGATCGTGTAGAGCTTCCCCGAGTAGTTGACGGGGCTGCCCGCGGTCAGGTGGCCGCCGTGGGAGAGGTTCGGGCCCAGCACCGTGTCGCCCGGCTTGAGCACGGTGAAGTACACGGCCATGTTGGCCTGGGCACCGGAGTGCGGCTGCACGTTGGCGTGCTCGGCCCCGAACAGCTCCCGGGCGCGCGCGATGGCCAGCTCCTCGGCCACGTCGACGACCTCGCAGCCACCGTAGTAGCGACGGCCGGGATAGCCCTCGGCGTACTTGTTCGTCATGACGGAGCCGAGGGCCTCGAGCACGGCCTCCGACACGAAGTTCTCCGAGGCGATCAGCTCGAGGTTGCGGTGCTGTCGCTGCGCCTCCTCGCGCAGGGCCTTGGCGATGTCCGGATCGACGTCAGCGAGCCGCCGCATGGCAGGCCATATCTGGCCCACCATACCGGTTGGGGCGCGGCGGTGTCAAGCCACCAACATGTCGGGGTCGGGGGCCGCCGCGCGATCGGTGAGGACCAGGGCGCCGGGGTGGGTCCTCAGGACGGAAGCCGGGACCGCGGGGCTGACCGGGGCGTGCAGCATGCGGCCGAGCGCCGGCCGCTTGCCCTCCCCGCTGACCAGCACGACGACCTCGCGAGCGGCGAGGATGGTGGCCAGCCCGAGGGTGACGGCGCGCGCCGACACGGCGCCGCCGGCGAGGGCCAGGTTCACGCCGTCCGTGCCGATGTACTGCACGGTCTCCGACAGCAGGTCCACCGTCCGCGTCGTCGACGAGAAGGGGGTGCCCGGCTCGTTGGAGGCCAGGTGCGCGTTGGGCCCGAGACCCAGCATGACGAGGTCGAGCCCGCCGGCGGCCACGATGCGCTTCTCGTAGTCCTGGCACATCGCGTCCAGGTCCGGCGCGTCCAGGCGGAACCGATGGCAGCGGTCGGCGGGCACGCCGGCCCAGGCCAGGAACTCGCAGCGGATCTGCCGCCAGAAGTAGCCGTCCACGGGCGCGGGCGGGCACAGCTCGTCGATCGAGAACAGCCGCACGCGGGAGTAGTCCACCGGGGACGCGGCCTGCAGCGCGCGGAGGCGCTCGTACATCCGGCGCGGCGTGCGGCCCGCCGGCGCCGCCAGGGCGAGGTCGGGCCGCGCGCGCACGCGCGCGCGCAGCAGCGCGGCGGCCTCGCCGGCGAGCTCCTCGGCGTCGCGATGGACGATCACGCGCACGCGCGCGACTCCGCCGCCGGAAACGCGAACCGCTCGAGGACGGCGCCGTCCACGCCCATGGCCGTGAGGCGGACGAGGTCCAGGCGGGCCTCCGCCGCCTGGACCTCGTCCGCCGACACCCGTGTCGAGGGATGCGCGGGCACGAACAGCGTGCAGCAGTCGGCGTCCGGCTCGATCGAGATCTCGAACGTCCCGAGGCGCCGGGCCTCGGCGGTGATCTCGAGCTTGTCCATGCCGATCAGCGGTCTGAGGATCGGCAGCCCGGCCACCTCGTCGGCGCGGGCGATGTTCGTGAGCGTCTGCGAGGCCACCTGCCCCAGGCTCTCCCCGGTGGTCAGCGCGAGCGCGCCCGTCCGGCGGGCCAGGGCCTCGGCGATGCGGACCATCATCCGCCGGTACACGACCACGCGCAGCGGCGCCGGCACCGCGAGCGTCACCTCCCGCTGGATCTCGCCCAGCGGGACCAGCAGCAGGTCCGACCGGTACTGCCACTCGGTCAGGCGCCCGACGAGCGCGCGCGCCTTGGCCTGCGAGGTGGCCGGCAGGTACGGCACGCTGTGGAAGTGCACGAAGACCACGCGGCAGCCGCGCTTCATCATGCGCCAGGCGGCGACCGGCGAGTCGATCCCGCCGGACAGCAGCGCGGCCACGGTGCCGCTGGCGCCGACGGGCAGCCCCCCGGGACCCGGCACGCGCTCCACGTAGACGAAGGTCTCCGCGGGCAGCACCTCCACGTGCACCGTCAGCTCGGGCGAGGTCAGGTCCACCCGCGGCGCGAACGCGGCGGAGCGCTCGAGCACGAAGGCGCCCAGCTCGCGGTTCAGCTCGACCGACGTCATCGGGTAGGTCTTGAAGGCGCGCCGGGCCGAGATGCGGAAGGAGGCGAAGCGCCGGCCCTCGGTCAGCGCCGCCACCGCCCGCTTCATGGCGTCCACCGAGGAGGGCACGCGCTGGACCAGCGCCACGCTGGCCACGCCGCACACGCGCGCGGCGCGGTCGCGCACGGCCTCGGGCGGCGCGTGGTCGAGGTCGAGCAGGATGCGGCCGGGCAGCTGGCGCACGCGCACGCCCCCCAGGTCCGACGTCGCCCGCGCGAGGTTCCGCGCCAGGTGCCGGAGGAACAGCGGCCGGTTGCCCCGCTTGAGGCTGATCTCGTGGTAGTGGACGATGACGGCCGGGCGCACGGCCGGGCTCCTCAGTAGGCCGCGTTCGGGAAGGTGCAGACTCCCGCGGCCCGCCCGGGCACGCGGTACATCTTGACGTTGACGCCCGACACGCCGTCGCAGAACGGCTGGCCCAGCACGCCGTCGTGGATGGCCCAGCTGCGCCCGCGGATGGTCGCCTCGAACCCGGGCCGACGGAAGGGCGAGGAGCCGTCGAGCCGGGCGCGCAGCGCGCCGTCGGGCTGGAAGCCGGCGTGGATGGCCTCCATGCGGTCGCGCCCCGTGAAGTAGTCGCAGCCGTGCCGCTCGTAGAGCAGCGCGGAGTGGTAGAAGAGCGGCTCCACCAGGTAGAAGTCGCAGCCGAGCAGGCCGCAGAAGCTGTCCATCGTCTCGAGCACGCGCCGCAGCATGCGCAGCCCCGGACGCACCTGCCCGGGCGCCAGCCCGTCGCGCAGCGCGCGCGCCTCCTCGGCCAGGTTGCGGCCCGCGGTGCCGAGCAGCGTCTCGTGGCCGTCGGCGTCGCGGTCGATCCCGTAGCGCACGCCGTCGGGATCGTTGATCTGCACCAGCGACAGCTCGGGCGCCCCGAAGGCCGACATGCCGACGTCCACGAGGAGCACCGGGTCCAGGTCGTGCTCCCGCGCGCGCAGCTCGACGCGCGCCCACGACCGCTCCTCGCCCGACGTGATGCGCACCAGGCGCTCGCCGGGGGCGCCGCCCAGGCCGCGCCGGTCGACGCCGTAGCGGACGAGCAGTTCCTCGGGAATGAGCCGCATGTAGAGCTGCTCCCGCACCGAGACGGGCAGCGCGTTGAGCCCGGCGATCGCGTCGGTCACGGCGCCACCGCGGCCCGGGCCCGCTCGAGCTCCTCGGGCGTGTTGACGTTCATGAACAGCAGCGCGGGGTCGCCGTGGCGGGCCACCTCGGCCTCGGCGATCTCCACGACGCGGACGCGATCGAAGAAGCCCACGATCTTGAGGCGCCCCGCCCGCAGGCGCTCCTCCATGTGGGGCAGGCAGGCCTTGCCGTACGCGGCGTGCAGGGTCTCGTACTGCCCGGCCACGCGCGGCACCACCACGTCGCCCTCGGCCGCGCGCTCGACCACGAGCCGCACGACCTCGCGCTTCACGAAGGGCATGTCGCAGGCCACGGTGAAGGCCGCCTCGCCGCTCGCCGCGCGGAGTCCCGAGTAGATGCCGCCGAGCGAGCCGCCGCCGGGAAAGACGTCGCCCACCATGGGCAGGCCGAGGAAGGCGTAGAGCTCCGGCGTGTTCGTGACGACCAGCAGGTCGTCGACGACGCCGTCGAGCGCGGCGACCACCCGCTCCACGAGGCGGCGGCCGCCGAGCTCGAGCAGCGCCTTGGGTCGCCCGCCCATCCGCGTGCTGAGGCCGCCGGCCTGGATCACGCCGGTCACGCGCATCGCCGCCGGACCGACGCCCCCGCGGCAGGCTCCGCGGGGCGCCGGGCCGCCGCGCCACCCGGGCGAGGGCTCATGCGATGCGCACCGCCCCCTCGCGGAGGACGCGCGGCGGCTCCACGGTGAGGTCGAGGACGGTGGACGGCAGCCCGCCCGCGGTCCTGCCCGCGTCCAGCACGAGCGCGAGCCGGCCGCCGAAGTACGCGAGGACCTCGGCGGCCGTCGTCGGTGGCGGCGCGCCGGTCGGGTTCGCGCTCGGCGCCGTGACCGGCCCGCCGAGCGCCCGGGCCAGGCCGCGGGCGACGGCGTGGCCGGGCACGCGCACACCGACCGTGCCCGTGCCCGCCGTCACCTCGTCCGGCACCTCGGGCCGGGCCCGCAGCACGAGCGTGAGGGGACCCGGCCAGTAGCGGCGGATCAGCGCGCGCGCCGCCGACGGGATCTCGGCGAGGCGCTCGGCCGCCGCCTCGCTGTCGACGAGGACCAGCAGCGGCTGGGACGCCGGGCGCTCCTTGACGGCGAACACGCGGCGGACGGCGGCCGCATCCAGCGCCGAGGCGCCGAGGCCGTAGAACGTCTCGGTCGGGAAGGCGACCAGGCCTCCGGCCTCGAGGACCGCCGCCGCGCGGCAGAGCGCGTCGAGCTCGGGCGCGTGGCCATCGATGCTCAGGACCTGGGTGCCCACTCGGCGCGCGTCACTCCCTGGCCTTCATCCGGTCGGCCACCCGGCGCGCCCGCTCCTCGACCTCGTCGGCCAGCCGGGTCCGGTACGCGGCGAGCCGCTCCCGGAGGGCGGGGTCGGCGGTGGCGAGGATCTGCGCGGCCAGGATCGCGGCGTTGGCGGCGCCCCACTTGCCGATGGCCACCGTGGCCACGGGCACGCCGCGCGGCATCTGCACGATGGACAGCAGCGCGTCCAGGCCGCCGAGGGGGGTGGCGTCGATGGGGACGCCGATCACCGGTAGCGGCGAGGCGGCGGCGAGCACGCCGGGCAGCGCGGCCGCCCCGCCGGCGGCGGCGATGAGCACGCCGAGTCCCCGGGCGTGCGCCGTCGCCGCATAGTCGTGGGTGCGCCGCGGCGTGCGGTGCGCGGACGCCACGACGACCTCGCTGCCGACCTGCAGCGCGTCCAGGACCTTCACGGCATCCAGCATCACGTCGAGGTCCGAGTCGCTGCCCAGCACGATGCCCACGCGAACGGGTCTCTCCACGCGCCCTCCTAGCCGGCCTCGGCCTCGAGCATGCGCCGGCCGATGTCCCGGCGGTAGTGCATCCCCTCGAACCGGATGCGGCCCGCCGCTTCGTAGGCCCGCGCGATGGCCGGGGCGATCGACGCCGCGGACGCCGTCACCCCGAGCACGCGCCCGCCGGCGGTCACCAGCCGGCCCTCTCGCTGCGCGGTGCCGGCGTGGAACACGCGCACGCCGGCGAGGCGCTCGGCCTCGTCCACGCCGTCGATCGGCAGCCCCGTTCGGTAGTCGCCGGGATAGCCGCCCGAGGCGAGGACGACGCACACCGCCGCCACGGGGCGGAGCGCCACGCGCCCGGGCAGCCGCTCGCCGCGGGCGGCCGCGTGGAGCAGCGGGACGAGATCCTCGCCCAGGCGGGCCACGAGCACCTGGCACTCGGGGTCGCCGAAGCGGCAGTTGAACTCCAGGACCTTGGGGCCCGCCGCCGTCATCATCAGGCCGACGAAGAGCACCCCGCGGTAGGGCGCGCCGCCCTTGGCGAGCGCGGTGAGCGTCGGCGTCACGATGGTGTCCATGACCCGGCGCTCGGCGTGCTCGTCGAACCCGGGCACCGGCGAGCACGTGCCCATGCCGCCCGTGTTCGGGCCGCGGTCGCCGTCCAGCACCGTCTTGTGATCCTGCGCGACGCCGAGGACGACGGCGTCCACGCCGTTCGAGAGCGCGAAGAACGAGACCTCCTGGCCTTCGAGGAACTCCTCGGCGACGACTCTCCGCCCCGCGGGGCCGAAGCGTCCCTGCATCATGCCTTCCGTGGCCGTCACGGCGTCCTGGAAGGTCGAGCAGACGACGACACCCTTGCCGGCGGCCAGGCCGTCGGCCTTCACCACGAGCGGCGCGCTCGTCGCCGCGTACCTGTGCCGGTAATACCGGGTGGCGCTGGACAGGTCCTCGAACGTCTCGGACCTCGCCGTCGGGATGCCGTGCTCGAGCATCAGCCGCTTGGCGAACGCCTTCGAGCCCTCCAGACGCGCGGCGTCCCGGGTCGGCCCGAGCGCGAGCAGGCCGCGCTCGGCGAACCGGTCGGCGAGGCCCGCCACCAGCGGCGCCTCCGGGCCGATGACGGTGAAGTCGATGCGCTCGCGCTCGGCCAGCGCGAGCAGCTCGTCGTGGGCATCGACGCCGATCGGCACGCAGGTGGCGTGGCGCGCCATCCCGGGGTTGCCGGGCGCGGCGTAGAGGCGCTCGACGAGCGGGCTCTCGGCCAGACGCCAGGCCAGCGCGTGCTCGCGGCCGCCGCCGCCGATCAGCAGCACCCTCACTCCGTCGTCCCCCCTCCCGGCGGCTCCACCAGCTCCAGGTGGGCCCGCGCGATGCGCGCCCACGGGCTGCCGGCGTCGAGCTCCAGGTAGCGCTGCCAGTGTCCCATGGCCTCGCCGCCGCGGCCGGCGCGCGCCAGCGCGGCGGCGAGGTTGAAGTGCGCGTCGGCGTAGTCGGGCGACAGCGCGAGCGCCCGGCGATAGTGCTCGACCGCGCCCTCCACGTCGCCGCAGTCCTCGGCGAGCGAGCCGAGATTGTACGCCGCCTCGGCGCACCGGGGGTCGTGCTCGAGGGCGCGCTCGTAGGCGTGGCGGGCGTCCTCGTAGCGCCCCATGCGGTGCAGGAGCAGGCCCTGGTTGTTCCAGGCCGCCGCGTACGTGGGATCGAGCGCGACGACGCGGCGATAGGCGTCCAGGGCCTGCTCCCAGCGGGCCGGGTCGCCGTCCCACTCGCTGGCGCGCTCGAACCACGTCTCGGCCTGCGTGGCCGGCGGGTGGAGCGGCCGCACCAGCCCGGTGGTCAGGGTGGCGGCGACGTCCTTCTCCAGGCCGCCGGCGTCCAGGCCGAGCACGGCCTGGCCCGTGCGCGGATCGAAGCGCACGCGATCCGACTCGGCGAGGAGCCGGCCGTCCTCCATCACCAGCCGCACCTCGGCGAGCGGGTCCTTGAGGTCGGGGTCCTGGCGTCGCAGCGACTGCAGCGCCTGCTTGATCTGGCGCACGGAGGCGCCGGCGTCGAGCAGCGCGCTGGCGGCCTTGAGCGCGAGCAGGTCGCGGAACGTGTAGCCCGCGTCGCGGTGCAGCAGGTCCAGTCGCCGCAGCTGCGCGGCGCGGCGCGGCGTGAGGCTCAGCACGCGCGTGAGCTCCCGCAGGCCGTAGATCCGCTCGGGGCTCCGGCCCGTCATCCCTCAGTGCCTGAAGTGGCGCGTGCCCGTGAAGACCATGGCCATGTCGTGCCCGTCCGCGGCGGCGATGACCTCGTCGTCGCGCAGCGAGCCGCCCGGCTGGATCACGGCGGTGGCGCCGGCGCGGGCCACCTCGTCCAGGCCGTCGCGGAAGGGGAAGAAGGCATCGGACGCGCAGACGGTGCCGCGCGTCTCGAGGCCGACCTCCCGGGCGCGGGCCACGGCCAGCCGCGCGGAGTCCAGCCGGTTCATCTGGCCGGCGCCGACGCCCACGACCTGCTCGCGCGTGGCCAGCACGATGGCGTTGGACTTGACGTGCCGGGCCACCCGCCAGGCGAAGCGCAGCGCCGCGGTCTCGTCGGCGGACGGCGACCGGCGGGTGACGGTCTTGAGCGCCGCGGGATCGAGGTCCTCCGCGTCGTCCGCCGTCTGCGCGAGCACGCCCCCCAGCACGCTCCGGTACTCCACGCGCCCGGCCGGCGGGCGGGCGCACGGCACCTGCAGCACCCGGCACTTCTTCTTCGTGCGTCGCAGCGCTTCCAGCGCCTCGGGCTCGAACGCCGGCGCGAAGAGGATCTCCACGAAGATCCCGGCCAGCTCGGCGACGACGGCCGCGTCCACGGCCCGGTTGACACCCACGATGCCGCCGTAGATCGACACGGGGTCCGACGCCTTGGCCCTGGCCATCGCCGCGTCCGCCGTCGCCCCCACCGCCGCCCCGCACGGGTTCGTGTGCTTGATCACCACCGCCGCCGGCTCCTCGAACTCCAGCAGCAGCCCGAGCGCCGCCGAGAAATCGAGCAGGTTGTTGTACCCCAGCTCGGGCCCATGCAGCTGCCTCATCGCCCCCAACCCGACCCCCGGCCGGCCCACCTCGGTATAGAACGCCCCCCGCTGATGCGGGTTCTCGCCGTACCGGAGCGGCATCACGCGCCGAAGTTCCAGGGCCACGCGCTCGGGAAATTCCCCGCGTTCGAGCGCGGGCTTCGCCCGCGCGACCGAATCCGTGCTCTCGGAGGGGGCCGTCGAGGTCCCCTCCGACGAAAGCCCCCCTCCGAGAAACTCTGCGATGGCCCCGTCGTAGCCCGCCATGCGCGCGAACGCGTCGGCGGCCAGCCGCTCGCGCGTGGCCGCGCTCAGCGCGCCCCCGCTCGCCTGCAGCTCGGCGACCACGCCGGCGTACTGCGCGGGATCGGTGACGACGGCCACCGCGGCGTGGTTCTTCGCGGCGGCCCGGATCATCGCGGGCCCGCCCACGTCGATCTGCTCGATGGCCTCCCCGCGCGTCACGCCAGGCCGGGCCACGGTGGCCTCGAAGGGGTAGAGGGCCACCACGACCAGGTCGATCGGCGCGATCCCGTGGCGCTCGAGGGCCTGCAGGTGCTCGGGCACGTCGCGCCGGGCCAGGATGCCGCCGTGGACCTTCGGGTGCAGCGTCTTGACCCGGCCGTCCAGCATCTCCGGGAATCCCGTGACGTCGGCCACCTCGCGCACCGGCAGGCCGGCCTCGCGCAGCAGCCGCGCGGTGCCGCCGGTGGACAGGATCTCCACGCCGAGCGCGTGCAGGGCTCGCGACAGCTCCACGACCCCCGTCTTGTCGTGCACGCTGACCAGGGCCCGCCGCACCTTCATCGGATCCGCACCCTCCTGCCCGAGATCTGAAGCCGCCCCTCCGCGAACAGCCGGACGGCCGCGGGATAGATCCGGTGCTCCTCCACGAGGATCCGCGCCGCCAGCGTGTCCTCGGTGTCGTCGGGCAGCACGGGAACGCTGGATTGCAGCACGATGGGCCCGGTGTCGACGCCCTCGTCCACGAAGTGCACGGTGGCGCCGGAGATGCGGACGCCGTGCTCGAGCGCCTGCCGCTGGGCGTGGAGCCCCGGGAAGGCCGGCAGCAGCGAGGGGTGGATGTTGAGCGCCCGTCCGGCGAAGGCCTGGACGTAGCCGGGCGAGAGGATGCGCATCCAGCCCGCGTGGCAGACCAGGCCGACGTCGCGAGCGCGGAGGAGAGCGACCAGGGCGGCGTCGTACGCCTCGCGGTCGCCATGGGCCTTGGGGTCCACGAAGACCGCCTCCACGCCGGCCGCGCGCGCTCGGTCCAGGGCGGGCGCGCGCTCGCGGTCGCTCACGACGACCACCACGGCGGCCGGGAAGTCCGCGCGCGCGCCGGCATCGAGCAGCGCCTGGAGATTCGAGCCGCGCCCCGAGGCCAGGACGCCCACGCGCAGGCGGCCGCTCACGCGGCGCTCCGCTCCTGCGGCACCACGCCGTGGGCGCACACCGGGCAGCGGCGCACCGGGCGCATGATGGCCGAGTCGCGCGGGAAGAACTGCGCGAGCGACCAGTCGAGGGCGACCTGCAGCTGCTTGCGGACGCCGACCAGCTTGTACAGGTGCACGGCGTTCCACAGCAGCCAGGCCAGGTACCCCGAGAAGCGCAGGCCCATGACCTCGACGACGGCGTCGCGCTCGCCGAGCGACACCAGCATGCCGCGCGGCGCGAAGTCGATCGTGCGCGGCGGCCGTCCCTCGAGCGTGGCCAGGACGTTCTCGGCGGCGAGCCGGCCATGGGCCAGCGCCGCCGGGATGATGGGGATCGACGCCTCCGGCTTGCCCGCGACGCTGATGGCGTCGCCGGCGCCCCAGACGCCGGGCGGACCCACCCGGAGGAAGTCGTCGGCGACGATGCGGCCCAGCCGGTCGCGGGTGACCGGCAGATCGCCCAGGACGGGATGGCCCTGCACGCCGGCCGCCCAGACCACGAGGCCGGCCGGGACGTGGCCACCCCCCTGCACCTCGACCCCACCGGGCCGCACGCGGCTCACGCGCGTCGAGGTGCGCACCTCGATGCGCTCGCGGTGCAGGCGCCGGCGCGCCCGCTGCGCGAGCGTGGGGTGAACGCCGCGGAGGATCTCCTCCCCCGCCTCGAGCAGCAGGAGCCGGTAGTCGCCGTGGTCGATGCCCCGGTAACGGGGCGCCACGTAGGAGTGGAAGAAGTCCTGCAGCTCGGCGATCAGCTCGACGCCGGTGTAGCCGCCGCCGACCACGCACACCGTGAGCATCGTCCGGCGCCGCTCGGGATCCGGCTCGTGGTCGGCGTGCTCGGCCAGGTCGATGAGATGATCCCGGAGCAGGATGGCATCCTCCAGGCGCTTGTAGTTCAGCGCGTGCTCGACCACGCCCGGGATGCCGAACGTCGGCGTGGTTCCCCCCACGGCGATGACGAGCTGGTCGTAGGGCAGCTCGCCCTCGACCATCCTCACCCGGCGCGCCACGAAGTCGATGCCCTGCACCCGATCGCGGCGAAAGCGGAAGTGGCGCGCGCCCCGGATGTCCCGGATGGGCTGCACGATGTGGCGGGGCTCCACCAGCGAGGAGGCCACCTGGGGCAGCAGCGGCGTGAACAGCAGGTAGTTCTGGTCGCTGACGAGCGTCAGCTCCACGTCCGGGCGCCGGCGCAGGCGCCGCTCGAGGACCCGCATCGCCTCCAGCCCGGCGAAGCCGCCGCCGAGGACGACGATGCGCGTCATGCCACGAGCTCCACGCCCCGCTCGCCCTCCACGATCTCGCCGATCTCGAAGACGCCGAGATCGCCGAGCGCGGTCATGGCCGCCAGCACGGCGCCCTCGGCCGGAGGCACGACGAGCACGAAGCCGATGCCCATGTTGAACGTCCGGAACATCTCGGCGTCCTCGACGTTGCCGGCGCGCTGCAGCGCCGGGAACACCGGCGGCACCCTCCAGGCGCGGCGGCGAACGACGGCGCGACAGCCGTCCGGCAGCACCCGCGGGAGGTTGCCGGTGATGCCGCCGCCGGTGACGTGGGCCATCGCGCGCACCGGAGCCTTCTCGAGCAGTTTCAGAACCGGTCGGACGTAAATCCGCGTCGGTTCGAGGAGAACGTCGGCCACCGACCGGCCCGTGCCAGGCAGCTCGGCGTCCAGCGGAAGCTTCATGACGTCGAAGACGATGCGCCGGGCGAGCGTGTAGCCGTTGGAGTGCAGGCCGGAGGACGCCACGCCCAGCACGATGTCGCCGGGGCTCACGCCGGCGCCGTCGATGATCCGCACGCGCTCGACGACGCCCACGGCGAAGCCCACCAGGTCGTACTCGCCGGTCGCGTAGAGGTCGGGCAGCTCCGCGGTCTCCCCGCCGATCAGCGAGCAGCCGGCCTGCCGGCAGCCGTCGGCGACCCCGCGCACGATCGTCTCGACCCGGGCGGGGTCCAGGCGCCCGAGGCCGATGTAGTCGAGGAAGTAGAGGGGCTCGGCGCCGTGCACGAGGAGATCGTTCACGCTCATGGCCACCAGGTCGACGCCCACGGTGTCGTGGCGGTCGGCAGCGACGGCGACCTTGACCTTGGTGCCGACGCCGTCGGTGGAGGAGACCAGCACCGGCTCCCGGTAGCCCGGCGGTACGCGCACGAACCCCGCGAAGGCGCCGATCCCGCCCAGGACCTCGGGGCGGAACGTCGCGCGGGCCAGCGGCACGATGCGCCGGACCGCCTCGTCGCCGGCGTCGATGTTCACGCCGGCCTTGCGGTACGTCAGCGGGTCCATCCGGTTACTGGTCGAACAGGCGCAGCTGCGGCGTCGCCTCGGGTCCGATGCCGACCCGGTAGCCGCCCGTGAAGCACGCGTGGCAGAACTGGGCCGGGTCCGTGCCCGTGGCCTTCAGCATCCCCTCCAGGGAGAGATAGCCCAGCGAGTCGGCGCCGAGGTAGCGGCGGATCTCCTCGATGCTGTGGCTGGCGCCGATGAGCTCCTTGCGCGTGGGCGTGTCGATCCCGTAGTAGCACGGCCACTGGATGGGCGGCGAGGAGATGCGCATGTGCACCTCGCGGGCGCCGGCGCCCCGGATCATGCGGACGATCTTCCGGCTGGTCGTGCCGCGCACGATGGAGTCGTCCACCACCACCACGCGCCGCCCCTCGAGCATCTCGCGCATCGGGTTCAGCTTGACCTTGACGCCGAAGTGGCGAATACCCTGCTTCGGCTCGATGAAGGTCCGGCCCACGTAGTGGTTGCGGATCAGCCCCATCTCGTACCGGACACCGGACTGCTCCGAGTACCCCAGGGCCGCGCTGGTGCCGGAGTCCGGCACCGGGATGACGACGTCGGCCTCGACGGGGTACTCCCGCGCCAGCTCCCGGCCCAGCGCCTTGCGCACGGTGTGCACGTTGCGGCCCCACAGCACGGAGTCCGGCCGCGCGAAGTAGACGTACTCGAAGACGCAGTGCAGCCGCTCGGCCGGCGGGAAGGGCCGGAGGGCCTGCAGGCCGGCGTCGGACACCTTCACGATCTCGCCGGGCTCCACGTCGCGCTCGAAGCGCGCCTCGATGAGGTCGAGCGCGCACGTCTCGGAGGCCGCGATCCAGGCCTCGCCGGCCCGCCCCAGCACCAGCGGGCGGAAGCCGTGCGGATCGCGCACGGCGAACAGCGCGTCGGGGGTGAGGATCAGGAGCGAGTAGGCGCCGGTGACGCGGCTCAGCGCGTGGGGCAGCTGCTCCTCCAGCGGGCCGGCCGGCGCGCGGGCCAGCAGGTGCAGGATCACCTCGGTGTCGGAGTTCGACTGGAAGATGGCGCCCTCGCGCTCCATCTCGCGCCGGAGCGTCTCGGCGTTCGTCAGGTTGCCGTTGTGGGCGATGGCGATGGGCCCGCGCGCGGTGGTGGCCGTGATCGGCTGGGCGTTGCGCAGCTTCGAGGCGCCGGCCGTCGAGTACCGCACGTGGCCGATGGCCCGGTGGCCCGGCAGGCGGCGCAGGCGCTCGGGGTGGAACACGTCGGCCACCCACCCCATCGCCTTCTCGGTGTGGAAGCTCACCCCGTCCGTGGCCGCGATGCCGGCGGATTCCTGACCGCGGTGCTGGAGCGCATAGAGGCCCAGGTAGGTGACGTTGGCGGCCTCGGGATGGTTCCAGATCCCGAACAGCCCGCACTCGTCGTGGAACTCGTCGTCACGCCACGTGACGCTCAAAGCCCTTCCTCCACACGGCCTCGAGGTCGCCGAGGCCGGCGTCGACCAGCGGCGCCGCCCCGCGCGCGATCCGGAGCCGCTCGCCGCCCGTCGTCCCGACCCACCGCCAGGGGATCGCCGACTCCGCCATCAGCGCCTCGAACTCCCTCGCCCGGTGCGGCTCGACCGTCACGACGACCCGCGAGGGTCCCTCGCCGAACAGCGCGACCTCGTCGCGGCCGCCGTCCGGGAGCGTCACCGTGCAGCCGACCGGCGCCGGCCCGGTGATGCAGCACTCGGCGAGCGCCACCGCCACGCCGCCCTCCGCGCAGTCGTGCGCCGACACCGCCAGCCCCGCGCCCACGGCCGATCGCACTGCCGACTGCACGCGCCGCTCGGTCTCGAGGTCCAGCGGGGCCAGCGCGCCGGCCAGCCGCCGGTGCCGGATCCACAGATACTCGCTGCCGCCCAGGCTGACCGCGTCCGGCCCCAGCAGGGCGATCCGGTGTGAAGCCCCCTTGAACCACTGCGTCCCCAGGCGCGCCGCGTCCTCCAGCAGCCCGACCACGCCCACGATCGGCGTGGGCAGGATGGGCCCCCCGGGCGCGCCGGGACCCGGCGTGCCGCCCTTCGGGGGATCGGTCTCATTGTAGAAGGAAACGTTGCCGCCCACTACCGGCAGCTCCAGCGCGCGGCAGGCCTGGGCGATGCCCTCGATGGCCTCGGCGAACTGCCAGAGGATCTCCGGCCGCTCGGGAGAGCCGAAGTTCATGCAGTCGGTGACGCCGATCGGCAGGGCGCCCGCGCACGACACGTTGCGGGCGGCCTCGGCCACCGCCATGGCGGCCCCCCGGCGCGGATCGAGATAGACGAGCCGGCCGTTGCCGTCGGTGGCCACGGCCAGCGCGCGGCGGGTGCCCTTCACCCGCAGGACGGCGGCGTCGGAGCCGGGCAGGACCAAACTGTTCAGGCCCACCTGCTGGTCGTACTGGCGGTACGCCCACTCCTTGCTGGCGACGGTCGGCGAGCCGAGCAGGCTCGTCAGGACCTCGACGCAGTCTCCCGGCACGGGCAGCGAGAGCGGGTCGAACGCACGGATCGCCTCGAGGCCGGGCGGGGGCGAGGTCGGCCGCTCGTACTTCGGCGCCTCGGCCAGCGCCTGCACGGGGACGCGAGCGACGACGTCGCCGTGGCGGCGCACGGTCAGCAACCCGTCGGCCGTCACCCGGCCGATCTCCACGGCGTCGAGCTCCCACTTCGCGAACGTGCGCCGGACGTCCTCCTCGCGGCCGCGCGCGGCCACCAGCAGCATCCGCTCCTGGGACTCCGACAGGAGGATCTCGTACGGCGTCATCTCGGTCTCGCGCTGCGGCACCCGGGTGATCTCGACGTCCATGCCGGTGCCGCTGCGCGCCGGCATCTCGGAGGTGCAGCAGGCCAGCCCGGCGGCGCCCATGTCCTGGATGCCGACGATCGCCCCCGTCGCCATGGCCTCCAGGCACGCCTCCAGCAGCAGCTTCTCGGTGAAGGGGTCCCCGACCTGCACCGTCGGCCGCCGCTCCTGGGCGCGCTCGTCGAACGTCGCCGAGGCCATCGTCGCGCCGTGGATGCCGTCGCGCCCGGTCTTGTTCCCCACGTAGAACACGGGATTGCCCGGGCCGTCGGCGCGCGCGCGGAAGATGCGGTCGACCCGCACCAGGCCCACGCACATGACGTTGACCAGCGGGTTGCCGGCGTACTCGGGCGCGAAGGCGATCTCGCCGCCCACGGTGGGGCAGCCGAAGCAGTTGCCGTACCAGGAGATCCCCGAGACGACGCCCTCGATCAACCGCCGCGTCCGCGCATCGCCGGGCTCGCCGAAGCGCAGGGAGTCCAGGATGGCGATGGGCCGCGCGCCCATCGTGAAGATGTCGCGCAGGATGCCGCCCACTCCGGTGGCCGCCCCCTGGAACGGCTCGATGAACGAGGGATGGTTGTGGCTCTCGATCTTGAAGACGACCGCCCAGCCATCGCCGATGTCGAGCGCGCCGGCGTTCTCGCCGGGGCCCTGCAGGACGCGCGGGCCCGTCGTGGGCAGGCGGCCCAGGAACACGCGGGAGTGCTTGTAGGCGCAGTGCTCCGACCAGAGCGCCGAGAACAGCCCCAGCTCCGTCCAGGAGGGTTCCCGGCCGAGCCGCTGGATGATCCGGTCGTATTCGTCGGCGGTGAGCCCGAGGTCGCGCGCCAGGTCCGGTGTGGCCTTCGGCTCCGAACCCGTCAATCGTCCCCCGCTACCGCTTGAGGAACGTGCCGTCCTCGACGAGGGTGCCGAGGAGGGAATGGAACAGGACGAGGCCGTCGGTGCCCCCCATGGCGGCCTCGGCGGCGCGCTCGGGATGCGGCATCAGGCCCAGCACCGTGCCCGTGTCGTTCACGATGCCGGCGATGTTCTCCAGCGACCCGTTCGGATTCGCCGCCCGCGTGACCTGGCCGTCGGCGGTGGCGTACCGGAACACGACGCCACGGCGCTCCTTGAGCGCGGCCAGCGTGGCGGCGTCGGCGTGGTACTTGCCCTCGCCGTGGGAGATCGGCATGGTGAGCACCTGCCCCGGCCGGAGCCCCCGCGTGAACGGCGTGTCGACGTTGTCGACGCGCAGGTGCGTCGACTGGCAGCGGTACTGCAGGCACTCGTTGCGCATCAGGGCGCCGGGCAGGAGCCCGGCCTCGCACAGGATCTGGAAGCCGTTGCAGGAACCCAGCACGTGACCGCCGCCGGCCACGAAGTCGCCCAGGGCCTCGACCACCGGGGAGCGCCCGGCCACCGCGCCGGCGCGCAGGTAATCGCCGTAGGAGAAGCCGCCGGGCAGGATCACGCAGTCGAACTCGGCGAGGTTGCGATCGCGATGCCAGACGTACTTCACGGGCTGGCGCAGGACTTCCGAGATCACGTGGTGGAAATCGCAGTCGCTCCACGTTCCCGGGAACACGACCACGCCGAATCTCATGGGAACGACGCTCTCCTCTCCGCCGGCGCTCTCATCTTACCGCCCTCCCCCGCGGCGGGGCAAGGCAGCGGCGACGCGGCGCGCCTCACTCGATGGTGTACTCCTCGAGGATGGGGTTCGCGAGCAGCTTGCGGCACATCTCGTCGGCGCGGCTGCGCGCCTGCGTGGCCGAGGCGGCCTCGAGCTCGACGTCGATGACCTTGCCGATGCGCAGGTCGGCCACGTCGGTGAACCCCAGCCCGGCCAGCGCGCGCTTCACCGCCGCGCCCTGGACGTCCAGGATGCCGGGCTTGAGCCGCACGAGCACCCGCACCCTAGCCACGAGCGCCCTCCACGACCCGCCGATAGACCTCCTGGTAGGCGTCCTCCACGCCGCCCAGGTCCTGCCGGAAGCGGTCCTTGTCGAGCTTGGCCCGCGTGGCCGCGTCCCAGAGCCGGCAGGTGTCGGGCGAGATCTCGTCGCCCAGGTAGAGCCGGCCGCCCGCGCGTCCGAACTCGAGCTTGAAGTCGACCAGCAGCAGGCCGTGCCGGCGGAGCCGCGGCTGGAGGACGGCGTTGACGCGTAGCGCGGTGCGCTTGATCCACGCGAGCTCCTTCGGCGTGGCCAGGCCGAGCATGCGCACGTGCTCGTCGGTGATCATGGGATCGCCGAGCGGGTCGGACTTGTAGTACAGCTCCACGATCGCCGGGCGGACCGGCGTGCCCTCGGCGAGCCCCGTGCGCTTGGCCAGGCTGCCGGCCACGACGTTGCGCACGATCGTCTCGATCTTGATGATGTCGAGCCGCCGGCACAGCATCTCCCGCTCGGACAGCGTGGCCACGTAGTGCGTCGGCACCCCGGCCCGCTCCAGCGCCTGGAACAGGGTGGCCGACATCCGGTTGTTGACCACGCCCTTGCCGACGATCGTCCCGCGCTTGAGGGCGTTGAAGGCCGTCGCGTCGTCCTTGAAGTACTGGACGATGAGATCGCGCCGGCTCGTCGCGTAGACGATCTTGGCCTTGCCCTCGTACAGCTTCTCGCGCTGCTCGACCTGCGGCACCGCCGCCCGCTTCGCCATCACGCCGCCCTCTCGTTCCGCGTCTCGAGCGCCGGCTTTGCCGGCGCTACCGGTTCCTGGGAAAAGCTCCGGAGCGGCCCCGAGCCCCGGTCGCACGATCGCTTCCGCGCGGCGGTGACGCTCGTCGTCGCGTCATCGCCCGCCCGTCTCGCCTGTTCGAGCGCCCGCTTCGCCGGCGCTCCTCGGCCGGGAGGAGGCGTCGAAGGGGGCCTCGGCGGCCCCCTCCGACAAGAGCCCCGCGCGCCTGAAGATCTCGTCCACGTGGCGCAGGTACCACGCGGGGTCGAAGCAGGCCTTGAGCTCGTCCGGCGTCACGCGCGCCGTCACCTGCGGGTCGCCGGCGAGCAGCTCGAGGAACGACCTCCGCTCCCGCCAGGCCCGCATGGCGTGGCGCTGCACGATCTCGTAGGCCACCTGCCGGGCCAGTCCGCTGTCGGTGAGGCGCAGCAGCACCCGCTGGGAGTACACGAGGCCGTGGCTCAGCTCCAGGTTCTCGCTCATCCGGGCCGGGTCCACGTCGAGGCCCGTGACGATGAAGGTCGTGAGGTCCAGCAGGTAGTCCAGGACGATCGTCGAGTCGGGCAGGATCACCCGCTCCACCGACGTGTGGCTGATGTCGCGCTCGTGCCACAGGGCCACGTTCTCGAGCGCGGCCTGCGCGTGGCCTCGCACCAGCCGGGCCAGCCCGCAGATCCGCTCGGCGAGCTCCGGGTTGCGCTTGTGCGGCATCGCGCTCGAGCCCTTCTGGCCCTCGGCGAAGGGCTCCTGGGCCTCCAGCACCTCCGTCCGCTGCAGGCTCCGGACCTCGAGCGCGATCTTCTCCAGCGAGGCGGCGGCCACGGCCAGCGTCGTGCAGAACTCGGCGTGACGGTCGCGCTGGACGATCTGGTTCGACACGGGCTCGACCTCCAGGTCCAGGTCCCGGCACACCTCCCGCTCGACCTCTGGCTCGACGTGGGCGAAGGTGCCCACGGCGCCGGACAGCTTGCCGACCGCGATCGCGGCCCGCGCCCGGCGCAGGCGGTCCAGGTTGCGGCCGGCCTCGACGTACCAGATGGCCGCCTTGACCCCGAACGTCGTGGGCTCGGCGTGCACGCCGTGCGTCCGGGCCACCGTGAGCGTGTCCTTGTGCCGGAGGGCCAGCGCGCGCACGGCCTGGCGCAGCCGCTCCTGGCCGGCGATCAGCAGATCGGCGGCATCGCGCAGCTGCACGGCCAGCGCCGTGTCCCAGACGTCGCTCGACGTGAGCCCGGCGTGGACGAAGCGCGAGTCCTCCCCGAGTTGCTCCTCCAGACTGGTGAGGAAGGCGATCACCTCGTGCTTGACCCGGCGCTGGATCTCCAGGATCCGCTCGATGTCCACGCGCGCCGAACGGATGCGGGCCATGGCCGCGGCGGGGACGCGGCCGCGCCGCGCGAACGCCTCGCACGCCGCGACCTCCACCCTGAGCCAGGCCTGGTACTTGGCCTCCTCGCTCCAGATCCGACCCATGGCGGGGCGCGTATACCGCTCGATCACGCCCACACCTTAGAGCAAAACCGTTTCCGGGAAAAGCGGGGGCGCGACGCTGACCGGGGTGCGCCACCACGGCGCGTTCCAGAGGCACGCCAGGGCTTCGCCGGGGGGTGCCGAACGTCGGGGGCTTGGGGCCCTGTCGGCCCCCATGTGAAGCAATCCGGCTCGGGGGCCATGTCGGCGCCCCCATCTCGATCAGTGCCGGACGAGCTCCCGCGGCAGGTTGCGGCGGTCGAGCGGGCCGTACGTCGTCAGCGCCAGGCGGTCCTCGGCGAGGAGCTCGCCGACCAGCGCCTGCACTTCCTCGTGGCGGACCCCGTCGATGGCCGCCAGCATGGCGTCCATGGTGTGGAACGAGCCGAAGTGCATCTCGTGCTTGGCCAGGCGGTTCATCCGGCTGGAGGTGGACTCGAGCGAGAGCATCAGGCTGCCCTTCAGGTGGTCCTTGGCCCGCCGCAGCTCCTCCTCGGTCACGCCGTTCTTCTTGAGATCGCGCAGCTCCTTGAGCGTCGACTTGAGCACCCGGGAGAAGTTCGGCGCGTCGGTGGCGGCGTAGACGTAGAGCGTGCCCGTGTCGCGGAACGCCTGCACGCCGGAGTGGATCGAGTAGACCAGCCCCTGCCGCTCGCGGACCTCCTGGAAGAGCCGGGAGGACATGCTGCCCCCGATGACGTCGTTCAGCAGGAACATCGCGTAGCGCTCGGGGGCGGCGTGGCTGAGCCCGGGGAAGCCCAGCACCACGTGCACCTGCTCCAGCTCCTTGTGGACGATGTTGACGCCGGGCTTCATGACGGGCGGCGTCTCCGCGCGGTCGGCGGGCGCCCGGCCGAAGCCGTTGAACCGGCCGCCGAACAGCTCCACCACGGCCTCGTGCTCGACGTGGCCCGCCACGGCGATGGTGATCCGAGCGGGCACGTAGTGCTCCACGAAGTGGGCGTGCACGACGTCCCGGCCGTACCCGGCGACGGCCTCGCGGCTGCCGAGGATCGGCCGGCCCAGCGGGTGGCCCTCCCACACCTGCCCGGCGAAGAGGTCGTGGATCAGGTCGTCGGGGGTGTCCTCGACCATCTTGATCTCCTGCAGCACGACGGACTTCTCGCGCTCCAGCTCGTCGGCGTCGAACAGCGGCCGCAGGAGGATGTCGGTCAGCAGGTCCACGGCCAGGGGCAGGTGCTGGTCGAGCACCTGCACGTAGAAGCAGGTGTGCTCCTTGGTGGTGAAGGCGTCCATCTGCCCGCCCACGGAGTCCATCGTGCGCGCGATCTCCTGGGCGCTCCGCGTGGCCGTCCCCTTGAAGACCAGGTGCTCGATCAGGTGGGACACGCCGCCCCGCTCCGGGAGCTCGTGGCGGGAGCCGGTCTCCACCCAGACCCCCACGGCGACGGAGCGGACGTGCGGCATCCGCTCGGTGACGATGCGGATGCCGTTCGGCAGGACGCTCTTGGCGTACGCCTCAGTCACGTGGCGGATTGGCGGCGTTGGGATTCTTGAGCTTCTCGCGCGTGGCCAGCGCCGGCTGATCGCGCAGCGCGATCTTCCGGCTGAGCCGCATCTTGCCGTTGCCGTCGATCTCGATCACCTTCACCGCCACCTCGTCGCCCTCGGTGAGCACGTCCTGCACCGAGCGGATGCGCGTCTCGGCGATCTGGGAGATGTGCAGCAGGCCCTCGGTGTTGGGAATGACCTCCACGAAGGCGCCGAACTCGACGATCTTCTTCACCTTGCCGACGTAGATCCGGTCGAGCTCCACCTCCCGGCAGATGTCCTGGATCATGCCGACGGCCTTCTGGACCGAGGCCTGGTCCGGCGAGAACACCGTCACCCGGCCGTCGTCCTCGATGTCGATCTTGGTGCCCGTCTGCTCCTGGATGGCGCGGACCACCTTGCCGCCGGGGCCGATGATCTCGCGGATCTTGTCGGTCTTGATCTTGATGGTCACGAACCGCGGCGCGTAGGGGCTCAGCTCCGGCCGCGGCCGCTCCACCGTCTCGCGCATCTTGGCCAGCACGAACAGCCGCGCGTCGCGCGCCTGCTGCAGCGCCGCCCGCATGATGTCGATGGACACGCCGGCGATCTTGATGTCCATCTGCAGCGCGGTGATCCCCTTCTCGCTGCCGGCGACCTTGAAGTCCATGTCGCCGTAGTGGTCCTCGGTGCCCATGATGTCGGTCAGGATGCCGAAGCGGTCGCCCTCCTTGATGAGCCCCATGGCGATGCCGGCCACGTGGGTCCGGAGCGGCACCCCGGCGTCCATGAGGGCGAGCGAGGCGCCGCAGACGGTGGCCATGGAGGACGAGCCGTTGGACTCGAGGATGTCCGACACGATGCGGATCGTGTACGGGAAGTCCTCCTTTGCCGGCAGCACCGCCGCCACCGCGCGCTCGGCCAGCGCGCCGTGGCCGATCTCGCGCCGGCCCGGCGACCCGAACCGGCGCACCTCGCCCACCGAGAACGAGGGGAAGTTGTAGTGGAGCATGAAGTGGCGGTACGACTCGCCCTCCAGCGCCTCGATCTTCTGCTCGTCGGCCTTGGTGCCCAGCGTGGCCGAGACCAGGGCCTGCGTCTCGCCGCGCGTGAAGAGCGCCGAGCCGTGGGCCCGCGGCAGGTACGCCGTCTCGATGGTGATGGGCCGGATCTCGCTCACCTTGCGGCCGTCCACGCGGATGCCGCGCTCGACGATCAGGCGGCGGACCTCGGCCGCCTCGACCTCCTCGAACGCCTCGCGGATGGCGCCCTTGCGCGCCTCGTCGGCGCCCAGCGCCTGGAACACCTCCTCGAACACCTTGCCGACGGCCTCGGCCCTCGCCTGCTTCTCGTGGACGGTGAAGGCCTGGCCGAGCCTGTCGCCGACCAGCTCGCGGACCCGGGCCACCAGCTCGGGATCCCGGGTGCCGCCCGGCTGGAACTCCCAGCGCGGCTTGCCGGCGCGCTGGATCAGCTCCTTCTGGGCCCGGGCCAGGCGCTTGCACTCGTTGTGGCCGAAGGCGATGGCGTCGAGCATGGTCTCCTCGGAGACCTCCCGCGCGCCCGCCTCGACCATCAGCACGGCCTCCTCGGTGCCGGCGATCACCAGCTCGAGCGGGGAGACGGCCTGCTGGGCCGTGGTCGGGTTGGCGACCAGCCGTCCGTCCACCAGCCCCACGCGCACGGCGCCCACGGGCCCGTCGAACGGGATGCCGCTCAGGCAGAGGGCCGCTGACGCGCCGTTCATGGCCAGCACGTCGGGATCGTTCTCCTGGTCCGCGGAGATCGCCAGGCAGATGACCTGGACCTCGTTCTTGAAGCCCTTGGGGAAGAGCGGCCGCACCGGCCGGTCGATGAGCCGGGAGGTCAGGATCTCCTTCTCGACCGGGCGGCCCTCCCGCTTGAAGTACCCGCCGGGGATGCGGCCGCCCGCGTACGACCGCTCGCGGTACTCGACCGTCAGCGGAAAGAAGTCCTGGTCCTCGCGGGTGGTCTTGCTGGCGACACACGTGGCCAGCACCATCGTGCCGCCGCAGCGGACGACCACGGCACCCTCGGCCTGCTTGGCGACCTTGCCGGTCTCGATGGAAAGCGCGTTCCCGTTGATCTCGGTTTCGACTCGCTGGATCATGTGGTGGGTTGTCCTCGTCTGGTAGCCGGTATCCGGCTGTGCCGGGCGGTCGCCTGCTCCGCCGCCCTGTGGCCCCCGGAGCCACTGTCCGTCCGAGGACCCTTCGTTGTCCGGTTGTCAGCCCGCCGTCGCCGGCGGTCCGCCGTCATCGGCGGATTCCGAGCTTGTCGATGATGGCTCGATACCGCTCGGGGTTCTTTCGCCGCAGATACTCGATGAGCCCCCGCCGCTTGCCGATCAGCATCAGCAGGCCGCGCCGGGAGTGGTGGTCCTTCATGTGCTGCTTGAAGTGTTCGGTCAGGCCGTTGATCCGCTCGGTGAGGAGCGCGATCTGCACCTCGGGAGACCCGGTGTCCCCCTCGTGAGTCCGGAACTGCTCGATCAGGCTGCGCTTCTTCTCGACGGGCAGCGCCATGGGACGGGCCTCCTCCAATCGCCACGCCCCGAGGAGGCTTGCTCCCCGGCTGCGGGTTCAAAAAACCTTTTTTCGTCTGCAATTACGCTTCATGGATGCTACCACCGTTCGGCGGGGGAGTAAAGTTAACGGGCGGCGAGCAGGCCGCGCGCCGTGGCGACGTCCTGGGCGATCTGCGCCCGGAGGGCCTCGATGCCCGGGAACTTCCGCTCTTCCCTGAGCCGGCCGGCGAAGGCCAGCGTGAGCCGGCGACCGTAGAGGCCGCCCGTGAAATCGAGCAGATGCGCCTCGATGAGGACCTCGTGCTCGCCGAAGGTGGGCCTCACCCCGATGTTGACCACGGCGGCGCGCTGCTCGCCGTCGACGGTCGCCCGGCACGCGTAGACGCCGGGCGGCAGGAGCACCGGCCGGTCCGGACGGAGGTTGGCGGTCGGGAAGCCGAGCGTCCGCCCTCGGCCCGCGCCGGCCACGACCTCTCCCGCGACGTCGTAGGGCCGCCCGAGATACCGCGCCGCGCGGTCCACCTCCCCTGTCCTGAGCGCCGCCCGGATCCCGGTCGAGGACACCGGCACCCCGTCCACCACGAGCGGCTCCACCACGTGGGCGCTGAAGCCCAGCCGCTCGCCGAGCGCGCGCAGCAGCCGCGCATCGCCGCGGGCGCCTCGCCCGAACGTGTGGTTGAATCCGACCACGACCTGGCGCGCGCGCAGCCGCTCCAGCAAGACGTCCTTCACGAACGCCTCGGCCTCCATCGAGGCCAGCTCCGGTGTGAACGCCACGACGACCGTCGCCTGGATGCCGGTCGCGGCGATCAGGTCGAGCCGTTCCCCGAGCGTGGACAGCGGCGCCGGGGCGCGGCCCGGCTGGAGCACCTCCAGGGGATGGACGTCGAACGTGCAGACGACCGAGGCCAGCCCGCCGTCGAGCGCGTGCTCGACGGCCGCGCCCAGGATGGCGCGGTGGGCCAGGTGGACGCCGTCGAAGACGCCGAGGGCGACGGCCGCCGGCCGCGCCTCAGGCGGGTAGGACTCGAGGCCCCGGATGGTCCGCATGAAGGATGCGCGCCGGCTGCACGCGCCCGGCCACGATCTCGCCCACGCCGAGCAGGCGGTCGTCGGCGTCGGCCAGCACCGCGACGCGGCGCGCGCCGGGCGGGGTGCGGGCCTCCACGCTCTGCCCGTGGCGGAAGCGCTCCGCCGCGACCTCGCCGAGCCGCACGCGAGGCCAGCCGGCCAGCGCCGTGACCGGGGCCCGGACGTGACGGCGGAGCTCCTCGGCCGTCATGTCGGCGAGGGCGGAGGATGGCACGGCACCCTCCAGGTCGAACGGGCCGGCGCGCGTGCGCCGGAGCGCCTCGACCGCGGCGCCGCAGCCCAGGGCCTCGCCCAGGTCGGCGGCCAGCGTCCGGACATACGTGCCCTTGCCGCAGACGACGCGGAGCGTGACGAGCGGCGGCGCCAGGTGCTCCACGACGATCTCCCGCACGAACACCTCGCGCGCCTCGCGGGCCACCTCCACCCCCTCGCGGGCCAGCTCGTAGAGCCGCCGGCCACCGTGGTGCACGGCCGAGTACATCGGCGGCACCTGGCGGATGCGGCCCACGAACGCGGCGGCCGCGCGCTCGACGTCGGCCACGCCGAGCACCGGCACCGGGGCCGTGGCGAGGACGCGGCCGGTGAGGTCCTGCGTGTCGGTCCGCACGCCGAGGCGCACGGTGGCGACGTACGTCTTGTCCATCTCCTGCAGGTAGGGCACCAGCTTGGTGGCCTCGCCCAGCAGCACGGGCAGCACGCCGGTGGCCGCGGGGTCCAGCGTGCCGGCGTGGCCGACGCGGCGGTGCCGCAGGCCCCTCCGCACCAGGCCGACGACGTCGAACGACGTCGGGCCGGCGGCCTTGTCGACCACGAGCACGCCGGAGCGCGGGGGCGCCGCGGTCATCGGCCGGCTAGGGCCTCACGCACGGCGGCCAGCACCTCGTCCGTCGCGCCGGACAGCGAGCGCGTCACCGTGCAGCCGGCCGCGTTGGGATGACCGCCGCCGCCGAAGCGAGCGGCGATGCGGCTGACGTCGACGTCCCCCTTGCCGCGGAGGCTCACCTTCACCGCCCCGTCGCGCTCGCGCAGCAGGCAGGCGACCCGCACCGAGGCGATGGACCGCAGATAGTTCACGAGGTCCTCGGCCTCGACGAACGTCTCCGGCACCAGTCCGGCCGGCAGGGCCAGCCAGGCCACGCGGCCGTCGAGGCCGACCTGCACGCGGGCCAGCGCCTCGCCGAGCCACCGGAGGGCCTCGGGGGGCCGCCGCTCGTAGAGACGGCCGGAGACGAACGCCGGGTCGGCGCCGGCCGCGACCAGGGCGCCGGCGATGCGGAAGGTGTCGGGCGTCACGTTCGAGTAGCGGAACGAGCCCGTGTCCATGTGCACCGCGGTGAAGAGGTTGGTGGCGATGGCCGGCGTCAGCGGCACGCCAAGCGCGGCGAGCAGCTCGTAGACCATCTCCCCGGTGGCGGCGGCCCCGGGCTCGACCCAGTCCACGTCGCCGTAGCGGCGATTGTCGTGGTGGTGGTCGATGTTGACGACGGTGGCGCCGGCGGCGCGCGCCTGCTCGAGCAGCCCCTCGGTGCGCGCGGGGTTGGGGCAGTCGGTCAGCACGGCGACGTCGAGCGGCCCCTCCACGCGCGGCAGCGGCCGGTACCGCTCGACGCCCGGCAGGAAGCCCAGGACCTCCGGGGCGGCGTGCGGCCCGCCCGAGGCGACGGTCCAGCCGCGCGGCTCCAGGGCCAGGCCCAGCGCCAGCAGCGTGCCGATGACGTCGGCATCGGGGTGCACGTGGCCCAGCATGAGCGCGCGCCGGGGCGCGCCGCGGAGGAGGCTCAGGAGGGCGTCGGGCGGCCTCATCCGGCGGCCTCAGCGATCGGTGCCGAGCTGCTTGAGCAGCTCCTGGATGCGGGCGGCGTGCTCCATGGAGCGGTCGGCACGGAAATCCAGCTCCGGGGTGACCCGCAGGTCGAGGTGCTGGCGGAGCCAGGCGCGAATGAAGCCGCGCGCCGAGAGCAGCGCGGCCATGGAGGCCTTCCACTGCGCCTCGTCGCCGAGCACGGACACGAAGACCTTGGCCGTCCGGAGGTCCTTCGTCGTCTCGACGTCGGTCACGGTGACGAAGCCCAGGCGCGGGTCCTTGAGCTCGCGCTGCAGGAGGAGGGAGATCTCCTCCTTGATCAGCTGGTTCACGCGGTCCAGGCGCTTGCCCTGCATGGGGCTCAGAGGATCTCGACGGAGGTGTCGATGACGGAGCCGTCGACGTGGTCCTCGATGAAGTCCATGGCCTTGGAGACCACCTCATTGGCGTGGCGCGAGTCGTGGGACACGCAGGCGATGGCCAGCGTCGCGCGCTGCCAGATGTCGTGGTGGTCGACCTCGGCCACCGCCACCTCGAACTTGGCCCGCACCCGCTCCTTCAGGCCCTTGAGGACGTGCCGCTTGCCCTTCAGCGAGTCGACGTCGGGCAGGTGCAGCTCAATGGTGCCCAGGGCCACCCGCGCCGCTGACATCGCCGGCCATCACAGCGTGCGCGCGACTTCCTCGGTCGTGAAGACCTCGAGGAGGTCGCCCGCCTGGATGCCCCGGACGGCCTCGACGCCGATGCCGCACTCGAGCCCCGCCAGCACCTCGCGCACGTCGTCCTTGAAGCGCTTGAGCGAGGTCACCGTGCCCTCGCCGACCACGGTCTCGCCGCGCTTGACCCGCACCCGGGCGCCGCGGACGATCTTGCCCTCCTGCACGTAGGAGCCGCAGATGGGCCCCAGCTTGGAGATGACGAAGATCTGCCGCACCTGGGCGCGGCCGACCAGCGTCTCGCGGATCTCCGGCGCCAGCATGCCGGCCAGCGCCGCCCGCACGTCGTTCAGCGCCTCGTAGATGACGTTGTAGCTGCGCACGTCGACGCCGTTGGCCTGCGCCTGCTGGGTGGCCTTCGCGTCGGCCTTCACGTTGAACCCCAGCACGATGGCGTTGGAGGCCGAGGCCAGCATCACGTCGCTCTCGGTGATGGCGCCCACCGACGAGTGGATGACCTTCAGCTTCACCTCGTCGGTCGACAACCGCTCCAGCGACTCCGTCAGCGCCTCCACCGAGCCCTGGACGTCGGCCTTGAGGACCAGGCGCAGCTCCTTGACCTCGCCGGTCTCGATCTGCCGGTGCAGGCCCTCCAGCGTGATGCGCGTGGTCGCCTTCACCTTCGCCCGGTCGCGCTCGACCCGCATGGCCGCGATCTGCCGCGCCTTGCGCTCGTCGGACACCGCCACGAGCAAATCGCCCGCCGACGGCACGCCGCTCAGCCCGAGCACCTCGACGGGATCGGAGGGCCCCGCCGACCTCACCTTCTTGCCGGTGGCGTCGATCAGGGCGCGGATCCGGCCGGAGTGCGCGCCGACGACCACGGCGTCGCCCTCCTTCAGCGAGCCGGTCTGCACCAGCACGGTGGCCACCGGGCCCCGGCCGCGATCGAGCCGGCTCTCGATGATGACCCCCTTGGCCGCGCGGGCCGGGTTGGCCTTGAGCTCCAGGATCTCGGCCTGCAGCGCCGTCATCTCCAGGAGCTGATCGATGCCGGTGAGCTTCTTGGCGGAGGTCGGCACGTAGATCGTCTGCCCGCCCCACTCCTCCGGCACCAGGTTGTGGTTGGCCAGCTCGCGCTTGACGCGGTCGGGATCGGCCTCCGGCTTGTCGATCTTGTTCACGGCGACGATGATCGGCACGTTGGCGGCGCGGGCGTGATTGATGGCCTCGACGGTCTGCGGCATCACCCCGTCGTCGGCGGCCACGACCAGGATCACGATGTCCGTGGCCTGCGCGCCGCGCGCGCGCATGGCGGTGAAGGCCTCGTGGCCCGGCGTGTCCAGGAAGGTCACCTTGCCGTGGGAGGTCATCACCTGGTAGGCGCCGATGTGCTGCGTGATCCCGCCGAACTCCTTCTCGGCCACCTTCGACTTGCGGATGGCGTCGAGCAGCGACGTCTTGCCGTGGTCGACGTGGCCCATGACGGTCACCACGGGCGGGCGCAGCTGCAGGTTGGTGGCGTCGGCCTCCTCCTCCTCGATGACCTCGCCCTCGACGGAGCGGATCTCCAGGTCGAAGCCGAACTTGTCGGCGACCAGCTTGGCCTCCGTCGGGTCGAGGAGGTCGTTCACCATGCGCATGACGCCCAGCTCGATGAGGCCCTTGATGACCTCGCCCGACTTGCGCCGCATCTTCTCGGCCAGCTCGGCCACGGTCACCGACTCCGGCACGCGGATCGTCTCTCGCTTGACCTCGACCGGCGGCGCCGGCGGAGGGGGCGGAGGCGGCGGGACGGCGGCGGCGGGCCGCGGCGTGACGACCTCGCCCGGCGGCGCCGGGAGCGGCGGCGCGGCCGGCGCCGTCGCGGCGGGGGCGGCGGGCGCGACGGGCTCGCGCGGCGGCTCCACCCGGCGCGGCTCGCGCGGCGGCGGCGCCGGTCGCGGGGGGGCCTGCGTGATGCGCGGGGGCGCGAACGGCCCGGTCGGATGGCGCGGACCCGGCCGGGGCGGCGCCGGCTGCGGGCGCTCGAGCGGCCGGTACGGCACGATCCTCGGTTCCGGACGCTTGAGCGGTGGCGGGGGTGGTGGCGTCGCGGGCGCCGGGGGCGCCGGCGGCGGCGGAGGCGTGACGACGGGCCGGGGCGCGGGAGCCGCCACGGGCTCGGGGACCGGTGGAGCCTGGGGCTCGACGAGCGTTTCGGCAGCAGGCCGGAGCGGCTCGACGACCTCGGCCTCCGGCTTTTCCGCCGGCTTCGGCTTCACGATGGTCGCCGCGGGCCGCAGCTCGACCGGCGCTTCCTCGCCGGCCTCGCCCTTCTTCCGGATGCGCGCGGGCGCAGCGACCTCCTCGCCCTCCGCGGTCTTGGCCTTCGCGCGCGACGGACGCTTGGGCTTGGGCTCTTCGGGCAGCTCGCGGCCCTTGCCGAGCTTCACGCGGAGCTGATTGGCGAGCGTCGTCTCGAGGGGCGTCATGGCGCGCACGCCCTTCTTGCCGAGCTCCTCGGCGGCCAGGATCAGGTCCTTGCTGGTGACGCCCAGTTCCTTCGCGAGCTCGATGACCTTTATCTTCGCTGCTGCCAACGTCCCCTCACCTCCCCAACCCCGCTCCGGTGACCGCCTGCACGCCGAGGGCCTGCCGCGTCCGGAAGGCCTGGGCGAGCCGTCCGCCCTTCACCGCGCGCTCCATGCACGCAGGATCATCGCACACGTACGCCCCGCGTCCGGGGCCCACGGCGTCCGGCGCCACCGCTCCGTCCGGACGCCGCACGAGCCGTACCAGCTCAGCCTTGGGCCGCGCCCGACGGCACCCGACGCACGTCCGCACGGGTCCCCGCGTCGCCGTCGTCATGCCGGGACGGACTCTCCGGACGCCGCGGGTGGCTCCTCGGCGGGGTGCGCGGCCAGCCACTCCTCGGCGGCGGCGGCCACGGCGTCGGCCCGCTCGCCGATCGCCGGGATGGTGGCCAGACGCTCGCGCCCGGCGCTGGCGACGGCGCGCGGGGAGCCCAGCCCGGCGGCCACCAGGGCCTCGGCCGCCTCGGGGCCGATGCCCGGGAGCGCGGCCAGCGCCTCGCGGCCGTCGCCGCCCGCCGCCCGCGCGGCCTTGCCGGCCTCGAGCTCGGACTCGCTCTTGATGTCGATCCGCATGCCGGTCAGCTTCGCCGCCAGCCGGGCGTTCTGGCCCTTCTTGCCGATGGCCAGCGAGAGCTGGTTATCCGGTACGACCACGAGCGCCGCCGGCTGGCTGTCGGGGTCGTCGTCGACGATCGTCACCGACGACACCTTCGCCGGCGAGAGCGCGCGCGCCACGAACGTCGCCGGGTCGTGCGACCACTCGATGATGTCGATCTTCTCGCCGCGCAGCTCCCGGCTGATGACCTGGATCCGCGTCCCGCGCAGGCCCACGCACGCGCCGATGGGATCGACGTCGCGCTTGGTCGAGGCCACCGCCACCTTGGCCCGCTCGCCGGCCTCGCGCGCCGCCGCCTTGACGACGACGATGCCCTCCTGGATCTCGGGGATCTCCGTCTCGAAGAGACGGGCCAGGAAGCCCGGATGGGTCCGGGACAGCGTGATCTGTGGGCCCTTCGCCGTGCGGCGCACCTCGAGCACGTAGGCGCGGATCCGGTCGCCGGGGTTGTGGCGCTCACCCAGGATCTGCTCCCGCTCGGGCAGGATGGCCTCGGCCTTGCCGATCTCGAGGATGGCGTTGCGCTTCTCGATGCGGTGCACGGCGCCGCGGAGGATCTGGCCCTCCTTGCCCTCGAACTCCTTGTAGATCCGGTCGCGCTCGGCGTCGCGGACGCGCTGCAGGATCACCTGCTTCGCGGTCTGCGCGGCGATGCGGCCGAACTCCTGCGGCGGCAGCTCCTGCTCCAGCTCGTCGTCCAGCTCGGCCTCGGGGTTCAGCGCCTTGGCCTCGGCCAGGGAGATCTCGAGCTTGGGGTCGTTGACCTCCTCGACGACCTTCTTGCGGCAGTAGACCTTGAGCGTACCGGTCTTGCGATCGATCTCCATCCGCACGTTCTCGGCCGCGCCGAGCGTCTTGCGGGAGGCCGACAGCAGGGCGGACTCCAGCGCCTCGAAGAGGACCTCGGGATCGATCCCCTTCTCCCGTCCGATCTGCTCGACGACCATCAACAGCTCTCGGTTCATCCTCGTTCCACTACCCGCGGCGTCCGTCCGCGTCGCGGCCCCGGCGTGGCCACGGCACCTCGGCGTCCAGTCGCACCTTCGTCACGCTCGCGCGGGGCAGCTCGCGCCACCCGTCCTCGCCCTCGAGGGCCAGCCGGTCCGGCGTCACCTCGGCGAGCCGCCCGCGCAGCTCCTCGCCGCCGGCCAGCCAGCAGCGCACCCGCCGGCCGACCGCCCAGCGCAGCTCGCGCTCGCGGCGCAGCTGGCGGTCCAGACCGGGCGACGACACTTCCAGATCGTACGCGGCCTCGATCAGGCCGGCGACGTCCAGGACGTCGCCCAGCTCGCGGCTCACGCGCTCGCAGTCGCCGATGCCCACCCCGCCGGGCTTGTCCACGGCGACGCGCAGCACCGCGCGCGGGCCGTGAGGTCGCCAGTCGAGATCGACCAGCACGAGCCCGTGCCCCTGGAGGACCGGCTCGACCACCTGCTCGATCCAGGCGCTCCGCTCCTCCTGCTCCATCGCTCCAACTCGTGAAAGTCAAAAAACTGGGCGAGGCCCAGTTTTTCAGGACTTTAGCACGTACGACCTACCGAGGCAAGTTCGGCGGCCCGACCGGAGGCGGCCGGAGCGCCTCGCTGGCCCGGATGGCCTCCATCACGTCCGCGCGCGGCACGCGCTGCTCGCGCCGCGTTCGGCGCTCGCGGAGCTCGATCACGCCCTCCCGGGCCAGGGCGTTGCCGACGGTGATCCGCAGCGGCATGCCGAGCAGGTCGGCGTCCTTGAACTTCACCCCCGGCCGCTCGTCGCGATCGTCCAGGAGGACGTCGATGCCCTCTCGCCCGCAGGCCGCATAGATCTCCTCGGCGGCCTCGACCTGGGCGGCGTCCTTCACGTTCACGACGACGAGGTGCACGGCGAAGGGGGCGATGCTCGGCGGCCACACGATGCCGTCGGCGTCGGCGAGCTGCTCGATGGCCGCGGCGGCGATGCGGGCGGGACCGATGCCGTAGCTGCCCATGACGACCGGGTGGCTCCGGCCCCCCTCGTCCAGGTACGAGGCGCCCAGCGCCTCCGAGAACTTCGTGCCGAGCTTGAAGATGTTGCCGATCTCGATGACGCGCTCGATGGCGAGCGGGCCGCCGCACTGCACGCAGCCCTCCCCGGGCAGCGCGGTGTGCAGGTCGGCGAAGCGACACTCGAAGTCGCGCCCCGCCGCCACCCCGCGCACGTGGACGCCCTCGCGGTTGGCGCCGACGACGTACACGCCCTGGCGCAGCGCCTCGTCGGCGAGCACGGGGACGCGGACCCCGAGCGGGCCGACCGAGCCCACCGGACCCCCGAGGTGCTGCGGCACCTCCTCGGGGTGCGCGGGACGGCACTCCTCGCCGACGGCGCGCATGAGCTTGCGCTCGTGCAGGTGGTGGTCGCCCCGCACCAGGACCAGCACGGGACCGGCCTCGGGCGCGAGGTACAGCAGCGACTTGATGGTCAGCCGCGGATCGATCCCGAGAAACGCCGCCACCTCGGCGATGGTGCGGGCGCCCGGCGTGGGGACCTCCTCGCGCGACCACGGCGGGAACACCGGCGCCAGGGGGACGGCGCGGGCCAGCTCGACGTTCGCGGCGTACCCGCAGCGCCCGCACATGGCGATCTCGTCCTCGCCGGCCTCGCTCGGCGCCATGAACTCGTGGGCGCTGTGTCCGCCCATCATGCCCGTGTCGGACTGCACGACGTGGAACCGCAGACCGCAGCGCGCGAAGATGCGGCGGTAGGCTTGCTCGTGGGCGGCGTACGAGCGGTCGAGCGCCGCCTGGTCGGGATCGAGCGTGTAGGAGTCCTTCATCAGGAACTCCCGCGTGCGGAGGACGCCGGAGCGCGGGCGCGCCTCGTCGCGCTCCTTGGTCTGGATCTGGTACCAGATCTGGGGCAGGTCGCGGTACGAGCGGATCTCCCGCGCGGCCAGCCAGGCGACGACCTCCTCGTGCGTCATTCCCAGACAGAGCTCTCGCCCGTGCCGGTCCTCGAGCCTGAACATCTCGGGGATGCCGTCCCAGCGACCGGACTGCTTCCAGATCTCCGCGGGATGCAGCACCGGCATGGTGATCTCCTGGCCGCCGATGGCGTTCATCTCCTCGCGGATGATGGCGCAGATCCGCTCGATGACGCGCTGGCCCAGGGGCAGGTAGACGAAGATGCCGGCGGCCAGCTGCCGCACGAGACCGGCCCGCAGCATGAGCTTGTGGCTCAGCGCCTCGGCCTCGGCAGGGTCCTCCCGCAGCGTGGGAACCAGCGCACCGCGCAGCCGCATCCGGACCTACGGCACCCGGCGACAGGCGCCCGTCGCGACGGCGCCCGCGAGCCAGCGCCCCGCCTCGGCTCGGCCGGGGCGGGTCGACCAGCGTGGCCGCCACGTCGCGGCCCCCGACGTCAATGCGCCCCCGGCTTCTTGTTGGGGCCGGCGACGCCGGGCGCGTAGCGGAGGCGCTCGACGGGCTTGCCGCCGAGGATGTGCGACTCGAGGATCTCGCGCAGGTCCGACTCCTGCACGCCGGCGTACCACACGTCGTCGGGATAGACGACCATCATGGGGCCGTGGCCGCACTGCGAGAAGCAGCCGGCCTTGTTGATGCGGACCTCCGTCCGCAGCCCGGCCCTCGCACACTCCCCGCGCAGCCACTTCACGTACTGCTCGACGTCGCCCTGGGTCGGGCACGTCTCGCCGCTGGTGCAGACGAACACGTGGGTACGGTACTGGCCCATCAGCTCACGCTCCCCGCCTCGGCGCGCGCGGCCCGGCGCTCGGCCACGAACCGGTCGACCTCCTCGCGCATCGCCCGCACGATCTCGCTCTCCGGCACCTTGCGGATGACCTCGCCGTTCTTGAAGATGAGCCCGATGCCGCGCCCGCCGGCCACGCCGATGTCCGCGGCTCGGGCCTCGCCGGGGCCGTTGACCTCGCAGCCCATCACGGCGATGTGGATCTCCTCGTCCAGCCCCCGGAACTCGTCCTCCACCTCTCGCGCCAGCTTCACCAGGTCGACATCGGCGCGCCCGCACGACGGGCACGACACGAAGGTGAGCCCACCCTTGCGGAGGCCGAGCGACTTCAGGATGTCGATGCCGACGCGCACCTCCTCGGTCGGGTCGGCGGACAGCGACACCCGGATGGTGTCGCCGATCCCCTCGGACAGGAGCGCGCCGAGGCCCACCGCGGACTTGATCGTCCCGACGCCCGGGGTGCCGGCCTCGGTCACGCCCAGGTGGAACGGGTAGTCGACCTGGTCCGCGAGCATCCGGTAGGCCTCGATCATCATCAAGGGGTCGGAGGCCTTGAGCGAGACCTTCATCTCCGGGTAGCCGCAGTCCTCGAGGATGCGGATGTGGCGCAGCGCCGACTCCACCATGCCCTCGGCCGTCGGTCCGCCGTGCCGGTCGAGCAGGTCCTTCTCCAGGGAGCCGGCGTTGACCCCGATGCGGATCGGGATCTTCCGCTCCTTGGCGACGGCCACGACCTCCATGACGAACTTCTTGCCGCCGATGTTGCCGGGGTTCAGGCGCAGGCCGTCCACGCCCTGCTGCAGCGCGATCAGCGCCAGCTTGTAGTTGAAGTGGATGTCGGCCACCAGCGGAATACGGATCTGCCGCCTGATCTCCCCGAGCTTCTCGGCGGCCTCGCGCACCGGCACCGCGCAGCGGACGATGTCGCAGCCGGCGGCCTCCAGGGCCCAGATCTCGAGCAGCGTGGCCTGCACGTCGCGCGTGTCGGTCTTGGTCATCGACTGCACGGTGATCGGCGCGCCGCCGCCGACCTTCACCGCGCCGAGCTGGATCTGCCGGGTCTGACGCCGTGTGATCATGGCCTCCGCCTCACTTGAAGAACCCGAACGCGTCGATGCGCACCAGGTCATTGTAGAGCGCCAGCACCATGATCAGCACCAGCAGGACGAAGCCCACCTGCTGGGCGAGCTCGCGCTTGCGCATGGACAGCGGCCGGCCGAGGACGGCCTCGACCACGAAGAAGAACAGGTGGCCGCCGTCCAGCATCGGCACCGGCAGCAGGTTGAGCACGGCCAGGTTCACGCTGATGACCGCCGTGAACACCGCCAGCGGCGCCGCCCCCTCCTGGGCCTGCCGGCCCGTCTCCGAGGCGATCTGGACCGGCCCCCCGAGGTTCGACAGCGGGATCTGCCCGGTGAGGATCTTCCAGAACCCGCGCACGGTGAGCGTGGTCATGTCCCACGTCCGCACGAGGCCGTACCAGACCGCCTGGGGCGGCGAGTAGGCCGCGTAGTCGACGGCCCGGGTGACGATCGACACGCCGATGCGCCCGACCTCCGTCTCCTGCCCCGTCGGCCCCTTCTCCTTCACCGTGTTCGCGGTGACGGTCAGCGTCCGCCGGGCACCGTCCCGATCCACGGTGATGGCGAACGTCTGGCCGCCACGTTTCTGGATGGCCTGCATCATCTCTTCCGGGGTGAACACCGGCTGGCCCGCCACCGCCACCACCAGGTCCCCGGCCCGGAGCCCGGCCCGCTCGGCCGGCGAGCCGGGCGTGACGGCGCCGATCTGGGGGTTCAGCTTCGGCCCGGCGCCGATCTCCCAGACCCTCCGCTCGTCCTTGAAGATCGGATCCCGGACCGTGGTCTGGCGCGGCGTCACCGTCACCGTCTGCTCGCCGTCGCGGCGCACCCGCAGCCTGATCGGCTGGCCGTCGGAGCCGGCGATGACGCGGTCGAGGTCTTCCCAGTACTGCACGGCGCGCCCGTCGGCGGCGACCACGACGTCGCCGGTCCGCAGGCCCGCCGCGGCCGCCGGCGAGCCCTCGGTGACCCGGCCCACCGCGGCCGGCCACACCGGGCGCCCCATCGTCCCCAGCACGATCATGAAGATCACCGCGGCGAGCACGAAGTTCATCCCCGGACCCGCGAAGACGATCAGGAAGCGCACCCACAGCGGCTTGAGCGAGAAGGCCTTGGCGGGATCGTAGGGGATCGTGCCGCCCCCGCCCTCGAGCGGGTTCTCCTCGCCCATCATCTTCACGTACCCGCCCATGGGGATCGCGCTCAGGCAGTACTCGGTCTCTCGTCCCCGCCAGCGCAGGAGCACGGGACCGAAGCCGACCGAGAAGCGCTCGACGCCCACCCCCGACCACCGGGCCACGAAGAAGTGGCCCAGCTCGTGGATCAGGATCAGGACGCCGATGACGACGACGAACGACACGAGCGTGGTCACGGGACTAACCGCCTCCGGACGCGGCGACGAACCGCTCCACGCGCCGGCGCGCGTCGGCGTCGATCGCCACGCAGTCTTCGAGCGAGGAGCACGCGCCGCCGGCGAGGGCGCCGAGCGCGCGCTCGATGAGTTCGGGGATCCGGGCGAACCCGATCCGCCGGTCGAGGAACGCCGCCACCGCCACCTCGTTGGCGGCGTTGAGCACCACGGGAGCCGCGCCGCCGGTCTCGAGCGCGGTCCGGGCCAGGCCCAGGCACGGGAAGCGCTGCAGGTCGGGCTCGAAGAAGGTCAGCGGGCCCGTCCGCGTCAGGTCCAGCCGCGCGGCCGGCGCCGGCCGGCGCTCGGGATACGTCAGCGCGTAGAGGATCGGCACCCCCATGTCGGCCACGCCCAGCTGGGCCATGACCGAGCCGTCGATGTACTCGACCATCGAGTGCACGATCGACTGGGGGTGGACGAGCACCTGCACGCGGTCGGGCTCGACGTCGAAGAGCCAGCGGGCCTCGATCACCTCGAGGCCCTTGTTCATGAGCGTGGCGGAGTCGATGGTGATCTTCGCGCCCATCTTCCACGTGGGATGCCGGAGCGCGTCCTCCACCGTGACGTGAGCGAAGCGGTCGGCCGGCAGCTCGCGGAAAGGGCCGCCGGACGCCGTGAGGAGGATGCGGTGGACGGCGGCGCGGTCGTGCCCGACCAGGCACTGGAAGATGGCGCTGTGCTCGGAGTCCACCGGCAGCAGCGGGACGCCCCGGCGGCGCGCGGCGGCGGTCATGAGCGCGCCGGCCATCACGAGCGTCTCCTTGTTCGCCAGCGCCACCGCCCGGCCGGCCTCGATGGCGGCCATGGTGGGCAGGAGCCCGGCTCCCCCGACGAGCGCGGACACGACGATGTCGGCCTCGACGTCGCGCGCGAGCGCCACCAGGCCGGCGACCCCGGCGAGCAGCTCCGGCTTCGGCGAGGGCAGCAGGCCGGCCAGCCGGTCCACCGCCGCGCCATCCAGCAGCGCGACCGCGCGGGGCGAGTGCTTGCGGCAGAGGTCGGCGATCAGCTCGACGTTGGAGCCGCGGGCGGCCAGGCCGCTGAGCCGGAACTCGTCGGAGAAGGCCGACACGAGCTCGAGCGTGCGCAGCCCGATGGAGCCGGTGGCGCCGAGCACGGTGAGCCGCTTCACGAGGAGGCTCCCAGCGCCCGCGCCCCCCCCAGCGAGACGTAGTAGTAGAGCGCCGGCGTGTTGAAGAGCAGCCCGTCGATCCGGTCCAGCACACCGCCGTGCCCGGGGATCAGGCCCCCCGCGTCCTTGACGCCGACCGATCGCTTCACCGAGGACTCCACCAGGTCGCCGATCTGGCCCACCACGCCCAGGAGCGCGCCGGCGACGAGCGCGGCGCCGGGCGGCCAGCCGGGCAGGAGCCACGCCGCGAACGCGCCGGCGCCGAGCACGGAGACGATCAGCTGCGCCACCGCGCCCTCGATCGTCTTCCGCGGGCTGACCACGGGCGCCAGCTTGTGGCGTCCGATGGCCGAGCCGACCACGTAGGCCGCGCTCTCTCCGAGCCAGGTGACGGCCACGAGGAAGAGCACGAGGGCGTCGCCGTCGGGGCGCCGGTGCAGTCCCAGGACGTGGCCGAGGAACCAGCTGACGTACAGCAGCGCCATCAGCGTCAGCGCCGCCGGCTCGACGACGGGCCGCGCGCCGTTCCAGAGCGGCGCGCTCAGCACCGCGGCCGCGGCCAGGCCGAGGAACGCCGCCGGCACCGCGGCCCCGGTCGGCAGCGCGAAGCTGCCGGTGACGAGCACGCCCAGCGGCAGCGCCAGCCGCGTGGACACGGGCCAGCCCGCGCCCTCGAACAGCCGCAGCAGCTCCCAGAGCGCCAGCCCGCTCACGAGCACGGCGAACAGCACGAACACCCAGCCGGGCGCGCGCGAGATCATCCAGTAGAAGGGCGGCAGGAACACCACGGCCGTGAGGACCCGCTTCACCGCCGCCGCCGGCGCGCCCGTCACGGCCATCGTCGCCGCGGCCACGTCACACGCCACCGAACCGGCGGGCCCGGCCCTGGAACTCCGCGATCGCGCGGTAGAGGTCGACTGCGCGGAAGTCCGGCCAGAGCGTCGGCGTGATCCAGAGCTCGGTGTAGGCGATCTGCCACAGCAGGAAGTTCGAGATGCGCATCTCGCCGCTGGTGCGGATGAGCAGGTCGGGATCGGGAGCACCCGCCGTGTAGAGGGCGCCGCTCACCTCGGCCTCGTCGATCGCCTCCGGGCGGAGCTCGCCGCGGGCGACGCGCGTGGCGATGGCCCGGATGGCGTCGACCAGCTCGTCGCGGCCGCCGTAGTTGAAGGCCATGAAGAGCGTGAGCCCGGTGTTCTCGCGCGTGGCCTCGATGACCCGGTCCAGGCCGCGCCGCACGCCGGCCGGCACGCCGTGCCCGCGCCCGATGACGCGCAGGCGGACGTTGCGCGCCATCAGCTCGGGCAGCTCGCCCGCGATGCTGTCTTCCAGCAGGCGCATGAGGGTGGAGACCTCGTCCTCGGGCCGGCTCCAGTTCTCCGTGGAGAAGGCGTAGAGGGTCAGGTACGGCAACCCCAGCTCGCCGGCCGCGCGGACGATGGCCCGGGCGGTGCTGACGCCCTCGCGGTGGCCGGCCACGCGGGGCAGACCGCGACGCGTGGCCCAGCGCCCATTGCCGTCCATGATCACGGCGACGTGGCGGGGCAGCGGGCACGCGCGCACCCGTGCCAGGAGCTCGCGCTCGCCGAGCGCGGCGAGGTCCGAACGGGAGGCGCCGTTAATCGCGCGGGAAGGCATTGCTCGTCATCGTATTAGAAGGACAGGATCTCCTGCTCCTTTTTCTTGAGCAGCTCGTCGACGCGGGCGATGAACCGATCGGTGGTCTTCTGGATCTGGTCGTGGCCCCGCCGCTCCTCGTCCTCGGACACCTTCTTGTCCTTCGCCATGGCCTTGAGACGGTCGTTCGCCTCGCGGCGGATGTTGCGGATGGCCACGCGCGCGTCCTCGGCCAGCTTGTGCACGCTCCTGGCCAGCTGCTTGCGGCGCTCCTCGGTCAGCGCCGGGATCGTGAGCCGGATCACCTTGCCGTCGTTCGCCGGCGTGAGGCCGAGGTCGGAGGCCAGGATGGCCTTCTCGATGGTCTTGAGCTGCGCGGGCTCCCACGGCTGGATGACCAGCGTCCGGGCGTCCGGCACCGACACCGAGGCCATCTGGGGCACGGGCGTCGGCGTGCCGTAGTAGTCCACCCGCACGGTCTCCAGCAGTCCCGCCGACGCCCGGCCCGTGCGGACCGCGGCGAACTCCCGCGTGAGCGCCTCGACGGCGGCCGTCATGCGTGTCTCGATGTCCTTCACCAGCGCCTGCATCGTGGTCTGTCCTCCTTGCATGGGGACCCCGACTCGGCCCCCCAGCCCCCGACGCTCGATCCCGCGCCGCGCCCATCATGGGACCGCGACACGGCCCCGAGCGCCCCGACGCTCGGCACGCCGGCCCTGCCGTGGCGTGCCGCGCTCCCGCCTGCTCCTCTAGGCCGAGACGATGGATCCCAGCGGCTCGCCGAGCACGATGCGCTTGACGTTTCCCGGGGCCGTCAGGTCGAACACGATGATCGGCAGCCCGTTCTCCATGCACAGCGAGATGGCCGTGGCATCCATGACCTGCAGCCGCCGGGCGAGCACCTCGGAATAGGTCGTGCGGGCCAGCCGCTCCGCTCCCGCGTTGCGCTTGGGATCGGCGGAGTAGATGCCGTCGACCTTGGTCGCCTTCATGATGGCGTCGGCGCCGATCTCGATGGCCCGCAGGGCGCCCGCCGTGTCGGTGGTGAAGAACGGATTGCCGGTGCCGGCGGCGAAGATCACCACGCGCCCCTTCTCCAGGTGCCGGATGGCGCGCCGCCGGATGTAGGGCTCGGCCACCGCGCGCATCTCGATGGCCGACAGCACCCGCGTCTGCAATCCGGCCTTCTCCAGGGCGTCCTGGAGCGCGAGCGCGTTGATGATGGTGGCCAGCATGCCCATGTAGTCGGCGGTGGCGCGGTCCATCCCGTCCGCGCTCGCGGCCACGCCGCGGAAGATGTTGCCGCCGCCGATCACGATGGCCACCTGCACGCCGAGGACGACCACCTCGCGCAGCTCCGCGGCGATGCGCTCCAGCACCGGCGGGTCGATCCCGTAGCCCTGGCTGCCGGCCAGCGCCTCGCCGGAGAGCTTGAGGACGATACGGCGGTAGGCCGGACGCGCGCTGCCGGCGTCCGCCGCCACCGTCAGCTGCCCTCGCCGACCTGGAAGCGCGCGAAGCGCTTGACGACCACGCGCTCGCGGGTGCTCGCGTTCACCGCGTCCACGAGGTCCTTGACCTTCGTCTTGCCGCTCGGATCCTTGATGAACGGCTGCTCCAGCAGGCACTGCTCGCCGAGCCACTTCTCGAGCTTGCCCTCGATGATCTTGTCGACCACCTGGGGCGGCTTCTTCTGGTCGGCCAGCTGCTCGCGGTAGATCTCGCGCTCCTTCTCGACGGCCGCCGGCGGCACGTCCTCGCGAGCGACCCAGGCGGGGTTCGCCGCGGCCACCTGCATGGCCAGGTTCTTCACCAGCTCCTGGAAGGCGTCCGTGCGGGCGACGAAATCGGTCTCGCAGTCGACCTCGACCAGCACGCCCAGGCGGGCGCCCGGGTGGATGTAGGCGCCGACGACGCCTTCCTTGACCTCGCGGTGCGCGCGCTTGGCCGCGCTGGCCACGCCCTTCTTGCGCAGGTACTCGACGGCGGCCTCGAGGTCGCCGCGGGAGGCGGCCAGGGCCTCCTTGCAGTCCATCACGCCGGCCCCGGTGCGGTCGCGCAGCTCCTTCACCATCTGGGCGTTCGCGGCCATGGGCTAGGCCTCCGACTCGGCGGACGCCGCCGCCATCTCGGCCTCGACCCCGGTCGCGCCCTCACCCGTCTCCTCGCCGCCCTCCTCCTTCTGGAGCGTGCCGCGGCCCTCCAGGATCGCGTCGGCCACCCGGGAGGTGATCAGCCGGACGGCGCGGATGGCGTCGTCGTTGCCGGGAACGGGATAGTCGATGCCGGTGGGATCGCAGTTGGTGTCCACGATGGCCACGATCGGGATGCCCAGGCGCTGCGCCTCGGCCACCGCGATCCGCTCCTTGCGCGGATCGATGATGAACACCGCCGACGGCAGCTGCTCCATGGCCTTGATGCCGACCAGGGCCTTCTCGAGCTTCTGGCGCTCGCGGTCGAGCTCGAGGGCCTCCTTCTTCGGGATGCGCTCGTACTCGCCGGCCTCCTTCATCTCCTCGATGCGCTTGAGCCGGCCGATGGACTTGCGGATCGTCTGGAAGTTCGTGAGGGTGCCGCCGAGCCACCGCTGGTTCACGTAGAACATGCCGCAGCGGTTGGCCTCCTCGAACACGGTGTCCTGCGCCTGCTTCTTGGTGCCGATGAAGAGCACGGTGCCGCCCTGCGCGGCCAGGTCGCGCACGAAGGCGTACGCCTCGCGGAACTTCTTCAGGGTCTTCTGCAGGTCGATGATGTAGATCCCGTTGCGCTCGCCGAAGATGTACTTCTGCATCTTCGGGTTCCAGCGCTTGGTCTGGTGGCCGAAGTGCACGCCGGCCTCCAGCAGCTCCTTCATGGTCAATGCCGCCATGTCTCCTCCCTCTCTCCCTCGGTTGTGCCCTCCGCCGGGCTCACGGGGCCCGCGCCCCTGGCGCCTCCCCGCACCGCGTCGCGCCCGGCGTGCGTGATGGGTCCTACGTCGTGTACTTGGCGTTGATCCGGACGTACTCCTCGCTGAGGTCGCACGTCACCACGCGCTCCTCGCCGCGGCCCAGGCCCAGGTCGATCGTGACGCCGTACTCGGCGGCGGCCATGATCTCCCGGACGCGGTCCACGCGTGCGCCTTCCTTCAGGGTACCGCGCTCGACCAGCGGCTCGTCGTCGACGAGGATCGCCACCCGGTCCTGGTCGACCTTCGCCGCCGACTTGCCGAGCGCCATCATGATGCGGCCCCAGTTGGGGTCCTGCCCGTTGATGGCCGTCTTCACCAGCGGCGAGTTGGCCACGGCGCGCGCCGCGACGAGCGCGTCGCGGCGGCTGGCGGCGCCGCGGACGGTCACGGCGACCACCTTGGTCGCACCCTCGCCGTCGGCCACCAGCATCCGCGCCACCCGCGCGGTGAGCGCCTCCAGTCCGCGCGTGAACTGAGCGAGCGCGCGACCGCTCCGGTCGAGCGGCGGGTTCTCGGCCAGGCCGTTGGCCAGGACCGCGACCGTGTCGCTGGTCGACTGGTCGCCGTCCACGCTGATCCGGTTCAGCGACGCGTCGGCGGCCCGCCGCAGCGCCCGGCGCAGCGCGGCCGCCCCGATGACCGCGTCGGTGGTGACGAAGCAGAACATCGTGGCCAGGTGCGGCTCGACCATCCCGACGCCCTTGGCGATGGCGCCGATCGTCACCGGCCGGCCGTCGACCTCCACGCGCAGCGCGGCCTCCTTGGGCCGCGTGTCGGTCGTCATGATGGCCTCGGCGGCCTCGCGGCCGCCCTGAGGCGACAGCGCCTTGGCCAGCTTCGGCAGCGCCGCCCGGATCCTGTCCATCGGCAGCGGCACGCCGATCACGCCGGTGGCGGCCACCAGCACGTGCCGCTGGGGGATGCGCAGCAGCTCGCCCGTGATGCGGGTGATCTCGCGGGCGTCGCGGAGGCCCTGCTCGCCGGTGCACACGTTGGCGCAGCCGCTCGAGGCCACGATCGCCTGGGCCACGCCGCCCCGCACGTGCTCCATCGAGACCAGCACCGGCGCGCCCTTGACCTGGTTCGTGGTGAACAGCGCGGCGGCCCGGGCCGGCGCCGAGGAGTAGATCAGCGCCAGGTCCTTCTTGCCGCTCGGCTTGATGCCGGCCGCGACGCCGCCGGCCAGGATGCCGGGAACGGCGGTGACGCCGCCATCCAGCCACTCCACGCCGTCGGCCGGCCGCGCTCCGGCCTTGCCCGCGGACAGGCGCGCCGCCCGCACTAGCCGACGTGGGAGGCCTCGGGATGGCCCCCCACACCCTCCGACGTTCGGCACGCCCCGGCGCCGCCGTGGCGTGCCTCTGGGACCGTCACCAGGACGGGCACTTAGGGATACATCGGCGGCGCGTCGAGACCGGTGCGCTCGTCCCAGCCGAACACGATGTTGAGGACCTGCACGCCGTTCGCGGACCCCCCCTTGCCCAGGTTGTCGAGGGCCGACACGCAGAGCGCGCGCGACGTGCGCGGGTCGGCGACGACGGCGACGTCGCAGAAGTTGGAGCCGACCACCATCCGGGTGGCGGGCCGCTCGCCTTCGCCCAGCACGCGCACGAAGGGCTCGCCCGCGTAGAACTCGCGGTAGAGCGCGGTGAGGCGCTCCGTCGTGGCCGCGGCCGCGAGCGGCACCGAGGCCGTGGTGAAGAGGCCGCGCGTGAGCGGCACCAGGTGCGGCGTGAAGGCGACCCGGAGCGGCGCGCCGGCCAGCGCGCCGAGCTCCTGCTCGATCTCCGGCGTGTGCCGGTGGCCGGCCAGGGCGTAGGCCTGCACGTTCTCGTTGGCCTCGGTGAACAGGTACATCGGATCGGCCTTGCGGCCCTGGGCGCCCGCCCCGCTGACGCCGGACTTGCCGTCGATGACGATGCCCTCGAGCCGCGCGAGGCCGGCCTTGAGCAGCGGTGCCGTGGCGAGGATCGCGCCCGCCGGATAGCAGCCGGGCGAGGCCACCAGCGACGCCGCCGCGATGGCCTTGCGGTGCAGCTCGGGCAGCCCGTAGACCGCCGCGGCGAGCCCGGCGGGATCCACGTGGGGAGCCTTGTACCAGGCGACGTAGTCGGCGGCGTCGCGAAGCCGGTAGTCGGCGGAGAGATCGATGGCCTTGACGCCCCGGGCCCGGAGCACGGGCATCGCCTTCTGCGACTCCATGTGGGGCAGGGCGAGGAACACCACGTCGGCGACGGACGCCAGCCACGCGGCGTCGAGCTCGTGGAAGGCGAGGTCCGTCAAACCGCGCAGGTGCGGAAAGGCCCGGGCCAGCGGCTCGCCGGCCATCCGGTCGGACGTCACCCCGGTCAACTCGACCATGGGATGGCGTAGCAGCAGGCGCAGCGCCTCGGCGCCCATGTAACCGCTGGCGCCGGCGACGGCGACCCGGACCTTCGTGCCGCTCACCGCGATTACCGCTTGGAGTACTGGAACTTCTGCCGCGCGCCCGGTTGCCCGTACTTCTTGCGTTCGCGCATGCGCGGGTCCCGGGTCAGCAACCCGGCCTTCTTGAGGGGCTGGCGGAAGTTCTCGTCGAAGCGCACGAGCGCGCGCGCGATGCCGTGGCGCACGGCGCCCGCCTGGCCCGTCGGGCCGCCGCCCGAGACGGTGCAGAGCACGTCGACCTGGTCGGCGGTGTTCGTGATGCCCAGCGGCTGGGCGATAATCATGCGCAGGGTCTCGCGCGGGAAGTACGCCTCGAAGGCGCGGCGGTTGATCACGATGCGGCCCGAGCCGGGCCGGATCCAGACGCGCGCCACCGAGGTCTTGCGCCGTCCGGTCCCGTAGGCGCGGTCGAGCACGGCCATCAGCGACCCTCCCGGAGCGCCAGCGGCTCGGGCCGCTGGGCCTGATGCGGATGTTCGGCGCCTCGATAGACCTTGAGCTTCCTGGCCATCGCGCGCCCCAGACGGTTCTTGGGCAGCATGCCCTGCACGGCCCACTCGATGACGCGCTCGGGGTGGGTGCGGAGCATCTTCTCGGCGTGCACCTCGCGAAGCCCGCCGATGTAGCCGGTGTGCCAGCGGTAGACCTTGTCGCGGAGCTTGCGGCCGGTGAGGTGGACCTTCTCGGCATTGACGACGACCACGTGATCGCCGACGTCGAGGTGGGGCGTGAAGGACGGCTTGTGCTTGCCGCGGAGGATGGCCGCCACGCGGGTCGCCAGCCGCCCCAGCACCTGTCCTTCCGCGTTGACGACGAACCACTTCCGCTCGATCTCGCTCTCCTTCGGCATCGGCGTCGGCATCGTTATCCCTTCGGGACTCGCTAAGTGGGCCTGGTACTGACGAAATTCGCAACGGCCAAGTGTAGATGAATCCCCCACCCCTGTCAACGCGCGCGGGGCCGGCCACCGGTGGGTGCCGCAGTGGCGGGCCGGGTCTTGCCCGGCCAGGGGCAGAGCGCCCTCACCGGGCACACCGGACACAGGGGCTTGCGGGCCACGCAGGTGCGCCGCCCGTGGGCCTGGAACAGGTGGCAGGCCCGCGTCCACTTCGGGCGGGGCAGCACGTCCGCCAGCTGGTCGTGCAGGCGGTCCGGGTCGTCCGCTCGCGCCAGCCCCAGTCGCTGCGTCACCCGGAAGACGTGCGTGTCCACGGCGATGGCAGGCTCGCCGAAGGCGTTGCCGAGCACCACGCTGGCCGTCTTCAGACCAACGCCGGGCAGTCGCACCAGCGCCTCGCGCGAGCGGGGCACCTGGCCGCCGTGCTCGGCCACGAGCGCGCTGGCCATGCCGATCAGCGACTTCGCCTTGGCGCGAAAGAAGCCGGTCGGCCGGATCTCGTTCTCGAGGGTCCCGGGATCGGCGCGCGCGTAGTCCTCCGCCGTCCGGTACTTCCGGAACAGCGAACGCGTCACGATGTTGACCCGCTCGTCGGTGCACTGGGCCGACAGGATCGTCGCGACGAGCAGCTGCAGCGCGTCGCCGAACTCCAGCGCGATCTTCGCGTCGGGATAGGCGCGCTCCAGCGCCGTCAGGATCTTCCGCGCCCGCGCCCGTCTGGCCTCGCGTCCCTGCACGGTCGTGTTCGTGGGAGCCCGACACGGCCCCCGCCCCCCAAGCCTTCCCGGCGCCCCGGCGATGCCGTGGCGCCCTCGTCGGTCGTCCCGTCGTTCGGGGAGCGCGGCCACGGCCCCCCGGCATCCCGCCCTCCGGACGCGGCCACCGCATCCCTTTCCCGATGCCTCGCCGTCCCATGGCCCCGTGATGCCGCCCGTCGCCACCGTCGGCAGCGGGCCGAGGGTGCCGGCGATCCCGGCCGCTCGCCCGGTACCGCGCAGGGCTCCCCGCGCGGCGGCACCGATGGGCGCTACGGGGCGCCGATCCGGATGGCGTCGGGCGCCACCCGCACCGGACCGATCGCGACGTCGAAGGCCGCGCGGGCGGCGATGGCGCGTGACGGATCGTAGTGTCGCACGACCCAGTCGACGAGCGGGCCTGGGACGGCGACCCCCCCGAGCGTGACGCCCTCGCTCAGCAGCCGGAACGGCCGGTCGGGCGCGGGCTCGATGCGCACGCGGGCGTGGACGTCGGGACCGCGCTGCGGCAGGTCGAGCGTCACCCGGCCGTCCTCCAGCACCAGGCGCGCCCGGCGGAAGGCCTTCTGCCCCTGCACGAACTCCACCAGGTCCGGCGCGCTGATCGTCGCGCGCTCCAGACGGAGACGGCCGATGTCGAGCGGATCCAGCCGCCGCTCGGCGAGCGCGCTCAGCGGATTCACCACGACGTCCTCGAGCACGACGCGCACCTCGCGCACGCGCAGCGGCGTGCGCCCACGGCGGAGGTCGCCGACCGTGGCCGCCGCCGCCTGGATCTCCACGCGCCGGAGCCGGCCCTCGGCGATGCCGGCGTCGTAGCGCAGCACCACGTCGAGGCCCGCCACGTCGCGGGCCACGGCGGCGAGCGCGCGCTCGAGCGCCGCCTCCACGGCCTTGGCGACGGTCGCGGGCCGAGCCCTGACGCGGGGGATGCGCCGGGCGCGCAGCGTCGCCGTCGAGCCGTCGGGCAGCGCGAACCGGGCGACCACCGGAAACACGGCGGCCAGGTGGGCGTCGTGCTGGAGCCGCTCGGCGATCCGGCGCGGCCGCGACGCCGTGAACTCGGGCCCGACGTCTCCCGTCTTGAGGACCATGAAGTCCACGCCGAGGGGCGCCTCGTCCCACACCCGCACCACCCGCACCGGCAGCCGGTCCAGCACGGCATAGTAGCGGAAGTTCGCGCTGGAGAAGTAGGGGTGATTCGGCACCACGCTGAGCGTGGCCTCCCGGCCGGCGGCCTCGCGCACCACCGCCGCCAGCACGTCGCGGTGCGGCCAGGCGGCCCGCTGCGGCGGCTCGGCGATCGCCAGCGGCACGCCCGCCACGGTGAGGCGAGCCGCCGGCGGCTCGCCGAACGTCGCCGCGCCGATCTGCACCAGCGCGGCGGCGCCGAGCGCGACGCCGGCCGCCACCCGCGCGCGGGGCGGCAGCGCGGCGAAGCCTGCGCCGGCGACCGCCGCCGCGGCCGGCACCAGCGGCAGCGTGTAGCGAAGCTGCTTGTTCTGGATGGCGAGGAAGACGACCATCGGCACGAGCGCCATCAGCGGCCACCACGCGCGCCGCGCGGCGCACACCGCCAGCCCCACGACGAACAGCGCCGCGCCGACGGCGCCCAGCTGGACGGCGAGGTGCTGCGGGTAGAAGACCAGGCCGGCGACGCTGAGCGGTTCGGGATGGCCCTGCTCGGCAGCCTGGCGGAACGATCGGGCGCCGATCTGTGCGGCGAGGCCGAGCAGGCGGGGGCCGTACCAGGGCACCGCGATCAGGGCGCCGACGGCGGCGAAGCCCAGGACGCCGGGCAGCGCTCGGCGCCCCCTCGCCCGGGCGAGCACGAGCGCCAGCGGCGGGAGGACGTAGACGACGAACGGCGGCTTCGTGAGCAACCCGAGGCCGAACACGAGGCCGGCGAGCATCGCGCGGCCCGGCCGCGTGCAGTTGCCGGTGCCGGCCAGGGCCTCCAGCGCCAGGGCGACCATGGCCGCCAGCGGCACGTCGAGCTGGAAGCGGAGGGCCTGCCACACCGTGAAGGGGGCCGTGCCGAAGACGACCGCGGCCACGATGCCCCCCTGGCTGCCGGCGACGCGCCGGCCCAGCCGGTACGTGGCGGCCATGCCGAGCCCGAGGAACGCCACGACGACCGCGACGCCGGCCGCCGTGTCGGACGGCGCGAGGGAGGCCGCGAGGCCACCCAGGCACGGCACGAGCGGCGGATAGAACGCCGAACGCAGCAGCACCTCGCGGAGCTCGCCGTGCGCGAGGTCCCGCGCGCAGAGCACGCCGCGCTCGAGGTGGTTGGCGTAGTCCCATTCCGGCGGCCGCCGGTCGAGCGCGAGCCAGATCGCCGCCGCCGCGGCCACGGCGAGGAAGGCGCCCGCGACGATGGCCGCCGGCCGGCTCGGCGCCATCAGCGGCGCGCCACGAGCAGCACCGAGCCCCCGAAGGGCAGGCCCCTCCGCCGCACGAGCGCACGCTCCAGCGCGAAGCACGCGGCCAGGAGCGCGTTCAACGGCTCGGGCAGCCGCACCAGGTCGTGCCCGCGGTCGCCGGTCAGCCGCCGCGCCATCCGCGCGGCGGCGAGCGCGGGGAAGAGCAGCGTGTTGAAGTAGCCGCACCGCTCGACGGCTAAGCCCGCGGCCTCGACCACCGCGCGCAGCCGCCGCGCGGTGTACCGGCGGCGGTGACCGAGCACCGCGTCGTGTCCGCTCCACAGCCAGGCGTACGCGGGCACGGTGACGACGAGCCGGCCGCCCCCGCGCAGCGAGCGGCGCGCCGTGCGCAGCGCGGCCACGTCGTCGTCGAGGTGCTCGAGAACGTCCAGCAGGAGCGTCAGGTCCGCCCATCCCGGCTCGACGACGAGGTCGTCCGGCAAGGCGCCCTCCCGGACGTCCAGGCCCGCCGCCCGCGCGGCGGCGAGCAGCACGGGGTCGCGCTCCATGCCGACCACCTCGCCCAGCGCCGCGAGCGCCTCCAGCACGTTGCCGCTGCCGCATCCCAGCTCGAGGATCCGCGCGCCGCGCGCGGGCACCAGACCGCGCACGACGGCGAGCAGCACGGCGAGCCGGCCGCGGAACCACCAGTGCCGCCGGTCCTGCTCGGCATGGACGGCGACGTACGCGGGGTCCACTCAGCCCGCCAGGCGCGCGCGGATCCCGGCGAGCCGCCGGGCGAGCTCGGGCGCGGCCAGCGTCCGTGGCTCGTGCGGCACCGTCCAGACCGGCCGGCGCGGCGCCGGGTCGTCGGCGAGCCGCGGGACGACGTGCCAGTGGATGTGGGGCACCTGGTTGCCGAGCAGCTCGTAGTTCACCTTGACGGCGCCGAGGGCGCCGGCCAGCGCTTCGGCCACCGCGCTCACGTCCTCGATGAGCGCGGCGCGCTCCTCACGCCCGAGCTGGTAGAGCTCGGTGGCGTGGCGCTTGAGGACGAGGATGGTCCAGCCGGGGAAGAACTGGTCCTCGTCGAGGTACGCCACCGACGTCGACAGCTCGGCCAGCCGGTGATCGGCCCGCGGCCATCGGCCGTGGCACGCCGGGCAGCCGGCGCTCATGCGCGTGCGGCGAGGAACGCGCGGACGCGGCCGAGGCCGTCGTGGATCCGCTCCAGGGAGGCGGCGTAGGAAAAGCGCAGGTAGCCCTCGGCGTTGGCGCCGAAGGCCGCGCCCGGGGTGACGGCCACGTGGCCCTGCTCGAGGAGGTCGAAGGCGAGCCTGACGGAGTCGGCGGCGTGCCGGCGGGCATTGGCCAGGACGTAGAAGGCCCCGGTCGGCTCGAACCCCACGCCGAGGCCGGCGGCCCGGAGCCCGTCGACCATGACCCGCCGCCGCTCGTCGAAGACCCGCCGGAAGCGCCGCGCGTCCTCGCCGGCCTCGCGCAGCGCGGCGACGCCGGCCCACTGCACGAACTCGTTCGTCGAGATGAAGAAATTGCCGAAGAGCTTCTGCAGCGAGCGCACGTGGTCGCGAGGGGCGACGAGCCAGCCGAGCCGCCAGCCGGTCATGGCGAAGGCTTTCGAGAAGCCGTTCAGCACGAAGGCGCGGTCGGTGAACTCGAGGATGGACCGGTCCCGGCCCTCGTAGCAGAGCCCGTGGTAGATCTCGTCGGAGACCACGAGGGCTCCGTGGCGCTCGGCCAGGCCCGCGATGGCGCCCAGCCGGTCCGCCGCCAGCACGGTGCCCGTCGGGTTCGCCGGCGAGTTGACGACGATGGCGCGGGTGCGAGGCCCGAGCCGCTCGCGCACCGCCTCCGGCCGGAGCTGGAAGCGGTCCTCTTCCACGGTGTCCACGAGCACGGGAACGCCCTCGGCGTAGCGGATGAAGTTCGGGTAGCAGGCGTAGTAGGGATCGCCGAGCACGACCTCGTCGCCGGCGTCCAGGAGGTGACCGAAGAGCAGCATCATCGCCGGGGAGGTCCCCGGCGTGACGAGGATCTGCTCCGGCGACACCCGCACGCCGTAGGTGGCCGCGTAGTGCTCGGCGATCGCCTCGCGCAGGGCCAGCAGGCCCAGGCTCGCCACGTAATGGGTGCGCCCGTCCTTGACGGCCCTGGCCAGGGCCTCGGAGATCACCGGGGGCGTGTCGAAGTCCGGCTCGCCGAATTCCAGGTGCACGATGTCCGCCCCCTCGCGCTCGAGGGCCTGCGCGCGCTCGAATACCTCCACGGCCAGGAAGGGCTCGATCTCGCGGGTCCTCCGGGCGCCGCTCACCCGCCTCTCCCGATCCGGAGCCGGGCCAGGACGACCTCGCCCAGCATCCGCGGGCCGTCGGTCAGGACCCCGCTCTTGCTGCCCGGCTGATCCATCCAGTTCACCGCCACCTCGCTCACGCGGAGCCCCGCCGCCCGGGCGCGGAGCAACAGCTCCACGTCGAAGCCGAACCCCGGGGTGACGAGCGCCGCGAACAGGCGCTCGGCCGCCGCGGCGGTGAAGGCCTTGAATCCGCACTGCGAGTCGGCGATGCCCTCGAGCCCCAGCCGGGCCACGAGCCAGTTGAAGACCCGCCCGGCCAGCACGCGGTGCCGCCGGGCGCTCACCATGACGCCGGCGTCGGGCAGGCCGCGCGAGCCGATCGCCACGTCGGCGCCGGCGGCGAGCGCGGCTTCCAGGCGCTTGACCTCGGTGATCGGCGTGGCGCCGTCGGCGTCGGTGAAGAGCCGGACGAGGCCCCGGGCGGCGAGCATGCCGCGCCGCACCGCGGCGCCCTTGCCCTGGTTCACCTCGCTCCTCAGCAACCGCACCGCCGGATGCCGCCGGGCGGCCTCCTCCACGACGCCCGGCGTGCCGTCGCGGCTGCCGTCGTCGGCCACCAGCACCTCGTAGGGCGCCCCGCGGCCGTCGAAGTAGGCAACGACCTCGGACAGATAGCGCGGCAGGCGGCGCGCCTCGTCGTAGGCGGGGATGACGATGGACCATTCGACCGGGACCGTCGCGATCGGCCCCGGTCGCTCACTGGTCGATGCCCGCGGCACCGTCACCTCAGGATCGACGGATCCGGGCGGCGCCGTTTCCGCGCGACGCCGGTGTCGTGGGCGGCCCGCGCGACCCCCTCGGCCACCGCGGGCGCCACGGCCTTGTTGAACACGCTCGGGATGACGTACTCCTCGGACAGCTCGGATCGCGCCACGCAGCCGGCCAGCGCGCGGGCCGCGGCGAGCTTCATGTCGTCGTTCACCGTGCGAGCCCGGGAGTCGAGGAGACCCCGGAAGAAGCCCGGGAAGCACAGCACGTTGTTGATCTGGTTCGGGTAGTCGGACCGGCCGGTGGCCATGACGCGCACGTGACGCTCGGCCTCCTCCGGCTGGATCTCGGGCACGGGATTGGCCATGGCGAACACGATGGGATTCCGGGCCATGCGCTTGATGTCGCGCACGGTCAGGATGCCGGGGACGCTGAGGCCGATGAAGACGTCGGCCGCCTCCACGGCGTCGGCCAGGCGCCCCCTGACCTGCCGGGGGTTCGTGGCCGAGGCCACCCAGCGCTTCATGAAATCCATGCCCGCGGTGCGCCCGCGGTGGATGGCCCCGTGCTCGTCGACGCCGACGATGTCCCGGACCCCGCTCGCCAGCAGGATCTTGATGGTGGCGGTCCCGGCGGCGCCGACCCCCGTCACCACGACGCGCAGTCGCCGCAGATCCTTGCGCACGATGCGCAGGGCGTTGAGCAGCGCGGCCAGGACGACGACGGCCGTGCCGTGCTGATCGTCGTGGAACACGGGGATATCGAGGTCCTTGCGCAGCCGGTCCTCGATCTCGAAGCAGCGCGGCGCGGAGATGTCCTCGAGATTCACGCCGCCGAACGTCGGCGCGATGAGCTTGACCGTCTCGACGATCTTGTCGACGTCCCTGGTCGCCAGGCACACCGGGAAGGCGTCGACGTTGGCGAACTCCTTGAAGAGCATCGCCTTGCCTTCCATGACGGGCAGCGCCGCCTCGGGGCCGATGTCGCCCAGGCCCAGGACGGCGGTGCCGTCGGTGACCACGGCGACGCTGTTCTGGCGCATGGTGAGCGTGAAGGCCCGCTGCCGATCGTCCCGGATGGCCAGGCACACGCGGGCGACGCCGGGCGTGTAGGCCATCGAGAGGTCGTCGCGCGTGCGGATCGGCACCTTGTTGCGCACCTCGATCTTGCCGCCGAGGTGCATGAGGAAGGTCCGGTCGGAGACGTTGACCACCCGGATGCCCGCCACGCGCTTGAGCCGGAGGACGATCTGATGGCCGTGCTCGCTGTCGCGGGCCTTGATCGTGATGTCCCGGATCACCCGGTCGCGCTGCGAGCCGACCAGGTCGACGGCCCCGATGTCGCCGCCGGCCTCGCCGATGGCCGAGGCGACCCGGCCGAGCATGCCGGGCCGGTTCCGTATTTCCAGGCGGACCGTGAGGCTGTAGGATGCGCTCGGCGCGACGGCCATCAGGCGGGAACCCCCGACGGGGTCGCCGCCGTTGTCTCCGGGCCGGCGACGCTATCGACTGTCAAGAGATCCTCCGAGGCGAGCATGTTAGCAGACAAGGACGCGCCGATCTGTGAACGCCGTTACCCAGTCTACCAATCGGCGTCGCCTGTCACTGTTGCAAATCCGGAGAGTTAGGGATGCGCGCGGCCCCATGGCGCGGTTCTTGTACCAGGCCGGAAATGAAACGGCTGGCGGGCACCACGCATCTAAACGGCGAATCTCACACCACCGGTGACACGATGACATTCAGAGAGCCCGACCGCGAGACGACCATCGGCACCGCCTCCGCGCCGACGGCGCTCATCGCCGAGGACCCTGCCGACCACGCGCCGGTCATCGACGACGAGCACGAGGGCCACGAGGCGTTGCCCGAGGAGGTCCTCGCGCCCCTGCCCGCCCGGGTCGAGGACCCGGTCCGCCTGTACCTGAAGGAGATCGGCAAGGTCCCGCTGCTGACGGCGCGCCAGGAAGTCGAGATCGGCCGGCGCATCGAGGTGGGCCAGATCGCGCTCCGGCGGGCGCTGGCCGGCATCCCGTTGGCTCTCCGCCAGCTCCTCGAGGTGGCCGACCGGCTCCGCCGCGAGGCCATCGCCGCTGACGACGTCATCGTCCTCCCCGAAGGGGGCGAGCTGGACGCTGCCGAGATCAAGCCCGTCCTCAACGCCTTCGCGCGCATCCGGCGTCTGGAGCGCGAGATTGCCAGGCTGCGGGAGTCCGCGCGCGACGGCCGCCGCTCGCCCGCCACGCGGAGCAACTACGCTCGGTGGATCGCCGCCAACCGCGAGGCGATCCAGAAGATCGTGGCCGACATGCCGCTCAAGCCGGCCCTGATCGACGACCTGGTCGCCCGGGTGCGACGCCACTGCGACCGCATCGCCACGCTCGGCACGGTCGCCCGGCGGCGGGGTTCCGTGGGCGCCGCGGCAGCCCGCGAGATGCGGGCCCTCGAGCGCGACGTCGGGCTGCCCCGCGCCGAGCTTCAGGCGCTCATGGCCCAGATCCTTCACAGCGACCGCCAGGTGCGCCAGGCCAAGAAGGAGCTCATGGAGGCCAACCTCAGGCTGGTCGTCTCCGTGGCCAAGCGCTATCTGGGCAGCGACCTGAGCCTGCTCGACCTGATCCAGGAGGGCAACATCGGCCTGATGAAGGCCGTCGACCGCTTCCAGTACCGGCGGGGCTTCAAGTTCTCCACCTACGCGACCTGGTGGATCCGGCAGGCGATCACCCGCGCCATCGCCGACCACTCTCGCACGATCCGCATCCCGGTCCACATGGTGGAGACCCTCAACCGGATTTCACGGATCAACCGGACCATGGTGAACGAGCTCGGCCGGGAGCCGACGCCAGAGGAGCTCGCTCAGCGCACGGGCGTGCCCGCCAAGAAGGTACGGCTGATCCTGGAGTCCTCGCGCAAGCCGCTCTCGCTCGAGACCCCCATCGGCGAGGACTCCGAGCTGGGGGACTTCCTCGAGGACAAGTCGGCGGGCTCGCCCAACGATACGCTGATGACGCAGGACCTGACCACGCAGGTCGAGCGCGCGCTGGCCACGCTCTCGCCCAAGGAGAAGGAGATCCTGCGCCTGCGCTTCGGCATCGGCGAGGAGGGCGAGCACACCCTGGAAGAGGTCGGCAAGCGCTTCGCCGTGACCCGCGAGCGGATCCGCCAGATCGAGGCCAAGGCGCTGCGCAAGCTGCGCCATCCGCTGCGGGGCCGCAACCTGCGCGCCTTCGTCGAGAACTAACCGCGTGGGGGGCCCCGAAATGGCCCCCCACCCCCCCAGCGTTCCGAGCGCCCCGGCACCGCCGTGGCGCTCCTCTGGATCACGTGAGCCGTTCGGGGGGCCCCGAAATGGCCCCCCACCCCCCCAGCGTTCCGAGCGCCCCGGCACCGCCGTGGCGCTCCTCTGGATCACGTGAGCCGTTCGGGGGGCCCCGAAATGGCCCCCCACCCCCCCAGCGTTC
>Ga0209172_10001165_pt1 | contig 59839 bp, 61 predicted proteins | sample LarsenN4metaG_FD_184113 | JGI IMG/M metagenome (GOLD analysis project Ga0209172, IMG submission 184113) | Hot spring sediment bacterial and archeal communities from British Columbia, Canada, to study Microbial Dark Matter (Phase II) - Larsen... ...
GTGGTTGTGAACAACTCCACTTTGGCACATCGATGCCGTTGGATCGTGAGGCTTCTCCCTCTCACCTTCTCCTGTCAGCCACCTTCCAGCCATCGGGAAAAGGGGGAGGCGTCCATGTCCATCTCCTATGGATTTTTTGAACAACCGGTGCGACCGGCAATCTATGCGAATGGCAGGCGCTTCGCAAGCGCTACTTGCCTCCAGGGACGGTTCAAGGCTACGCTCACGGCCCAACCAGTCGCGCCGTAAGGAGGAGTCCCGCATGGATCAAGTCGAGCTTCCGGCTTCCATCAAGCCGGCCAGCCGCCCGAGCCCGGTCCGCATCAAAAAGCTCGGGCACGTCGTGCTGCAGGTGCGCGATCTCGAGCGCTCGGTGCGCTTCTATACCGAGGTGCTCAACTTCCGCGTCTCGGACAACGCCACCGCAGGCGGAGTCTTCCTCACCGCCATCGGCGACCACCATACGATCGGGCTCTTTCCCTCGGATGGCGAAAGCGCGGAAATCCCTTCGAAAGGCGCAGTCCGGCTGCACCATTTCGCGTTCCAGGTCGAGACCCTCGAGGAACTCTTCGAAGTTCGTGCCTATCTGCGCGAGCGCGGCATCCCGATCGTGTGGGAAGGCCGGCGCGCGATGGGCGGTCATACCAGCGTCGAATTCCTCGATCCCGACGGCTATCACGTCGAGCTGTACTGCGACATGGACCAGCTCGCGCCGGGACAGCGTTCCCGACCGCGCGATCCGAACGCGCGTTACGACACGCTGGAAAAATCGCGGGACAACCCCAAGCCGCCGACCTGGTAGCGTGGACGCCGGACGGGCGCCTGCGTCGCGTTCCGGATCTTGAAAGCGTGCCGGGTCGTCCCCATCATTCGCTCCGTCGGAACTCGTTCTTATGGAGGGAAAACGATGGCGAAACGCGGAACCGAAGTGGCGATCTCCAAGGGCAAGCTCGAGCGCATGCCGCGCCCGATCTCCTCTTTCGGCGAGATCGACCGCCTTTTCGATGACTTCTTCGGCCGGCGCTTTCCCCGTACCTTCGGCTGGGACAGGCCCTTCGCCGAATTCGGGGATTTCGGACCCAGCGTGGACATCATCGACCGCGAGGACGAGGTGGTGGTCCGCGCCGAGGTCCCGGGATACAAGAAGGACGATATCGAGGTTTCAGTGTCCGGCAATACGCTCACACTTAAGGGCAACACCAGCGTGGAGCAGAAGCAGGAAGACGGCGACTACTACCACCAGGAAATCACGCGCGGCGCCTTCACCCGAAGCTTTACGCTCCCGGCCGAGGTTGACGACGCCAAAGCGAAGGCTTCGATGAAGGACGGCGTTCTGGACCTCAGACTTCCGAAGCTCGAGAAGACCAAGCGCCGAACGATCACGATCGACTGATCCGTCTTCGTTGCACTGCATCGATGGGCCGGTATGCGCATTGCGCGACCGGCCCTGTCGTTTTTTCAGGCGCGTGCGGTCGGAACTCGCTTTGCGCGGTAACGGTCCAACTCGGCGAGAGCGCTGGATGCCCTGCGGCAAGCGGACGTTCTCCCTTGCCGCGGGTCAGCCGGCGCAGGTAAGTAAGGAGGGAACATCCATGTCGATGAAGGTCAAGCATTGGCAGGATCCCGTCAGCCTGATCGCCGGTGCGTGGCTTGCCGTATCGCCTTGGGTATTCAGCTACCACATGGAGAGCCAGCCGATGTGGAACGCTGTCATCGTCGGCATTCTGATGGCGTTGATCGCGCTCTATGCGCTCTTCCGGGTGTCCGCTTGGGAAGAGTGGCTCAACTTCGCGCTGGCGGCGTGGCTCATAGCCTCGCCGTGGGTGCTCGGATTCAGCGCCCACACGGCGGCCATGCTGAACGCCGTCTTCGTCGGCGCGCTGGTAGTGGTGCTTTCCCTGTGGGCGCTCGGCGCGGATCGCGATATCGGCGGCTGGTTCAGCACGGCACACTGAACGGGTAGGCCAATTTCCATTACCGGCCCGTGGGCCGCCCTTATAGGCAGCTCACGGACCGGTTTGCGTACCCAGAGCCCTTCGCTGATCGTGGCGGGACGCGTCGGCCCCGGACAGAGCGCTGCAGCACCTCGAGCGCACCGTGGACGCTGGTGGAGGCAAACAACAAGTACTTCGCACGCATCAAGGTGCTGAAGACGCTCTGCACGGCGATCGAGCAGGCGTTCGACAGCATGACGGGCGACAAGAAACAGTGACCCCAAGGCGAAGCGAGCCGCGCTTGACGGTGGCGGGCGACGCCATGGATACTCGGCGAAACACCTGATTTTCCGGAGAAGGTAGCCGTGCGCCATGTCGCCGTCATCATCATGCTGCTCGCGTCGGGCGTAGCCCTGCCGGCCGCCGCGCAGAGCTATCCCACCAAGACGGTGCGCCTGGTCGCGCCTTTTCCACCGGGCGGCAGCGTGGATGTCGTCGGGCGCATACTGGCCGAGAAGCTCACGCAGAATCTCGGACGGCAAGTGATCGTGGACAATCGCTCCGGCGCGTCCGGCATCGTCGGCACCGAGCTCGTCGCCAAAGCGCCGCCCGACGGCTACACGCTGCTCATCAACACCCTGCCGCTCGTGACCAACCAGTTCCTGATGGCCCGGGTGGCGTACGACCCGATACGCGATTTCGAGCCGATCTCGATGGTAACCTCCTCCCCGTCGCTCGTGACGGTGCATCCCTCGTTGCCGGTGCGCTCCATCAAGGAGCTGATCGCCCTCGCGCGCTCGCGCCCGGGCCAGCTCAACTATTCCGCCGCCGGCGTGGGAACGAATCCGCACATCGCGGGCGAGCTCTTCAATCTTCTCGCCGGCGTCAACATGGTCGCGGTGCAGTTCAAAGGCGGCGGGCCCGCCGACGTCGCCACGATCTCGGGCGAAGTCGCCGCGACCTTCGGCAACATCTCGCAGCAGATCGGCTATATCAAGGCGGGACGGCTGCGGGCGCTGGCGGTGACGAGCGCAAAGCGCTCGCCTGCCCTCCCCGAGCTGCCCACGGTTGCCGAAGCCGGCCCCGGATACGAGTTCGTCACCTGGCACGGCATCCTCGCGCCGAAAGGCACGCCGAAGCCCATCGTGAATCTCCTCAACGAGCAGTTGAAGAAGATCCTCACCGCGCCGGGCGAGGCGAAGCTTTGGGAAGAACGCGGCCTCGACGTCATCGCGAGCTCGCCCGAGGAGTTCGCGACGCGGCTCGCGAACGAGCAGAAAAAATGGGGAGAGGTGATCAGGAAGCGGGGTATCAAACCCGAATAGCCGGCGCCACGCAGGCTCAGGGAAGCGCGCGCTGCAGCATGTGCCGCTCGCGCGAGGCGAGCAGCGGCACCGCGTCGGCGAGATACTTCCTGAAGTGCGGCGTCTGCTGGTGGGCTTCGAACGCCTTTTCGTCATCGTAGACTTCGAACAGCACCACCTTCGTGCGGTCCGCGGCGTCCGTCAGCACTTCGAACTGCCGGCAACCCGGTTCCTTGCGCGCCTCGCGCGCGTTGGCGAGCACCTCCGCCATGAAGCGCTCCACGTTCTCCGGCTTGATGCGCAGCATCACCACCAGCACGAAATTCTTCATGTCTTCGTCTCCGTCGAGTACGGCGCCTGCGGCCGCGAGCACAATAGCAGATCCCCGCGCGCAAAGGCAAAATAAGCCCGGCTGTGACATGATCCCATACGGATGAGCGGAGGCGAGCGATGAGTAGAAAGACGATCGAGCACGTGCACTGGCCCGACGCGCCGGACCTGTGGATGCCGTATGCACCGGCAATCAAGGTGCGCGGTGGAACGACGGTGTACTGCGCGGGCGTGACGGCAGCGCCGGTGTATCACCATCATCCGCATCGACCCGAGGAATTCGATGCCATGCCCAAGGACATGGAGGGACAAGCCCGCGCCGCGCTGGAGAACCTCAAGAAAGATCTGGCAGCCGCCGGTGCCGGCTTCGCGGATGTCGTCACGGCAGACCGTTTCGTCACCGACATGAACCAGCAGGATGCGTTGAACCGCGTCTGGGCCGAATACTTTGGCGAGTCGAAACCGGCGACGACCACCGTGCAGGTCGTCCGGCTCGCTACCGATCCGCGCTGCCTGATCGAAATCAACGCCGTCGCGGTCATCGACGAGGAATAGGGAGCGCTGCATGGCGAAAGTCGCAGTCATCGGCAATACCGCGCGCGCGATTGGTGCGGTGTGCGCGTCGGACCTCGCGCTCGCGGGCCACGAAGTGCGCTTCACCGTCTTTCCCGGGCAGGGCGATCTGCTTCCCCAACTGCGCAAGGCGGGCGGTTTCACCGTCGAAGGTGATCCGAAGCACCTCATCTCGAAAAAGACCGGCTTTGCGAAGCTCGACAAAATCTGCGACACCACTCGCGAGGCGCTCGATGGCGCCGAAGCCGTGCTGATCGAGGTGGACATGCGTCAGCTCGAAGAGAAGTTCGGCGCGCTGATGCCCGAATTCGCGCGCGGCGCGGTGGTGCACGTGCAGAGCCACGGCTACTGGCCCGCGGCGCGGCTGACGCCGCTGCTCCGCCAGGCGGGGCGCGACGACGTGCTCGTAACCGAAGCGCCCGCGCCCACGCACGCGGCGCGCATCGAGGGCACGGTGGTCACGCCGAAGGGCCTGCGCCAGGGCATCCGCATCGCGACCGTGCCGGCTTCGCGCTCGGACGACGCGCTCGCGGTCTTGAGGCCGCTGTTTCCGGATTTCGCGACGGCGTCCTCGGTGCTCGAGACCGGGCTCGAGAATCTCAACCTGATCGTGCACCCGGCGATGGTGCTGCCCAACGTCGGCGCGATGGAACGCGCGAAGCTCGAGGGCCGGAAGTTCGGCTTCTATCAGGACGGCGTCGTGCCCGCGGCAGGCGTGCTCGGCGATGCGCTGGATGCCGAGCGCAAGCGCGTGTGCGAGGCCTACGGCGTCGAGCACACGCCGATGGCGAAGGCGATCGAGCAGTACTACGGCTACCGGAGCGGCAGCTTCTACGAAGCGATGCAGAATCCGGTGTACAAGTCTTTCCCGCCGTTCCAGCCCGACATCTGGCGCGCATGGGCGTCCGACGATCTGCCCTACGCCATCGTGCCGTGCGTGCAACTCGCCGAGCAGGCGGGGATCGCCGTGCCGCTGCACCGCGCGTTCGCGGAGATCCTCGGCGTACTGCTCGCCGTGGATCCGTGGCGCTGCGGGCCCTCGCTTGCCGACATGGACCTCGCAGGCCCGCCCGAGGCGGTGAAAAAGCGGGTGCTCGGCTAGGATGCCGTCCCGCAAATAGCCCGCATAAGTGCGCCGTCATTCTTTCCTTCGGGAAGTACTTCATCACGCAGCGGAGTCCCGCAAATAGCTCGCATAAGTGCGCCGTCATTCCGGCGAATGCGGGATCCGTAGCGCCGTCATTCCGGCGAACGCCGGATCCGTAGCGCCGTCATTCCGGCGAATGCGGGATCCGTAGCGCCGTCATTCCGGCGAACGCCGGAATCCAGAACTGCATGACTGGATGCCGGTTTTCACCGGCATGACGAGCGTTGCACGAACCGTGTACCCGGACGATGGTAAGGTTCGCTGACGCGAGCATTTGCAAAAAGGAGCGCAGGGATGACGCGGGACGATCTGCCGTTCGAAGGCGTGAAGGTTCTCGATCTGTCGCAGGGCGTGGCGGGGCCCTATTGCGGCATGCATCTCGCGCGCAACGGCGCCGATGTGATCAAGGCCGAGCCGCCCGGTTCAGGCTGCTGGAGCCGACAGCTCGGGTGGTGGTGGCAATTCATTTTAACCGGCAGAAGCTCTATATCCGGCACGTATTCACGCACGCTGAATACGACCGTTGGAGCGCGCGGTTGAGGAGCGGCAAATGAAGGTCAAGGATTTCGACGTCTCGTCGGCAGAACGCGCTTGGCAGGCGTTCCAGCGCGGCATCGGTGTGGCGGCCATTCATACGCCGAAGGAGTACGAGCGGGCGGTTGCGCTGATGAATCGGCTGCTCGATGTGGTCGGCGAAGACGAATCCCATCCGTTGTCTGGACTGCTCGATCTGGTTGGAGAATTGGTGGCCGCGTACGAGGCACGCGAGCAGCCATTACCTGATGCGGCGCCGGGCGAGGTATTGCGACTGCTGATGGAGCAGAATGGCCTTACCCAAACCGACCTGCGCCAGGAGCTCGGAAGTCAGCCGGCGGTCAGCGCAGTGCTCAACGGCAAGCGCACCATCAACGCGCGTCAGGCGAAGGCCCTGGCAGCGCGATTCAAGGTGTCGCCTGCGGTTTTTCTTTGAACGTTCTCACCCCCACCCTACCCCTCCCCCGGTCAAAGGGGGAAGGAATATAAGCTGGGCTATCCCTCATCATGAAAATCGCTCTGGTCGGCATCACCGGCATCCCGCTCGGGAGGCACAAGATCAGGGATGCGCGGCTGGATCAGGCCGACAAGCTCGTCAAGGCGGACAGCAAGACCTCGCGGCGATCGATGTCGTCGGCGGAGCCCTTCCCCCTACTCGTCCTTCCGGTCATTTGGAAAGCGCCGTTCGTGGTGAGCTTTAGCCTGTCCTGAGCGCAGACGAAGGGAACCATGAACGGCGTGTGATTGATTTTGTTATGCGTCCTTAGGCCGATGCGCCCTTAGGAACGAGCGCACCTGGCGCACCGCGATGGGGATCAGCTCCCTGGGCTCTTTCCACGGGTAATGGGCCAGCTCCGATTTCGGCGCGAGCATCGCCGTTTCCCAGGCCACGTCGTACGGGTGCCCCGGGGTGTCGTCCAGCAGGATCAGCATCGGCGTCTGGCAACTGCGCACGAAATCGCGGTTCACGGTGAACAGGAAGTCAGGGTTGGGAAACATCCGCGCCAGGAATTTCTCGATCATGTCCGGCGTGATAGAAGGATTGCGTTTCATGAGCTCGGGCGCCCAGCTCTTCATGCTGGCCTCGCGCATGTAGGTCGGATGCGCCTTGTTCCAGCCGACGGGCTGCGCCGGGACGGCGGCGACGACCCGGTCCGGCGCACGCTTGACGAGGTTCCAGATGTACGGCGCGCCGATGCAGTAGCCCAGCGCCATGAAGCGCTGGATGCCGAGGTGGTCCATCAGGCCGAGCAGGTCGTCGGTGTAGGAGTCCCACGGCCGGTCGATTTCGAGCGGGCCGGAGGACTGGCCGCCGTGCGCATTGCGCAGGTCCGTCACGATGCAGCGATATTCGTCCTTGAATTCCTCCATGGCGTTGAACGGCGCGCTCTTCTTCGTCCACTCGATGGTCGAATTCAATCCGCCGCCGGAGATGATCAGCAGCGGGAAGCCTCTCCCCGTTTCCTCGTAGGCGATGCGGACGTCGCCTTTCTGGTAGAACGGCATGGCAGCTCCTCCTTTCCTGGTCGGTTGCGCGAACGCCCCTGGCGCAGCGGCCAAGGCCGCCGCCGCGGCGCCGGTGGTCAACAGGTTTCGTCTTGTCGGATTCACGATGCTGCTTTGTCCTGAACAACCCGCGCGACGTATTCTAGTGCGTCATCCGGTTCACGAGGAGCGAAATTGGCGGCCACGCAGATGAGGGGAGGTACCGTAGTCGTCATCGCACAGTAGCGCAGTCGTACTAATGTATAGTGTGGCCCTCTCGGGCGGTATCGAAATTGGGCGCTCGACCCATGATACGAATTCCAAGGAGGAGGTCATGAAAAAACACGGAATCGTTGCAGCACTGCTCGCCGCCGTCGCTATCGCAGCCCAGCATGCGCACGCGCAGGACAAGACGGTATCCAAATACCCCGAACGTCCCATCCGCCTGCTGGTGGGATTCCCGCCGGGCGGCGCGACCGACATCCTGGCGCGCATCCTGTCGCAGCACATGCCGGAGTTGATCGGCCAACCGGTGGTAGTCGACAATCGCGGCGGAGCAACCGGAACCGTCGCGGCTGCGATCGCAGCCAAGGCGCCGCCGGATGGCTATACCATCATGATGGTCCCCAGCGGACCCTACACCATCAGCGCCAGCACGTACTCGAAGCTCCCGTACGATGCCGTGCGCGATTTCACCGGCGTATCGCTGCTCGTGTGGGTCACCAATGTCATCGTCGTACCGCAGGGCTCGCCGGCGAAGGTACTGCAGGATCTCATCCGCATGGCGAAGGAAAAGCCGGGGCAGGTCACGTTTTCATCGTCCGGCTCGGGATCGCTGCATCATCTTTCCGGCGAAGTGCTGAAGCGCCTGACAGGGACGGACATGATTCACGTGCCGTTCAAGGGTGCCGGTCCCGCAATGGCGGCGCTCGCGTCGAGCGAAGTCACCTTCGGGTTCACGTCGATGCCTTCCGCGATGCCGCTCATCCACGCGAAGCGCATCCGGCCGATCGCGGTCACCAGCATGAAGCGCATGCCCGCGCTGCCCGATACACCGACGATGACCGAAGCGGGCGTGCCGCCACCTCCCGGGCTCGACATCCGGGAATGGTATGGCGTGATCGCACCCGCGGGAACGCCGGCGCCGATCATCAACAGGTTGAACGCCGAGATGGTGAAGGTGTTCAAGCGCCCGGATGTGCAGAAGCGGCTCGTCGACATGGGCGCGGAATACGTGGGCAGCACGCCGCAGGAGCTGAGCAAGCAGCTCGCGAACGACGTGAGAACGTGGGCGAAATGGGTGAAGGACGTCGGCGTGCGCGTGGATTGACGCTGACGGACGCACACGCGACATGAAACTTCTCTCCATTCCTGTAATCGCGCGGGCATCGGCTATCGCGCTTGTCGCGTTCGCCTGGCCTGGCACGGCACCGTTCGCTCAACACTATCCATCGAAGCCGATACGGATGATCGTGCCGTTCGCGCCCGGCGGCGGGCTCGACATCACCACGCGGTTGATCGGGCAGAAGCTGACGGAGCAATGGGGGCAGAACATCGTGGTCGATACGCGCCCCGGCGCGGCGACCATCGTCGGGACGGAGATCGCGTCGAAAGCCGTGCCGGATGGCTACACCCTGCTCATGATCACGACGACCTTCGCCATCAACCCGGGCCTCTATCCCAGGCTTCCGTACGATCCGCTGAAGGACTTCACGCCGATCACGCAGTTGAACTCCCAGCCCAACGTGATCGTCGTCTCACCCACCTTTTCCGGCAAGTCGGTCAAGGACCTCGTCGCGCTCGCCAAGGCCAAGCCGGGGGCGCTCACGTTCGCGAGCCCCGGCGCCGGCTCCGCGCCGCATCTCGCCGCGGAGATGTTCCAGCGTCAGGCCGGCATCAACATGATCCACGTGCCGTACAAGGGGATCCCGCCCGCAGTCACGGACGTCCTCGGCGGGCGCGTCACGATGCTCTTCACGACGACCATCTCGGCCGCGCCGCACATCAAGGCCGGGAAGCTGCGCGCCGTCGCGATTACGAGCGCCAAGCGCCAAGCGAGCATGCCCGACGTGCCGACGATCGGAGAGACGCTGCCCGGCTATCGCGCCGAAGCGTTTCAGGGCATGGTTGCACCCGCCGGCGTCCCGCAGGCGATCGTCAACAAGGTCGCCGCGGAAGTCGCGCGCATCGTCAGGTTGCCGGATGTCGCGCAGCGCTTTCAGCTCGACGGCGCGGAACCGGTGGGGAGCACGCCGCAGGAATTCTCTGCGTTCCTCAAAGCCGAGATGCAGAAGTGGGGCAAAGTCATCCGCGACGCCGGCATCAAGCCCGAACAGTAGATCGAGAGTCGCAATCGGCTCCGCGACGTCTGGCCGCCGTCCCCGGTCAGCGCGCTTTTCCCGCAACTGCGCGTTCATACTGGCTGGCGGCGTTCTGCCAGTTGATGTTCTGCATGTACGCATCGACGTACGCTGCGGCCCTGGCGCCATAGTCGATATGATACGAATGCTCGTACATGTCGAGCGCCAGAATCGGCACGCCGCCCGCGAGGTTCGTGGTGTGATCGGCCGCCCATTGGTTGAGCAAAGTCGCGTCGCGCGCTGAATAGGTCAGGAGCACCCACCCGGAGCCGCCGCCCTGCGCCTTGCCCATGGCGGCGAACTGTGCATGCCATGCCTCCACGCTGCCGAACGCTTTCGACAGCGCCTCGGACAGGTGCGCCGGCCGCTCGGTAGCGCCCAAGCCATCGAAATAGAGCTCGTGCAGGATCATGGAATTCATCGCGACCAGCTCCTCGCGCTTGAGCCCGTTGATCCGGAATACCGGCGCCGTTTGGAAATCCATCTGACGCAGCTCATCCGTTATGGCGTTCAGGCGCTTGACCGCGCCGCCGTAGTTGTTTTCGTAGTGGCTGACGATCAGACGCTCCGAAAGACCCTTGAGCCTTGCAGGGTCGCACCGCAGGGGTTTCATCTGGTATGTCATGACAACCTTCCTTGTATGAACTTACGGCTGTTTCATCAGGCATCGAACGGGAAACGGCTGGCTTCGGTGGAGTCCCGCGCCAGCTCATAAACTGCAGCCGCAGCCGCCACATCCTGCAGCGCGGTGCCAGTGGAATCGAATACGATCACCTGCTCCTCGCTGACACGCCCGGGCTTAAGCCCTGCAACCACTTCTCCGAGCTCGGCGTGCACGTCGTCGCACGACATGATATTCGCCGACAGCGCATGGTGCAGGTCCCCGATCGCGGCGCACTGACCGATCAGATCGACAACCAGTGTACTGTGCGCAAGCAACTGCGGATCCAGCTCCTGCTTGTCCTCGTTGTCGGCGCCCACGCCCGCGACGAAAGTGCCGGGCGCGACCATCCTCCGCTCGATGAAAAAACGGCGCGCCGTCGTGCACGTGATCACGATATCGCTCTTCGCGACCGCCTCGCCCAGGTCTTCGACCCGTCGCGCTTGCACACCGCTCTCGGCCTGGATTTTCTGCGCGAAAGCGGCGGCCTTCGCGGCATCCCGGTCGTAGGTAAGAATCCGTGAAGCTCTTCTTACGGACAGCAACGCACGGATCTGCGCGCCCGCCTGCGCACCGCAGCCGCAAATCAGCGCCGTTTCACAGCTCGCTCGCGCGAGATACCTGGCAGCCACCGCCGTCGCCGCTGCCGTGCGGAGCGCAGTGAGGGCCATCGAGTCCATGAGCGCCAAAGGCACGCCATTTACCGCATCGAAGAGTGCGACCACGCCCTGAATGGTTGGCAGACCATGGCGTGCAGCGTTATGCGGAAAATTGGCGTTCACCTTGGCTGCAAAGTACGGACGCTCGAGCGCGAGCACGCCCGCCTTGATGTGAAAGCCGCCGTCGTTCGCGTGCATCCCGAGAACCCCCGGGGTCGGCGCCTTACCGAGCGCGTGCTGGCGAAACGCCTCCTCTACGGCCGCGATACATCTGTCAGGAGTGAGAAGTCGCTCGACATCCCCGCGCGAGAGGAGCAATGCACCGGCGTGCTCGTATGTGGATCGCATGGCGCACTCCGATCGTAACCCTCGACCGGCCGAGCACGAACTGCGCGATGAAGGAGACAGCATTCCGCCGCGTCACCACCCGTGCCCCGGACAGCCGGGAACGTCGCAGAACTTGGGCGAAATGCCTTGGGATATACCGGGCGTCTGCCATGCCCGATGCCCGTGACGTTACTACAAGTCGCTTATTGCTGCCAAGAAGGGGCCACGAACAAAATCAATTGAGCCGAATTCGACACCACGCTCCTGATCCACGGGGAGCCGCCGGTCTCATCGATTGATGGATTTTCACGGAATCCGCCTCGCCGACGGATATCCGACTCTCAGTGCATCGACACTCGGGTGCTAAAACTCTATGGCATCCCGGATCGCGGCTGTTCCGGCGGCGGCGCATGCATCGTCGCGGTCTCCGCCGGGCGCGCCTGACACCCCTATTCCGCCGAGCAATGTCCCCTTTCCTTCGATTACCAGCCCGCCACCCACTGCAACCACGCCCGGCCGGTGCCGTACGCCGCTCATCTGTTTTCCAGACTGTGTTTCGGCTGCCAATCTTGTGGTGTCGGTGCGGAAGGTGACGGCTGTCCACGCCTTCGAGATCGCCATGTCAGGCGTATGGGGTCCGGCGAAGCGGTCTCTCAACATGACCTGGGCGACGCCACTCCGATCGACCACCGCCACGGCGACCTGGTAACCGTCCGCGCGGCATTTTGCCAACGCCGCCTGCGCTGCCCGAAGCGCGGTCTCGGGCGTCAACATGTGAACGCTGAATGTCCCTTCCTGGGACCATGATATCGACATGTACGCGCCGCACAGAATCAGAAGACACAACCGATGCCAGGCTCGATTCATATGGTCCTTTGTCGGCCAGAATATTGCGTGTGACACACTGTATCATCACCCCGTGGCCGAACGCATCGACTACTCCCGTCACGTGCGCAAGCACGACTCGCGCGCCATGCGCGTGGTGCTGGCCGCGCTCGGATTCTGCTTCGTGGGGATCGGCGTTGCCGGTCTGGTGCTGCCGATCCTGCCGGCGACACCCTTCTTCCTGCTCGCCGCGGCCTGTTTTGCCCGCGCCTCGGTGCGCTTCTACAACTGGCTGCTCAATCATCGCGTGTTGGGGCCGACGGTGCGCGAGTGGCAATTCCACCGCAGCATTCCCTACCGCACCAAGTTGTGGGCGATCGCGCTGATGGTCTCGACGATCACGATCTCCGCCGTTTTCTTCGTCACGGATCCCCTGGTGCGGACCCTGCTCGGGATGCTGGGAGCGCTGCTCGCGCTCTGGATGTGGCGCATCCCCTCGCATAAGCTCTGATAACCACCTTGCCCCGTCGTAAACTCTTGGAGCTTTGTATGCTGCTCCGGGGTAAGGATCAGCTCGCTCTTTTCCAAAAGCGCAATCAAGCCGGCGACGCGAACAAATATCTCATCAAAGGTAACAACTGTCACGCCGAAGAGCCGCTCGCGAAACCGCTCGAAGGACCCCTTGCGGTAGTCGTCCGTGAGGTCGCGTGCGGCATTGCCGGCGATAACGACGCATCGCGGTTCCGCGCCGGTGAGAAGTGCGTGCCGGCCTTGGGTGTGGACTGGATTTCGACTGTTTCCATGCTTCCTCCCGGAGCCGGGAAGATACCTCTAACGCCGGAACAGCGCCTCGAGTTGCTCCGTCTGCGCCTTGAACTTTTTCTGATTCGCCCGCGCAAGCCGCTCAAGATTCGTGAGCTTCCAGCGCATACCGGGCAACTGCTCAAGATGCTCGATGCCGAGGACGCCCCAATTCGGTTCGTTCCGCGCGAGCGACAGCAAAAATTCCCGCTCATCGGCATCCAGGCCAGCCTGTAATTCCGCGATCATGCGGTCTCGCGCCGCCAGCAGCGATTGCAACTCTACAGGCTCTGTGGTCATTCCCCGGAAGGTGGCGTCGAACTCACCGGAAATGTCGCGAAGCGTTGGGGCAAGCACCTCGTGAATCGGCCGGTTGTGGCACGCGAGATAGACCACGAAGCTGCGGCGGATGCCCGGCGTGATTCCCTCGTGGAGAAAGAGCTGCATTACATCGAAGAGGTCCCGCGGATGCTGCCGATCCAGGGCCGCGACGAGTTTGCCGCCATAGAGGTCCTCCAGCGAGACAACCGGTAACTCCAAATCGGCCAGCAGTGTCTCTCTCGCCTTGGCGGTTAGCGGTGCCGAACGAACTTGGCGCACCGTCCCGCGGAGGACGAAATTCACTTCGATCTTCACTTCAAGCTTGCCGCGACGCACGAAGAGTTTCGTTTCGCCGGCGTCGGCCACCGTCGCCGCATGCGTCTGGAATCCGCGTTTCTTGAGCCGATCGACGGCACGCCGGATCGCCTCGTTGATTCTCGCAAGCGCTTCATCTCGTTCGAGACGATGATCGACGAACACCAAGTCCAGGTCCACCGACAGCCGGGGCATGTCGCGCACGAAAAGATTGATCGCGGTGCCGCCCTTCAGGGCAAAGATGTTGCCTGCGAACACGAGCGGCGCGACCTGGGTCAGCAGCCGCGCGGTATCGAGATAATCCTGGTTCACGGCCTGAGCACCAGCAGGCCGTCCTTGGACTTCGATATCCACGGCCGGCGGCTGCCCGTGGGCAGCGCCGCCGCGTCGAGCTTGCCGGCCCACGGCAGCGATAGCTCGCGTCCGAGCGTGAGACACAGCCGCACCGTCTTGACGCTCGTGCAGCGCTTGAGGAGATCCATCAGCACCTCGGCGCGCAAGCTGTACGTGCCTTCGGCGATTTCCCTCGCCTCTTGCAGCGGTTGGCGTACGCCGACCTCATCCAGCAGTTCGAGCAGCGCCCGTTCGGGTGTCGAGACCAGCGGTGCATTGTCACGATTTTCGAAGCGACCCACACCGAGCATTTTCTCGGGCTTTTCATTGAACAACCGCTTGCGGTGGTACTCGGCGGGGAAGTGTTGACCGAACCAGTTCGGAAAACGCGCGGCCGCCCAACCGTATAAATGCAGCACCGCCCGCTGCGAGACGTACTGCCGCACGCCATACCACTCAAGCGCCGTCTTGCCCCCGACGTGCAGCCCGGCGATTTGTTTTTCGAGCACAACCAAGCTCGGGTAGAGGGAAAGCTCCTCGCCGGGCCGGCAATAGACGCCCCGCGCGAGCCGCTTCAGCCACCCGGACCTGGCGTAGTAAACCGCAAGGTCGGCGGAGATCCCCATCGCGGCGAGTTGCGCGGAGGTGACCGGTGCCCCCGCGGGCAGCCGGGTGTAAAGGGTATTTAACTTGTTTTCAGTAGTCGTAGTCACACTACGATTATACACACTTTTATAATATGACGCAGTGTGATGACGTTACTTTGTTAACCATTATCGTAGCCACACTACGATAATTCACTCTTTTCTAATAGCCCTAGCCTGGCTCCAAAAACAAGACGCGCAAAGTGCTCGCGTACCGTGGAGCGGGTGCCGGGGCAGATCGCGTGCCGTCTCGTGCACCGCGGCGAGAATCCGGCTCCTGGCTTTACGCTTGGTCGTCATGGCAAATCTCCTGCAATGTTCCGTCCGCGACCGCGGCATCCAACTGCGCGGGGGTCCGCGCCAGCAAGTCGGCGGCGAGGTCTTCCAGCACTTCGAGTTCCTCGTCGCTCACGTTCGGGCGCTCGTTCTTCTCGAAGCCGAAGACAAAGAACCAGCGGCTGCCCTTGTTGGTCGCCACGAGCGTTCGCGCCCCGCCGCGCTTGCCCCGTCCCGGGAGCGCCACGCGCTTCTTCACAAGGCCGCTGCCCAGCTCGGCATCGATCAGACCGGCGGCCATTTCGGCCATCACCTGACACAGCGCCCGGTCGGTCAATCCGGACTTGCGCGACCAGCGCCGAAATGGCGGGTCTTGAACACCCTGCGCATGGAGGTATTGTGCCACTCGAAGGCGGCGGCATGGACACGCGCACGAACACTCTGAATCCACGTCGCGTCCACGACGCAACGCCGCAGCCGCCTGCGAGCCGCAAGGGCTTGGATAGCGCAGCATGAAGCCCGCAGTGGCGAAGCGGCGGCGGGTTAGCAGGGACGGCGCCAACCGAAGGCACTGAGCCAGGGCGCGGCTTCATGCGCGCTGGCGGCGGTCGAATCCGCGACGGCGCAGCCCGGCGCGACGCTTGCGCCTTTGAAACTGCAAGCGGCGTGACGGGCGGTCCAACGCTGCGTCGATGCCGGCGCTATGTCGTCGCTGCCGCCCCCGCCCCTTGAAGCAGGATGTCTCGAATCTCGCCGGGACTCTTCGCGACGGCATACCGCCAGCGGCCAAAGGCGCCGTGCGCGTTCACCGCCTGCGTCCATTCGTCCAGATAACGCCGCTTGACCTGATCCTGCTCTGTATCCTGCCCCTTCGTTTCCAGCACCAGCATGTCGCCGTTCGCCAGCCGCACGAGAAAGTCCGGCCGGTACTTGCGCACCACGCCGCGATAGACGTAGAGCACCTCGAAGCCCAGGTGGTCGTTCTTGACCCACGCCGCAACGGCCTCGCTGTCGTCCAGGGTGAAGGCATCCGATGCCTCCCAGGTGCTGTCATAGACGCAGACGTTGATGTGTGACTTCTTCGTGCGCTCGCACGGCTTGCCGGTGTACCAGGTGCGCATATCGCCCGTGGCGCGGATCGGATGGTCGCGATCGAACACGGGCGTCAGGCGTTCGGTGTTTTCCTGCCGCACGGCTTCCCAGACGTGCTGCACCACGCGCGACATGTTCAGTGTGATGATCAGCCGCCGGCGCAGCTCATCCTGGTAGAACAAAGGCGGCGTGATGGTGATGCGGTCGGAGGCGATGAACCGCTCGACGATTTTTACCAGTTGCGCGAGCAGCGTTTCGCGGCTGCCCTGCCATGTGTGCTGCATCTGGTCGAACACGTCGCGCGCCGTCTCGAAGATGATCCGCTGCGTGCGGAATTCGCGCGCCAGCCGCTCCAACTCGATCCGATTGACCTTCGTCACGTCCGGATTGCCTTCGAGAATGGGCGCAAGCTCCGCAACCTGCGCCGTTTGCGCCGTATTGAGTTCCAGCGGGCGCGCCTTCGACCAGTCCAGGGTCAATGCCGGCTGGAACACCCGGTCGATGCGTACCACGTTCGGCCACTGGATGGCGAACTCTGCCTTGGCCGGATCGGGTGCGACGGCGGTCTTCGGCGTCGGCGGCGGCGGCGGGCCGTCCTCGCCACCCTCATGCGGCAGGAACGTGAACGGCACGCCGAAGATATTGACGTACTCCGGATCGAACAGCCCCGTCTCCGGGTTCAGCTCGTAGGAGGTGCGCCGCAAACCCCGCCCGACCACCTGCTCGCAGAGCAACTGACTGGTGAAAGCGCGCAGGCCCATGATGTGGGTCACGGTCTTGGCGTCCCACCCTTCGGAGAGCATGCCGACGGAGATGACCTTCTGGATTCGCTCGCCCGGCTGGCCCGCCTTGCCCACCGTGTCCACGGTTCGCCGTAGCCACTCCGCCTGTTCGGCCTTGGTCAGCTTGCGCGCCGCCGGGGTGGCTGCCTCGTCGTCTGCCTCGCCGTCCTCTTCCGCCGCCTCCACAGCGGCGGCCGGCTCTTCCTGCGCCTCCGCCTCGTCCAGCACCTTCGAGTCGATGTGCAGCACGCGCTGCGGGTCGCACAGCTCGTCGATGTGGATGCGTTTCGTATCGAAGGCGTGCTTCACGCGCGCCGCCGTCTCGGTGCGGTTGGCGACCGTGATCATCACCGGCGGCGTCGGCAGCCCGGCTGCATTCCATGCCTTCCACGCCTCGCGCCAGTCGTAACCGAGCAGGTAGTAGGCGTTCAGCACCAGATCGGGCAGCGGCTCCTCCGGCTGTGCGCGCCGGTTGAGGTCGTTCTTCACGTCCGGGTCGTTGTAGATGTGATAGAGCCGCGATTTGTAGGTCCTCGCATCCGGTACGGCATCGTCGCGCACCACCACGCGCGGGGTTTTCACCAGCCCCGACTCGATGGCGTCGTTCAGGCCGAAGTCGCTGACGATCCAGCCGAACAGCGCCTCTTCGCTGCTTTGCTTGCCCGACGGGGTGAAAGGCGTGGCCGAGAAGTCGTAGCACATCAGCACGCCGCGCGAGCGGTGCAGCCGGTCCAGGCCCCCGATCCACACCGTCGCTTCCTCGGCGCTGTCCTTGAGGTCGCGGGCGCGCAGGTACTTGCCCTCGGCCTCCCAGTTCACGCGCCAGGCGTGGTGCGCCTCGTCGTTGATGACCAGCAGGTTGTGCGCGGCGGCCATTTCGCCCAGCACCTCGCGGGTGTAGGCTTCGTCGCTTTTCGCGCCGCGCTTGTCCACGCTGCGCCGTTTCTTGAGTTGTTCCTCGCTGTCCCAGGCGAGCGCGTGCCAGTTGCGCACGAGCACCTTGCCCTGGCGCAGCTTGTCCAGCAGTGCCGAGGGTACGATGTTGAACGCCTCGTAATAGTTGTTGACGCCCGCCGGCTCCAGCACCGCGAGGCGGCTTTTCACCGTCAAGCCGGGCGCTATGACGAGGACGTTCCTCGAGAAGCGGGCGTCCTGCGGGTTGGCCACCTTGTTGAGGATGTGCCAGGCGATCGCCATCGCCATGACGATGGTCTTGCCCGAGCCGGTGGCCATCTTGCAGCACCGGCGCACGAACGCTCCGCCGTCGCCCGGAATGTCGATGCCCACCCGCTCGGCGGCCGGCGCCTCCGCGAGCCAGATCAGCGTCTCCACTGCCTCCAACTGGCAGAAGAAGAACCGGCGCGCGTCGAACTCTTCAGGGTCACACCAGTGATCGAGCAGCCGCTTGGTAATGCTGGTGACGCCCGGATAGCCCGCCTTGCGCCACGCCGCCACGCGCGGGCGAACCTGGTTGACCAGCGGAATCTCGACGAAGATGCCCGGATCGTCGAAGGCGCGCGACTCGCCCGAGGCCACCACGTAGCCCGCCGGCCGGCGCCCCTCCACCAGATCGAAGGTGCGCGTCTCGCGATCGTAGCGCCAGTGCCGCTGTGGTTCCTCGTAGGGCGAGTTGATGATCAGGCGGTCGATGGTGGTCTTGCCCATCACGCGGCCCCTCGCGGTCTGGCGGCGCTGGCCACGGCGACGATGGCGTCGAGCACCTGGCGAATCTCGCCGTCAATCGCTTCTTTCGGCACGAAAGCCGCCAGCGCGTGGTAATCGGTCTTGCTCATGAGATTCGGCAGACCGAGCCGTTCGTAGAACTGTTTGAATAAGGGATCCAGAAATTCGTCGCTCGCCTTGATGTCCGCGCTCCACGGATCCTTGCCGAGAGTCCGCAACGCGCTCTCGACCTGCCGGATCGCCTCCTCCATGGCCGTGCGCGATGCCGCGCCGAAGAGCTCCCCTTGCTGTCTGCGGCCATGATCCTCGGCAAAGCCAAGCAGCGTCTCCGGCTGGCACAGGTAGTTCTCTAGTTCTCGCCGCGCCCACATCCTCTGCACGAGCCTGGGATCGTCCGGCAGGTTCGCGTCCAGCCGGTCGTAAATGGCGATACCGGTCAGATCCTTCTTGGCCTCGCGCAAGGCGTGAAAATGTTCCTGCGCCTTGCGCGGCTGGTTGGCGATGTAGTGCACGAACGGCCGTTCGAGATGCTCGCGCGCCGGATGATTCAGCGCGATAGCAAAGGCGCGCAACATCGCGAGGTCAGTCGAGCCTTCGAGATACAGCACCCAGCCGGTCTCTTCGGCGAGGTAGTAGTGCTCGAAGCCGATGTCGCGCAGCGCCTTGAGCACCTGGCTGCCGCGGTCGTCGATGCGGTGCGGCTGACCGACGAACGCGATCACCACGTCGCGGTCAGCCGCCTCGTTGAGGATGACCTCCGAATGACTGGCGGCGATGATCTGGCTGCCCGTCTGGGCGGCCTGATCGCTGAGCACCTGGTAAATCTGCCGCTGGCGCAATATCTCCAGGTGCGCGTCGGGCTCGTCGAGCAGCAGCACGGCACCCGGATTCACGGCCATGTGCGCGAGCAGGAGCAGCGTCTGCTGCTGGCCGCGCCCGCTCGCCGACAGATCGAGTGCGATCCCCTCGCGCGTGCGGTAATCCATGACGACTTCGCCCCGCTCCTTGATGTAGCGCGGCTCATTGAGCCGCGCGCCGAACAGCGCCTCGATCCGCTCAGCGATGCGCCGCCACTTCTGCTGTCCGTTCTCGGACTCCAGCACCTGCCAGCACAGGTTGCGCAGTACCTCCGCCGTGCGCCCCTCGCCGAGTCGCACGTTGATCGTGCCCAGCTCCAGGCGGTCTTCGCGGGGAGACAGGCCGGACATCGGCGGCAGGTAGGCCAGGCGAAGCTCGGCAAGATGTGACGGCACTTCCAGTCTCTGGCCATCCGTAGCGCGCAGCGGGCGACAGTAGAAGGACTCTTCGTTGGCGTAATCGAACTCCAGTCCGCACGTCCACGTCTTCCCCTGGTCCACGCCCTCGACGGCGATCTCGATGAGCACGTTCTGTGTGCGGGTTTTGCCATCCGCGCGGCTCCCCTCGCGGACGTGCAGACCGCGCCAGAGGAGATTGGCCACGGGAACCGGCATGGCGATGAGGTCGCGCCGGTTGATGGTCACGCCCGGCCGCTTCTCGGGCACCGCGCCGCCGCCGCGCTTTTCCAGCCAGCGCTTGGTGCCGACGTCCCACAAGGCGAGCGCCTGCAAGGCCGAAGTCTTGCCGGCGTTGTTCGGGCCGATGAACACGACACGCTCGCCCAGTTCGATCTCGACGTTCTCGAACAGCTTGAAATTGCGGATCGCGAGCTTGGTTAGCATGGCATCACTCCAGCTCCATTACCTTCAGGCTCTCGATGCCGCGGTCGTCCACGATCTTCACCGCGATGCGCTTGTGCTGGCCAGGCTCGAAGGGCAGCGAGATCGTGCCGCGGTAAGCCTCGATCAATTCCTCGTCGATCTCGGCCTTGAGGTTCTTGGCCAGGCGCGCCCAGCCGTCCTTCTCGCCCGCCATGGGGAAGAAGACCTGACGCGGATACAGGCTGCGGCCGTCGTAATCGGTGTCCAGCATCCACACGGCGATCTTGTCCTCGCCGCCCGACTCGATGCCGCCGGTCTTGGTGCTGTAGTAGTCGAAGCCGTGCACCGCGACGGCGTACTTGCCCTTGTCCTCACCCTTCGCGATGCGCTCGATGCGCACATCCGGCTGGCCGATGAGCCAGAACGATTCGTTGCTGGCGCGCTTCTTCTTCAGGTCTTCGGTCAGTAGGTCCGCGTTCATCTGCGCCTTGAGCAGCGTCACCCCTGGCCAGTTGGTTTCGTCGATGTCCCTGGCCGCCTCGGGGTCGAACTGGAAGGCGGCGAAGACGATGAGCTTCGGTTTCGGCACCAGCGTCTGCGCCTCTTCGATCGCCTGCGCCACCTGCCGCTGCTCCAGCGGCGCGTGCTCCGGGCCGAAGGAGACGACGATGCGCTGCGCCGAGTACGCCGCCCCCTTTTCCCTCACCCGGTCGGCGCCCTCGTCGTTGGGGCGCGTCTCGCCGTCGGCGTGTAGCCACCGGCAACCGGGTAGCGGCTCCAGCCGGGCGAAGCGGATGTGCTGGCCACCCTTGCCGCGGATGCCGGCACGCAGCAGCTCGTCGCGCCATTCGGCCTGGCGCAGCGTCTCGCCCGAGCGGGCGATGGAGGCATCCGGCGCTTGCGGCGCGCCTTCGAGCAGCTCGTCCACCGATTTGACCGCCGGCGCGGGGACCGCCTCCACCGTGAAAGGGCCAGAGACGCGCGTGCGCTTGTTGTCCACGAACGGCTGGTCGTAGAGCGTCTCCTGCGGGGCGTGGCGGGCAATCGCCGCGTCGATCTGCTCGCGCGTCATCCCCTCCTTGATGTCCGGGTTGTTCGCAATGGATTTGAGGGTGACGTGCGGCACGGTCTTGTACTTGAAGCCGCTGCCGACGCCTTCCTGCGGGTGCGCCAGTTCGTAGTAGTCGAAGACGGCGGTCATCAGCCGTTGTTTGGCGAGCGTGAGCGCCACGCGCGAGGTGTCGCAGGTGATCCAGCGCCGCCCCCACTGCTCGGCCACGTAGGCCGTCGTGCCGCTGCCGCAAGTCGGGTCGAAGACCAGGTCGCCGGGGTCTGTGGTCATGAGCAGACAACGTTTTGCAACTTCGACATTCGTCTGAACCACATAGACTTTTCCTGTGGCTCCACCAAGCTTCGTCCAAAGATTTGAGTATGGAACGAAGTTGAAGTCTTCGGCATACCGCTTGAACACGAGACGAGTCTTCTGCGGCACCACACGCCCAATCTTGTGAAGTCGCGGGATGTGGTTCGGACTGACCTTCCACGAGTTGCCACCTGAAGGGTAGGGCTTCCCTTCTATCTCGACCGGATCATTTGGGCCAGCTTTTGCCGAGAAGAGCGGATTAAAGCGGAACGCGCGCGCGCCCCTCGGAAGTTCCACTGTTCCTTCGGCTTCATCGTCCGTCAGCTCTCGTACCGAACCATCAGGCAATTCAACGTAATCGAAGCCAGAACCCCCGACGCCAGCGAGATCACGCGGCACGAAGAGAGGTCGAAACTTGGTTGACTCCTTGTTCTTGCCATACCAAACCAGATACTCCGAGATTGGCGGAACAAAGTCGCCGCTCTGACTCCCCTTTTTCTGAAACGTGATCAATCCCACGAAGTTCACTGCTCCGAGCACTTCATCTAACAGTTCGCGGACATGGTGGACGTTATCGTCGCTGATCTGCACGAAGACGCTACCACTCTCGGTCAGGAGCTCGCGCGCCAGCAGCAGCCGGTCGCGCAGGTAGGTGAGGTAGGAGTGGATGCCGAGTTCCCAGGTGTCGCGGAAGGCGCGGATTTGCTCCGGCTCGGCGGTGAGGTCCTCGTCCTTGCCGTCTTTCACGTCGCGCTTGTTGACGAAGGGCTGGAAGTTGGAGCCGTATTTGATGCCGTAGGGCGGGTCGATGTAGATCATCTGCACCTTGCCCGCCATGCCTTCCTTTTCCAGCAGCGAGTTCATCACCAGCAGCGAGTCGCCGGCGATCAGCCGGTTCGACCAGCCGTGCTTGTGCTGGTAGAACTCGACCGCGTGGCGCAGAGGCTCGATGCGCTCGGTGTCAAAGAGGCCCATCTGCGGGTCGCTGCCATTTTTCTTCTTCACCGCTTCGATGATGCTGCGCGGGTCGATGCGCTCGTGGACGTGCAGGGAGACCGTCGGCACCTCGAACGAGGTGTGCTCGGCCTTGCCCGCCCAGACCAGTTGCGGGTCGAGGTGCGGATCGTAGGCGTAGGTCTTTTTCTTCTGCCCCGCGTCGGGGTCCGTGTCGGGCGTCACCAGGCCGACGGGCGGATTGTTGAGGCGCTCCTTGCCCTTGTGCTCGTAGGTTTCGATGGGGCGCTTGTTGTTTGCGGGCGGGCGCCCCCTGCGCGGCGCGGCGGGCCCTTTCCTGGTCGCGGTCTTTTTCTTTGTCGCCATTACGCTCTCCTCCCCCTGCGGCCTGCCGGCTCGACAGCCGGTGCTTCGCGATCTTCATCGAACAGCGCCGCCTGCTCGGGTATCGCGATGCCGTTCCTCCCGCACCAGTCCCGGATCAGCACTTCCACCATGTTGGCGATGGAGCGGTGCTCGCGCTCGGCGGCGGCGCGCAGCGCCTCCTTCAGCGCCGGTTCGATGCGAAAGGTCAGCGTGCTGGTCTTGCCGGTGGCCATGGGTGCCCTCGTAGCAGCGGTTGTACTGCGAAGATACTGCAATATACAGTGTCATCCCATAACGTCCAATGGCGCGGCCCCCCCTTGACGGCAGGGAGGGACAGCATGGCCCGGCACTACTCGACGAGGGACTTCTTCCGGCAGATGCCGAATGCGCTGCTCGCGCGCTATTTCCAGGCGCGCGGGCTGTTCGGCGATCTGGATTTCGCCGCGATGAAGGAGACTCAGCCGGACGAGTTGTTCGCAGCGGAAAGCCGGCAACGATTGCGCCGGCCCCGCTGACGGTGCCGACGTCAACCCAGACACCGCGTCGGTCTTCATCCGGCCCTCGAAGGGAGGGAAGGCCCGGCATGTGCCGCTCTCCCCTGCCGGTCTCGACTTCTTCAAGACCGCGATCCGCGGCAAGGCGGCCGACGCGCTGGTATTCGTGAAGGCGGACGGAAAACCGTGGGGGGAAGAATCACCACGTCCGGGCGCTCAAGGACGCCTGCAGCAAGGACAAGGGAAACATCGTGCCGGCCGTAGGCTTCCACGAGCGGCGGCACACGTACGCCTCTCTCCTCGCCCAGGCCGGCGCCGATCTGCTCACCATCAGCAAGCTGCTCGGCCATGCCGATACCCGCGTCACCAGCCAGCATTACGCGCATCTCTGCGATCGCACGCTGGCGAACGCGGTGAATGCGCTGCTGCCGAGCTTCGGACATCAGCCGGAGGACAAGGTAGTGGATATTCAGCCGGCGCGGGAAAAGACGGAGCAAGCCGGCGGTCTGATACGGCTTGACCATAACCTCGTCGCTTACCGCGTGCAACTTGCCTATTGTATCGCTATGCGATACACTCTCTCCAAATAACAACAAGAAAACGGTGCTGCCATGATTAAGCGTTTCCGTCACAAGGGAGTGGAGCGGTTCTTCCGGACGGGGTCGAAAGCCGGAATACAGTCACAGCATGCGAAGAGGCTGCGACTTCAGCTTGGCCGGCTCGACGCTTCCAAGAGCGCCGAGGATATGAACCTGCCTGGGTGGAAATTGCATCGGCTCACTGGCGATCTCGAGGGCCATTGGGCCGTGTGGGTAAGCGTAAACTGGCGGCTGACCTTCACCTTTGAGGGGTCAGACGCCGTGTTGGTGGATTACCAGGACTATCACTGAAAGGAACGACGATGACGACGCGCATGCATAACCCGCCGCATCCCGGCGAAGTGCTTCAGGACACGGTGCTCGCCGATGACCGGATTTCGGTCAGCGAGTTCGCGCGTAAGCTTGGCGTCTCGCGCGTTGCGCTTTCGCGCGTGGTGAACGGCAGAGCGGCTGTGAGCGCAGACATGGCATTGCGGCTCGCCGCGGCGCTCGGCGGATCGGCGGAATCGTGGCTCCAGATGCAGGCGGCCTACGATCTGTGGCGGGCAGCGAGGAAACGGCGTCCGAAGGTTCAGCCGCTCAAGCTCGCAGCGTAGGGAGCCTATGGACGTTCTGTTATCGGGCAATCGGCGGGTGACGCCTTCGACGTGAATCCGGAGGACTACCACTGATGAGATCGATTCGAGACCCCGGCGCCGGCGCAGCGGTTTCGACGAGCCGGCTGAGCAAATTCAGCACATGCTGCTTGGAGGGCGCCCCGGATTCGATTGCCGGCTCCACCGCTGCGAGCAGCGGAGCGAAGGGACGTCGTCCACGAGATCGTGGAGCGAGTGGAGCTTGACTCCATGAGTCTCACCGGTCGGATCGGGTACTACTTTCCAATCACCGGGGATAAGGTGGCGTCCCCACGGGGATTCGAACCCCGGTTACCGCCGTGAAAGGGCGATGTCCTAGGCCTCTAGACGATGGGGACTAACGGGACTGCTATTTTTCTCGCGAGGAGGAAATTTCTGATTCGATCAGAAAGCTTCCAAGCTCGGTCACTGGTGGAGGTAACCGGGATCGAACCGGTGACCTCTTGCATGCCATGCAAGCGCTCTCCCAGCTGAGCTATACCCCCACAAGAGAGGGCGAATTATACCGGGGGTGCCCTGCCCTGTAAAACGCTCTGCGCTATTGGATTTCCCGTTCATCCTTCGACTTCGCTATCGCTCCGCTCAGGACGAACGGAGGAGGTACGATTGCTCCGCTCACGACGAACGGAGGAGGTACGATTGCTCCGCTCAGGACGAACGGAGGAGGTACGATTGCTCCGCTCACGACGAACGGAGGAGGCGCTGTGGCTCCGCTCAGGACGAACGGAGGAGGTACGATTGCTCCGCTCAGGAAGAACGGGGGAATGCACGGTTGCTGCGCTAAGGGTGACGATCACACTCAGGCCTGGCGGGGAAACTGTTCCAGTTGCGCGGTCATGCGGGCAATTACCTGGTCGCGGCCGATGAGTTCGAGCGTGGCATCGATCGAAGGCGTCTGTGCTGTGCCGGTCACCATCACGCGCAGTGGCATCGCGATCTTGGGCAGCTTCAGCTTGTGGTCTGCGACGACCGCCCTGATCGCCGCGTTGATCTTTTCACGCGTCCACTCCGTGCGGGCCAGCCGATTGCGGAGATCAACCAGCGCCGGGCGGATCTCGGCTGAGTAGTGCTGAGACTTGAGTTCCTCGGACGGCTCGAGCGTGCGGTAGAAATACACCGCCGCGGCGGCGAGCTCCTCGATCGTGCTCACGCGCTCCTTCAGCAGCGTCACAACGCGCGCAAGCGACGGCCCATCGGCGATGCGGCATCCGTGGGCTTCGAGAAAGGGCGCCGCGAGGTCGGCGAGACGCTCGTCGTCCGCCTCCTTGATGTACTGCTGGTTGAGCCATGTGAGCTTCTCGGGATTGAAGCGCGCCGGCGACTTGCTGATGTGCTCGAGATCGAACCACTCGATCAACTGCTCGCGCGTGAATTTCTCTTCATCGCCGTGCGACCAGCCGAGCCGGGCGAGGTAGTTCACGAGTGCTTCCGGCAGATATCCCTCGTCCTTGTACTGCATCACACTGACCGCGCCGTGCCGTTTGGAGAGCCGCTCACCGTCCTGTCCCAGGATCATCGGCACGTGCGCGAACTTGGGCAGCGCCGCCCCGAGCGCGCGGTAGATGTTGATCTGGCGCGGCGTGTTGTTGACGTGATCGTCGCCGCGGATGACGTGCGTGATCTTCATGTCGATGTCGTCCACCACGACGCCGAAGTTGTAGGTGGGAATGCCGTCGGCGCGCAGGATCACGAGATCGTCGAGTTCCTCGTTGGAGACCGTGATCGGGCCTTTCACAAGATCGTTGAACGTCACCTCGCCGTGATCGGGATTGCGGAAGCGGATGACCGGCTGCACGCCGCCCGGCGGCATGCGGTTCTCCATCCGAGCGACTTCGGGGCGCCAGCGCCCGTCGTAGCGCGGTTTCTCGCCGCGCGCGCGCTGTGCTTCGCGCAGCGCTTCGAGCTCCTCCTTGGCTGCGTAGCAGTAGTACGCCTTGTCCTCGCGCACCAGCTCCTCGGCGATGAAACGATAGCGGTCAAGCCGCTCCATCTGGAAATACGGGCCCTCGTAGTCGAGCCCGAGCCACGCCATGCTGTCGAGGATCGCCTGCACCGACTGCTGCGTGGAGCGCTCGCGGTCGGTGTCTTCGATGCGCAGGATGAAGGTCCCGCCGTGCTTTTTGGCGAAAGCCCAGCAGAACAGCGCGGTGCGCGCCCCGCCGATGTGGAGATAACCGGTGGGGCTCGGAGCGAAGCGGGTGCGGACCATGCGGGAAACCGAGGTGAAAGGCGGATTTTACGCGTACGGGCGTGCGGTGCGACAATCCGGGGCGGCGATTTGCGCCGGCGCGAGCGCCATGCCAACGGAAAACGGAGCGCATTTCCACCACGAAACTGCAGCGCGGCACATGGTGCGGCGGGTGCCCACCGCTGCACCCCGCGATACCGCAGGCGAGGTGCTCGAGCGACTCAAAGGCTCGGACTTCGATTACGCCGATGCGACCTTCGTCGTCGACGAAGCGGGCCGGCTCTCGGGCATCGTGCCGCTTACGCGGCTGCTCGCCGCCGGGTCGGACGCGACGATGGAGAAGCTTGCGCACGCCAGGGTCTTTTCCGTCACGCCGGACACCGACCAGGAGCTCGTTGCGTCGATGGCGATTCACGAAGAGACGGCCGCGGTGCCGGTCGTGGATGCGGAGAACCGTCTGCTCGGGGTCGTGCCGCCCGTCGCCCTCATCGAAGTGCTGCGGCGTGAGCACGTCGAGGACCTGCATCGGCTCGCCGGTATTGCCCGTGAAAGCACGCGCGCACGGCACGCGATCGAGGCGCCGCCTTCACGTCGCGCCCGCGACCGGTTGCCGTGGCTGCTGGTCGGACTCGCCGGAAGCGTGCTCGCGACTTTCGTCGTCGCTTATTTCGAGCAGGCGCTGCAGTCGCGCGTCGCCGTGGCGTTCTTCATTCCGGGAATCGTCTATCTTGCGGACGCGATCGGCACGCAGACGGAGGCGATCGCCGTGCGCGGGCTATCGCTCAGCCGGCTGTCCGTTGCGCGACTGATCTCCGGAGAAATCGTCACCGGCCTCATCATCGGCGCAACGCTCGCGCTCATCGCATTCGGGCCGATCTGGTGGTGGTTTGGTGACGTGAATCTCGCCGCCGCGGTATCGGTCGCACTTTTCGTCGCGGGAACGATGGCGACGACGATCGGCGTGCTGTTTCCGTGGGTGCTTGCCAAGCTCGGGCGCGATCCGGCGTTCGGCAGCGGGCCGATCGGAACGATCGTGCAGGACGTCTTGAGCCTCGTGATCTACTTCGTCACGATTACAGCTCTCGTGCTGTAGGCCCCCGGGCGGCGCGTTTTCCCGGCACAACCGTCGTCGGTGTCTTCTCGAAGAGACCGTCTTCCCGGCGAACGCCGGGATCCAGTCGCGTGCTGGATTCCGGCTTTCGCCGGAATGACGATCATGATGCGCGGGAGCGGAATTCGTCGGCAGTCTCGTCCATGCGCTGGAAGACTGCACCCTCGTCCTTCAGCCGGCGAATGAGGCGCTCCAGCATCAGGATGCGGTGCCCGCGCCCGATGATGAATGGATGGCAGGTAAAAGTGAGCACGCCCCACTCCACGTTGTCGCGCATGTAAAGGAAGTCGTTCACCCAGTTGCCCAGCACGTCGTTCGCGTTGCGCAGCCCCTGCCGGATGCTCGTTTCGGTGCGGACGAACTCGAAGTGCGGAGAGTCGTCGGTGGACCAGTGGATCGGAAGCTCGACGAGCGGCGTCGCTTGCCCGAACTTCGCCGGCTTCTCCAGCTCGATCACGTCGCCCTGCCGCGCGTAATACGGCGTGTAGTCGTCGCCCATCATGCTCGTGTCGTAAACGAAACCGTGCTTGAGCAGGAGTTCCACCGAATGCGGGCTCAGGTCCCACGAAGGCGACCGGTAGCCGCGCGCGTACTGTCCCGAAATGCGCTTGATCGCCTCGTTGCCGCGCACCAGCTCCGCCTCTTCGCCTTCTCGCGTCAGGCTCGCCGGCGGACGATGCGTCCAGCCGTGGTGCGCGATCTCGTGGCCGGCGTCGACCACCTTCTTGACGGCATCGGGATAGGTCTCAATGGTGTGGCCGGGCACGTACCAGGAGCTGCGGATGCCGTACTTGGCGAGAAGCTGGATCAGCCGCGGAGCGCCGACGCGCGGACCGAATTCGCCGCGGGAGATCCAGCTCGCGGTGGTCTGGCCGCGCGCGATGAAGCCCGAGATCGCGTCGAAGTCGAAGGTGAGGCAGACGATGTGCTTGCTCACTGCAAGATCTCGGATGCGCAATACGTCACTTTAGCGCGATTCCGGCAGGCCGGGATTCGCACTATCGTCATCCCGGCGTACGCCGGGATCCAGGCCGCTCTTCTGGATTCCGGCTTTCGCCGGAATGACGATGTAATTGGAATGATGCTGTGGTGTCTCACACGCGGCGCCAGGTGGTGCCCTGCGGGCCGTCCTCGAGCACGATGCCCGCTTCGAGCAGCTCCTTGCGGATGCGATCGGCTTCGGCGAAGTTCTTCGCCTTGCGGGCAGCTGCCCGCGCGGAAATGAGCCTTTCGATAGACTCGGCTGTATGCTTTACCATCCCGGTTCCACTCGCAGTGTCGGGCGCCTCCTCTATCACCGCTGCGCCAACAATGCGCCCTTGCAGGAACTCGAGCGGGTTGCGCTGCAGCAGCCCCAGCGTGCCGGCGAGCGACTTGAGCATACCCGCGTCCTGTGCCGAGCGCGTTCGGTTCACGTCGTTCGCGAGCTCGAACAGCACCGCCACCGCTTCCGGCGTATTGAAGTCGTCGTTCATCGCTTCCCGGAAGCGCGCCGCATGGGGATGGTCCCAGTCGATCGGGCCCGAGGACGCTTCGATTCCGCGCAGTGCGGTATAGAGACGGCTCAGCCCCTGCTTCGCGTCGTCGAGATGCTGGTCGGAGTAATTGAGCGGGCTGCGATAGTGCGCGCGGATTACGAAGAAGCGCACGACCTCCGGATCGTAGCGCGCGAGGATCTCGCGCACGGTGAAGAAGTTGCCGAGCGACTTCGACATCTTCTCGTTGTCCACGCGCACGAAGCCGTTGTGCATCCAGTAGTTGACGAACGGGTGCCGGTGCGCGCCCTCCGACTGCGCGATCTCGTTCTCGTGGTGCGGAAACTGGAGATCCTGCCCGCCACCGTGGATGTCGAAGTGCACGCCGAGGAGCGCGCCCGACATTGCGGAGCACTCGATGTGCCAGCCCGGCCGTCCCCTGCCCCATGGCGAATCCCACGCCGGCTCACCCGGCTTCGCGCTCTTCCACAGCACGAAATCGAGCGGATCGTGCTTCGCGGCATCAACTTCCACGCGCTCGCCTGCCCGCAGTTCGTCCAGCGTCTTGCCCGAAAGCTTGCCGTAGCCCGGGAACTTGCGCACCGCGTAGTTGACGTCGCCGTTCTCCGCCCGGTAGGCGAGCCCGCGGCTTTCGAGCAGCCGGATGAGATCCAGCATCTGCGGCACGTACTGCGTTGCGCGCGGTTCGAAATCGGGCTTCTCCACGCCGAGCGCCGCATTGTCCTCATCCATCGCGCGGATGAAACGATCGGCGAGCGCATCGATCGGCTCGTTATTCTCCTGCGCGCGCCTGATGATCTTGTCGTCGATGTCGGTGATGTTGCGAACGTACGTGACATCGAATCCGAGCGCCCGCAGCCAGCGCCGCACGACGTCGAATACCACCATCACCCGCGCGTGGCCAAGATGGCAGTAGTCGTAGACGGTCATGCCGCAGACGTACATGCGCACCTTGCCCGGCGTGATGGGAACGAATTCCTGCTTGTCGCGCGTGAGCGAGTTATGGATCCTGAGCATCGTGTTGAGCCGCGCGGTCTCGCACCTTGTGGTGCCGCTTTCCGCGCAGTGCTTTCCGGTCAGCCGGCCGGAGTTTGAATCGCTGCGGGTTCTTGATAGAATTTCAAAGAGTTACACATCTCACGCCGCGCGAAAAGTATAGCACAATGCCCATCCGCCGCTTCGCCGTCCAGCTCGCAGGCATCGCGCTCTTAGCGTGCCTGAGCGGCGTATCGGCCGCACCGCCGCGCGACGATGGGCTGAAGCAGGTGGAATTTCTGATCGAGAGCGGGCAGCATGCGCGGGCGTTGGAGAATCTGGAGCAGTACCTCGCCGCGAACCCGCGCAGCGCGCGCGGCCGCTTCCTGAAGGCGGTCATCCTCGCCGAGCAGAAGAAGACGCCCGAAGCGATCAGGGCCTATAACGAGCTGATCCACGAGCATCCCGACATGGCCGAGCCGTACAACAATCTCGCGGTGCTTCACGCCTCGCTCGGCCAGTACGAGCCGGCGCGCATGGCGCTCGAGATGGCCATCCGGAACAAGCCGGACTTCGCGGTTGCCCACGAGAACCTGGGCGACGTGTACGCGCGCATGGCGGCGCAGGCGTATGAGAAGGCGGCGCAGTACGACAAGAGCAACAAGAGCGCGCCGCTCAAGCTGAAGCGCGTGACGGAGCTGCTGTCGAGCGCCCGCCCTTGATTCTCAACCCCCGGCGGCACGCCGGATCACCCACTGGATCACGCCCATGCTGAAGATTTTAATTGCCTGCCTCGCCCTCGTTGCCGCACCGTTCGCCGCTGCCGCGTCGCCTCAAGTGGAGCTCAAGACCAACATGGGGACGATGGTGATCGAGCTCTACCCCGATCGCGCTCCGGAAACCGTCAAGAATTTCCAGCAGTACGTGCAGAGCGGCTTCTATAACGGGACGGTGTTTCACCGCGTGATCCCGGGCTTCATGATCCAGGGCGGGGGGTTTACCGCCGACCTTCAGCACAAGCCGCCACGCGAGCCCATCCGCAACGAGGCGAGCAACGGCCTCAAGAACGTCGTGGGGTCGATCGCGATGGCGCGCACCTCCGATCCGCACTCCGCGACCTCGCAGTTCTTCATCAATGTCGTGGACAATCCGATGCTCGACTATCGCGAGGGCAACCCCGGTTACGCGGTGTTCGGGAAGGTCATTTCAGGCATGGACGTTGCTGAAAAAATCGCCAGCGTGCCGACCACCGCGCGTCCGCCGCACCAGAGCGTACCGGTCAAGCCGGTCGTGATCGAGAGCGCGCGCATGATCGAGGCCGGCGCGGCGAAGCCGGCAAAGAAACCCTCCAGGTAAAGGATACGGAACATGGTCAAGCTGCACACCAGTCTCGGAACCATCACGCTCGAGCTCGACGACCGGAAGGCGCCCGCCACCGTCGCGAACTTTCTGCAGTACGTGAACGACGGGCACTACACCAACACCATCTTTCACCGCGTCATCGACGGCTTCATGATCCAGGGCGGCGGCTTCGAGCCCGGCATGAAGCAGAAGCCGACGCGTGCACCCGTGAAAAACGAAGCGGACAACCGGCTCAGGAACGACGCTTACACCATCGCGATGGCGCGCACGCCCGACCCGCACTCGGCCACCGCGCAGTTCTTCATCAACGTGGCGGACAACGACTTCCTCAACCACTCCGCGCCGACATCGCAGGGCTGGGGCTATTGCGTGTTCGGACGGGTGACCGAAGGCACGGAAGTCGTGGACAGGATTCGCAAGGTGAAAACCGGCAATCGCGGCATGCACCAGGACGTGCCGGTCGACGACGTGGTAATCCAGAAAGTCGAGGTGGCGTGAACAACGTCCAGGCGCGCGGCGAAGCAACCCTCGTCACACCGGCGAAAGCCGGTGTCCAGACCCTCCGACTGGATTCCGGCTTTCGCCGGAACGACGGCGCGTCATGAGCCACTCACTTTTCATTTCTGACCTGCATCTCGCGGAAGAGCGGCCGCAGATCAGCGAGGTCTTCTTCGAGTTCGTCGCGAACATCGCCTCGCATGCAGAGGCGCTCTACATCCTGGGCGATCTCTTCGAGTACTGGATCGGGGACGACGACCTCGAGGAGCCGCTCAACGCAGCGGTCGCGCAGGCGCTGGCGGGGCTGGGAGCGCGGGGCGTCGCGGTTTATTTCATGCACGGCAACCGCGATTTCCTCATCGGCAGGGCCTTCGCCGAGCGGGCGCGCGCCGGCCTCATCTGCGATCCCACGACGCTCGATCTCTATGGGACACCGACGGTTCTCATGCACGGCGATACGCTGTGCACGGACGACGTGGACTATCAGAAGTTCCGGGCCATGGCGCGCAATCCGAAGTTCCAGGCGGATTTCCTCGCGCAGCCGATCGAGGCGCGGCGCAAGCGCGTGGGGCAACTGCGGGAAATCAACGCGCAGGCGAAGCAGGCGAAGAGCGCCGAGATCATGGACGTGTCGCAGGCGACGGTCGAGGACACGCTGCGGAAGTTCAACTATCCCCGCCTCATCCATGGTCACACGCATCGCCCCGCCCGACACGTGCACACCGTCGATGGCCGGCAATGCGAGCGCTGGGTGCTGAACGACTGGTACGAGCGCGGAGGTTACCTGCGCTGTGATGCCGACGGCTGCGCCGCCGTGCTGCTGTAGCCTTCCCGAGACCACCCCGTCACCTTCGGCCCCACCCCTCCTGATGCAGGAGGGGAAGACGCTTTTCCCCCTCCTCCAATGGGGTGCCGACTTAAGTCGGCGGGGGTGGTGCTACGCGTCCAGCCCGCGCGCGAGATCGGCTTTGATGTCCGCGACCGCTTCGAGCCCGACGGCGACGCGCAGCAGGCCGTCACCGATTCCCGCCGCCGCCCGCGCTTCCGCGCTGATCCGCCCGTGGGTCGTCGATGCCGGGTGCGTGATGGTGGTCTTGGTGTCGCCCAGATTGGCGGTGATCGAAAGAAGCCGCGTCGCATCGACCACGCGCCACGCCGCGTCCTTGCCGCCCTTCACGTCGAACGAAACGATCGCGCCGGGCCCCTTCTGCTGGCGCTTCGCAAGCTCGTACTGCGGATGCGACGGCAGCCCGGGATAGTACACGCGCTCGACGCGCGGATGCTTCTCCAGCCAGCGCGCGAGCTCGACCGCGGAGGCGGATTGTGCTTCGATGCGGATACGCAGCGTCTCCAGTCCTTTCAGCAGCACCCATGCATTGAACGGGCTCAACGTCGGGCCGGCGGTGCGCAGAAACCCGTACACGCCTTCGTAGATCGTCTCGCGTTTTCCCAGCACCGCGCCGCCGAGCGTGCGGCCCTGTCCGTCGAGATACTTCGTCGCCGAGTGAATGACGACGTCGGCCCCGAGATCCAGCGGACGCTGGAGTATGGGTGTGGCGAAGACGTTGTCGACGACGAGCAGCGCGCCCGCTTTCTTCGCGACGGCGGCGAGCGCCGGGATGTCGTAGATCTCGGTCAAGGGATTCGACGGCGTTTCGAGATACAGCATGCGCGTGCGTGGGGTGACCGCGCCCCCGAAGTTCGCGACCTCGGTTCCGGAAATGAAGGTCGTATCCACGCCGAAGCGCTTGAGGATGCCGCCGAAGAGCTGCACCGTCGCACCGAACACCCCGGCCGAACACACGATGTGGTCTCCGGACTTGAGGAGGCCCATCGCACACGACAGGATCGCCGACATGCCGGAAGCGGTGGCGATGCAGCACTCGGCGCCCTCGAGGGCGGCGAGGCGCTGCTCGAACGCCGACACCGTCGGATTGGTGAAGCGCGAATAGATGTTCCCCGGCTCCTGGTTGCCGAAGCGCGCCGCCGCCTGCGCCGCGGACTTGAACACGAAGCTCGAAGTGAGATAGAGCGCTTCCGAGTGCTCGCCGAACTGGCTGCGCTCGATGCCGGCGCGCACGGCGAGAGTTTCCAGCTGATATTTGTCCGTCATCGGTCTCTCCGGAAAGCAAAAAACCCGTTTCAGCTTTTGCCAAAACGGGTTTGCACTCGCTTTAGCGGTATTTGTTTACCGGTTGCCCGGCGGCGCCCGCAAGCTGATGATCAAATCGGCGCGGAAAGAAGGTTACCGCGCGCCGTGCGCCTGTGTCAAACCGGCGATTCTTCAGCAGTTCGTAACACCGGCGAAAACCGGTGTCCGGAGTTGCCGCGTATTACTGGATTCCGGCGTTCGCCGGAATGACGACGCGGGTGGCGTTCGCCGGAATGACGACGCGGGTGCCGTTCGCCGGAATGACGACGCGGGTGCCGTTCGCCGGAATGACGACGCGGGTGGCGTTCGCCGGAATGACGACGCGGGTGGCGTTCGCCGGAATGACGACGCGGGTGCCGTTCGCCGGAATGACGATAATGGCGGGCCCCGCCGGAATCCGGTGACGTTCGGCTCGCCGGAATGACGATGGCCGTAGCCGTTCGCCCTGAGCGGAGCGACAGCGCAGTCGAAGGGTGAACGGCTCAATCGACGAGCTCGAGGCCGAGATCGAGCTGCGCGGCAGCCGCGGCGGCATCCTTGAGTTTTGCGCCATCGCGGCGCTGCGACTCCACCACGTCCAGATACGCCTGCGTCACATCTCCCGTGATGTAGTGGCCGCTGAAGCAGGAATCCTCGAAGTGCTTCACCCTGGGGTTCACGCTGCGTACCGCGTTGGTCAGCGCATCGAGATCCTGATAGATGAGCTCGTCGGCCCCGATCAGCGCCGCGACCTGGGCTTCGGTGCGGCCGTTCGCGATCAGCTCCTCGCGCGTCGGCATGTCGATGCCATAGACGTTGGGATAGCGCACCGGCGGTGCGGCGGAGGCGAAGAACACCTTGCGGGCGCCGGAGTCGCGCGCCATCTGCACGATCTCGCTGCTGGTGTTGCCGCGCACGATGGAGTCGTCCACGAGGAGCACGTTCTTGCCCTTGAATTCCATCGCGATCGAGTTGAGTTTCTGGCGCACCGACTTCCGGCGGATCGACTGTCCCGGCATGATGAAGGTGCGGCCGATGTAGCGGTTCTTGATGAAGCCCTCGCGATATGGAAGGTTGAGGCGCTTCGAGAGCTCCATCGCGGCCGGCCGGCTCGAATCCGGGATCGGAATCACGACGTCGATGTCGAGGTGCGCGTACTGGCGCTTGATCTTGTCCGCGAGGCTTTCGCCCATCCGGAGACGCGTCTCGTACACCGAGATGCCGTCGATCACCGAGTCCGGCCGCGCGAGATAGACGAACTCGAATATGCACGGATTGAGCGAGGGGTTCGGCGCACACTGCCGGCTGTAGAAGTTGCCGTCGAAGTCGATGAAAATCGCCTCGCCCGGCGCAACGTCGCGCACGAGCTCGAACCCGAGCGTGTCGAGCGCGACGCTTTCCGACGCCACCAGGTACTCGCTGCCCTGCTCCGCCTCTATCCGGCCGAAAACCAGCGGACGGATGCCGTACGGGTCGCGGAACGCGAGCAGCCCGTAGCCCGCGATCATCGCCACCACCGCATACGCTCCGCGGCAGCGCCGGTGCACGCCCGAAACCGCCGCGAAGATGGTTGCGGGATCGAGCTTGTAGTTGGTCGCGTTCTCGTGCAGCTCGTGCGCAAGCACGTTGAGCAGCACTTCCGAGTCGGAATTGGTGTTGACGTGGCGCAGATCCTGCCGGAAGAGCTCGGTCTTGAGCTGATCGGAATTCGTGAGATTGCCGTTGTGGCCGAGCACGATGCCGAAGGGCGAATTGACGTAGAGCGGCTGGGATTCCGCCGCCGACCAGGCCGAGCCCGCGGTGGGATAGCGCGTATGCGCGATGCCCGAGCTGCCGACCAGCTCGCGCATGTTGCGCGTGCGGAATACATCGCGCACCATGCCGCCGCCCTTGTGCATATGGAAACTCGCGCCATCGGCGGTCACGATGCCGGCCGCGTCCTGCCCGCGATGCTGGAGGACGAGCAGCCCGTCATAGAGGATCTGGTTGACCGGACCCTTTGCCACCACACCCAGTATTCCGCACATCGCGTGTGCCCCTCAGTCGTACTTGATACGGCGTGACAGATCGCCCGGCAGCCAGGCCTTCACATAGAGCGCCAGAGACTCGAGCGGCGAGCTCAGCATCGCGTCGCGCCACATCGGATCGCGCGGCAGCGGGGTAAGCCCGCCCAGCAGCACCAGCAGCAGCACGATCACCGCCCCGCGCGCGAGCCCGAACAGCATGCCGAACATCCTGTCCTCGACGCCGAGGCCGGCGCGCCTGATGAGCTTCGAGATCGCCATCGCGGCCAGGCTCATGGCGATCAGCACGCCGACGAATACGATCAGAAAGCCGGTCAGCAGGCGCAGTTCCTCCGTCGGGATCGCCTGCGGCATCCAGGCCGCGACATCCGCGCCCAGGAGCGTCGCCGCGACGAACGCGATGAGCCATGCAAACAACGCGAGCACCTCCCGCACCAGACCCCGGATGACGCTAATCAGTATCGATATGCCGACGATGACCAGAACTGCGTAGTCAAAGGCGGTCATCGCGTGGGCACGACCTTTCCGTCAAACCCGGCGCCCTTCAGCTTCTGCTGCGCCTTCTCGGCGGCCTCGCGCGTCGCGTAAGGGCCGACTCTTACGCGGGTCACGTCGCCCCGCGCCGTCTTGACCACTTCGGTGTACGCCTTGACGCCGGTCTTGAGGATCGCCTGCTGCATCTGCTTTGCTTTCGCCGCATCCGCGAGCGCGACCACCTGCACGACGTACTGTCCCGACTGAGCGCCAGGCTTGCCGGCCGGGGTCTCGGGCTTTGCGGCCGACGCGGCCTTCTCCGCGGGCGCGCTCGCGGCCGGCTTGTCGGTCTTCGCTACGGGCTTCTCTTCCGCGGCCGGAGGCTGGGGCTTCGTCGTCGTGGCACCGGGTTGCGGGGCCGGCCTGGCTACAGGTTTTGCGTCGGGTTTCGCCTCGGCGGCCGGCTTGTCCGGCGCCGGCGATGTATCGGGAATCGGAACGATCTTGGAGATGAACGGACCGGCGGAATCCTGCGAGGGAATCCGGACGTCGATCTCCTGGCTGACGGGCTTGGGCTCGTTGTCGAGCACCATGGGCAGCGCCACCACCACGGCGGTCACTATCGCGATGGCTCCGATCAGCCGCCGTCGGGCGCGCTTCTTGAGCTGGACTTCCTCGTCGCTGATCGGTCTCGCCATCTCCATCAAGCCATAGTGGGCACTCGAATGCGAATTTCCGGTCGTCCCTCAGGCCAGCGGCAATCGTCGCTTCACTCGCGCCGCCATCACCGCGGCGACCGTATAGAACGATCCGAATGCGAGAATTTTATCATTTTGCGTAGCGATCTCACAGGCTTGCGCATAGGCTTGCGCGATGTCTTGGCAGACCGTCACCGCGCCGCGCACGCGCGCTTCGCGCAGAGCCTGCGCAATGCGCCCGGCCTCCGCGCCCCGTGGTGCATCGATCGGAGCGACGAACCAGTGGTCGATGTGCTTTTCGATTGCCGCGATCACGCCGTCGATGTCCTTGTCGCGCAACATCGCGAACACGCCGAGCGTGCGCCCGCGGTCGCCCATCTGAGCGAGCGTCGCTGCCAGCGCCTCGGCGGCGGCCGGATTGTGCGCGACGTCGAGGATAACCGCGGGTTGTCCCGGCAACACCTGAAAGCGCGCCGGTGTCTCGGCATCGAGGAGTCCCGCGCGGATATTCCCCATGGTGACCGGCAACCGCTCACGCAGCGTATCGAGCGCTGCGATGCAGGCACTCGCGTTCGCGAGCTGGTGAGTGCCGCGCAAAACGGGATGCGGCAAACCGTGGCGGCTCCCTCCCGGGCCCTCGTAGCGCCACTGGCTGCGGTCGGAGATGAACGAGAAATCCACGCCGCGCACGAGCAGTCGCGCGCCGGTCGCCGAGGCGCGGGCGCGTAGCGACGACGGGGGATCGGGATCGCCGCAGATCGCCGGGCGCCCGCCGCGGAAAATACCGGCCTTTTCGAAACCGATCGTCTCGCGCGTGGGGCCGAGGTATTCCATGTGGTCGAGCGCGACGCTCATGACGAGCGCGCAATCGGCGTCGAACGCGTTCACCGCATCAAGCCGTCCGCCGAGCCCCACCTCGAGTATCGCGACATCGACGCGCGCCTCGGCAAAGAGCCGGACGGCAGCGAGCGTCCCGAACTCGAAATAGGTGAGCGACGTGTCGCCGCGCGCGCGCTCGACCGCATGAAACGCGCGCACGAGGTCGGCATCATCCGCCTCACGCCGGCCGATGCGCACGCGCTCGTTGTAACGCAGGATGTGTGGCGAGGTGTAGCATCCCACCTTATAGCCGGCGTGATGCAGGATCGACTCGAGCAGGGCACACGCCGAGCCCTTGCCGTTGGTACCTCCGACGGTGATGACGACGAAGCGTGGGACGAGCCCCAACGCATCCCTTACGCGCGCGACGCGTTCCAGCCCCATCGCGATGCCCTGCGGATGCACGCGCTCGATGTACTGCAGCCAGCCCTCGAGCGTGTCGGGCGATGTCGTCTCTGTCGGATCGGAAGTCATTCAGGAGAGGCGCCGCGCACGCTGCAATTCATGGTGCGCGGCAAAGCGGACCGCGGCCTTCAGGCGGCAGCAGGCAGCTTCAGCAGGAGCGTAATGAGCGCCGAAAGCTTGTCGCGCATCTCGCGGCGATCGACGATCATGTCGATTGCGCCGTGCTCGAGCAGGAACTCGGCGCGCTGAAAACCTTCGGGGAGCGTCTCGCGCACGGTCTGCTCGATGACGCGCGGGCCGGCGAAACCGATCAGCGCCCCCGGCTCGGCTACGACGACGTCGCCGATCATCGCGAAGCTCGCCGAGACGCCCCCCATGGTGGGATCGGTGAGCACCGAGATGAACGGCAGCCGCTCGCTCGAAAGCCGCGTGAGTGCCGCGCAGGTCTTCGCCATCTGCATGAGCGAGAGCAGCCCCTCCTGCATGCGCGCGCCGCCGCTCGCGGTAAAGCAGATGAAAGGCAGGCGCTGCTCGACGCACACCTGGACCGCACGGGTGAAGCGCTCGCCGACTACCGAACCCATCGAGCCGCCGAGAAAGCCGAATTCGAACGCGGCGGCCACCACCGGCAGCGTCTTCACGCTTCCCTGCATCGCGATGAGCGCGTCCTCTTCCTCGGTCTCGGTGCGCGCCTCCTCGAGCCGCTCGGTGTACTTGCGGCTGTCCTTGAACTTGAGCGTATCGACCGGCACCACCTCGGCGCCGATCTCGTAGCGTCCCTCGAGGTCGAGCAGCCAGTCGAGGCGCTCGCGCGCCGACACACGCTTGTGATGATTGCACTTGGGACAGACGTAGAGATTCTTCTCGAGATCCGCGCGATAAAGCACCGCCTCGCACGACTCGCACTTGCTCCACAGACCCTCCGGCACCGTTTTCTTGGGGTGCCCCTCGCGCTTGATGCGCGGCGGCAGCAGCTTCTGGAGCCAGCTCATGCGGCCTTCTCCCGCGCAAGGCTGTCGATCGCGGCACGAATGCCGGCGAGAAAAACTTTCACGTTCGCCGCCGCCTGCTCCGGCCGTGAGTTCTCGATTTCCTGCACGAGGCGGCTGCCGATGATCACCGCATCGGCGATCGCGGCGATGCGCTTCGCGGTTTCCGCGTCGCGGATCCCGAATCCGACGCCGATGGGAAGCTCGGTGTAGTTGCGGATGCGCTGGATGTGGCTCACGACATCGTCGAGATCGAGGTGCGCCGCACCCGTCACGCCTCTCAGAGAAACGTAATAGAGATAGCCGCGCCCCAGCGCAGCGACGCGCTCGAGACGCGCCTCCTCCGTGGTGGGCGAGAGCAGGAACACGGTGTCGATATTGCGGGCGTCGAGCAGCTCGACCAGTTTCCGCGCCTCCTCCGGCGGGTAGTCCACGACCAGCACGCCGTCGATGTCCGCCGCCTTCGCTGCGTCGGCGAACCGCTCCATCCCCATCGCCTCGATCGGATTGGCGTAGCCGAAGAGCACGATCGGCGTCGTCGTATCCTCCCTGCGGAATTCGGTCACGTATCCGATCACCGCCTTGAGCGACACGTGATGCTTCAGCGCACGCTCGCTCGAGCGCTGGATCACCGGGCCGTCCGCCATCGGATCCGAGAACGGCACGCCGAGCTCGATCACGTCCGCGCCGCCGGCGACGAGGGCGTGCATGAGCGGCACGGCGAGCGCGGGATCGGGATCGCCCGCGGTGACGAACGGAATCAGCGCCTTCCTGCCCTCCCCTTTCAATCTCGCGAAGGTGGCGGCGATGCGCGACATGATCAGAGCCTGATTCCCGAATGCTGCGCGACGGTATGCATGTCCTTGTCGCCGCGCCCCGAGAGATTGACGAGCAGGATCCGGTCCTTGTCGAGGCGCGGCGCCATCTTCGCCGCATAGGCGAGCGCGTGGCACGATTCCAGCGCCGGGATGATGCCCTCGAGCCGGCATAGATCGTGGAACGCCTTGAGGGCCTCATCATCCGTCACCGCGACGTACTCGGCGCGTCCGCTGTCCTTCAACCATGCGTGCTCCGGGCCGACGCCGGGATAGTCGAGTCCCGCCGAGATCGAGTGCGTCTCGATGATCTGGCCGTTTTCGTCCTGCAGAAGATAGGTGCGGTTGCCGTGCAGCACGCCGGGCTTGCCGGTTACGAGCGTCGCGGCGTGCTTCCCGCTCTCCAGGCCGTGACCCGCCGCTTCGACGCCGATCAAACGCACCGCCTCGTCGGTGATGTAGGGATAGAAAATCCCGAGCGCATTGGAGCCGCCGCCTACGCACGCGACGACGGCATCGGGCTGGCGGCCGGCCATTTCCATCATCTGCCCGCGCGCTTCCCGCCCGATGACGGACTGGAAGTCGCGCACCATCATGGGATACGGATGCGGGCCGGCGACGGTACCGATGATGTAGAACGTGCTTTCGACGTGGGTCACCCAGTCGCGCATTGCCTCGTTCAGCGCATCCTTGAGCGTCTTCGAGCCGCTCTCGACCGGAACCACCGTGGCGCCAAGGAGCTTCATGCGGTAGACGTTCTGGATCTGGCGCTTGACGTCCTCGGAGCCCATGTAGACGACGCAGTCCATGCCGTAGCGCGCGGCGATGGTCGCGGCGGCGACGCCGTGCATGCCCGCGCCGGTCTCGGCGATGACGCGCTTCTTGCCCATGCGCCGCGCGAGCAGCGCCTGTCCGATCACGTTATTGATCTTGTGCGCGCCGGTGTGATTCAGGTCCTCGCGCTTGAGATACACCTGCGCGCCGCCGAAGTGCTCCGACCAGCGCCGCGCGTGATAGATGGGGCTGGGGCGCCCGACGTAGTGCCTGAGCTCGTAGTTGAATTCGGCGAGGAACTCGGGATCCTTCTGGTAGCGCGCGTAGGCTGCTTTCAACTGATCCAGCGCCTGGATCAGGGTCTCCGCCACGAACACGCCGCCGTAGGGCCCGAAATGCCCGCTCGCGTCGGGCAGGTCATACATCCGCATTGCGCACTCCTGACATGAACGCGGCGATCTTCGCCGCGTCCTTGATACCCGGGGCGGACTCGACACCGCTCGAGACATCGACCGCCCACGGCCGCACCTGCCGGATGGCGCCGGCGACGTTCTGCGGATCGAGTCCGCCCGAAAGAACGACCGGCAGGGGCAGCGTGCGCGGAATCAAGCTCCAGTCGAACGACCGCCCGGTCCCGCCATGCGTGCCTTCGACGTACGCGTCGAGCAGCAGCGCCTTGGCATCGTGAAAATCGCGCGCGTATTGTAGCAAATCGCTCCCCGGCCGGACCCGTACGGCTTTGATGTAGGCAACGCCGAACTGGCGGCAGAATTCCGGCTTCTCCGAGCCGTGAAACTGCAGCAACCCGATGTGCGCGACGCCGATCGCTTCCCGCACTTCGTCCGCGCTCGCATCGACGAACAATCCCACCGCGGTGACGAACGGCGGAAGCGCCTGCACGATCTTGCGCGCCGCCTCGGGCGTGACATGGCGCGGGCTCGGGCGGTAGAAAACGAGGCCGATCGCGTGAGCGCCGGCGCGTGCCGCCGCGAGCGCGTCTTCCACACGCGTCACGCCACAGATCTTGACCGCAGCAGGCATGTCGTTCTTCACGAGTGAGTCAGGCCGGCGAATTGCGGGAGCGGCGCGCCGGTCGCGGCAGGCAACGCCCACACCGCATCGTACACCACCCGCGTGAGGTAGAGTCCCGCCGCCTCGAAGGTCGGCGCCGCGCGCGTGCGATCGCGGTTCTCCAGCACCGCCCGCAGCCACTCCGGCGGATGCTTTCCCTTGCCGACATACACCAGCGCGCCGACGATGTTGCGCACCATGTGATGCAGATAGGCGTTCGCTGCGAAATCGAACAGGACGTAATCGCCGCGCCGCTCGATGTCGAGCCGCCGCAGCTCGCGCACCGGCGATCGCGCCTGGCACGCGCTCGACCGAAATGCGCTGAAATCGTGCTCGCCGATGAGCGCACGCGCCGCAACCCGCATGCGCTCCACGTCGAGCGGCAGATGAAACCAGCCGACCCGTCCGTGCTCCGCCGCAGGTCGCACCGCACGGTTCAGCAGCACATAGCGGTAGCAGCGCTCGCGCGCGGAGTAACGCGCGTGAAAATCGGAGCGCACCCCCTGCCCCCAATTCACCGCGACGCCGGGCGGCAGCAAGGCATTGGTGCCGCGTACCCACGCGCTCAACGGGCGCGCCGCCCGGGTGTCGAAGTGCACGACCTGACCGAGCGCGTGGACACCCGCGTCGGTGCGTCCGGCGCACACCGTGGTGACCGGCTCGCCGGCGACCTCGCTGAGCGCGGCTTCCAGCCGGTCCTGCACGGCACAGCCATCGGGCTGCGTCTGCCAGCCGCAGAACGCCGCGCCGTCGTATTCGAGGCCCAACGCGACCCGCGTTGCGGCGCGCTCGTGCTCGGTCGTCATGCGTGATTCGCGTCCAAAAGAAAAAACCGCGGAAGCGCGTGCCGCCGCGGTCCTCGTCTGTGCCGGTCCGGCGCGATCAGTTCAGTCTTGCGAGCAGCGATTTCGCCTGCGCCTGCTGCTCGGCATCGCCTTCACGGATCACTTCGCCCAGAATCTGCCGGGCGCCGGCCTTGTCGCCCATTTCCTCATAGGCCTTGGCGAGATCGAACTTGGTCTGCACGTCATACCAGTGCGCATCCTTGCCGCCACCGGCTGCGCTCGGCGGCGTCGCGTCGAGATTGAGATCGATGTCGGGCAGCTTGAAGCTCGCGGCGGTGTCCGCCGTGGCGGATGGCGTGCTGCTCGCGCCGCCGGCGGGCGGCAGTTCGATATGAAACTCGAGCGGTTTCGGATCCTCGCGCGCGGGTGCCGCAGCAGGCTTGCCTTCGGCCGCGGGCAGTTCCCTATCGACGCTCGAAGTTTGCGCGGCGGCCGGCTTGCCGTTGCCGGCGTCGAGCGTCACATCGGGCGTGGCGGGGCCCCCGGCCGTGAGGTCGAGATCCAGGTCGATGTCCACCGACCGGGCTCCCCCGGCGGGCGGCGCGCTCGCCACAGCATCCTTACCGGCGGCATAAAGCGGATTGTCGGCGTCGAGCGCATATCCCATGGCGGCCACTTTGAGCCAGTTCTCGCCGGCCCCGCCGGTCACCTTCTGGAAATCAGCCGCATACTTGCCAAAGGCGGCCTTGTCTTTGCGCGTCGCATAGATCTCGAGCAGACTCAGGTAGGCCGCCTCCCGCTTGGGTTGCTTCGCAATCGCATCCTTGAGGATGGTTTCCGCCTGGGTGTCGCGCCCATGCATCACGTAAATGCGCGCTTCCTCCACCGGGTCCACTTCGGCGGCGGCTTCCTTCGGCTGTGCAGCCGCTGCCGCAGCCGCCACAACGCCACCGGCGACCGCAGCGCCCGCCGGAACCGCAGCGCCCGCCGGAACCGCGGCGCCCTCGGCCTGCGGCGCAAAGAGTGCCGACGCGCGGCTGCCCTCGGCACGACGCCGGCGCATCATCCAGAACGCCGCACCGCCCAAGAGCGCGAGCCCGATCAGCCCCAGGTGCAAGGGGTTCGCGAGCAACGACTCGACGAAAGAGGGCTCGGGCGGGAGGGGGGGTGCGGCAACGGGCTTCACCGGCGGCTTCGCCGCAGGCTTGGGCTTGGGGGTCTCGGTCGCAGGCGGTGTGTCAGGCACTTTCGCCTGCTCGGGTGGCGCCGGCTTCGCCGGTTCGGGCTTGGGCGCTTCCGCCACCTTCTGAGGCTCGGGCTTGGGCCCTTCCACCACTTTCTGGGGCTCGGGCTTTGCCACGGCCTCCGCTTTCTGTTGAGCCGACGCCATGCCCGCGCTCTTCAGCTCGACGAGCCGCTGCATGTCCTTGATCGTCTTTTCGAGCTGTGCGACGCGTTCGTTCGCTTCCTTCAGCGCCTTTTCGCGCGCCACGATCTCCTCTTCCAGCGCGCGGATGCGCTCTTTCGCGGAGGCTTCCGCCTTTGCCGCGGGCGCGCCTGCCGGCGGCTCGCCCTTCGACAGCCGGACGACATCGCGCGCCTCGCCCGCGGTCGTGTCTTCGACCCGGGCGCTGATGCGGCCGCTGCGCGCGGCACCGCCCTCAGGCGCTGGCGCGGGCGCCTGGGCCAGCGACTGCCGGTAACTGTTCCAGTCCGCGACCTGGGCACGATACTCCTTCACGGCTTCCTGCTGCGTGATCGCGGCCACTTCCTCGCGTTCCGGCACGCGCAGGATCCTGCCGCTGCGCATCAGATTCATGTTCTTGCGGATGAAGGCCTCGGGGTTGCTGCGATAGAGTCCGACGAGCATCTGCTCGACGGAAACCCCGTCGGGACGCACGCTGCGTGCGATCTGGGAGAGTGTTTCGCCGCGCCTGATCGGCCCGTACGAGCCCGACGCGGCGGCGCGCGTCCGCTCCGACACGATGGCGCGCGGCGCGGGCGCTTCGATGGCGCTCGGCGCGGGCCGCGATTCGGCCACGGCCGGGGCGGTCGGTACACCGGGCGGGTCGAGAAGGACCCGATACTCCCGCATGATGCGGCCGGATGCCCATGCAAGGTCGAGCAGGACGTCCAGGACGAATTCGTTCACCGGGCGCTCCGAACTGACCCGGATATACGGCTGGCCGTCAGGCCGCTGCTCGATGCGCAGCGAGAGCCCGGCCACGATGCTGTTGTAGACGAGCCCCGCCTGCTGGTAGGCGGCAGGTGACGCCAGCCGCACCGTCAGCGTGGCGAGCTCCTCTTTCTGCACCGCGACCAGATCGACTTCAGCACGGAACGGCTGACCCAGCGACGACTGAACGGTCAGTCTGCCGAGACCGGCTGCGTCCGCGGTCCACGGCGCGACGACGAGCAAGGCCGCAACCAGCCACCGCGCTAACGATAAGGAATGTTGCACGCCGCCCCTTTCCTGTCCCTGTAAGGGTCTCCCTGTGCGAAGTAACTTAGCATCAGTCAGTTAGGCATGCAAGCTCATATTTCCTCTCATGTTAGAGCGGAATCGGAGCCGCTTTTGTGCGCCGGCTCAGGGGCATAACGTCGCTGGACAGACCCGCGGGAGAAGCGCAGAGCGACCTGCGCAAACGACACTGCGTTCGCGACGTTTGTGGAGGCGTTTCGGCCGGCCGGAGGACCGATCGGGCGGAAAGGTTACTTCGACCCTTCCTTCACCGCTTTTTCGAGGTCGCGGATGCGCTGGTTCGCCTCGTTCAGGGCGCGCTCGCGAGCGATCAGCTCCTCTTCCAGTGCTTGCACGCGATCCTCGATGCTGCGCCCCTTCTTGCCGCTCGGCTGGCCTTTGGAGAGCCGCAGCACGTCGCGCGCGCCCTTGTCCGACTTGTCCTCGACCTTGACCTTGCGCTCGGCCTTCGTGGCGCTCTCCTCGCGCTCCGTCGCCTTCGCGGGCCGATCGGAAACGCGCCGGCGATAGCGGTTCCAGTCGCTCGTCTGCACGCGGATTTCCTTGGCGGCTTCCGCTCGCGGAATCGCGGTGAGTTGCCCGGTGTCGGGCACCTGCAGCGTCGCGCCGGCACGAATGAGGTTCATATTGTTGTTGATGAACGCGTCCGGGTTGGAGCGGAACAGTCCGACGAGCATCTGTTCGAGCGATACGCCCTCGGGCTTGACCGTGGCAGCGATCTTGCCGAGCGTCTCGCCGCGCTTCACGGGGCCGTACTCTTTCCCGCCCGACGGCGCAGGCGCCGGTGTGACCACCGCTTTGGGCTCGGACCGGGGCGGCGCGGGCCGCGGCACTGCCGCGGGTGGCGCGGCGGCAACGGTCTCCGGCGGCGTGTAGCCCGGCGGATCGATGAGCGCGGTGTACTCGCGCGTGAACTTGCCCGATGATGATGTCAACTCGATCACGAGATTGACGAACGGCTCGTTGACCGCGCGGAGTGACGTCACGCGGATGTACGGCGCGCCGTTCGGCCGCTTCTCGATCGAGAAGCGCACGCCGCTCAGCACGGCGCCATACTGGAGATCGGCCCGTCGGTAGGCCTCCGGAGACCCAAGCCGGACCTCGAGCGTGCCCATTTCCTCCCTGCTCACGGAGACGAGATCGACTTCGGCGAGGAGCGGCTGGCCGAGGCTCGAACGAACGTTGAGACTGCCGAGACCCGCGGCATGCGCGAGCCACGGTGCAAGCAGCAGAACCCACGCGAGAGTTTTCAAGAGCTTAGGCCTGTTCACGGCATCCCACCCCTTCTTATTGCTTGCAGCCCCCAACACTCAGGATAGCATCAAAACAGCGCCCGGAGCACCGCGGCGATGCCTCAGGTGCGAACGGCCTCCCTCACCGCCGTGGCGCTGCGGGCTGGCACCTGCGCCTCCAGCAGGATGCGCAGCATGCGGCGCAGCGGCTCGGCCGCACCCCACAGCAACTGATCGCCCACCGTGAACGCGCCGAGGTACGCGCCCCCCATGGCGAGCTTGCGCAGGCGGCCGACCGGAATGTGCATCCTGCCGGTCACCGCGGCGGGCGTGAGTTCGCGCATCGAGGCTTCGCGCTCATTCGGAACGACGCGCACCCACTCGTTCGCGGACGCCAGCATGTCGCGGATCTCGTCGAGTGGAACGTCCTTCTTCAGCTTGATCGTAAGCGCCTGGCTGTGGCAACGCATCGCGCCGATGCGCACGCACAGGCTGTCGATCGGCGTCGCCGGCGTCCCGAACGCGGGACCGCGGCCGAGGATCTTGTTGGTCTCGGCGCCGCCTTTCCATTCCTCGAGAGACATGCCGTTCCCCATGTCCCTGTCGATCCAGGGGATGAGATTGCCGGCGAGCGGCACGCCGCCGAAGTTCTCCATCGGCAGCGTCCCGTCGGTCTGCTTCGCATGCACCTTGCGGTCGATTTCGAGAATCGCGGAGGCGGGATCGGCGAGAAGCGTCTTCACTTCCTCGTGAATCAACCCGAACTGCGTCAGGAGCTCGCGCATGTGTTGCGCGCCGCCCCCGGACGCGGCCTGGTAGGTCATGCATGTCATCCACTCGACGAGATCGTGCGCGAAGAGCCCGTGCATGCCCATCAGCATGCAGCTCACGGTGCAGTTGCCGCCGATGTAGTTGCGCACACCGCGCGCGAGCGCCTGCCTGATGACGTGCAGGTTCACCGGATCGAGAATGATGACGGCGTCCTCGTTCATGCGCAGCGTCTTCGCCGCATCGATCCAGTAGCCGCTCCAGCCGGCCGCGCGGAGCCGCGGATAGATGTCGGTGGTGTAATCACTGCCCTGGCAGGTGATGATGACGTCCATCTTGGCGAGCGCCTCGACATCGCGCGCGTCCTTGACGGGCGATACTTCGCGGCCGATCGCCGGCCCGCGCCCGCCGGCCTGCGAAGTCGAAAAGAACGTCGGATCGATGAGATCGAAATCGCGCTCGGCGAGCATGCGCTGCACCAGGACCGACCCCACCATGCCGCGCCAGCCGACGAGACCCACCTTGTTCATCGCCATGAGCGTACTCTCGGAAATTCCGTATTCCGTGATTCTACCAAGCCCGGCCTGCCGAGCGCGACGAGCGCAGGCTTCCCGTCTCGCCGGTCCTCGTTAGTGCGATACCAGCGCCGCGGGAGATTCAGGAATCTGATGATGGAGCGCGTCCCGGGAGAGTTCGGCGGCGTGACGAGGTCGACCTATAGCGCGGCGACGACCGCGTCGCCCATCTCGCTCGTGCTCACCTTGCGGGTGCCCGCTTCATGGATGTCCGCCGTGCGCAGGCCTTGCGCGAGCACGTCCTTCACCGCCGCTTCGATGCGGTACGCCCATTCGTCGTGATTGAAGCTGTAGCGCAGCATCATCGCCGTGGACAATATCGTGGCGAGCGGGTTGGCGATGTTTTTTCCCGCGATGTCGGGCGCCGAGCCGTGAATCGGCTCGTACAGGCCTTTCGAGCGTTCGTCGAGGGAAGCCGAAGGCAGCATGCCGATCGACCCGGTCAGCATCGAGGCTTCGTCGGACAGGATGTCGCCGAACATGTTGCCGGTCACGATCACGTCGAACTGCTTCGGATTGCGCACGAGCTGCATCGCCGCATTGTCCACGTACATGTGCGAAAGCTCGACGTCGCGATACCTCTTTCCGACTTCGTTCACGACTTCGCGCCACAGCCGGCTCGTCTCGAGCACGTTCTCCTTGTCCACCGAGCAGAGCTTCCTGCTGCGCTTCATGGCCGCCTGGAAACCGATCTCCGCAATGCGCACGATTTCCGGCTCGGAATAGAGCATGGTGTCGTAGCCTTCGCGCGCGCCGGCGGCGTTGTGGCGCCGACCGCGTGGCTCGCCGAAATAGATGTCGCCGGTGAGTTCCCGCACGATCATGAGATCGAGGCCCGAGACGACTTCGGGCTTCAGCGTGGAGGCGCCGACGAGTTCGGGATAGAGCACCGCCGGACGCAGATTGGCGAAGAGTCCGAGCTCCCTGCGGATGCGGAGGATTCCCTGCTCCGGGCGCTGCGGCCGCGGCAGCGCGTCGTATTTCGGGCCGCCGACCGCACCGCACAGCACCGCATCCGCTTCGCGCGCAAGCTTGAGCGAGGGCTCGGGCAGCGGGTCGCCATGCGCGTCATACCCCGCGCCGCCGAAAGGCGCCTCCTCGATTTCGATTCTCAAGCCATCGCGGGCAAGCGCGCGCAGCACTTTCAGCGCCTGCGCGACGATTTCCGGGCCGATGCCATCACCGGCGAGCGCGGCGATCTTCATCGCGTCAGCCGAAGAGCCACGGCTGGCGGCTGCGGTGCTGCGCCTCGAACGCCCGGATCTTGTCCGCGTGCTGCAGCGTGAGCCCGATCTCGTCGAGCCCGTTCAGCAGACAGTGCTTGGTGAAGGGATCGATGTCGAACGGGTAGCTTTCACCGCCCGGCGTGGTCACCGTTTGCGCTTCGAGGTCGACCGCTACGCGGTAACCGGGCGTCCCCTGGACCTCGTGAAACAGTCGATCCACGATCTTGGGGTCGAGCTTGATGAGCAGCAGCCCGTTCTTGAGCGAATTGTTGTAGAAGATGTCGGCGAAGCTCGGCGCGATCACCGCCTGGAAGCCGTACTGCAGCAGCGCCCACGGCGCGTGCTCGCGCGAGGAGCCGCACCCGAAGTTCTCGCGCGCGAGCAGCACCGTCGCGCCGCGATATCGGGGCTGGTTCAGCACGAAATCCGGATTGAGCGGGCGCTTTGCGTTGTCCATGCCCGGCTCGCCGTGATCGAGATAGCGCCATTCGTCGAAGAGATTCGGGCCGAAGCCGGTACGCTCGATCGACTTCAGGAACTGCTTGGGGATGATCGCGTCGGTATCGACGTTGGCGCGATCGAGCGGCGCCACCAGTCCTTCCCTGCGTATGAATTTCTCCATTACTTGACCGCCCTTTCGATCGACTCGCCGGCCTTGCGGATGTCCTTGCCCATGCCTTCGATGGTGTTGCACGCGGCGAGCGCAAGCGTGAACACCACCAGTATCGAGATCGCGACACGCTTCATCTCCGGCCTCCCGTCAGATGAATTTCCTCACATCGACGAAATGCCCCGCGATCGCGGCCGCCGCCGCCATCGCAGGGCTCACGAGATGCGTTCTGCCGCCCGCGCCCTGCCGCCCCTCGAAATTGCGGTTCGAAGTGGAAGCGCAGCGCTCGCCGGGCGAAAGCTGGTCCTCGTTCATGCCGAGGCACATCGAGCACCCCGGCTGGCGCCATTCGAATCCCGCGTCGGTGAAAACGCGGTCGAGGCCTTCCTTCTCCGCCTGTGCCTTCACCAGCCCGGAGCCGGGCACCACCATGGCGAGCTTGATGCTGTCCGCGATGCGCTTGCCCTTCACCACTTCGGCGGCGATGCGCAGGTCTTCGATGCGCGAATTGGTGCACGAGCCGATGAAGATCTTGTCCGGACGGATCTCCGTGATCGGCGTGTTGGGCTTGAGATCCATGTACTTGAGCGCCCGCTCGATCCATTCGCGCTGCACCGGATCGGTGACCTGGGCGGGATCCGGCACCCGGCCTTCGATCGTCGTGACCATCTGCGGGTTTGTCCCCCACGTGACCTGAGGCGCGATCGCCTCGGCCTTGAGGTGCACGACGCGGTCGAACTTCGTGCCCTCGTCGCTCTTGAGCGTGCGCCAGTAGGCGACCGCCTTGTCCCACATCGTGCCGGTTGGCGCAAACGGGCGGCCCTTCAGGTAATCGATCGTCGTGTCGTCCACCGCGACCATGCCGGCGCGCGCGCCGGCCTCGATCGCCATGTTGCAGAGGGTCATGCGCGCTTCCATCGACAGCGCGCGGATGGCGCTGCCTGCGAACTCGATGACGTAGCCGGTGCCACCGCCGCTGCCGATCGTCCCGATCAGCGCGAGCGCGATGTCCTTCGACGTGACGCCCATGCCGAGCTCGCCTTCGACCACGACCTGCATGGTTTTCGATTTCTTCATCACCAGGCACTGGGTCGCGAGCACGTGCTCCACTTCGCTCGTGCCGATGCCGAACGCGAGCGCCGCGAACGCGCCATGCGTGCTGGTATGCGAGTCGCCGCATACGACCGTCATCCCCGGAAGGGTCGCGCCCTGCTCGGGACCGATGACATGGACGATGCCCTGCCGCTTGTCGAGGAACGGGAAGTACACCTTCGCGCCGAAGGCCTTGATGTTGGCATTCAGGGTCTCGACCTGGAGGCGCGAGACGGGGTCGGTGATGCCGTCCAGCCCTCGTTCCCAGTTGCGTGTGGGCGTGTTGTGGTCGGCGGTGGCGACGATCGAATCGACGCGCCAGGGTTTTCGCCCCGCGAGCTTGAGGCCCGAATAGGCCTGCGGGCTCGTCACCTCGTGCACGAGATGGCGGTCGATGTAGATGAGCGCCGTCCCGTCCTCGCTCTGGTGGACGAGATGGCTATGCCACAGTTTGTCGTACAGCGTCTGCGCTGTCATGGTGCAAACATAACCTTATGGAAACATGAAATTATCACACATCGGCCGCACCCGGAGTAGCCTTCGGATGCAAGCCACGCTCATCGCGTCTCAAGGCGCAATTTCCACCACAGAATCCACATGCCGGTGAACGCGCAGAGCGCGGCGGCGGAGTACGTCGCGCCCGCACCGAAGTAATCCCAGCCATAGCCGCTCGCAAATCCCCCGATCGCGCCGCCTGCGCCGAACGCGAGGCTGCCGTAGATCGCCTGGCCCCGTGCCTGGTGCCGACCGCGAAACATCCGGTGCACCACGCCGATCGCCGCAGCGTGGAACGAACCGAAGGTCGCGGCATGCAGCGCCTGGGCGATGAGCAGCACGATCAGCGATTCGGCGCCCCAGCCGATCATCAGGAAGCGCACCACCGCCAGCGCGAAGCTCGCGATCAGGATCTGGCGCAGCGTAAACGCGCGGTAGAGATGCGGCATCCACACGAAGATCCCGATCTCGCAGATCACGCCGAGCGCCCAGAGCCATCCCGTCAGGCTCTTGCTGTAGCCGTGGTTGACGAGGTGGATCGAGTAGAACGTGTAGTAAGGTCCGTGCGCCGCGGCCATGAGCGCACTCGCGACGACGAGCGCGATCACCGGCGGCCGTTTCAGGATGTTCCAGATCGGCTGGTGATCGGTGGGATGAGGCTCCTTCCGCGGATCCGGTATCGCCCACGAGAGCGCAAGCATGCCGGTCATCGTCGCGACGATGACCCACGGCAGCACACCGACGCTCAACCAGTCGAGCAGGTAGCCGACCGCGACCACCGCCGCGATAAAGCCGACCGAGCCCCAGACGCGGATGCGGCCGTAGCGCGCGGTCTCGTCGCCGAGATGCGACAGCGTCGTCGCTTCGATGAGGGGCAGCGCCGCGCTCCAGAAGAAAGTCATCGCGAAGAGCACGGCGAAGAGCAGGGCGAAGCCGCTTCCCGCGAAAACGCCGAAAAACGACAGGAGTCCGGCGACGCCCGTCAGTCGCACGACGCGCAGGCGGCTCGGACCGCGGTCCGCGAGCCAGCCCCAGAGATGCGGCGCCATGATGCGCGTCACCTGCGGCAGCGCCATCAGGAGCCCGATCTCGACCGCCGACATGCCAGCCGCCTCGAGATACAGGCTGAAGAACGGCGCGAAGGACCCGAGGTAGGCGAAGTAGAAAAAATAAAAACCGGCGAGCCGCCGGCTTGGAACGTCCGCCATGCGAGGCCTCAGGCCTCGTCCGGCTCGGGGTCTTCGGTCGCCGCTGCCGCGCGCAGCCTGTCGATCACGGACTGCGGCGCAGCGGCCGGGATACGCGGCGTCGGGCAGCGCACGTCGGCGTTCTGCGCGCGATGGCGAAGCGCATGATCCATCAATGTCAGCGCCATCATCGCTTCACAGATCGGAGTGGCGCGGATGCCGACGCACGGATCGTGGCGTCCATGCGTCTCGATGATGGTCGGATGGCCCGCTTTGTCGATCGTGCGCCGCGCAAGCCGGATGCTGGACGTGGGCTTGACTGCAACATGCACGATGATGTCCTGCCCGGTCGAGATGCCGCCAAGTATGCCGCCCGCATTGTTGGTGAGGAAGCCCTCCGGCGTCATCTCGTCCGAGTGCTCGGTGCCCTTCTGCGTCACCGCGGCGAACCCCGCGCCGATCTCGACGCCCTTCACCGCGTTGATGCTCATCATGTTGTAGGCAAGATCGGCGTCGAGCTTGTCGTAGACCGGCTCGCCCCAGCCCACCGGCACGTTGGACGCGACGGTCGTGATCTTCGCGCCCGCCGAATCGCCCGACTTGCGCAGCCGGTCCATGAACTCTTCGAGCTTGGGAACTTGACTCTCGTCGGCGACGAAGAAGGGATTCGAGTACACGCCGTCCCACGACCTGAACGGAACGACCATCGGGCCGAGTTGCGCGAGATAGCCGCGCACGAGGACGCCGTACTTCTCACGCAGCCACTTCTTCGCGATCGCGCCCGCCGCCACGCGCACCGCGGTCTCGCGCGCGGATTGCCGACCGCCGCCGCGGTAATCGCGCACCCCGTACTTCTGCCAGTAGGTGTAGTCCGCATGTCCCGGGCGGAACATGTCCTTGATCTTGGAATAGTCCTTGCTGCGCGCATCGACATTGCGGATGAGGAGCGCAATGGGTGTGCCGGTCGTCACACCTTCGAATACACCGGAGAGAATTTCGACGGTATCCTCCTCGCGCCGCTGCGTCACATGCCGCGAGGTGCCGGGCTTGCGCCGGTCGAGCTCGGGCTGAATGTCCGCTTCCGAGAGCGCCATGCCCGGCGGGCAGCCGTCGACGATGCAACCGATCGCCGGGCCATGGCTTTCCCCGAACGAGGTCACGCAGAAAAGCTTGCCCAAGGTATTGCCCGACATGCTCGTCCTGAGCTCCGGCGAAGGAAAGAAAACTCGGTGCGGATCGCGAGGTCCCAGTTTAACATAGCGATCATCACCCTCCGGACGCGCCATGGCAGGCAAAATCGATCCCGACAAGGTCCGAAGCCCTTCGACAGAGCGCAGGACAGGCCCGGGCGGCCTCACGATGCGCGAGCTGCACGAGAAGGTGAAGCAGAGCCACCTGCGCGACCTCGAGGCGGGCAAGGCGCGCAACGCGCTCACCCAACCGCAGAACCGCTGGCAGCGCTTCGTGCGCTACGTCTGGGACAAGAAGAAGGGATAGAGCGAGCTTCGCGAACCGACGTGTGGTGTAGGCGCCCTACGGATTTCCGGGCGGGCATTACACGCCGCGATCCGACGGCGGATGCAACGCAGGCGCGCGCCCCATCTGGCGCAGCAGGCGATACGCCATGAGACCGAGCACCGCCGCGCCGAGTATCAGGCTCGCCCACAGCAGCCAGCGCTTGTAGTCGATCGGTGCGCGCAATGTCTTCTCGCCCGAGAGGGCCGTCGGCTCGCCGAGCCTCGCCGGCTTCGCGGCGAATTCTTTCTCCGTCCCGTATCCGGGCAGCAGCGAGCGTATGGGAAAGGCCGCTTCGCGCGCGGCGTGCGAGCCGTAGGCGACGCGGAAGGGCCCCTCGCCGCGCGTCACCAGCATGCCGAGAAGCCCGCCCGGCACGACCGCCCACGCGATGAGATGCCACGCTCCGCCATCCTTCACCGCGTTCATGATCTGCCACGCGACCTCCCAGCCGCCGAGCGCGCTCATGAGCCACAGTGCCGCGCCATGCCACCAGTCCATGTGGCGCGTGTCGTGTTCGTGCCGGTGAAGGATCCAGTAATGCGCGGCAAATGCGAGCGGCCACGCGAGATAGCCGAAGCGCGCGAAGGGATGCGGCGCATCCAGAAGGTCGATCAGTCCGATGATCGCCATCAACGGCAGCAGCGCGAGCGCGGGGTATTTCGCCGCACGCCACGCGAGCGCACGTGAGAGCACGCTGAAGGCCGCGCATGAGGCAAGGAAGAACCCCAGGGTCGCGTGCGCTTCGTAGCGCGCCGGCAGATGCCGCTCCACTTCTTCGACTCCCGCCGCGAACCACCACAGCGTGCCCCACACGAAGAGCGCGACGCCGACCGCGCCCTGCCACTTGCCCAGCGTTCCCGGATGGCGGCCGAGATACCATGCGCAGAAAAGGCCCGCGGTGCTGACGAATACGGCGCCGAGATAGGCGCTGTTGAGCACGGGCAGCGCAGCGCGCGCAGCATCCGCATCGAGCAGGAACGCGATGCCGGCCGCGAACTGCAGCAGTACGCCAAAGACGGAAGCGAGCCGCCGCTCCTGGCGCACGCCGACCCATGCGATCGCCGCGCCTTCGAGCGCCCACGCCGCCGAGGTCCACCGCCCGTCGAGCCCCAGCGGAACCGCGAGCGTCGCGAACGCCACTCCGAGCGCGATGAAAGCCTCCACGAGGAGCCGCATGTGCCCGCCGCGGCGTGCGTGGAGCATCTTCGCGAGCGCAAGGTAGAGCGCGCTCACCGCAAGGGCGGAGAACGCCGCGCCATACTCGATATCGCGCACCAGCACGGTCTGCAGGCCGAAAGCGATGAGCGGCGTGCCGAAAACGAGCGTGCCGTCGACGCGGCTCTTTACGCTCGCTTCCTGGCGGATCGCGAAGAGCACCGCGATCGCGACGTAGAAGAGGAAGAACAGCACCAGGAACGGCTCGGTCGTCGCGAAGTGCTCCGGGCGGTAATAGCGGCTCCCCCACAGGAGGCCGATCACGAAGGTGAACGCGAAGCCGAGGAGGTTGAGCACGCGTCACGCCTTGTACCAGGCGATGCAGAGGATGCCGAGGTTGAGCAGCGCGTAGAACGAAAACAGCATGACATGGCTGCCGCCGCCGGTGGAGGCGAGGACCGGCGCGAGAAAGCCGCCCGTGACGCCGACCGTCGCGAGCGAGCGCGAGTCCTGCAATACCGCCAGCATGGCCGAGAAAACGGCCATCGCGACGAGCAGACCGAGCACGATGCCCGGGGGCAGGAGCTGCCAGATGCGAAATGCCGCGAACACCGTGAGATAAAGGACGCCGATGCCGCCGCCCTGCAGGACGAGCCCGTAGCCGGGCCGCGTAAGCCGCAGCCGCCAGCCGATTCCGAGCAGCACGATCGCGCCGAGCGCGACACCGGCCAAGCGCAGCTCGATCGGAATGTTGGCGTGCTCCGCCGCGTATTTGACGAGGAAGGCGACGCCGAAGAAAAGCACGACGATGCCGATCCGCACGAGCGTATTGCCGCCGAAAAGAACGCGCCAAAGGAGGGACGGTTCCGCAGGGAGCGGTGGGGTGACCGTCGCAGAGGACGCCACCGGGTCGGGTTCCGGCTCGCTCGAAACCTCAGGGGCGACCGGAGCGGCCGCCGGTTCGGGCCTTCCCACTTCGGCAGCCGTTTCCGGCGCGCGCGCATCGGCGGCCGGAGCCGGGCTCGCTGCCGCCGGCGCGCCCGCACGGCTTGCGGACTCCATGGCCTTCAACCGACGGTGCAGCTCCTTCAGCGCATCCTCGACGTCGCGCTTCCACCGCTCGCTGACTGCCGACCGCGTCTTCTGGAAGAGTAGGCCGAGGAAGAGGCCCGTCACCGCACCGATCAGCACCGTCGTCTCGACGTCCCGCAGCAGCCCCATGAGCGCTCCCAGGACGGCGCCGACGATCAGCCCGACGAACCACATGGCGTGCCCCCCTTCCAGGTTCGTTATCTCCACTCGCCGCGCAGCGTCAGGACCTCAGTCTGCAGGTGTTCGGGCGTCACCCGCTCCGGCGGCAGCCTCCGGCCCACGACGAGCGCGATCTTCGAGAGGATGCCGCGCCGGAACGGTTTTGTCATCGCCCGGCCGCCTTCGCGGCTGAAGAAGCTGCCCCACAGGCCGCGCAGCGCCATCGGCACGACCGGCACCGGCGTGCGCTCGACGATGCGCTTGATGCCCGGGCGGAAGGGATACATCTCGCCGGTATCCGTAATGCGGCCCTCGGGAAAGATCGCGACGAGGTCGCCCGCTTCGAGTGCCTGCGCGATTTCATCGTAGGCGTGCTCGAGCAGCTCGGGATCCTCGCGGGAAGACGCGATGGGGATGGCGCGGCCGGTGCGGAAGATGAAGTTGAGCACGGGAATGCGGAAGATCTCGTGGTGCATCACGAAGCGCACGGGCCGCCGGCACGCCGCCGCGATCACCAGCGCATCGACGTAACTCACGTGGTTGCAGACGAGGACCGCGGGACCCTCTTCCGGAATGTTTTCGAGCCCTGACTTCTCGAGGCGGTACACCGAGTGGATCAGCAGCCACACCAGGAACCGCATCAGGAATTCCGGCACCAGCGTGTAGATGTAGATCGCCACCGCCGCGTTGGCGAGCGCCGTCACAAGGAAGACCTGCGGAATCGAAAGCCCGGCCTCAAAGAGCGCGATCGCGACGAGCGCCGCCGCGACCATGAAGAGCGCGTTCAGAATGTTGTTGCCCGCGATGATGCGGGAACGGTGGCTCGCGTCGCTGCGGCTCTGGATCAGCGCGTAGAGCGGCACGATATAGAAACCGCCGAAGACGCCGATCAGGAAGAGGTCGGCGAGCACGCGCCACGCGCCCGGACTGCGCACGAACTCGGTGACGCCGGCGAGCGCGGCGGGCGACACGCTGACGAGCGCAAAGTAGAGATCGATACCGAAGAGTGTCAGCCCGATCGAGCCGAACGGCACGAGCCCGATCTCGATCTTGTGCCCGGAGAGCCGCTCGCAGAGCAGCGAGCCCGCGCCGATGCCGATCGAAAAGAGCACGAGGAGCAGCGTGACGAGGTGCTCGTCGCCGCCCAGCACGTTGCGGCTCAGGTTCGGAAACTGGGTGACGAGGATCGAGCCGAAGAACCACAACCACGAGATGCCGAGCACCGAAAGAAAGACCGTGCGGTTCCCGCGCATGAACACGAAGATGCGCCAGGTCTCGGTGAACGGATTCCAGTTCACCCGGATGCCGGGATCCGCGGCCGGCGCGGGCGGGATGAGGCGGCTCAGCGCATAGCCGAGCGCCGAGAACGCCACCGTGCATACCGCCACCGCGGCGATGCCCCACTCGCGCTGGCTCACCATCCAGCCGCCCAGCATCATGCCAAGCAGGATCGCGATGGAGGTGCCGGTCTCGACCAGCGCGTTGCCGCCGGTGAGCTCGTGGTCCTTCAGCTGCTGCGGCAGGATCGCGTACTTCACGGGTCCGAAGAGCGCGGATTGCACGCCGCCCAGAAAGAGCGCCGCGAACAGCACTTCGAGGCTGCGCAGAAAGAACCCGGCGGCACCTAGCATCATGACGGCGAGCTCGATCAGCACCGTGATGCGGATGAGCCGCGACTTCTCGTACTTGTCGGCGAGCTGTCCGGCCGTCGCGGAAAAAAGAAAGAACGGCAGCACGAAGAGCGCCTGCGCGACGTTCTGCAGCACGTCGGTGGAAAGGGAAGTGAATGCCGCGGTCTGGTAGGCGAGAAGAATCACCAGCGCCTGCTTGAACACGTTGTCGTTCAGCGCGCCCAGGAACTGCACGCCGAAGAATGGCGCGAAGCGCCGCTCGCTCAGCAGGCGAAACTGGCTTTTCTCGGCCATCGATCTCCTCCTCCGAGAGATCGCGGTTTACTTATCGAGCCACGACCGGATGAGTTGCGTGCCCCAGGCCACACCGAACCCCGTGACATCGGTCGCGACCGCACCGAGCCCCCCCTTGCAGGTGCTCGCGGAGAGATCGACGTGGATCCACGGACGATCCCGGTGAAGCGCTTCAGAAGCCGCGCTCCGAGGATGTGGTCCGCTTCGCTCTCCATGGTGCATTGCTTGACGTCGGCGATGGTGCTCTCCAGCGCCGTATCGTAGTCGTCGTCGAGCGGGAAGCGCCAGACGCGCTCGCCCGATGCGGTGCCTGCGGCGATCGCACGGTTCGCAAGCTCATCGCTCGTCGCGAAAAAGCCGCTGTAGCGGTCGCCCAGCGCGATGTGCATGCTGCCGGTGAGCGTCGCGAAGTCGATGATCGCGTCGGGCCTGGCACGCGCGGCGAGCGTGAGCGTATCGGCGAGGACTAGCCGCCCTTCCGCATCGGTGTGCACGATCTCTATCGTCGTGCCGTTGAGCGCGGTGATCACTTCGTTCTGCTTGTAGGCCTGCGGGCTCAGGTTGTTCTGGGCTATGGCGAGCCAGCAATCGAGGTTCACCGGCAACCGCGCTTCGGTCGCGGCGAGGAGAATACCGAGCGCGACCGCCGAGCCGTTCATGTCTTCGTGCATGCCGTGCATGTAACGCGCGCTCTTCAGATTGTGGCCGCCGGTGTCGAAGCAGATCCCCTTGCCCACGAGCGCCACGGTCGTCCGCGCGTGCTTCGTACGGTAGCGCAGCCGCACGATGGCCGCGTCCTGCGGCACGCTGCCCTGCGCGACGGCAACGAACGCGCCCGCCCCCATGGCGCGCAGGCGCTTCACGTCGTATTCCTCGTGCGCCCAGCCGCGCTCGCGCGCGAGGCTCGCCACGCGCCGCCGGTAGTTTCCGGGATTGAGCTCGTTCGGCGGCAGCACGGTCAGCTCGCGGCACAGCGTGTTGCCCATCGCCTGAGCCCCGAGGACGGCGAAGCCCGCGGGATCGCGGTAACCGTGGAGGCGGATGCGAGCTATTGTCAAATTTGGTGTATGCGCGGTTGATCAGGCGGCGACCCTGCTGCCCTCCTGACGTGGCGAAGCGCGCTTCTCGGTGTGCACTTCGACGCCGTCACGGAACTTTACCCCGCGAATCAC
>Ga0209172_10001166_pt1 | contig 59717 bp, 50 predicted proteins | sample LarsenN4metaG_FD_184113 | JGI IMG/M metagenome (GOLD analysis project Ga0209172, IMG submission 184113) | Hot spring sediment bacterial and archeal communities from British Columbia, Canada, to study Microbial Dark Matter (Phase II) - Larsen... ...
AGAGAACGGGGCTTAGAGGCCAATTTAAGAGGCCGTTTTTTGGGAATCCAGAGGGGCCAAAAGGACCAACCGCCCCCCCGTGCCCATGAACTACCCGTCTGGGCAAAGCTACGTCACGGATTCAGGTATTAATATAGTATAGCGTCGCAATCTGTATTGAAATGGCTTTGTTCCCCAACAAATCCACCAATACAGAAAGACGACGCTATGAACCAGATTGTAACAGGCATTCAGTGTTTGCTCTACACTTTTCTACAGGTCTTCGAGGTTAATTATTTTGAGAATAATCACACTTCATAACTGGTTGCGGAAGTCCTTAAGCGAAATTCCGACCCTGCCGACGGCACCAGCTGAATTTGTACAGCTATTAACTGGACAGTAGTGTATTTTTTATGTTTTATGTCGCCATCAGGATACTTCTCTACGATAAAATACGCTCGCTAATCACCCTTCTCGGCGTGGTTTTTGCCGTTGGTCTAATCTTTGCTCAGGTCGGCATCTATCTCGGCCTTATGCAAACGTCTTCCGTTATAATTGACAATACGCCGGGGGATATCTGGGTCACGTCGAAAAACAGTAGGAATTTTGATTTTTCCCAACCGTTTCCTGAATATATATATGATCATGTGCTTTCCGAAGATGGTATCCTATGGGCGGAGAAGCTCATTGTGGGGTGGGGAATAATTAAGCAAAAGGAAGGCGGCACAGAGCAGGTGGAAGTTGTCGGCTTCAATCCCGACACCCTTATAGGCGGGCCATGGGAAATGAAGGAGGGATATCCTCAGTCAGTCAAAAACGGCAACTTTGCCATAGTCGATGAATCTGCAATGAAGAGAATTGGAAATGTCACTATTGGTGAATATCGTGATGTCCTTTCGCATCGTCTCCAAATTGTCGGCATATCAAGAGGGGTTAAATCATTTACGACTGCTCCGATTCTTTTTACATCTTTTGATCTTGCACAGAATCTCATTACTTACATGGGCTCGGACAGTACGGTGTTTGTAGTTGCTAAAGTTGTATCAGGTCGTTCCGCGGACGCTATGGTTGAATCCTTGAGAAAAAGACTCAAGGGGGTCGATGTATACACTAAAGACGCTTTTAGTCGAAAGACACGTCTTTATTGGACCATAGAAACAGGTGTCGGCTTTTCCTTTATGCTCACCATCCTCATAAGCTTCTTTATCGGTATGCTGATCGTCGGGCAAACTATTTACAACTCAACGATGGAGCATATTAAGGAATTTGGTACCCTTAAGGCCCTCGGTGCCAGCAATGAGGAAATTTACAAGATCATATTTTCCCAGGCTTTTATCAATGCCTTAGTCGGCTATCTTGTGAGTCTTGTCATCACCCTATTATCAGTAAAGCTCTACGAAAAAGCAGGAATGGTCATGGTGGTCAGGGGAGAAGTGAATCTTGCTGTTCTGGGACTCACCCTCTTTATGTGTCTCTCCGCGGCGCTTTTTTCTGTCAGAAAAATTAAGCGAATCGATCCTGCGATACTTTTCAGGGGCTGAATAGATGAACAGGCCAGTTGTTACAAGGGGGCTTGCGAAAATCTACCGGGAGGGAACCGTTGAGGTCACTGCCGTTGCTGATGTCGACCTTGAACTTAACGAGGGGGAGGTTGTCGGTCTTTTCGGGCCGTCGGGAAGTGGCAAGACAACACTTCTCTCAATTCTTGGCTGTATCCTGCGCCCCACGCGGGGGTCACTCAGGATTTACGGTACCGAAGTGACCGGGATGACTGAAGCCCAGTTGCCCTCGATCAGAAAACTTTATATTTCGTTCATCTTTCAGGGATTCAACCTTTTCCCTGCCCTGACTGCCCATGAGAATATCATGCTCGCGCTCAAACTGAAGGGGATCACTGGAAGGAGTGCCGAGGAGAAGTCTGGTACCATCCTAGAAACGGTTGGCCTCGGACACCGCATGCATTTTCTTCCGCGGGACTTGAGCGGAGGTCAGCGCCAGCGGGTAGCCGTGGCACGGGCTCTGGCCGTCGATTCATCTCTTATTTTGGCGGATGAACCGACCGGAAACCTTGATCACGAGAACGGGCGAAACGTCATGGAACTTTTACGAAAACTTGCCACCGAGCAGAAAAAGTGTGTTGTAGTGGCGACTCACGACAACCGGATCGAAGACATATTCGACCGTACCTTGGTCATGGAGGACGGAAAGATAATCAAGGAAACGCGGGGATAATCATGAAAAGTTCTCGAACCGGCATCCTGGTCATTGTATTACTTGCGTGCCTAGCGCTTATTGTTGCCGTTGTCGGACCAATGGCGTTCAGGAAAGAGGTACGAAAAGAGGGTGGCAACCCGCCAGTGTCAACCAGAGGTGTCCATGCCAGAGCAGTTGTCGAAAGCGAAGAGGAGGTCGTGGTCGGGAGCCAGATTGCCGGGATCCTCAAAAAAATGCTGGTAGCCGAGGGTGATCGAGTACAGGCAGGGGCAACCCTCGCTTTTCTTGATACCGAAAAAGCAATGGCTAGAATTGCTCAAGCCGAGGCCTTGGAACAGGAGACTCTGGCACGTCTGCGGGAGCTTCTTGCCGGTAATCGTCCGGAAGATCGCGAGATGGCCCAGAACCGTGTTAACCGTGCTGAAACGGTATACCAGCAGGCCAAGGACGAATTTGAGCGTCAGGTTCGTCTCCTGCAGAAAGAAGCGACAACTCTAATCGAGCACAATAGGGCTGAGGAGCGAATGAAGCTTGCCGCTGAAGAGTTCGATGAGGCAAAGACGAACCTGACGAAACTTCAGCGGGGAGAGCGGCAGGAGGATATCGATCAGGCTAAGGCAAAGGCGGTTCACGCCAAGGCTGAAGTCAAGTACAATCGGGCTCTTCTGAGCGATTATACGATTTCTTCACCCATTAACGGGATCGTCGTCGAACGAATCAAAAGAACAGGTGAGTCCGTCGATGTGGGAGCTCCAGTGTTAAAGATTATTAACCCAGAAAGGCTGCGCGTACGCGCTGAACTGGAGGAGAGCGACGTCGGCAAGGTCCATCAGGGCGATGCAGTCGAGATGACATGCGATGCATTTCCGGGAAAGGTTTACAAGGGAAAAGTGAGTAAGGTGTTTCCTTTCGTTCAGAAGCGAGAACAGAAGTCCTTCGACCCCATGGCATCTTTTGATATCAATACCCAGAAGATATATATCTTGCTCGATGATTATTCCGGCCTTACAAATGGCATGACCGCAACGGTAAAATTTCTGAAATGAACAGAATCATTTTCACATTTCTCCTTCTTGTTTCGGTTCGGGTCGCAGCTGCGGAAACCCTAACCCTTGAGAACTGCATCAACCGGGCAATACGGGAAGATGACGGGCTTAAGTCCGCGGAGATGGGAGTTGATGCTTCTGCTGAAGGAATTACCGTATCGAAAGCCGGTTTTTTCCCAACATTGAAACTGAAAGCTTTCTATTCACTTTTCGATCGTCCTGGCCGGCTTGTCGTTGATCAAGGACTGTTCGGTAAGGATACTCCGCCGGAAGAGGTCGAAGTTTCAACCAATGACCAAGACTTTTTCGTTCTCAACCTCGTTCTTGATCAGCCTCTTTTCACGGGGTGGCGTCTCACCCATACCATGAGAAAATTGGAAGCCGCAAAAGCAGAGGCGATTCTTCATTCCGAAAGAGAACGTGAATCTCTGATTTTTCAGGTAAAGAAGGGTTATTACGATGTATTGACCGCCCAACTCCAGCGGGAGGTCTCACAAAAAAATCTTGAAGCAAAAAAGGAACGCTTCCGCGTCCTAGTGGAGCTAAACCGTGAGGGATATGCGGGCAAGGACGATGTGTTGCGCCTGGAGGCCGATGTTGCACTGGCGGAGCTTGAGGTCTTTCGTAGCGACAACAGAGAAAAGTTGGCGCTCAGCAAGCTTCGGAACCTCATAAAACACCCGGAGAACGACGAACTTACGCTGGAGGGATCACCCCAGAGTCTTTCGCTTGTGGCTCCCCTCAACGAGGTGGTGAGATTTGCCTTAGGGAGCCGAAAAGACCTGAAGATTGCCCAAGCGCGTGTCCGGGGTGCCGAGGAGGATGTGGCAATTGCCAAGAGCGCCTATTATCCCCAGGCTAATCTACAGGGGAATTACTTCCGTCAGAAAGAAACAAACATTACCCGGCCAGATATCTGGATGGTGAGCGCCAGTCTCGATTGGTCGATCTTTGAGTGGGGGAAAACAACGGCTGAGGTGCGTCAGAGAACCGCCTTGAAACAGCGGCTTAAGTTCGTCCAGGAGAAAGAGGAGCAAACCGTTGCCCTTGACGCCGAAAGGGCTTGGAGGGATGTAAAAGAAAAGGAGGCAAGCGTCAATGCTTCTGAAAAGAGGGTGAAGATTTTTGAATTAATTGCCGTTCAGGCGGCAGAGAGGTATGCCGAGGGAGCCGTAAAACTGGTGGATGTTCTTGAGGCGGAAACCCAACTTGTGAAGGAGTACAATTCGTACATAATTGCCGTAAATGATCTAAACGATGCTGTTGCCTCACTTGAACTGGCCACTTCCGGCGCCCCGACCACATGGTTCGTCCCCCAGCGACTCTATACGCCAACACTGAAGGTTTATTCTCCACCAATCAAACAACCGCCAGCCAGCGAGCAGGTTCCACAAACATCTCTCCTCCTTCAAGGAGCTAGTCGGAAGATTCAAGTAGCTCCTTTCAGTTCCACCACCTTCCCCCAACGTGTTGCGAAGCATCACTATTCTTCCCCTCGTACCCTGGAAAAGGATATTGCAGAACTTATGGTAGGAGAATGAGACTATAATTCGGTAAAGTTTTCTTTTGACATGCCGAATAGTTAGATAACAATGCAGTGTTTAGCTTGGAGATTCGGTGATGGTCCCGCGCAAGGAGTGGTCCTATGGAAACTGAGAGTCTCATAGACAATGTATTTTCAAGAAACATAGGCCTCCTTACCAGGGATGATCAGAGACGTCTCCTCTCCTCACGCGTTGCGGTGGCCGGTGCCGGAGGAGTAGGAGGGCTGCATCTTTTGACTTTGGCCCGCCTTGGCATTGGCAGGTTCACCATAGCCGATCCCGATATCTTCGAGCCTGTCAACATCAACCGTCAATACGGTGCCTTTCTAAGCACCATGAAGAGAAACAAGGCAGAAGTGCTTGCCGAAATGGTTAAGGATATTAACTCAACCGCTGAAGTTAGTGTTTTTTCTGATGGTGTAAGTTCTGAAAGCATCGAGAGTTTTCTTGATGGAGTCGATGTGTTTGTCGACGGCATTGACTTCTTTGAGATAGAAATTCGACGTCTCCTCTTCAGAAGATGCAGGGAAAAGGGGATTTACGCTCTGACGGCTGCCCCTCTGGGCTTTGGGGCCACGCTTCAGACCTTTGCACCGAACGGTATGAGTTTTGACGATTACTTTGGTGTTGATGACAGCATGAATTACCACGAAAAAATAGCCGCTTTCGCGGCCGGCCTTGCACCCAACCCCTGGCATATAGAGTACATGGACCTGTCGAAAGTGAGCTTTATAAAGAAAACCGGTCCTGCTGTCTCTCCCGCCATTGCCCTCGCTTCCTCCCTCATTGCCACTGAAACGGTGAAAATACTGACGGGGAGGGGTGAGATAAGGTGTGTGCCGTGTTATCTCCAGTTTGACATGATGCGGGGGAAATTCAGGAAGGGAAAGGTAATCATGGGAGGAAAGAATCCTATGCAGCGGTTCAAGAAGGCGATAATTCTTAAGAAGGTTCTTGCTGCCACCAATCAGAAGGGAAGTAAAACATAAAGTTTCGAGCATCATGGAATAGTATATGCGTCAAATTGAATAACTGCTGTAACTATTCAGCGCTCCATCCCAGGTGATCGGAGAGGAGCTCGTCCTGCAGTCATAAATTCTGGCGACTTGCCTTCAAACAGCAGGCGCAACGCTACGGTCGCAGAGAGCCCCTGCTTTCTGCACGTAGACAGGTGGCTGCGGATGCGACAGAAGATCACCGCTCCCTCAAAGCGATGATAGCGGTTATATGGAGCGCCGTGCGGATAATCGTGCGAAGGTGAGTGAATGCTCTTGAAAAAGGGGTGGGGGAATGCTCCTGAAAAATCAGGGGCTCAGATGGGGGAATGGTCGTGAAAAATCACATCTGATCCTGAAAATTGAGCCCCTTAACTATTGTCCCCATAGTATCAAAGAAAAAAGGGAGGAAGCACGATGACTTCCCCCCTTATGCTGATTTCAACTGCTACATCATGTGTCCCTGTCAGTTGAAGTATTCAGAGGGGACACTGGAGCTGCAACTGCCGCTCGATGAATCACGGTGTGGTGCGCAAAGCAGGCCGTTGTTGTAGTTGTCGAGCGCCCAGTAATACGGCTCTCCCTGCTTCCATTCGGTGCTGCTTCCCTTGACGCTGCTACCCGGGGGATAGAGTGCCATCCAGGCGTCAGCGGCGGCAATAGTGCTGTAAATGCAGCTGGAATTGTTGCCTACCATCACATTCAGCTTGGCTGACACAAGGGCCGGGAAGAGTGTGTAGGTCTTGTCGCCGGCAACGGACATGGCAATAATCGTAATTGCCTGGGCCTTGGTGTAGGTGATCCCCCCGATCTTGATCGAACTGGTGGGCCACGCATCGGGATGGTTCTGCCAGTAACCCGGCGTTCCCGTGCCGCAGGAAGTTTGCGTATCCTTCTTCTTGCCGTAGTAATGGCTCATGTCGCAGTCCGAAACCTTGACAGAACCTGAAGCATAACCAACGACACAGCCCTTGTTCTCATACTGCCCTTCCGTGGCAGTGCCGGAGGCAGTACACGTCATGGTCTCTCCCGACATGAGAGACGACTTGGGACAACTGATGGTGGAAACCTTGTCGTCGGTTACCGTGATGTTGTTAAGGGTGGTATTGCCGGTATTCGTGACCACATAGGTCCATTCCACCGGATCGCTAACCCAGATGTAGGGACCGGGTGCCATGTCGGCGTCATAGCCGTTGGTGTACTTTTCAATAGTGATTTTCGGATATGACGTGGGCGGCGGGTTATTATCCCCGCAGTACGAAGCGCAGAGATATCCGTTGTTGTACTTGTCCAGCTGCAGGTAGAGCGGATTTCCCGAGGTCCATTCAGAGGAACTGCCGATTACACCGCTACCGACGGGGTTATCGCTCATCCATTGCTCGGCTTCGGCAATGACCGAACTGATGCACGTCGGGTCAGCACCAGAAAGCACGTTCAGCTTGGCGGCGACCAAGGCAGGGAACATGGTGTACGTCTTGTCCCCGGCAACCGGTTTTTCCATGATCATAATGGCTTCGCTCTTTGAGTAGGAACGGCCGCCGATTACGATGGTCTGAACAGGCCATGCCTCGGGATGGTTTTTCCAGTAACCGGGTGAGCGCACGCAGCCGGTCGTTGGTTTGCCGCCGTAGTAGTTGGCTTTGTCGGTATCCATCACCTGAGTGCTGCCATACATGGCCTTAACGGTTGCCGTGTTGGTGTGCTGTCCCGCGGAGGCGTCGAACGGGCCGATGAAGCAGCTGAAGCTCTGACCCGGTGTAAGGGTTGCGGGGATTGTGCACTTGCCGGTCAGGGTATACACGTCATCCGTCAGGGTAATGGTGGTCAGGTCGGCAGTGCCGGTGTTCGTGACCACGTACTTGAATTGAACCTTGCATGATGCATAGGTCGGGATGGTCCCGCAGGAATCAGTGTATGCCTTGGTGTACTCGCTGTCGGTGTACGAGCTGTGGTCGTCATAGTCATTGTCCTTGCTGTACTCGAACTCATATGACGAACCGGACTTGGATGACGACCCACTGTAACTGGGGCAGGAAGACGAGCACTTGTGGTCGCTGGCGTAGTGGTCGTCATCCTTGGTCGAGTAGGAAGACAGCTTGGCACAGAGCAGGCCCCCGTTTTTGCTGTAACCGGAGTCGATAGTGAAGCTGCCAACGATCATGCCCGGATAGATGGGCTTGGAGCAGTCAGTGTAGATGGTGTAGTAGCTGGAGCCCACATAGATCTTGATGTAGCTCGTCATAGTGCCGTACGAATCCATCCCCTTGAAGGTGAACTTCGTGTTGGGATTGACGGTATTGGAGTAGAGCTGGCGCCCTTTGGAATCCTTCACCACTACCTTTGCTGCCGTCGATCCCTTGTGGAACAGCGTCAGCTCAGTGATGCCTCCGCTGCACGAACCGCAGGTGGCCGGAGGTGGAGTCTGGGTGCACAGCGGCACGGAAAGGCCCGGTGCGTCGTCGGCGTCATGCCAGGTCTTGCCGCCGTCATTGGACACGTACTTTTCCACGTCAATGTCGGGAGTTTTCGGTGTGCATGACAACTCGCCGTCAAACTTGGCATCCATCACCTTGAATTTGATGTAGGTGTTGCCGGAGATCGTTCCGATCAACAGATCGCATTCGGCGGAGAAGGTTGCCTTTACCGTTTCGTAGGTGTGGTACTTGCCCTGCACGGTAACAACGACGGTCTTTGCCGATGGCGGTACGTTGAAGGAGAAGATTGTACCAACCGGCAGGCCGGTGGTTGAAACAGAATCATACTTTGAGTCATAGAGAATCTCACCGGTAAGGCTGTCGGCCCTGACCCTGATTCTGTCGTTGGGTGCATAGTTGGGGTACTGGTGGAAATCAAGCTTGAGCTGCATCCAGGTAACCCCATCCTTGCAGGGAACGCAGACGGGCTTGTAGATGCCGGCGTCGATGGTCTTGTCGTCGGTGCCGGTGAGGGTGATGCAGCCGGTCATGCCGGAAGCGTTGGCATCGCTGTCCTTGGTGTCATCGGCGCCCTGGTTGGCGGGGCTGAAGGTGTAGCCTGGGGCGACGAACTGGACCATGTAGCTGCCGTAGGGCAAGAGGTCGCAGAACTCATAGTAGCCCGGCTTGCCGTCGGGACCGTTCACGGTGGTGGTTGACTTGATAAAGTTGCCGTTGCAGTCGAGCAGGTTGACGGTAATCCCGTTGACACCCATCTCATCGGCATCCTGGATGCCGTCGGCGTCCTTGTCGAACCAGACGTAGTCGCCGATGCAGACCTTCTTGTAGATGCCGGCGTCGATGGTCTTGTCGTCGGTGCCGGTGAGGGTGATGCAGCCGGTCATGCCGGAAGCGTTGGCATCGCTGTCCTTGGTGTCATCGGCGCCCTGGTTGGCGGGGCTGAAGGTGTAGCCTGGGGCGACGAACTGGACCATGTAGCTGCCGTAGGGCAAGAGGTCGCAGAACTCATAGTAGCCCGGCTTGCCGTCGGGACCGTTCACGGTGGTGGTTGACTTGATAAAGTTGCCGTTGCAGTCGAGCAGGTTGACGGTAATCCCGTTGACACCCATCTCATCGGCATCCTGGATGCCGTCGGCGTCCTTGTCGAACCAGACGTAGTCGCCGATGCAGACCTTCTTGTAATACCCAAAATCGATGGTCAAGTCTTCAGAATTGTCAGTAGTAAGGAGGACAGTTGATCCTGCTGGGTTGTTGCTGTCCTTGTCCGGTGTGCCCACTCCAATCGGTGAGGCGGTCAGACCCGCCAAGGGCGCAGAGTTCGGATTGACTTTGACGGTATAGTTGCCGGTACAGAGCCCGTCAAATATGTAGTAGCCAGGAACGTTTTGTGGGCCGCCGGTAAAGGTGGTTGCGGTCTTGGTGGGATTAATGCCGTCATCGAGGGTAACAGTCACGTTGTCTATGCCTGTTTCGTCATTATCCTGAACGCCGTCGGCGTCCTTGTCAAACCAGACGTAGTCCCCGATTTTGCCGGTGCAGGGGCTGAAGTACCCGAAGTCGATGGTCACATTTTCAGTGTTGTCAGTAGCAAGGACAACGGTGGTTCCTGCCGGGTTGTTGCTGTCCTTGTCCGGTGTGCCCACGCCAATGGGTGAGGCAGTCAGGCCCGCCAGAGGCGCAGAGTCAGGCTTGACTTTTACGATATAGTTGCCGGCACAGAGTCCCTCAAAGATGTAGTAGCCAGGAGTATTTAGGGGGCCGCCGGTAAAGGTGGTTGCGGACTTGGTGGGATTAATTCCGTCATCAAGAGTCACAGTTACATTGTCGATGCCCGTTTCGTCCGTATCCTGGACTCCGTCACGATCCTTGTCGAACCAGACATAGTCGCCAATTCTGCCGGCACAAGGGCTGTAGTAGCCAAAGTCGATGGTCAGGTCTTCAGCGTTATCTGTGGGAAGGACGACAGTGGTTCCTGCCGGGTTGTTGCTGTCCTTGTCCGGTGTGCCCACACCAATCGGTGAGGCAGTCAGACCCGTCAGAGGCGCAGAGTCAGGCTTGACTTTTACGGTATAGCTACCGGCACAGAGTCCTTCAAAGACGTAGTAGCCAGGAGCGTTCAGGGGGCCGCCGGTAAAGGTGGTTGCACTCTTGTTGGGGTTGATTCCGTCATCAAGAGTCACAGTTGCATTGTCGATGCCCGTTTCGTCCGCGTCCTGGACTCCGTCACGGTCCTTGTCGAACCAGACATAGTCACCGATTTTGCCGTTACAGGGGCTGAAGTAACCGAAGTCGATGGTCATGTCGGTCAAGTTATCGGCAGATAGAGCGACTGAAGTGCCAAAGTGATTGTTGCTGTCCTTGGTCGGGTCACCCACCTGGCCGACCGGCGATTCGAACAGCCCGGCCAGTACTGGGGAATTGGCGCGATCGATGCTGACTGTGTAACTTCCGGGGCAGAGATTCTCAAACTGATAGAAGCCGGGCGCATTGTTCGGCCCGCCAGTGAATGTCGTGGCGATCTTGAGGTTGCCCTGGCTGTCGACCAAGAGAACTTTGACTCCGTCGATTCCCATTTCGCCGGCATCCTGGACTCCATTGCGATTGGCGTCAAGCCAGACGTAGTCGCCTATTTTCCCAAGACATTGAGCAGACTCAACCAGCATCGAACCGTCCTGATTGGAGTAGGCAGTATAGAGAGAACCGGCAGGACCAGAGGCGCGGGTCGGAGTGTCGAGATTCATGTCGATAATGGCAGTCACGACAGAACCGGTAAAATCAAGCGGTGTTCCTGAGCCATCCAACCAAAATCCGTTGCGTGCATAGGTGAACTCCAGAAGGAGTTCTGCGGACCCCTGATTGGCGACGGCACCACCACTGAAATTAATGAAAGTATGTCCAATGCCATCTTTGACAACGAGAGTTGCTATGAGGGTCCCATTTTCAAATCCTGTTCCGCCGGCTCCGGCTGGTGGAAATGTTCCGGCAGGGTTGGCGAAACTGGAATCAAGGCGTGTATCCAGATACAGGTTGAGGGTTCCGCTCGTGTAGCGAACGTCGATCTGGGTTACGCCGGTGGTTGGATCAAGCGTGACACCAGTGACGTACCCTTCGACGTTAGACCAGCGAGACGTGACTTCGTAGCCACCAAATTCATTTAACCCCTCCTGGTCGATTATAGTTGAGGCGAGGAGGTTGCGCACTCTTAAATCCCCAGCGTCGAGGATCCGGTCCCCAACAGAAAGCACGCCGTTTCCATCCGTATCAAACTGGATAGTCGAGGTCTGTGAGATAAACGCCAGCTGATCGAAGGCGCCAGTCAGCGTATTGGCATCACCGTAAGCGGGCGCCCCAGCAGCGCCAACATTCCAGATAATTTGCCTGGCATGGGCGAGACCCGAACAGACCAGCAAACAGATCAAAAACATAACGAATACACGAAAAGTCTTCATTGTTCCTCCTTTCTTGCACTCTTGACAGAGAGACAGCCAAGGCGTGCTCTATTTCTTTGAAGCTTCCAGAAAAACCAGCAGCCTAATCCGCTTCAGTAGTGACAAAAAGGGGGGTAAGCAGAAACCTGTTTACCCCCCCCTTTTTCGCACACTCATAAGTATTGGAGTTGCCCTAGAAAACTCTCGGTTCCATAGGGTTCCATACTGACGCGCCTAGGCTTTGCTGCGAGATCTTTTGCGCCCAAGCAGGGCGAGACCTGCCAAACCCCCACCGAGAAGAATCATGGTAGAAGGCTCGGGAACTACTGTCATCATGGCCGAACCGTTCTGGTTGGAATAAGCGGTGTAAAGAGCGCCAGCTGGTACTCCCGGGACTTGTGTAGGTGTGTCAATGTTCATATCAGTGGTAATGAAATGCCAACTCACCGGGGCAATATCCTCAACAGGAGTCCCGGCTGCGTTCAGCCAGAATCCGGGGAGCAGATACGTGACTTGCAACAGAAGGTCCACCGATCCCTGGTTATTGATAGTACTGCCGGGAGCATCAAAGAAGGTATTTCCAATACCATCGATCAAGCTCAGGGAGAACACCTTAATCCCGTTGCCAAAACCAGAACCGCCGGCCCCAGCCGGAGGAGTGCTGCCAGCCAGGTTGGCAAATGAGGAGTCCAGGCTCGGGTCAAGATAGAAATCAAGGGTACCGCTCGTATACCTGAGACCGAGCTGGGTAGTACTTGCATTACTGGTAATAGAGGTGATATGGCCGCCCACATTGTTCCAGATACCGGTCAACTCGTAGCTCACATTTAGCCCTTCCTTGTCAACGATACCTCCAGCAATCAAATCATTTACCCGCATGTTTCCGGAATCCTGAAACTTGTCGCCAACACTCAATCCCGATATTCCATCGGTGTCATACTGAATGGTGGTAGTCTGCGAAACGAAACCAAACTGGTCGAAGATCCCCGTGCGGGTGTTCAGATCACCAGAAGCCGGCGCACCGGCCACACCCACATCCCATTGCGAAGGGAAGGCTAAGCCCGTGCCCGCCGTAGCGAGCATCATCCCCAGTCCAACTGCCAAACTAAGTGACTTTTTCATCATTCATCTCCTTTCGTTGATTGTGCTTACCCACAGGAGGGCAGTATTAAGCTTTACAGTTCTGAACTTGCAGATAAATTTTATCGGCCGTTTTCTTGGCAGAATGCACTTTGTTATTACGTGTTGAGCAAAGGAAGTGCCAACTGCTAAGTGCCCGAATTGGCGTGATATTTGCGGGGACTGCTTGATTGGGATGTTGTTGGTGTAAAGTATGTCGACAGGTGTTTTGTGAGTTTTTTACAGCATCATGCCGTGTTTGACTAAGCAATCAGGTTGGAGACGTTCTTGGATGACAAGAATTGAGTAGGGGTAATCGAAACGACGATGTTCACGTTGTACGAGAATAGTGAGGGAATTCGAACGCCCCGCAAGTCGAAACCGGCGGGGCGTTCGGAGTGAGGTGAAAAGGCAAGTTGAATCGACTGGCTCCAGGTGGTGGAATTCGTTACGCGTAATGGGATATGGTGTCACCATGCGAGAGTATCCGTCGCTGGCGGATGGGCGTTGCCTTTACTTTTCTCCTCAATTGTTCCAGGAGTCTCCCATCATCGGTTATCACGTCCCAGACGTCCTGACGCTCTGTCTTGATTCTCGCGAGAATGCCTTCCACATTTTCGTAGCATGGCTGGCGCATGCCGTGGTACTCCACGAGTGGGCCGATAGGTTTGAAGTAAATCCCGAAGCGGGTAAGAAGACGCAGGAGTGGTGGTTCCATGACCGCGAACCAGTCGGTAACGCCGTTTTCTGCACTCATTTGAACGATTGCCTTCATGAGTCCCAAGGTTATGCAGGGCATGAGGAGCTGTTTCTCGATTGCGGGGTTGGAGTGATGAGCTTGCGTTTCGCTTTGCAACAGGGACTCTCTGGCTTTCTGGCGAAACTCCTTGGAGATGCAGAATCGTGATATCTCTGCAGCTCTTCCCTCGAAGAACAGTCGTGGATCGGAAAGGAGAGAGCTCTTGCAAAGGTTCTGGATCGGAAAGCTCTTGCTCGGAGTTTGTGCCGGGAGGATGAGGCGAACCGTACCGGCAAGGGCACCGGTCGTTCTGTCGACAAGGAGGCTGTGGACGGAGCGGTCGTCATAGTCATCCCGTTCCATGCCGTCCCTGTGATGTTTCGGGTCTTCAAAGCTGTTTTCTATGCAGTATACCTGGTAACGCAGTCGATGTACCTGGTTCACAAGGGAGAAGGTTTTGGCGGGAACTACTTCGAACCAGCGATCATAGGCATCAATAAGGGATATGTCGCTTTCTGCCGCATGTCCGTTCCTTGAGTTTAGTGCGTTGTTCATTGCTTACTCCTCGTTGAGTTGTGCCCTGGAGTGTGCGTTGCGGCCTTCTGTTGCCGGGAAAACCAGATCTAAAAAAGGAACAGCCGGGACCGATATCTCCAGATGAAGTAGATATTTCGGCGACCCGGCTGTCTCGGTGAGACCCTGTAGGCTTTCCGCCCCATCCTCGCGGATGGTTTAGTATTATCGTGTATCTGTTGCCTATTATAATTGTCAGAGCAGATTGGTATCACATGGTGCCGCTCCGATGCAAGTTAATTTATATGTATGTTGCTGTATAGATTAAATTTTGTAAGATTTTTGAGACTACCAAAAATGCCATTTTCCGGATGTCAGGACATAGATCCCGAGAAGAAGGTTGGTTACTCCATGGGACACGATGCAAAGCAAGATACTCCTGGTAAAATAGAGTAGCCCGCTGTAAGCGATTCCTGCCATGATCCCCGCAAGAAAAAGGTGGTGCTCAAGGCCGAAGAGTACCACGGTGATGAGAAACGAAGGCCAAGTAAAGAGCCCGATGGGAACCGATGTGAATTCTTTGTCTATGATATAGCGCAGGAGAAAGGAACGCCAGAAAAGCTCTTCCATGATCGGTACGACAACGGCAGCGCCTGCCAGTCGGCACGCAATCATAATGTTTCTCATTACGGGGTCAGCGATGAGGTTCGGATTGAATCCTTGCGGCGTACCCTGGCCCGCTAGCATCCAGTCCATGTTGATCCAGAGGATGAAGACAAGGATACCAACAACCACACTCACGAGCGTTTTTCGGTGATTCGCAAGGTCGTGCAACCTGATTTCGTTGTATCGCGAACGCAGGAGAAACAGTGCAAGGGCTGCGGAAATGGCCCTTATCGGATAAAGGTACAAAAATGATACCGGCGTCAGGGCGATTGCCCCCCGACTGGAAAAGAAGCGAAGCATCTCTTCGGCACCGATGCACGCCATGAAAAGAGCAAAAGGGAGTATCCTGGGAAAAGAAGCTGAAATCATTGGAGTCCTTGGCGGTTGAATTGGATCATGACGTGAAATAATTGTTGCCTTGAAGCGAACGTTACTTCATATTGTTAAAAAATATACACAGAAACAGCGGGTTGTCATCAGAGAATTTGAATATTGGATAGATAATTTTCGTTTCGTTTATCGGGAGGGATGCAATGTTTGATTTCAGGAAGGTTGACAATGATCCTCAGCTCATGCGCGAGCTCTACAAGCTCCGCTACAAGGTCTACTGTGACGAATGGGGATTTGAAAGGGCGGAAGACCATCCCGAAGGGATCGAGATTGATGACTTTGATGAACACTCTGTCCATTTTGCTGCCTTTCGTCAGGAGGATGGCAGTATGATCGGGACGGTGCGACTTATCCAGTCTTCAGGGTTGGGATTCCCCCTGTACAACCACTGCAGCGTCGATGCCGATCTGTCATTTCTGGGTGACCATGCCGTTGGAGAAATTTCGCGTCTGGCGATCAGCAAGGAACTCCGGAGAAGGAAACCCGACAGGGCACTGTACGACGGTGAGATTCAAGAGCTGGAAGAGGAAACAACACCTTTTGTGATTAGGGAAAGGAGGAAAAACGAGAACGCAATTGTTCTGGGATTGTATCGTTGTCTCTACAAGGAAAGCATCGAAACGGGGATAACTCACCTTTATGCGGTAATGGCCCGCGGACTGTTCCTGCTGCTCAAGAAAATTTCGATCAACTTCAGGCAGATAGGGCCGGAGGTTGAATATCACGGTTCGCGAACGCCATATATCCTCGATCTTGCCCAGATGATGATTGATCTCGAAGAGCGAAATCCACAGCTTTATACGTATTTCAAGGACTAAGAGCCCCACTTTTCGGAGATCTGTAAGTGATAAGTTCGTGTTCTTTTCGCGTTGACTGTTGCCTAAAAATTACCTCAGTCGACAAAGAGTTGGAGCGACTCTTTGGTGACGAGGCAAAACGTGCCATCGGAGAGCCCTATTACCACATATTTCCCAAGTTTTTCAGTGGATCCATGGATATGGTGCAGCAGGTCATCGACGAGGGAAGGACAATTGTCCTCAGGGATTTTCGTATCCTGTACATCTGTGATGAGCTGACGACTAATATTACAATTTCCCCCCTTTACGACAATAACTCGACGGTCAACGGTGCCGAGGTCGTCATGGTGGCCTCCCAGCGTTGTTTGCCCGTGCGAGAGGCTCACCATCTGCACTCTCTTGTCGACATGGGAAAGGTTTCGGCCACCCTTGCCCATGGGGTCCGAAACCCCCTCAATGCCATCAAGGGAGCCATTGTATACCTCAAGCACCGCTATGGCTCCGATGAAACGTTCGTGGAGTTTGCCGACATTATTGATGAAGAAATTGCCAAACTCGATGCTTTCATCACCCGCTTTCTCAGTACGTCGCTGCTGGAGATGGAAAAATCGCGCAGCGATATCCATCAGCTCCTCGACAAGGTCATGAAGATCACGTCAATGCAGGCACAGGAGCGCAATATCCGCTTCGTGTGCGACTATGGTGACGTTCCCCCTTTGGAGATCGATGCTTTTCATCTCGAAAGTGCGGTGCTCAATATCGTGAACAACGCCATTGAAGCCATGGGGAGCAATGGCACCATCACGTTCAGAACCCGCCCCTCAAAAGTGGCAGGCAGAGAACATGTGACTGTCGACATCTGTGATTCCGGTCCGGGTATGCCCGAGAGCACGTTCCGCAGTCTGCTTAGTCCGCCAACTGGTTCAAGCCGGGAGAAGGGGAGGGGGTTTGGCCTTTTTATCGCTCGTGAGATCATTCAGAATCATGGAGGAATGCTAGAAATTGTGAATTCCAAGGGAAGCGGAGCCACCGTCCGTCTTTGTCTGCCCGTGGAGGGGGCCCGGAGGGATGAGGATGCAGGGTAAAGCCCACGGCAAGGTACTCATTGTCGATGATGAGCCGAATGCACTGAAGGTTCTCGCGGCCATTCTGCGCGAGGAGGGATATTCGGTGTTCAAGGCCGGAGATGCCGCTGAAGCCGAGCATCTCCTGGCCAAGGAGGATATGGACACCGTTATTACCGATATGAAAATGCCTGCCAAGGATGGCATGCAGTTGATGGACTTCGTGGCTGAGCGTTACCCCGACATCCCCGTTATTTTCCTTACAGCCTATGGCTCCGTGGATTCAGCGGTTCACGCCATCACCCGGGGTGCATTCTATTATTTCATCAAGCCGCCCGATTATGTGAAGCTCAAGGGTATCCTGGCCCGTGCCGTGGAGCAGCGGAGGCTCAAGCGCGAGATCGAAGCGCTGCGCAAGAGGGTTCCCGGAGGTACTTCGGCCCGTATCGTCGGTGCCACGCCGGAGATGGTCCGCATATTCGAGACGATCGAGGCGGTCAAGGATTCCATGAGCAGTGTGCTCATCTGCGGCGAGACCGGTACCGGCAAGGAGCTTATTGCACGGTCCCTCCACTATGGAAGTGTGCGCCGCGACAAGCCTTTTGTGGCCGTGAACTGTGCTGCGATACCGCGGGAACTGATCGAATCAGAGCTGTTCGGCTACGAAAAGGGTGCCTTCAGCGGGGCATTTGCCCGGCGAATCGGCCGTTTTGAGGAAGCGGCGGAAGGAACGATCTTCCTTGATGAGATCGGAGAGCTGGAGATGCCGCTCCAGGCAAAGCTCTTGAGGGTCCTTCAGGAGAAGGAGATTGAACGGCTTGGGAGCAACAGGAAGATCAAGGTCAACTTTCGTCTGATTTCTTCCACCAACAGGAATATTCCCGCTGAAATTACTGCGGGGAACTTTCGTGAAGATCTTTACTACCGGCTCAATGTGGTTCAGATACAGGTGCCTCCCCTCCGGGAGCGCCGGGAAGACATACCTCTTCTTGCGGTTGAACTCGTCAGGGAGTACGGTGCCCGGGAGCGGAAGATGCTCCGTTTTGACGATGAAGTCATGCAGGCCTTCTTGAACTATGACTGGCCCGGCAACATTCGCCAGCTGGGGAATGTGATCGAGCGCGCCGTTGTTCTCGCCAGGAAGGACCGGATAACGCTCAAAGAGCTGCCTGAAGAACTCAAGACCCATCTGGTGCGAACGGAGGCGCGTCCGCAGATTCGAACCCTGCGCGAACTTGAGGAGGAGGCAATTCATGCGGCGCTGGTCGAGAGCGGAGGGAACAAATCTCACGCGGCAAAACTGCTCGGTATTTCCCGCAAGGCTCTCTACAAGAGACTCGCGGAAATGGGGCAATGATCAGAAGGTGTGTCTAAAGGGTACAACTGTGGTGAGCTGTTAACTAACGTTTTTTATTCAACTCCGAGGCAGGGTGTATCTGTTGGATACACCCTGTTTTTTTGTTTACGGGTTTCGTTCGGGAAGTGTGTCTAAAGGAAACAGTTTTCGATCGGCAACCAGATGCCGGCGCGGTCTTTGATTCCTTGCCTGGTGCGTTGAGGTACTGATGGATGATCGGGGCAATTAATAAATTGCCGTAATTACGCTGTGATAAGAAGATATGTCGAAAATTTAATGATGTATTTTTTGCAAAATGCTTTTACGGGTATCGTATTTGCTCAGTGCTCGTGCATATGGAACGAGAAAAAATCCTTATCATTGACGAGGCGGGTTTCTCCCGGGTCTGTTCCGCGATTCTCGAGGCGGAGGGATACCGGGCTGCGACCATTCCCCATGAGTGTTCTGAACCGCAAGCGGTTCCTGGTGACGGTGTCGGTCTGGTCATAACCAGTTATCCCTACGGATTGCGTTTCTTCGAGGATCTCTGCCGTTACAGTCTGCCCGTAATTGTCTTGACGGATCACATCAGCAAGGAACTGATCGCAGCCCTCGAAGGTCTTGAAAGTTCCATCTGTATGATCAAACCCCTCGATTATCAAAAATTCACTTCAGTCGTACGAGAGATTATGGCCGGTACTTATTTGAACCAGGGAGGGTACAGCATTGTTTAATAAATGGATTGTGATGCTTCTTTTGGTGGCGGCAGCGCTTTCCGGCTGCGGCGGGAAAACGAAAGAGGAGCTCTACGCCGAGGCCGTCAAGGAGCTGGAACAGGGGAACGCTAACGGGGCGATCGTTCTTCTCAAGAATGCTGTCGAAAAGGACCAGAACTATTTCGACGCCCGGTACAAGCTTGCCAAGGCATACATGGAAACAGGCAAGTTCGAACAGGCGGAAAAGGAGCTGCAGAAAGCCCTCAGGCAGAATCCTTCCCGCTCCGAGATCAGGCTCGATCTGGCGAAAATTTATCTCGGTACCCAGAAGCCAGACATGGCCATTTCCGAAGTCCAGAGTTTTCTCAAGTCACATCCTGCTTCGTCCGAAGCCCTTGAGGTGCTTGCTGTAAGCCACATCCGGAAGAACATGCTTCCCGAGGCTGAGAAGTATCTCAAGGAAGCCTTGCAGGCAGAGCCAGGACGCTCTTCAGCAAAGCTTGAGCTGGCGAGGCTCTATCTGTCGAGCGGTCGGGAATCGGAGGGAAATGGGATCCTTAATGAGATTATCCAGAAAAATCCCAGGAACACGGGTGCTTACTACCTGCTCGCCTCCTACGCTTCGTCTAAGGGTAATGGTGCAAAGGCACAGGAATACTATCAGAAAATATATGAGATTAACCCCGCTGACGTAAATGCAGCGTTTCTGGTTGGCCTGATGCATTTAGGAAAGGGCGAACTCGAAAAAGCCCACAAAATTGCGGGTGAACTGATCAGCAAGTTCCCCAAGAGTCCTGAAGGCCGGCGTCTGAAGGGGATGTACCTGTTTGCCAAAAAAGACTATGACCAGGCAATCACTGAATTCCAGAGTTCTTTGAAGATCCAGCAAAATCCCGGCACCTATTACTATCTTGGGCTCTGTTACTACAAACGTAACGAACTTGAGAACGCCCTGAGCCAATTCCGCAAGGCTCTTGATCTTGCTCCTTCATATCAGCAGGCACGACTCCTGTCATCGTTGATTCTCCTTCAGCAGAAACGGGTCGACGATGCCATTAACGAGGCCAGGCGCGTTATTGCTGATGACGACCGCAATCCGACTGCCCATAACATCCTTGGCAATGCCTACATTGCCAAGGGGATGGTCGACGAGGCGCTCAAGGAATTCAACAGGGCCCTCGAGCTGGAGCCGAAATTGGTGGATGCCCATGTGAAGAAGGGTATCGTCAGCCTTGCACGGGGGAAGACCGCCGAAGGTGAGGCCGATCTTGTCACCGCGGTCAAGGTCGCTCCAGAGCTCCTCAACAGCCGCTATCTGCTCGCGGCCTATTACCTGCGTACGAACAAAAAAGACAAGGCCATCTCAGTCCTGAAGGAAGGCCTGCGCGGCGGCAAGCAGGATGCGCTTCTTTACAACAGTATGGCCGCTGCAGCGTTCTCGGCGCAGCGGGAGAATGAAGGGGTTTCCTATCTGCACAAGGCCAAGGAAATCGCTCCGGATTACTTCCCGGCATACTTCAATCTGGCCTCCTACTACGTGAGCCGAAAGGATAATGCCCGGGCTTCGGAGCTGCTGAATGAGGTGCTGAAGCGTGATGGCGCCAATCTCCAGGCACTGGTTGGCCTTGGCGCCCTTCGGGAGGCCGAAGGGAAAAACCAGGAAGCTTTTGCATACTATGCCAAGGCCAAGGAGACCAGGAACCCGACCGGATATCTTTCGCTCGCTTCGTATCATATGCGCCGGAAGGAGCCGGCCAAGGCGCTCGCGGTCGCCGATGAGGCGCTTAAAGCCAATCCGGGCAATGCCGGGCTGCTGGAGTTGAAGGGCGGGCTTCTCTCGGCTGATAAAAAGTACAGTGAAGCGCTGAAGGTATATGACGAACTGGAAAAAGTAGCGCCTGCCCGGGCCGTTCCCCTGAAGATCGGTGCCTTGGTGGCGTCCAGGAATATTCCCAAGGCCCTCGAGCAGGCGCAGAAACTGATTGATGCAAATCCCAAGTCCGCTGCCGGGCACCTTGTGGTTGCATCGATCTACGAAAATGAGAAAGATTTTGATCGCGCCATTGCCGCCGTGAAAAACGGTTTGGCCGTTGACCCCGGGAATTCCAAGGCAGCCATGGCCATGGGCGGGCTCTACGAGAAGAAACGTGACTATGGCCAAGCCATCGCCGTGTATGACGGCATTCTCAAAAAGAGCCCGAAGAATGTCCCCGTGCTGTTTGCCAAAGGCTCCGCGCTTGATCAGTCAGGCAAGAGGAAAGAGGCGGCGGGGGTTTACCGGTCAGCTCTCAAGGTGTCGCCGAACTTTGTCCCGGCGCTCAATAATCTGGCCTATCTGGCGGCAGAGGGGTACGGGAGCAAGGCCGAGGCCCTCAATATGGCCGGACGGGCACTCAGCCTGCAGCCTGATAATCCGGGCATAATGGATACCTACGGGTATGCGCTGCTGAAGAACGGCAAGAATGCGGAAGCGGTCAAGCATCTGGAAAAGGCCGCCTCGCTACTGCCGAAGAACCCTTCCGTGCAGTATCACCTTGCCCTTGCCTATCGCCAGATGGGGGACAAGGCAAAGGCGAGAGCCGCGGCCCAGAAATCCCTGCAGCTCGGAGAATTTCCGGAGAGCGGGGCGGCCCGGAATCTTCTGGCCGAGTTGAAGAGTTAGCCGAGGACGTGATGCTATGAAGAAGATGGTCATCCTGCTCATAATCGGCGACATGGTCTGCACGGCCCTTGCTTTGGCTGTCGCCTATCTGGTCAGGTTCGGCACCGTGCCGGGTGCGGAGAACCTCGTGAGCTTCACGGGGGCCGTTCAGATTGTACTCCTGGTGCTGGCTGTCATCTTCTCCTCGTTCATGGTGGAATTCTACAACACCGACAGAGAGCTGAAGCTTTGGGAGCGATTGGCGTATTCGGTGGTTTCCCTGGGGGTATCGTTCCTTGTTCTTACCTCAATTTTCTATCTCGTGCCGGAACTGACCATCGGGCGGGGGCTTCTTGCCCTTGCGCTCACTAACTTTGGAATACTGCAGCTCCTCTGGCACCTCTTCTGTCGAGCCTCTTTTTACCATCCGGGGCTGGCGAGCCGTGTTCTGGTTCTTGGGACCGGTCCCCTTGCCCGTGAAATTGGGGGGCTCGTGGCGACGACCAACCACAATCATGTGCTGGCCGGCTACTTCGGCTGTCCCAACGAGCCGGTCTATGTCCCATCCCAGCACATCGTCGGCAATGGCGACGGACTTGTCTCCGCAGCCCTTCGGGAGCGGACCGACAAGATTGTGGTCAGCCTTTCGGAGCGCCGCGGTTCCTTTCCGCTCCATGAGGTGCTCAACTGCAAATTCAGCGGGATCGAAGTGATTGACGCTCCATCCTTTTATGAACAGCTTACAGGAAAGCTGATGATCGAAAATATAACGCCGAGCTGGTTCATTTTTTCCAACGGCTTCCGCAGGACCGGCTTCGGAAGGGTAATCAAGCGAAGTGCGGATCTGGTCCTCTCACTTATGGGGATCATTGCGACCCTTCCCTTGCTTCCCTTTATCGCCCTGGGAATCAAGCTGACCTCGCCCGGCCCCGTTCTGTTCCGCCAGGTGCGGGTCGGCCAGGGGGACCGCCCCTTTGTCCTGCTGAAGTTTCGAACCATGGGGGTCGATGCCGAGAAGGGGACCGGTGCCGTATGGGCCCAGAAGGACGATCCCCGCGTGACCAGGTTCGGCAAGTTCCTGCGTATTTCCCGACTTGACGAGATTCCCCAGCTCTACAACGTATTGAAGGGGGAAATGAGTCTTATCGGCCCTCGTCCCGAGCGTCCAGAATTTGTCGAAAAGCTTAAGGAGATCATCCCCTATTACTCTGAGCGGCATTTTGTAAAGCCGGGGGTGACCGGATGGGCACAGGTCAAGTATGCTTACGGAGCTTCGACGGAAGATGCCATTGAAAAGCTTCGCTACGATCTTTACTACATAAAGAACATGTCTCTGCTGCTCGATGTAATCATTGTCCTTGAGACCTTCAAGGTGATGCTTTTCGGACGAGGCAGCAGGTAGGAGGGGAAATGGTTTGTCGGTTAAGTCGGCTGGTTGGGACGATGGCGCTCGTGGTGCTGCCGTTTGGGGTTTTTGCTGCGGAAGAGGGTAGTAAGGAGGCTGAACAGCCCAAACAGGCAAAGCAGGTCGAGCATGCCCAGCAGACGGAGCAGGAGTATGTCATCGGCGACGGTGATGGTCTCATGATCTCCGTCTGGGGGGTGCCCGAGCTGAGTGTGGGCGTTACAGTGAGGCCCGACGGGAAGATAACTCTTCCTGCCATTGGCGACGTGCCTGCATCGGGTTACACTCCCATGAAGCTTGCGGAAAGATTGACCGAAAGGCTTAAGGAAGTGGTGAAGGCACCCATCGTTACCGTTACGGTAACGGGGATCACCAACAACAAGGTCTATGTCATCGGCGGCGGCGTCCCTTCGGGAATCAATGTCCTCACGGGACGCACCACGCTCATGAAGTTCATGACCCGTTTCGGAAGCTACAAGGGGGCCGATCTGCTCCGTGCCTATGTGATGCGTGACGGCAAGAAACTCGACGTCAACTTCTACGATCTCCTCATCAAGGGGGATCTCTCCAACGATCCGCTCCTGATGTCCGAGGACATCATCTACGTGCCTGATATCGAGGGCAACAAGATCTACATCATGGGGGCGGTCAACTCACCGAAAATCACCTATCACCGTGAGGGTTACAAAATCCTCGATGCTATCCTCGAAGCCGGGGGGATGACCAAGTTTGCCAGCGAAAATTCGGTTCTGGTGCAGCGTAAAGGCTCGGCAACCCTCACGGTGAGGGTCAAGGACCTCATGAAGGACGGTGATCTCTCCCAGAACATCTACCTCATGCCGGGCGATTTCATTATCGTCAAGGAAGGCATTTTCTAGCAAAGGGTCTGAACACTCATGGAACAGCATTCAAACGAATTTCAGAAGTATTACAAGATGCTGGTCAAGCGGCGCTATCTCTTCATCGCCTCCGCGCTCCTCATCATGTCGGTTGTGGTCTGGGGGAGCTTCTTCCTTCCCAAGATATACGAGGCCAAGAGCACGGTCTTCATCGAGCGCAGCGTCATCAAGGACATGGTGAAGGGGCTGACGATCACCCCCTCCATTGAAGACAAGATCCGGGTGTTGCGCTACGCCATGCTGAGCAGGGAGAACATCCTCAATGTCCTGAAAAAGCTCGATTACGATGTGACCGCCAAAAACGAGAAGGCCCTCGAGGAGATGATCGCCGGATTCCAGGGGAAGACCGACATCACCATCAAGGGGAATGATCTCTTTTTCGTCAGTTACAAGGACAAGGATCCAAAACGGGCCATGGAGTATGTGAATGCGCTCGTTCGCTCCTATGTGGAATCTAACGCCTCCTCCAAGCGCGAGGACGCCTACGGCGCCAACCGGTTTATCACCGAGCAGGTGAAGCTCTACAAGGATAAAGTCGACGCAGCGGAACAGGCAATCATGCAGTACCGCCAGAGCAAGGGTGTTTACATGTCGGTTGACGATCGGGCTCTGATCGCCGAGATCAAGGCCTATCAAACCGAGATTGATGCCATGAGGATCCGGCGTAACGAGCTTGAGGCGACACGCAAGAGTATCAAATCGCAGCTTAGCGGCGAGGAGCCTTTCACGGTTGCGGTGCTGAGCACCAGAAAGGGGGGCGGATCCACCGATTCCCAGATAACCATGCGTGAGAACCGCATCAAGCAGTTGCTTACGAGCTATACCGATCATTATCCGGAGATCATCAAACTCAGGGCTGAGATTGAGGCCCTTAAAGCACAGCCCAAGACTTTGGATTCAGCGGACAAGGGAACGACGGAGAGCGAGATGAGTACCCTGAACCCGATTCACCAGGATCTCAAGCAGCGGCTGTTTCAGGCCGAGGCGGAAATCGGGGCCATCGATGCCAAGCTCAGACAGCTGGGTTCGGTAATTGGGCGCAAGGAAGGGGAACTGCGCAATATCCCGGCGGAAAAATTAAAGCTGGCGGAACTGGAAAAGGAACGGGATGCCCACCGCGCCATCTATGAGCAACTTCTTGCCCGTCAGGGGCAGTCCGAGGTTTCCAAACAGATGGAGGTGGAGGACAAGGCCACCAACTTCCGCATTGTCGATCCAGCCGTTATTCCAGCCAAGCCGGTGAGCCCCAATCGAGTTCGCCTTATCCTCCTGGGCATTCTCGCCGGCTTTGCCGGAGCCGCGGGGATTGTCTTCCTGAGGGAAACCATCGACAGCTCCGTCCGGGAGAGTTCCGCCATCAGGCAAATGGGCCTGGAAGTCATTGCGGTCATCCCCCGGATCTTCAACGCTGAGGAAGAGGAGCGGATCAAGAAGCGCGACCGGCTCGTCTACGCGATTGCCGGGTGCTACCTGCTTGTCATACTCAGCGCCCTGCTGCATGAAGTGATGGGGTTAACCCTCCTTGAATCATTGTTCAGTCAATTCGGGTTCACAATCTAACAACCATTCCGACGCCAGGAGCAAACCGTGAGCAAGATAGAAGAAATTCTCGAAAAGGCAACCAGGCTTCGTCAGCAGGGAGGAGGGAGCATAGCCGCTCCAACCGGGGCCAAGCGTTCCGCACTCCCGACGACTCCGGCTCCGCCCCTTGCCGGGACTGACCTTGGCCCCTACAAGACTGACCAGCGGCTTGAACTGGTAAATCCCTACCTGGTAACGGTGACCCAGCCCCAGTCGCCGGTAGCCGAAGAGTACAAAAAACTCAAGTCTATCATCATCAAGCTGACCACCGGCGATCAGTTCCTTAACACCATCATGGTGACCAGCACCCTCAAGGGAGAGGGAAAGAGCATCACATCCCTCAACATAGCCCTTGCCATGGCCCAGGAGTACGACCACACCGTTCTCCTGGTTGATGCCGATCTGCGGCGGCCCTCAACCCATACCTACCTGGGCATTCCCAACAAGCAGGGCCTTTCCGACTGTCTCATGAACGGCGTCGATGTGGGAGCGGCGCTTGTCAAGACCGGCATTGGCCGGCTATCCGTCCTGCCCGCTGGAAGCCCCGTTCAGAATCCGGTCGAGTTGGTTTCATCGAGCAGGATGAAGGAATTCATCCAGGAGCTGAAACATCGCTACCCCGACCGCTATGTAATCATCGACACGCCGCCGGTGCTCCACTTTGCCGAGGCCTATTCCATCGCTTCGGAGGTTGACGGCGTCATCTTCGTCGTGCGCGAGGGTCATGTGCCGTTGGCCCACTTGAAGGAAGCCGTCGGCATGCTCAAGGGGGCCAATATTCTCGGAGTGGTATACAATGATGTGGAGGTGAACCGCTACAGCAGTTATCACTATTACTCCTACAAGAACTATTCGGACTATGCCGGGCGGGGTGCCGCATGAGAGCCTTTGACCGCGCCGCTGCGGCCTCTTTTCTTCTGGTCTGCGCATGGGCCTCCCACGCCTCGGCGGAGTTCAAGCTTGCGCCGAGTCTCTCGATTCGCGAGGAGTACAACGACAATATCGAGCTGACACGGGATAACCGAAAGGATGACTTCATAACCACTATCGGTCCATCCCTCGGCATAAGCTGGAAGACGAGCATGCTTGAGCTTTCCGCCGACTACGGGGTCAACTTCAGGTTTTACCTGAAGAATTCAGACAGGAACGAAACCGACTACTCCGGGGCCCAGCGGGCCAAGGCCGATACAACCATCACCCTCCTGCCGGAGCGGCTTTTCCTCAAGGTGTCCGATGTGTTCGAACGGGTACCCATCGACGAGCGGGACCAGGTGGCCCTTGACAACTACTTTGTCAACATGACCAACACGAACCGCCTGACCGTGAACCCCTACCTCCAGTACCCGTTGACCTCGACCATATTCCTCAACGCGGGCTACACCTACACCAACATCTGGTACGATGACCCCGCGGGTGATGACTCCGAAAGCCACTCCGTTACCGGAGGGCTCACGAAGCAGTTCGGCGAGAGACTCTCTATTTTCGGTAATTACTCCCACAAATGGGAGATGCCGAAAAATACCCCTAAATACGAGAGCCGGACCGCTACCATTGGTGCGTTTTCACAAGTGACACCAAAGCTTAGGGTGAGCGGCTCGGTGGGGGGGACCGAATCCGACTATGGCGATATTCAAGGATTCAAGATCAAGCGGATTGTCAGGCTGCCCGATGGAACATTCCTGGTTTTATTTGAGCCGGTTAGGATGGACCGCAAGACGTCGTCTGTCATCTGGAATGTACAGGCAACTTATGCCCTCAGCGAACGGATATCCCTGGCACTGGGATGGTCTCAGAGCGTTCAGGATTCAGTCTATCAAGGTTCCACCAGGAATCGAACCTACAACGGTTCTCTGTCCTACGATGCAAAGATACCGCTTACTCTTTCCGCCAATTACACGGAAGCTACCTATCTCTTGATTGATCGCAAAGATAAAACGCTGGGAGGCACAATCAGTACGAGCATCCCTTTGTTCCCTTCCATCATCCTCCGCCTCTCCGGCACTTACAATCATCACACCTTCCAGCCAGACGGCGAAAAAGTCGACCGCTACGGTGTGAGCGCCGGCTTCGACTACGAACTTTCCTTCACAACCATCGGCGTTGGCTACACTTACAACAACAGCAATTCCTCCATCAACGAAAATGACTACTACAACAACATCGCCTTTGTGCAGGCGAGATTCACTTTCTGAGACGACATCATGTACGAAGAATTCTTCAATCTCACTGCCAAGCCCTTTGAACTGGTCCCGAACCCCGAGTTCCTTTTTCTGAGCAAGTCCCACAAGAAGGCGCTCACCTACCTGGACTACGGGATCAAGGAGCGGGTCGGCTTCATCCTCCTCACCGGCGAGGTCGGCTCCGGCAAGACCACCATTCTCCGCAACCTCATCAAGGGGCTTGGAGAGCGGATTGTCCTCTCCAAGATCTTCAACACCCGGGTCTCGTCGGAGCAGCTCATCGCCATGGTCAATGAAGACTTCGGCCTTGAGGTTGCCGGCAAGGACCGTCTCACCCTGCTGCGGGAGCTGAACGAGTTCCTGATTGAGCAGTATGCCCGGGGCAACCAGCCGATCCTCATCATCGACGAGGCCCAGAACCTTTCGGCCGATCTGCTGGAGGAGGTGCGGCTCCTTTCCAACCTGGAGACCGACCGCTCCAAGCTCCTGCAGATCATCCTCGTGGGACAGCCCGAGCTCCGCAAGGCGCTGCACCAGCCAGAGCTCAAGCAGCTGCGGCAGCGGATCGGCATCTCCTGCCACCTGAAGCCCCTCTGCCTGGAGGAGACAGGCAACTATATCCGCCACCGCCTCCAGGTGGCCGGCAACCGCGACGCCGTCGAGCTCCCCCAGGAGACCATCGAGGTCATCTACCAGTTCAGCCGGGGGATTCCGCGGCTCATCAACATCATCGGCGATTTCCTCATGATCTCCGCCTTTGCCGAGCAGACCCGCGAGATCTCCGTGGATCTGGTGAGGGAAGTTGTCGGAGAGCTGGAGGAGGATGCCGATTACTGGGGCGACGAAGATATCGAGGAAGTATCATCTGCCCGTTCCCTGTCGCCGCGGATAGCGGAACGACTCGACCGTGTGGAGGAGGCCATGTCCGCCATCGTCCACGGCGGGGCGGGGGAATTCATCGACAAGCTCATCAGCATTGAAAAGCACATGGGGGAGATTGCCGGCGGCATCGATGCGCGGCTGACAGTCATGGACAGCAGCGTCAGCAGCATTCTGCGCGAAGTGAAAACCCTCAAGGAAAAGACCTCCCTCCTGGAGAAGAGGGTCGACATCGAGCCCGAGAAAAAGCGCAAAGGTATGCTGGGGTGGATGTCAAGCTGATCGCCAATGCCCTGACCGTCGATGTGGAGGATTACTTTCAGGTAAACGCCTTTGCGGGGGTTGTCAGACACCACGAGTGGGACCGCTTCAAGCCCCGGGTCGTGGCAAATACCCTCAAGGCCCTGGACCTTTTCGACGAGTTCCAGGCCAAGGGCACCTTCTTCGTTCTCGGTTGGGTGGCCGAGCGGGCACCGGGGCTCGTTACCGAGATCGCCCGCCGGGGGCACGAAGTGGCATGCCACGGCTATGGCCACCAGCTGATCTACGAGATCGGCCCGGAGCGGTTCCGGGAAGATATCCGGCGGGCCAAGGGGATCATCGAGGGGATAACGGGCGAGCCGGTCCAGGGCTACCGGGCCCCCAGCTACTCCATCACGGGGCGGTCCCTCTGGGCCCTCGACATCCTGGTGGAAGAAGGCTTCACCTACGATTCGAGCATCTTTCCAGTGGTCCACGACACCTACGGCATCCCCGACGCCCGGCGCTTCCCCCACGACATTGCTTGCGCCGCCGGAAGCCTGAGGGAATTCCCCCTCACCACTTTCAATATCCGCGGCGCCGGCCGGGAACTGCGGCTACCCATCGCCGGCGGCGGCTACCTGAGGCTCCTGCCGGCCCCTCTGGTCCGGCGGGCAATCGAGGCGGTCAACCGCACCGAGCGGCAGCCGGCGGTCCTCTACTTCCACCCCTGGGAGCTGGACCCCGACCAGCCCCGGATACGGGCCGGGCTCAAGTCGCGCATCAGGCATTACCTGAACCTCCATCGCACCGAGGCAAAGGTGCGGCACCTCCTGGAAAACCTGGCATTTGCGCCTATGGGGGAAGTGTTAGGTTTGGGAAATCGAGGGTAGGGGCGGCCCCCTGTGGCCGCCCAGGTTTTGGGCAGACACGGGGGGCTGCCCCTACACGGCTGACGTCATTATTGTTTTTGAAGAAGGAAAACGACCGATGAAAATCCTGAGTATTGTCGGGGCGCGCCCCAATTTCATGAAAATAGCCCCCCTCTGCGAGCAGTTCGCGGCGCGGGGGATTCCCCACGTCCTCGTGCATACGGGCCAGCATTACGACCACCGGATGTCGAAGCTCTTCTTCGATGAACTGGGCATCCCCCGGCCTGACCGGGACCTGGGGGTCGGCTCAGGCAGCCAGGCCGAGCAGACCGCCGAGATCATGAAGCGGCTGGAGCCGGTGCTCCTGGAGGAGCGGCCCGACCTGATGATTGTCGTGGGTGACGTCACCTCCACCATGGCCGCCGCCATCACCGCCGCCAAACTGGGCATACCCGTGGCCCACGTGGAATCGGGGCTGCGGAGCTTCGACCGGACCATGCCCGAGGAGATCAACCGGCTCCTGACCGACGCCATCGCCGACTGGCATTTCACCACCGAGGAGAGCGCCAACGTCAACCTGAAGCGCGAAGGTGTCTCTGACGAAAAGATTTTCTTCGTCGGCAACACCATGATCGACACCCTGATGAAGCACACCGAGCGGGCCGCCGGGTCAGCCATACTTGAAACCCTCGGCGTTGCACCCAAGGGGTATGGCGTGGTAACCCTTCACCGCCCGTCCAACGTGGATGACCGTCGGAACCTCACCGTCATCATGACCGCTCTCCACGAGATCGCCCGGGAACTCCCCCTCGTCTTTCCGATTCATCCGCGTACGAGGAATAAACTGTTCGAGGCGTTCGAGGCGTTCGAGACGTTCGAGACGTTCGAGACGTTCGAGACGAGCGAAGCGATCGAACAAGCGGAGCGATCGAACGATTCGAACCGAATTCACGAACAAGCGGAGCGATCGAAGGGCATCCTCCTCATCGAGCCACTCGGCTACCTGGACTTCCTTCGCCTCACCAGCCAGGCACGGCTCGTGCTCACCGACTCCGGCGGCATCCAGGAAGAGACCACTGTCCTCGGCGTTCCCTGCATAACCATCCGGGAAAACACCGAGCGGCCCGCCACCGTTACCTGCGGCACCAACATCCTTGTGGGGGCGAACAGGGAGCGGATCGTCGAGGAGGGGAAAAAGCGGCTCAACGGCTTCGATGTCGGCGGTACCGTTCCTCCCCTCTGGGACGGTCATGCTGCCGAGCGGATTGTTGATGTTATCGTCAGTAAAATTTGTGGCGCCTGCAAAGATTGAGACGTCTAAAGTCGAAAGACTTAACGCAAAGACGCAAAGATGCAAAAAAAGGCTTAACACAAAGACACGAAGGCACAAAGACACAAAGACACTAAGGTAAGAAGGCACAAAGGCACAAAGGCACAAAGGTACGAAGGCACGAAGGCACGAAGGCACGAATGGTAATGCCTAGAGGTGAAACTTGTTTGGTTTTAACCCAAAAACAGATTTTAAGATTTTTACTTTGCGCCTTTGCGTCTTTGCGTTAACGCCTTAAAAGGTTTCCTTTGTGACTTAGTGTCTTTGTGCCTTTGTGTTAAAGCAGTTAAAGAATGAACAGACAATGATAGAGATAAAACCATACGATAACAGCCATAAACAGCAATGGGACGACTTCGTCAGAGCATCCGCCGACGGCTCCCTGTTCCACCTCACCGGCTGGAAGGAGGCGGTGGAGCGGGCGTTCGGCCATCGCTCCCATTGCCTCATGGCCCGCGAGGGAGACGAACTCCGCGGTGTCCTCCCCCTGACCGAAGTGAAGTCGCGCCTCTTCGGCCACAGTCTCGTGTCGGTCCCCTTCGGGGTTTACGGCGGCGTGGTTGCCGCTGACAGCAGGGCGCGGGAGGCCCTCCTCTGCGAAGCCGAGACCATTGCCGGGCGGCTGGGGGTCGACTACCTGGAACTCAGAAACTGTCCGAACATCGCGAACGAGCGCAGCGATCGAACAAGCGCAGCGATCGAACAAGTGCAGCGATCGAACTGGTTTTCCAAGGACCTCTACGTCACCTTCCGCAAAGAGATTCTCCCGACGGTCACCGACAACATGAACGCCATCCCCCGCAAGCAGCGGGCCATGGTGCGCAAGGGGCAGGGGGCCGGCCTCATCTCCCGGGTCGGCGGCATCGAAGACCTGGAGATGTTCCACAATGTCTATGCCCGCAACGTCCGCGACCTGGGGAGCCCCGTCTACCCGCTCGGCTTCTTCCGCAGCCTTATGGAAGCCTTTCCCGACGCCTTCATCCTCAGCGTCTGGAAGGACGGCGCCATCACCGCCGGCGTCCTCACCTTCGTCTACGGCGGCACGCTGCTCCCTTACTACGGCGGGGGCTTGCGGGAATACTTCGACTACGCCGTCAACGACTTCATGTACTGGGAGCTGATGCGCTACGGCTGCGAGCACGGCTACAAAGTCTTCGACTTCGGCCGGAGCAAGCGCGATACCGGCTCCTACAGATTCAAGAAACACTGGGGCTTCGAGCCCGAACAGCTCGATTACCGGTGCCGTCTGGTGAAGGCGAAAGAGATGCCCAACGTGAGCCCCGTCAATCCCAAGTACGAGCTCATGATCCGGGCCTGGAAGAAACTGCCGCTCCCCGTGGCCAACTGGCTCGGGCCGAAGCTCGTGCGGGGAATTCCTTGATAAACCAAAGCAAGGCATCAACACAAAGACACTAGGACACGAAGGCACAAAGAAAAACAGATAATCAAGGTGATGGAATAATGGCTTTCCCAAGGCGAAGTTCGACGGATTCAGATGAAGGTTTTCCCCTGCAAAATGGATTTTACCCTTGTGTCTTCGTGCCTTTGTGTCTTCGTGTTAGAGCCGTTCAAAAAGGTTTTAATCAGTGAACATCCTGTTCCTCTGCCACAGGATCCCGTACCCCCCCAACAAGGGGGACAAGATCCGTTCGTTCCACGAGATCAAGCACCTGGCGCGGGAGCACAGCCTCTACCTTGCCTTCCTGGTGGACGACGAACGGGATCTGGAGCATGTCGCGGGGCTGAAGGACTACTGCATCGACTGCCGCTATGACGTCATCAACCCGCAATGGCAGAAGATCAAGTCGCTGCCCTATCTGATGACCAGGACCCCCCTGAGCGTGCCGTACTTCTACTCGGCGCGGCTCCAGGGGGAAATAGATCGGCTCTTTGATGACGTGGCTTTCGATGCTGTCTTTTGTTTCTCCTCGCCCATGGCGGAATACGTCTTCAAGAGCACAGCGTTCGAAAAAGTTCAATTGCAGCGCTCGCCGGTCCGCTCAGCTCATTCGTCGGCTGTGTCTGTTCAAAACGACCGAACAAACAGAGTGATCGAACGAGGGAAGCGATCGAACGAGGGAAGCGATCGACCGCTATTGATAATGGATTTTGTCGACGTGGACTCAGACAAATGGCGCATGTACGCCGGCTTCAGCGGTTTTCCCCACGGAGCGGTCTACCGGCGGGAATGGCGACGACTGGAGGAGTACGAGAAGCGGGTAGGGGAGGCCTTTGACTGGAGCCTGTTCGTCTCCGACAAGGAGGTGGAGCTGTTTCGCACCTTCTGTCCCCAGGCCCGGACCATGGCGATCCCCAACGGCGTTGACGTCGACTACTTTGCCGCCGTCCAGGGTTTTGGGACGAACATTTCGAACGAGCGAAGCGATCGAACGATTCGAACCGAATCAGCGAACAAGCGAAGCGATCGAACGGTATTATTCATGGGCGCCATGGATTACTACCCCAACGAGGATGCCGTCACGCACTTTGCCGACGACATCTGGCCCCTGGTCAGGAAAGCGTTGCCCGAGGCCCGGTTCGTCATTGCGGGCTCCAAGCCCGGTCCGCGGGTAACGGCCCTTGCGGGTCGGGGGGAGAACATCGACGTCACCGGCTTCGTCCCCGATATGCGGCCCTACCTGGCCGAGGCCGGCGTGTTCGTCGCCCCGTTCCGCATCGCCCGCGGGATCCAGAACAAAGTCCTCGAAGCCATGGCCGCCGGCGTTCCGGTCGTTGCCAGGCCCGAAGCGGTCCAGGGGGTCAGCGGTCATAACGGCAGCATCCGGGTGGAGAGCGAGCCGGCATCCTTTGCCCGGGCCGTTGTCGAATGCCTCCGGGAGGGAGAGGTGCGAAACACCATGATTGCCGAAGCACGGGACTTTGTCGCTACTCACCACGATTGGGGACGGAACCTTCGTTTGCTGGATGGGGTTTTGGGTGAAGATGAAAGGCTTCAACACGAAGGCACAAAGACACGAAGGCACAAGGAAACCCTCTAGAACCTGTTTGGTTGAGTGTAAGGTGTCCAGCAAATCCAAAAAACTTAGATTTCACTTTGTGTCTTCGTGACTTCGTGTCTTTATGTTAAAGAATCGCGGTGGGGGCTTATGGACGAAAACCTGCTGAGTCGCTACATCGTTGACGGTGCCATTGAAGTGCACCGGAATCTGGGCGGACCGGGGCTGCTGGAAACTGTTTATGAAGAGGCTCTGGCCTGGGAACTTGGTGCTCGCGGATTTTCCGTTGAAAGGCAAAGAACAGTGCCCATTTCCTACAAAGGGAATCAACTCTCGTGTCCGCTTCGGTTGGATATGCTGATTGAGGGAAAAGTGCTTGTCGAGGTCAAGGCGGTATCACAGTACAACCCGATCTTCGAGGCACAGGCACTGACATATCTGAGACTCATGGATCTCAAGCTGGGACTTGTAATCAATTTCGGTGAGAGATTCGTCAAAGACGGCGTCAAAAGGGTTATTAACGGTACAATTTAGCGAATCAAAATCTTTAACACAAAGACACTAAGACACGAAGGCACAAAGAGAGGCTGATTTAAAAGATATGAATATAAATATGTTTAACTTGTTGCGGTTTTGGGGTTCCCTTTGTGTCTTTGTACCTTTGTGTCTTTGTGTTAAGTCTTGAAGGTTTAGAGTTTTTATATGCACGCACTCATAACCAATAAAGCCGACAAAGCCGCTTCCCTTTCCCTCCCGTCAATTGCCCCGGTGTCTTGGGCACGTATCGGGGGAGGGGAGGTGTATGACGGAGAAGCGGTGGCGGCGGCCTTTGACGGCACCATCTACAACGCCGCCGACCTGGCCCGCGAACTCTCCCTTGAACCGGCCGGCACCGCCCGCCTTCTGGCCGCCCTCTACGAGCACCACGGGCTCGACTTTTTCACGCGCCTCAACGGCCCCTGCGCCGTCTGCATCGTCGACAAGCGCCGGAACACGGCTCACATCGCCACCGACCGCTACGGCGTCGTCCCCGTGGTCTACCTGGCCGACGGCGGCCGGCTGATCTGCGCGCCTCGCATCCGCGACATCCTGGCCGTGCCGGGGGTCGATCCCGGCGGCGTCGACCCCGGCGCCCTGGTTGACTACCTCAACTTCTCGGCCATCCCGGGCCCCCGCACCGTCTACCGCAATCTGCGGATGCTCCCCCCGGGCCATGTCGTCACCGTGTCCGGCAGCAGCGCCGTGCCGAAGCTCACCTGCTACTACGACCTGGACTACACCGTCGACAACGCCGGCGAAGACCATTTCCGCTCCCTGGTTCCCCATGCCATCGAGGAGGCGGTCCGCATCATCCTAGACACCGAAGGGGCCGCCGGCCGCCGGGTGGGGACGTTCCTCTCGGGGGGCACCGACTCCAGCACCGTCACCGGCATGGTCAAAAAGCTGGCCGGCAGTGTGAAGAGCTTCTCCATCGGCTTCGACGAGCCGGGCTACAATGAGCTGGACTACGCCCGCATCGCGGCCCGGCACTTCGGCGCCGAGCACCACGAATACATGGTCACCCCCGATGATGTCCTCGCCGCCATCGACGCGCTCCTGGACGTCTACGACGAGCCCTTCGGCAATGCCTCGGCCATCCCCTCCTACTTCTGCGCCCGTCTGGCCCGAGATCTCGGGGTCGATACCCTGCTGGCCGGCGACGGCGGCGACGAGATCTTCGGCGGCAACGAGCGCTATGCCGCCGGCCGGATCTTCAGCGCCTATCACCAGGTGCCGAAGCTGCTTCGCAAAGGGCTCATCGAACCCCTCGTGGCCTTGGCTCCGCCAGTGCACGACGTCATAGGCAAAGGGAAGAAGTACATCCGCCGCGCCAACATTCCCCAGCCAGACCGCTTCTACTCCTACAACCCCGTGGCGGCCCTGGGGATCGATACCATCTTTTCACCGGATTTCGTACGGCAGCTTGGTGACCACGACACCAACGCCTGGGCCCGTGAGCTCTGGAACGCAGCCGGCACCGACGACGAGCTCAACCGGCTCCTCTATCTCGACATGAAGCACACCGTAACCGACAACGACCTGCGCAAGGTAAACGGTATGACCGCCAAGGCAGGTATGAGGGTAGCCTACCCGTTCCTCGACCACCGGCTCGTGGACCTGGCCGGACGGATGCCGTCAGACCTCAAGGTGCGGGGCACCTATCTGCGCTACATCTTCAAGGAGTCGTTGAAGGGATTCCTCCCCCCCGAGGTCATCGCCAAGCAGAAACATGGCTTCGGGCTCCCCATCGGGGTTTGGGTCAGAACCAAGGGGAATATCTCAGAATTTGTCCGCGACACGCTCCTGGGGCCGTCGTGCTCAATACGGCCATGGCTGAGGGATGGTTTTCTGCAAGAAATTTTCCGCATACACGGGGAGACAGGCGCATCTTTTTATGGGGATATCATCTGGAATCTGTTAATGCTCGAATTGTGGAAGAAGCGGGCAGGGTGTAGAGTGTAGGGTCAAAACTACCCGCTAAACTCTACCCGCTAAACGTTACCAGCTACCCGCTAACAAGGAGAACCCATGCGGATCGATCAGGATGAACTGAACGCAATCGTCACAACTGTAGCGCGGTTTGACAGTGAGTGTGAAATATACCTGTTCGGATCGCGGCTTGACGATTCGAAGCGTGGCGGGGACATTGACATTCTGATTGAATCGGAAGTCATATCTCCATCCATGCTCGCTCAAATTGAAGACGATATCTTCAGACTCATCGATGAGCAGAAGATAGATTTTGTCCTGACGCGTAAAAGTGCACCATCCGCCTTTGCCAGGCTGGTGCTTTCCAAGGGAGCGCAAAAGCTATGTCGAATGAAGAATTAATCTATCTCTCAGAGCTGCTTGACCGCTTGAGCAAGGCATCGGAAACGCTTTTATACTCATTTGAAAAGTGTCAGGCCATCGGCATTAAACAAAAGTACGATGTCGAAGAGCATGACAGATTTGAATCCCTTACATCCAAGTTCGCACGGCTATCGGACCTGATCATAAAGCAAACCATCAAGTTGATCGATATTCTCGATCTCGATGAACCTCCCGAAACGGTTCGCGATGCCATCAATCGGGCGGAAAAGAAAGGCCTTATCGAGTCGGGCGAGAAATTTGTGAGAATTCGGAAGCTGCGCAACAGGATCGCCCATGAATATGCCGAATCTGATGAAAATGTAGTGGCAATATACGCGGAAACCCTGGAATGCGTTCCACTGCTTTTTGACAGTGTCGACAGGATCAGAAAGTATTCTACGAAATACATCAGTAAGCCGTGATTAAACATAAATAAGAGACTTGACTCAAAGACGCGAATGCGCAAAGGGAAGTGCAGATGAAACGAACAGAAAGGGAATCCGGGGCAAAGTCTCGCTTTAAGAGATTTTCTTTGTGTCTTTGCATCTTGGCGTCTTTGCGTTAAAGCCTGTAAAAACTGTAAGGATTTATTGATGGTGAGCGGTAAGCAGTTCCATATATGTGTCATCCGCTTGACGCTCCTGCTTCTGGGCCTTCTGCTGATGTCAGCCTGCTCGACTTCGTTGGGCGCCCTGGGAAGCGGCGATCCGCTCTATGACAAATATCTGAAGATCACCCGCGACCAGGCGGACAAGGACCCGCTCATCGGCATCTGGCAGGGGAGTGAACTGGGGAAGGAGATCCTCCTTGCCGTCTATCTCAACGAGGATTCGGGGCGGGAGAAGCTGAAGGGGGTCATTCTCAACGGCAGTGACTATGAAGTGGGGTATTTTCAGGAAGATCCCTGGTTTTACCTCAACCCCATGGCTGCCCAGGGGACCTACGCCGGAAGGACAACCTGCAAGCTCCTGTTCTTGAACCGCTGGTTTCCGACGCGGGTCGTTATGAACAACCCCAACCAGTTCACGGCCTATGACGACATCCCGCCCGGCGTGAAGCGGCAGGGGGGGAATACCCATTCGTACCTGCGGAGAGAGGTCCAGGCGGCCGCCATTGACGACATCATGCGCTCTTCGGGAAGCGGCTTCCTCTTGCGGGAGAGCGACAAGGTTCTTACGGCCTACCATGTGGTCAAGCAGGCGAAGAAGATATCGGTTCGCTTCCCCGATGGGCAAAGGTTTGAGGCCGGTATCGCCGCAAGTGACCCGGCAAACGACCTGGCCCTTCTTGAACTGAAGGGATTTAGCCCCATTCCGGAGAGGGGATTGCGGATTCTTCAGGGGGTACCGGTAGCGCCGGGTGAAGATGTCCATGTGATCGGCTACCCCCTTGGGGCAATTCTCGGTAATCGGCCGGGTATTGTCTCGGGGCAGGTGAGTGCAGCTGTGGGCCCCCGGAACGTTGAGAATCAGTTTCGGATAACGGCTTCCGTCAATCCTGGGAACAGCGGCGGACCGATTCTGAATTCCCGTGGTGAGGTGATCGGGGTGGCGGTTTCAGCGGTTCGGCAGCAGCAGATTGAGGGGATTGCCTTTGGGGTGAAGGTGGGTCCGTCATTCCCTGTCCCAGGGGATGCGCTTCAGAAGGGGAGTTTGGTGGTGAGGAGGCCTTTGCGGGCTGATGAGGTTTTCAGGGAGTTTTCGCGGGATGTGGTGCTGGTGACGGTAGAATAGCGGATAGCAGATAGTAACTGGTTGAGATCATAAGTGTACGGAACAGCAATCAAAGTCTGATTAATTCTGATCGCTGAACGATTTGCGTCAATTGCTAAAACATGCTGATATGGCTAAAAAAGTGAGGCGATGTCACAGCAGTGTAAGATAGGAGGTTTTTAATGGATAAAATAAAGGTAAGTTCAGTTGTTGTCATTTGTGTGTTGATGATATCGCTGCTAAATACGTATAGCGCAGAGTATACCCCCGACTTAGTGCCAGGACTTTCAGATAACTGGTACCACTACAATCAGGGCATGGAACACCTTTCTAACAGAGCTTTTAATGGAGCTCTCAAGGAGTTTGACTATTATTCGGGCAAAGCCGGACATAGACACATGATGGGGGTATCGCATTTTGGAAAAGGCCTGACTTATCAGGCAATGGGTAATTTGGGAGCAGCTTTGCAAGAATTTAAAATGGCAATAGATAACGATCTCCATCCTGCTGTTCCAATTGCTGATAAGGCATACATGAACATAGGCGCTATATACATGAAACAAAAAGATTATTATGAAGCCATAAAAGCTTATGAACATGCAGTACACAAAAATACACAGAATGGCGAAGCACATTATTTCCTTGGCATGGCGTATTTGAAAAACGGTGAAATCGAGAAAGCTGAGAAGGAATCAGAAGAGGCCAAGAAGTTGGGGGTGCTGTACACTGCCCTTGATGAAAAGCTAAAGGAAGCAAAAAATTCACACGTTAACAATAGAGAAAAGCCGTATCGGAAGAAGAGTAAGAAGAAGCAAGGTGACGATTGATATAAGGACAGGTGAAATGAGGAAAATATGGTTAGTGTTGTTAAAGATCTGATTGCTTATCGAGAGCTTATGATGGTTCTAGCCTGGAAGAATGTCATCGTTCGTTACAAACAGGCCTACCTTGGACTTCTCTGGACGATCCTCAAACCTGTGCTTCTGGTGTTGATCTTTTCAGTGGTGCGGAGCTTTGTCGGGATCGAAACCAATGGTGTCCCTTATTCAGTCCTCACCTTCGGGGCTCTCCTGCCGTGGGTCTTTTTCCAGGAGTCGACGTCAGAGGGGATCAATAGCGTTGTTTCCAACGCCGCACTTGTGAAGAAGATCTACTTTCCACGAGAGATTTTTCCGATCACTTCAGTAATCACCAAGTTCGTCGAGCTTGGCATCAATTTCATTATCCTGGCAGTCCTCATGGCCATTTATCGCATAACTCCGAGCGTTTATGCCTTGTGGGTGCCATTGATAATTCTTTACACTGTGCTCGTATCTCTGTGCATAAGCATGGCTGGTGCTGCAATGAACGTCTACTACCGGGATATCGCATCGGCTCTGCCTGTTTTACTCTCTCTTTTCATGTACCTGTCGCCGATCATATATCCATTGGCTCTGGTGAAAAAGACCCTGCTCACTAACCATGCGGCGGGTGAGTGGTCGAGCCATTTGTTTATGCTTTACACGGTTAACCCTCTGGTGGGGATTATCGATTCCTTTCAGAAGGTGATGTTTTATGGGCAGGCGCCTGATTTTTCCGTTATATGGCCAGGCCTTATGCTCCTAGTTGGCGGCCTGCCGATCAGCTATCTGATTTTCAAACGCGCGGAATCTTACTTTGCGGATGTGATTTAATTATGGCGATTATTGAAGTCAGTCATGTTACCAAAGAATTCCAGCTTGGGCACCTCAAGACAATCAAGCAAACCTTTATGAACGGCTTTGACCGGCTGCGTGGGAGGCAGATTGAAAAGGCTCAGCCTTTCAAGGCGCTTGACGATGTGAGTTTTTCAGTCGAACCGGGTGAGGTGCTGGGCATAATCGGCACCAACGGGGCGGGTAAGAGCACGCTTTTAAAGCTCCTGGCGCGGATTTCAAAGCCAACAAGGGGGAATATCACGGTCAACGGCGCCGTAGCTCCGCTTATCGAGGTTGGAGCCGGCCTTGTTGGCGACCTGACCGGGCGGGAAAATATTTTCCTCAACGGTGCAATTCTTGGATTATCTCAGGCAGATATCAGGAAAAAATTTGATGAAATAGTGGCGTTTGCTGAGTTGGAGCAATTCATCGATACGCCAATTAAGCGATACAGTTCAGGTATGGCGGTGCGGCTTGGTTTTGCAATAGCAACAAGCGTTGATGCTGATATACTCATCGTGGATGAAGTGTTGGCTGTTGGTGACCTTGCCTTTCAGCGAAAGTGCTTTGATCGGATGGAAGAGTTGATTAAGCGGCAAGAAAGGACCGTCTTGTTAGTGAGTCACAACATACGGCAGGTTGAAAGAATTTGCACACGAACAATTCTTTTGGATCATGGTGGTATTTTAGCCGATGCTTCACCTCGTGAGGTGTGCGATCTGTTTTATGCTCGTAGTGATGAAAAGATAAAGCTTAATGCTGAAGCCATCAGTGCTTCAGCATTAAGGCATGAATCAACGGGAGAAGTGGAATTACTTGAAGTGATTTTGTTGAATGAAGATGGTGTGCAGGTTGAGGAGGTCATATACTTGGGAAGTGTCACTATTGCAGCTACGTTCAAGATAAATAAGGAACTTACTCTTCCTATATTTGGTTTTGGCATCCACACTACTGATTTCCTCTATTTGGCTACTGAAATTTGCGAAACCGAATTCGATAGTAAGGTGCTAGCTCCTGGTATTTATCGGTTAGAGTACAACATAATGCAGTTTCCATTACTTCCTGGCGTCTATTCAATAAGAATCGGAGTTGATGCGGGAAAACTTTCTAATAATGTTTTTTATTCGGAGGGCGTGTGTCATTTCCAGGTAATAAGCCCTTTTGCGGGGAGGACCCGGGGAATGCATGAGGGATTTTTTAGACTCCAAGGGACCTGGAAATTATGTGATGAAGAGCGGATAAATACTCTCACGGGACAAAGCAGAGGTTGAAAATTCTTACCCTGAGTTGAAAGGAATTATTTCGGTGAATCGAAATAAATCGATAGCTTTACATGGCCCGACGTGGGTAAGTCATTATTACGTTGCACAGTTAAGAGATCTGTGGCGCCGGTTTGCTTGGATCATCCGCTCTCGGAATTTTCCCCGAACTGCAGACGGGAGATTGCTCCTGCACATAGGTTGTGGCGATATCAACGCCCCCGGTTTTATAAATATCGACGCGCGCTATCAGCCTCATATTCACATCGTCACTTCCAATTTACAGAGCCTTGATATGGTCCCTGATGAGACGGCTGATATGGTTTACATGTGTCATGTGCTCGAGCATGTAAGCCATTGCGAACTCATCACCACGGTGCGCGAGATACGCAGGGTGTTAAAAAGAGGTGGGGTTTACAGGGTATCGGTCCCAGATTTCGATAAAATAGTATCCATTTACCATAACACCGGTAATGACGTGACAGCGGTAGAGCGTCCGCTTATGGGTGGACAGGATTATTCGTTTAATTATCACTATTCTGTTTTCAACTATAGGAGTCTTGAATCGCTGATGCTTAAAAACGGTTTTATGGATGTAAGGGTATGGGACCCATTAAACTGTCATTATCATGATTTTAATGATTGGGCATCGCAATATATTGTTTGGGAGGGTAAAGAATTTCCTATAAGCCTGAATCTTGAAGCAATAAAAGAGTAATAAACGAGCTTAAATATTTTAAATATGTTTTATTAGATATGTTTGTATGCGAGTACACGTAATAAACCAAATATAAATTAAAGGAATTGGTAACTTGTCAAATATTTCAATGTCTACGGAAAGCTTCCCTTGTATTTCTATAGTAACTCCATCCTTCAACCAAGGGCAATATTTGGAGAAAACTATTGATTCGGTTCTTTCACAAAATTATCCGAATCTGGAATATATCATCATTGATGGTGGTAGTAAGGACAACAGTGTAGATATTATAAAAAAATATGAAAAATACTTAACTTATTGGATTAGTGAACCAGACCGTGGTCAAAGTCATGCGATCAACAAGGGCTTTGCCCGTGCAACTGGAGATCTTTACACATGGCTTAATTCCGATGACTGGTTTACGTTCGGAGCACTTGACAAGTTTAGATCTGCATACCATCAAAATCCAGATGCCGGGGTATTTGTTGGCATAGGCCAGATAGTGGACACATCCGGGGAAGTGATTTATTACAAAGAACCTAATGAAACTATTAGCCTGGATTCGTTGTATCACTGGCTAAACGGAGGAGATTTTATGCAACCGTCCAGTATGTTTACCAGAAAAGCATGGCTTGAATGCGGTCCTTTGGATGAGACAATACATATCGCATTTGATACAGATTTTTGGCTGCGGCTTGCAAAAGCGGGGTTTCAATTTGTTACAATAATGGATTTGCTCTCAGAAGCACTCAGTCACCCGAACGCCAAGACCACGGCATTCAAGAATCTTATGCTAGTAGACTGTGCGTTGGTTATTGCAAGCCACGGTGGAGATTTTGCAGTTAGAAAGCAACTTTCAGACATGGCGCATAAATTGTCGTGGCTACAAACCAATTACGACATCATTGTCAATCATCCCGTGCTTAAATGGCTTAGACCGATTGTTAAAAGACTCGGAAAACCGGGGACTTACTGGCAATCTGCAGTTCCGTCTTGGATTAAGGATTAAACCCGGATTTTCCATTAGCGGTTTTTGTTGGTCAAACTACCAAGACGGGTGGTCCTGTAGCATTGGCCCACAGCCCTGCAAACCATGCCCGTTTTCGACGGGGCACTGACGTATTGTATTTGTCGATCCCCATGCCCAAAGGTACCCACCGGTGAATATCTTAATTGTCGCCAGCTACTATCCCATGCCTGACCGTGCCTCTGGCGACCTGCGTTTTAGTCAATTACTGCGCATCCTCGCTGCAAGACACTCTGTCTCCTTCTGTTCTGTCGGGCAGAAGTGGCAGGTTGAACATGTAGGCGCGAGCGAGGCACAGCGGTACCGTGACGGGCTTGAAGCAATCGGAGTGCAAGTTATTGACGGCGGGGTTGCGCGGGCGCTGAAGATGCAGAGATTCGATGCCGTCCTGTTCGAGTTTTATTATGTAGCGCAACGCTTCATCGACGATGTGCGAGTGTATCAACCCAATGTCAGAGTTATCGTCGACAGTGTTGATGTGACTTATCACAGATTATTCTCCAAAGCTAAAGTCACCCAATCACGAAACGACCTTGATCGTGCAAAGAAAGTAAAGGCCACCGAATTGTCGGTGTACAGAAAGGCTGATGTCGTTATTACAGTGACGGAAGAGGATAAGAGAGTTCTGCTCGGAGAGGACTCAACGATCGTTGCAGAGACAATTCCTAATATTCACACGTTATCCGGCTTCATTACAGCGGCACCGGAGAGAAGGGTAGATCTCGTCTTTGTTGGGAGTTTCATTCACGAACCCAATGTGGACGCGATGCTCTATTTTTGCCGTGGAATTTTCCCGAAAATTGTTAAGGCCTTACCTGATGCCCGATTGAAAATTATCGGTAACGCACCACCAGCGGAAATAAGAAACTTGGCTTCCAAGTGTATTGAAGTTCTGGGCTACGTCCAGGAAACCAGGCCTTTTCTGGAAGCAAGCGCCATTTCGGTTGCGCCGCTTCGGTTTGGGGCTGGGATGAAGGGCAAGATAGGGGAGGCCATGTCTTTTGGCCTCCCTGTGGTTACTACTACTGTCGGTATCGAAGGCTTTGGGCTGACACCACAGGAAAATGTTCTGGTTGGTGACACTCCTGATGAGTTTGCCGATGCAGTGATACGTCTTATCACTGATAACGAGCTTTATGACCGAATCAGAATGGGTGGTTATACTTTTATCAAGGAAAATTATTCCGAGGACGTAGTGGCACGTAAAATCTATCATTTCTTGGACAGCATTGACCATTATCCGTGCAAAGGCATATCCCGCCCTGTTTATGTTAAGAAGAAAGTGGGCGAGTTTATTGATACCCATATAAGCTGGCGGTTTAAGCGTCAGCAATGAATAATGCTTTGAAAAAGCATTAACTTGGAGCGCATTCGATTGTTTTGCTTGCGCTGATTCTGAGGTTATAAAGAGATGTTAAAAGGAGATGTTTCAGCTCGTATTATTGCTTTCTACCTCCCACAGTACCACCCCATTCCGGAAAACGACGAATGGTGGGGCAGGGGATTTACCGAATGGACTAATACGGCCAAGGCCAAGCCACTGTTCAAAGGGCACTATCAGCCTCATGTGCCGGCCGATCTGGGGTTCTATGACCTTAGATTGCCGGAGACGCGTCTCGCTCAAGCCGATCTTGCCCGTAGTTACGGGGTCGAGGCGTTCTGTTATTACCATTACTGGTTTGCCGGCAGAAGACTGATCGAACGCCCTTTCAACGAGGTGTTGACGTCTGGCGAACCCGATTTTCCCTTCTGTATCTGCTGGGCCAACCAGACATGGACAGGAATTTGGCATGGCCGCAAGGATAAGATCCTGATGGAACAGACATATCCCGGGGAGGATGACCACCGGGCACACTTCGATTACCTACGGAAGGCATTCACAGACAGAAGGTACGTGACCGTTGACGATAAGCCGCTCTTCGTTATTTACCGTCCCATGGAGCTGCCCGATCCGGCTCGAACTACTGATTTTTGGCGTGAAATGGCGTGCAGGGCGGGTCTCAAGGGGATCTACTTTGTGGGAGTGAACGAAGATCCTCTCTGGAAGCCGACTGATTTCGGTTTCGACGCTTCAATTACACCCAGGCTGCCCAACCTTCATAAATGGAGGTCTCGCTGGATTTCCATACGCGAGCCCCTCAAAAGACTTCAGCGCTGGCACAGGATCCGGACAAATGCGCCGGCTATTTATGAGTATGCGGATGAGTGTCTCGCGATGATCCAGGAGAATGTCCCTGGTATAGAGAATTTCCCTTGCCTTATTCCCAACTGGGACAATACCCCCCGTAGCGGCGCTAACGGCCTGGTGCTTCACGGGTCAACGCCGGAGCTTTTCAGGCTTCAGGTCCGCAAAGCGTTGGAGGTGACAAAGGGTAAGTCCGCCGACAAGCGGCTAATTTTTATCAAGGCTTGGAACGAGTGGGCTGAGGGTAATCACATGGAGCCAGATCTGAAGTTCGGCACCGGCTACCTTGAGGTTCTGCGAGATGAGATTATGGGCAAATGATCTCTGAGAAAGCAAATTCAGATCAAGTTCAATCATAAACGTATGTATGTTGACCCTTTTTCACTTAGACTGCTGAATGGTGCCGGAACTGTCCCAGTAAGTGAGGGACGGGGGCCGGTGGTTCTCATGTACCATTCGATTACCCCCGGTAAAGCCACACCCGACAGCCGCTGGGCGGTTTCTGAACAATCTTTCGTTGAGCAGTTGTCGCTGCTTCAGGATTTAGGTTGGCATACGGCACTGGTGGGAGATCTCAGGGAACCTTGTCGGTTTGGTAACAAAACCGTTATCCTTACATTTGACGATGGGTTTGCTGACAATTATTCTCATGCTTTCCATCATCTTGTCACACGAGGGATGAAAGCAAGTTGGTTTGTCGTGACCGGCAATGTCGGCACTATGTCTTCATGGACAGACAGCGACGTCCCTGCACGCAAGATGCTTGACCGCCAGCAACTCATTGAAATGCATGTGGCGGGCATGGAGATTGGAGGTCATACACGTACCCATGCACGACTGACAAAGGAGGCAAATCATCAAGCCAAGGAAGAGGTTCTTGGCTGTAAGGAGGATCTGGAGAGTATTCTCCAAAATGAGGTGAGGACGTTTGCGTATCCCTATGGGCTGCATAACTCAGATGTTGAAGGAGCAGTCAGGCGCGCGGGCTTTGAAGTTGCCTGCACCACTCGCACGGGGTGGGCCGGAAGTGATACTAATCTGTTGAGGGTGCGGCGGGTCGCCATTTTTGCGGAGGATTCTCTCTCTATGTTCGCGCGCAAGATTGCATTTGCTGATACTGACATCGGGTGGGCCAAAATGAGGCAATATTTCTTTTCACGGATCAAGAACAGGCTTATTGGCGGTTGCTGAGATGGGAGAACGTATCTCTGTAATCATGCCATGTTACAATGCGGCATCCTTCCTTGAGCGGGGCGTGGGCACGGTTCTTTCCCAGACATGGGAGGATGTAGAGCTCATCATAATAGATGATGGTTCTACCGACGGGACTGGCCTTATGCTCGATAAAATGAGAGATAGCCGCATCAAGATCGTGAAGCAGGCCAATCGTGGAGTTGCTGCCGCCCGGAACGCTGGCCTTTTGGAAGCCACTGGTAAATTCGTGGCCTTTCTCGATGTAGATGACACTTGGAGGGTAGATGCCCTTGAAAAGCTGGTTCAGCCTCTGCTGCGGACGGAGGATGTTGCTATTGCCTACTGCGGTTGGCAGAATGTGGGCCTATGTGACGGTCGGGGAGAGCCGTACGTACCCCCTGAATATGAAGACGAAAATAAGCTGGCCTGTCTCATTCGGGCTTGCCCCTGGCCCATTCATGCTGCTCTGGCACGCCGCGAGACAGTTGTTGCTGTCGGAGGATTTCCTGTTGGCGTTAAACATGCCGAAGATTACGCGCTATGGCTTCGTATAGCATGTTTTGCACCCATTGTCAGAGTCCCAGAGGTCCTTGCCTATTACCATTTTCACGGCGTAGGACAGGCAAGTGAAAATAAAGCTGCGGCTGCACTTGCCCATTGGAATATCCAGCAAGAGTTTCTTCGACACCATGGAGAGATTGTGGCGTCCCTTGGCAAGAGCAAGATAAGAGAGTTGACTGATGGGTACTTGCTCGAGCGTGGGTTTGATTGTTACTGGCGCCGTGACCTAGTTGCCGCCCGAAAGATATTTCGTGCCGTTTTAGGAAAGGGACGATTTCAGTTAAAGAATTTGAAGTATCTACTGCCTGCTCTTCTCCCTTTGTATATTCATCGTTATTTAATTGGTATTTTTGAGCAACGGAAATGACTAACAAATGTACAGTGGCAATTTGCACTTTCAATAGATCCAGAAATTTGGCCGAACTTATCGGGCTATTAAGAGAGCAGGAGTGTCCTGTGCCATTCGATATTCTGGTTGTCGATAATAATAGCTCCGATTCTACACAGCAGGTTCTTGCTGAATTAGCCCGGAACAACGGTGTTCCACTCCGAGTCGTAACAGAACGGCAGCAAGGGATAACCTATGCACGCAACCGTGCCATTGAAGAATCTTTCGGCAGCTCCTTTCTTGCTTTCATAGACGATGATGAGTTGCCGGCTACCGGGTGGCTCAAGGCGGCTATAGATGCTCTCGACCGTGAGGAGGCGGAGTGCGTGGGGGGGGAAATCCAAGTTCGTTTGCCGACCAATTCGCCAAGATGGATTGATGACAGTCTCCTGGGTTTTCTGGGCAAAGTTTCCTATGGGGCTGCCCCCTTCTGGGTTATGGATAGTTCAACTCCAATCTGGTCCGGAAACATTGCCTACCGAATGAGTATCTTCAAAGATGGTTTGCGTTTCGATCATCGTTATAACCGTGCGGGATTCGGAATTGGCGGCGGATCCGATAGTGTCATGTTTCAAGAGCTTTTAAACGATCAGCGTCGAATCCGATATCGTCCTGACATGAAAATCGTCCACCTTGTGGAAGAGTTCAAACTGAGTCCGTATTATTTTTTGAAGCTGCATTTCAAGTCGGGATGTCGTAGTGCTCAATGGCATTCCGATGACTATCCGTCTTCAATCATGGGAATTCCTCCTTTCATGGTAAGACAGTTGTTAACACATATCTTTAAGACGTTGATATTTATTTTGAGAAGGAAATCCGGACTCATCAGGCAAGGGATGAATGCTGCGCATGCGGCAGGAATGCTTGTTGGGTGCTGGAGACGCCGGCGTTATGGAGGGGAAAAAAGGTAATGCCAGAGATGTCAGTGCTTTAACGTGAGAGGTTATGAGTCGATGGCCACGATGACCGTTTCCGTCTGCACCTATAATCGTGCTGACCGTCTGCCGGACCTGGTGGCCGCTCTCCGTCGGCAGGAGTGTCCGGTTACCTTCGAGATTCTCATCGTCGACAATAATAGCTCCGACGATACCCAGCGTGTCCTTGCCGAGTTGGCTGCCGGTGAGGGGGCGACTCTGCGGTTCGTGCGGGAGATGGTTCCGGGGATAGTGCCGGCCCGAAACAGGGCGCTGGAGGAGTGTCTCGGCAGTACCTACATGGTTTTCATGGACGATGATGAGATCCCGAAGCCGGGGATGCTCGCCGCGGCATTTGATGCCCTTGAGCGGGAGGCGGCCGATTGCGTCGGAGGTAGGGTGAAGGTCCCCTTCGAGCCGGGGGAACGCCCGGAGTGGTTGCTGGACGAACTTCTGGGCTTCCTTGCCGAGCTGGACCATGGCCCGGAGCCCTTCTGGATAACCGATCACACGACCCCCATCTGGACAAGCAATGCCGCTTATCGGATGGCCATCTTCGGCGACGGTCTTCGCTTCGACAATCGATACAACCGGGTTGGGAAGGCCGGATTCGGCGGCGAGGACGCGATGATGTTCGAGACGTTGCTCAAACGGCAGGTGAAGATTCGCTACCGGCCCGACATGGAAGTGGAGCATCACGTGGAGAAGTGGCGTTTTACCCGATCATATTTCTTTAAGCTCCACTATACTGCCGGCAGTAAAGTTGGGCGATGGCAGAACAGCATCTATCCCCGTATGGCGTGTGGTGTTCCACCCTTTATGGTGGCCCAGGCTTTGCGGCAGCTTGCAATAGCGTTGCAAATGTTCGCCACAGGTGACTCCCATGCTGTCAGGCAGGGGATGAAAGCGACATATGCCTTTGGCTTGATTGCTGGCCGATTCAGGAAGTGGAGGGAAGAAGGGAAGGGTGTTTGTTGAACTTTTTGATTGGGCGTGAAGCCCTGTGCGAGCATATCAGGAGGTAGGGTGTTGGCCCGTGTTCAGGCCAGGTCGGGATTTGTTTTACGAATTACCAGTGCAGCCTGATTGATGAACATGTGGCGAGCATTTGATGATGACAGTTCCGGATGCGAAGGGTTGCAGTCTTTTCTTACGACACGCTCTCGCGCTTTGCCCGTAAGCTCCTGGTGGCGGATACGGATGTAAGTTGGAAAAGAGTACTGCGCATGATGGTGAAGATGGGAACGGTGTGCCAACGGTAATGGATAGTGTCGACATATCGGTGTTGATAAGCACCCGCGACAGGAGCTCGATACTCCCCCGGCTATTTGATGCAATGGCCGTGATGGAGGTTCCCGGCGGTCTTACGTGGGAACTTGTCATTGTGAACAATGGAAGTTCAGATGCGACTGACTCCGTCCTGAATTCTGAGGTCGACCGGGCACGCCTGCCGCTGGTTGTTCTCCAGCAGCCTGCGCCGGGCAAGTCGCGGGCATTGAACCTCGCCCTGGACAATGCCCGCGGAGCACTTCTGGTTTTCACCGATGATGATGTGGAACCGGCGCCCACGTGGCTCAAGGCCTATGCTGAGGCCGCGGATTCACACCCCGATTTCCCAGGTTTTGCTGGGAGGGTACTGCCCCGCTGGCTCGGGCCGCTTCCCGATTGGCTGGAAACGGAGGGAGAATTTGCCCTTCCGCGCGGGATGATCAACAGCAGGGATTTCGGCCTTCAGCCGATGGCGCTCCCTTCAGATGTCGTTCCTGGCGGGGTCAATACCGCCCTTCGTCGGGAAGCCATAGACCGGATGGGAAAATTTCGTGAGGAGTTGGGACCGGGGACGGCTATTCCCTACGCGGAAGACACCGAGTACATGGAGCGGCTCCTTGCCGCTGGCGGCCGGTTTTTCTATGTGCCCGACGCCCTCTTGTATCACTGCAACATCCCTGAACGGATGACAAAAAAATATGCCGAGGCGTGGATGTACAACGTAGCCCGCTGTCAGATCCTTGCCTTCGGAAAATCCGATGGGCAGGGAATCCCGCGCTATCTGGCGCGTCAGGCCCTGGAGCGGATGGTGTCGTGGTTTTTTGATTTCCATCCCCAAAGGCGTTTCCACAAGAAGCTGAAGCTCATGACGACTCTCGGGCAGATAGCAGGGCACCGCCAGGGGCCTGCGCAGGCCGGTGCCGTTGGCCCTGATGCTCGGTGATGCAGGAAAATTCCACGATGGACGTGCGCGATCTCAAAGCCGCGGATTTTTCTGCGTGTGCCGCCCTGGCAGCATCGGTATTCGGCATCGCCCCTGAGTTTCTCTCGGACTGGGTGGAAAAGAGGCTTGTCGGGAATCCTTGGCAGCATCATCTGAAAGGGTACGGCGTCGGGGTATGGGATGGAGATTCCCTTGCGGGTTGCCGGTTCATGTTCGCACAGCCCTGGTGGATCAATGGACGGGAGACTGTGGCTGCGTTTGCGGCCCATACCTGCAGCCACCCGGACTACCGAGGCAAGGGGCTCGGCGATTTGCTCGTGAGAAAAAGCGGTGAAAGTGCTTCCGTGTGCGGTTCGACGTCATCGGGAAGAGGGACGCAGCCCGTCTACCACCGGTATGGCTATGCGGAAATCGGCAGTGACAACGGCTTTTACCGCATGAGGGTTTCCTGGCAGGGCGCGATGGTGAAGCGTCTGGGGAGGCCTGTGGGGACGCTGGTTGGAGCTGCGTTCGACGCTGCTTCACTGGTGCCGCGTCGGAACATTTCGCCCCGGTTCAAGCGGGTCGAGCATTGCGATGAGCGGTTTGACCGCTTGTGGGAGCGGGCCCGCGGAGGATTTGGGGCTGCGCTGGTCAGGTCGAGCAGCTATCTGAACTGGCGGATCTTTGATGAGCCCACCTGCCCCCTGAGGATTGCCGCTCTCTTTGATGTGAACGATGAGGTCCGCTGCTTTGGCGTATGGCATGAGCAACCCTTTGACCAGCACGTGCGGATGGCGGTGCTTCGGGATATTTTCTTTGATCGCCGTGACCGTGGGGCGGGTGATGAGTTTTTGTCGGCTCTTTTGGGCGTGTGGCGGGAAGAGGGGATATCCTGGGCAAGTCTTGAGGTGGCCCATCCTGTGGTGACGGACCTTTTCCGGAAAAGACGTGCGAGCCATGTCCCGTCGCGGGGAGGGCGGTACTTTATGCGTTTTGCGGATGGTCACCAGCCGGTTCCCACGGAGCAGTGGCTGCGGAGCGCCCTTGATGGTGATTACTGCGACCTCGCCTGTCACGGGGTGGCGTGAGTCATGGCCTCGGTCAGTGTCGTGATACCGGCTTTCAATGCCGAGCATGTCCTTGGCGATGCCCTCCGAAGTGTTGTTGAGCAGACGGTTCCCCCACTGGAAATAATCGTCGTTGATGATGGATCGCGGGATGGCACGGCTCGGGTGGCAAGGAGCTTTTCGTCGGTCAAGTATCTCTTCCAGGAGAATTCAGGGCCGTCTCGCGCCAGGAATGTGGGGATTGCGGAGGCTTCCGGTGATTACGTGGCATTTCTCGATGCGGACGACCTCTGGCTTCCCCATAAGCTGGCGCGCCAGTTGGAGCTTGTTGGACGGTATCCGGATGTTGGCGTCGTCTGCACGAACGTGCGATTTCTCAAGGATGGGCTTCTCAGCCCTCCCATGTTTGAGACGCAGGGACTGGATGAAGGGTGGTTCGGCCATGGGGAGCTGGTCTCCAATCAGGTTGAGAAGCTCCTTGATACGAACTTCATCAATACATCCGCCGTAGCGGTCAGGCGGGATCTGCTCGATCAAGCTGCCTTCAACGAGCAAAGGAAGCATAACGAGGACTGGGAGCTCTGGCTCAAGCTGGCACGGCTTGCCCGAGTTGCCCATGTTGATGAGGTATGTGTCCATGAACGACAGTTTGGCGGCAGCCTCTCATCGGATCAGTCGAAAATGCTCCTGGCGCAGGTGGAGGTATTCGAGGAGTTTATCGGTGATGCCGCGGGAATGGATCCTTACCGCCAGCGGCTCAAGGAGATGTACAAATGGGTCGGGTACCATTTCATGACTGCGGGTGATGGGGCGGCTGCACGCTCGTTTTTCCGTAAATCCCTGAACGCCCGTTTCGATCTGAAAACGGTTCTATACTATTTGAAAACTCTGGTGCAGGGATACCTTACATGAGCCATCCGAAACGAATTCTCTATCTCGAAAATGCCATCGGCTGGGGTGGCGCCGCCATCTGCCTCAAGCTCATGGCCCAGCACCTCGACCGGAGCAGATATGTCCCGGTTATCACCACTCCCCATAGTGATGCAAACTATGCCGCCTATGGTGATGTTGCCGCCTGGCATCACATTCCGGACAGGCGGTTTGACAAGTCCCTTCTTGTGGAGAAGTACCGCGTTCCCGCCAAGGTGGCTTCCATCTGCAACTATGCCGGCAATATCCTCCCCTATGCGGTGCAGCTGGTGTCTCTCGTCAAGAGAGAGCGGATCGATCTGATACACCTCAACAACGAGCCGATCAACAACATGGCGGGAGTGATCGCTGCCAAGCTGTGCGGTATCCCCTGTGTTTCCCATGTTCGCGGGTGGGTCATGTGGAATTCACCCATGAGCCGGAAACTCTATGGATGGGTTGATCAGGTGATAACCGTCGCGGATTGGGTGCGGGAGAGCGTGCTTGCGCTCGGCATGCCTGAAGAGCGGGTTCAGACCATAAACGACGGCAGAATCCTGGATGAGTTCCTGAGACCCTTCGATGTGGGAAAAACGCGCGAAAGCCTCGGTATAAAGCCTGGACAGGTTGCTGTGGGAATGGTCGGGCTGCTCATACCGTGGAAGGGGCATCAGGTATTCCTCGATGCAGCCGAAATTCTCCAGAGGACTCATCCCGACTGCGCCTTGCTGGTTGTAGGCGACGCCCCTGCCAACTGCACTGAGTACGGCAACGGGCTGCTCGCCCAGGCGCGGGAGAGGAATCTGGCGAATGTCCGGTTTGTTGGCCGTCGCAATGATATCCCCGATGTTATGCGGGCATTGGATATTGTGGTGCATGCGTCTATTGAGCCCGATCCCTATCCAAATGTGGTTATCGAGGGGATGGCCGCGGGGAGGCCGGTGATTGCCTCCAGGCTGGGGGGGCCGCCTGAGATGATGGAACATCAGGTCAGTGGAATGCTTGTGGAACCTGGGAAGCCTCAGGTTCTGGCAGATGCAATCAGCTCATTGATCGACAGGCCTGAGCTTCGCTCATCACTGGGCAATAAGGCAATAAAGACAGCTTTTGCGAAGTGGTCCATCGAGAGCCATATTTGTGAAGTCCAGAAGGTTTATGATGAGGTCTTGAAGCACTAAGACTAATGTAATTACTGACGCTGGTCAGAATTACGGAGATTGCAGCTTTTGCGCGATATATTAGTGTTAATCATAACTGCCGTATCTGTCCTCTGCGCAATCAAGCGCCCCTGGCTTGGAGTGCTTGCCCTTGCCGTTTTCGCATATCTTAATCCGCACCGCTATGCCTGGGGCTTTTCGACAACATTGCCCCTATATCAAGTTGTGTTTTTTGCAACAGTGTTAGGCATGGTGCTGAATCCCTCAGACAGGAAACCTTTCCCGTGGACCCGCGAGACGGCTCTCTTTGTGCTATTACTTGTATGGTTTGCCATTACTACATTCTTGACCGCTGATTTTCCGGAAGCGGCTCGGGAACAGTGGTTTAAGGTTATGAAGGTGTATGTGGGTATTTTCCCAACATTCTGGCTTATTACGACACGTGAGCGGCTGCGGTGGCTGGTTTTGGTCATTGCTGGTTCATTCGGCCTTGTGGGCATGAAGGGAGGAGTTTTTGCCGTCGGCACTGGCTTCAGTTACCGCGTTTGGGGTCCGGACAACACCTTTTACGGAGGGAATAACGAGATTGCCCTCGCCTTGTGCATCGTTTTGCCGCTTATTTTGCTCTCAGCAAGAGAAGCCGGCCATAAGTACCAGAGGCTTTTTTTCTATGCGATGTTTGGCCTGTCTGTTTGTGCGATCATCAGTTCCTGGTCACGGGGCGGGTTCATAACTCTCTGTGCCGTAATGGTTTTCATGATATTAGCGGGCCGTCGGAAGTGGCTTTCCGTGCCCATTATAGCCGTTGGTTTGATGGTTATGATTCCGAACCTGCCTGAAGAATGGTTCGCCCGGATGAATACGATCAAAACGTATGAAGAGGATGAATCGGCCCGAAACCGGATGGCAGCATGGAGGTACGGTTACGAGAGGGCTCTCCGTGATCCCGTCACCGGTGGGGGGTTCAAGACGTTCCTTGCCGCGAATACCGGTCCCCACAGCGGCTATTTCGGAATGGCGGGAGAACACGGCTTTGTCGGCCTGGGCCTCTGGTTGTCCTTGATTTTTGGGACGATCATTGCCTTGGAGCGGCTTCGAAAACGGGTGCTGCTTCTGGAAGAAATACTGTGGATCAGGGATTATGCCCGGGCATTCCAGATAAGCCTCCTTGCTTATGCGGTAGGCGCCAACTTCATCGAGATGACCTATTGGGATCTCTTTTACCAATTGGTCGCTCTTTGTGTAGTTCTGAAGGTAATCGTTCAGGAAGCAGCTTCCAGACAGGCAGCGCCGATCTATATTCGTAAGCCGGCAACATAGGCCGCAGTAATTTTTCCGAAGGTAACGAGGAACATGAATGATTACCTATTACCCGGTGACCGACGTAAAATACACGCCATTTTCGTTTGATAAGGGGTCCGGTCACGAGCTCTTTGAGGAATTCGGGATACGTCGTGCCGAATCTCCGCAACGTTGCGATCTTCTTGTTGCAACACATTATCCTTTCTTCAGCAGTAAGCCCGCTGTGCGCCTTCAGCACCTGTGGCTCAATTACGGGCTGCGCAAACCACTGCTTGTCTGGACCATTGAGCCGCGATACTGTCCGGTGTCTCCGCAGACACTCAAGCGCCCTTGGCCCTTGGCTCCCGTGAGTTTTGCCACCCTCTATTCCGGCAATCTGTTCATTGATAACTACTCGGTATATGGCTACGCAATCCGCAGACCTGAGCTTCGGTTGGTCGATACCGGGGAAGTTCGCTCATTCAACAAGCGGCGTACCATCGCCCTCATGACCTATCAGCCAGGGGATACGACATTCATGGTCGACGGTCAGGATCGTGACCTTTATGCCTTTCGGCAAGGGCTGGCACTGGCAGGTCACAAGCTCGGGCAGTGCGACATCATGGGGCGGAACTGGCCGGCCGGGATTTCTCTCGGCGAATCGCGAGGGGCTGGATGGATGGAGGAAAAGCAGAAGCTTCTGCAAGGATACGCCTTCAATCTCTGCATCGAAAATACCAACTATGACTATTACTGTACCGAGAAGATCTGGCAGGCGATTCACGGCGGCTGCCTGCCCATTTACTACGGCAAGGGTAACCGAATCTATGATGACTTCCCGCGGGAAAGCTTTATCGATGCTGCCGATTTCAGTTCCTATGAGGATGTCTACGAGTATATTAACGATATGACGGTTCTCGAGTATTGTGAGCGCATGAATCGCTGTATCTCTGTCTATAACGGTTATCTTGCTAACCATGACTGGTGGCGCGACAGCTTCGCCAAGTCTCTGGGAAGAACCGCAGAGTTGATGCGTGCAATGGTTGCGGGCGATGTCTTTTGAATGATTGTGCCAGTTGTCCGCACACGCTGGAACCTGTTGCAAGGCTTCCTTACGCGGGAAAGCAGAGTTGCCATGCCTAAGCCAATTTGTTTGGTCATCATTGTCGGGTGTGCCCTTCTGGTGCTCTCCTTTTCTGCCGATCTGTCATGGGGGGCAGGCAAGGCTAAGGTATTCACAAAAGGTCCAACGCTGGCAGGTTTCGAAACAGACATCCCCTGCAGCGACCTTGCCGATCCCATCGGCTTCCGCCAGCCCGACTTCTATCGCGGCAGGCTGATCGACGGGGGGGCGGATGGGACTAAAAAAAGTGCGACATTCAGGCTGGAACCGGGCAAGGATAACGATCTCTTCTTTCAGGGGAGCATCCGCCGGCGTTACCTTGCCACAAAAAGCGAGCACTACCTCAGAAACGGCCCCAACGTTTTCTCCATGTGGGTCAAACTGCCGGAAGAGAGTCAGCTGATTGCCAGGGGTGCTGTTGGCGCGGAGAAGGGCGCAAGGCTTCCGAACAGCCTGGGTATCTGGACCTACCACTGGCGCCCCGGCGACATGGGGGTGGGCGGGAAGAGCAACAAGAGCCTGGCGACCGATTCCAACATGCACGGCTACGCAGATTTTTCCTTTACCGATAAGGCGGCCGGCAGGTGGGTTAAGGTAACCCTTTCGCCATCGGCCTTCAGGATCTCTCGGAACTACTACCACTTTTACGCGGCCCAGGCGGTGACCGATGACCTGGAGTTCTTTCCTTCCCTCAGGCAGCTTCAGTTCCATATCCACCCGAAAATCGAGAAACCCGAACTCCTCCAGATCGATGAGATAAAGTTCGAACGTCGTGAACCGACGGCCCGGTTTGCGAAGGAATTTCACTCAGCCTCGGTCAAGAAAGATGCCGGCGATGTCGTTGTGCCGGTTACTATCAGCAACCCGACTGGCCGGGAGCGGCGCTATCGCGTCTATATCAGCAGTTTCCTTGGAGCGGCACGGGAAACCCTGCACAAGGCCTTGGTGGAGTCCGACGACCTTTCGATCATGCGGGAGCTCCAGCAGGAAGTGAACGGTGATGGCGGCCTGGGGGCGGCCGAGCTGCAGGACGAAAAAGGCATGCCTGTAATTGTCTCAGCCCGTGAGATTGTCATTCCCGCCAGGGGGACGTGGAAGGGGAAGCTTGTCCACCATGTGAAGCCTGAAATGCTCGGTGTGAAGGTTGTGGCTGTAAAGGAGGGCAGGTTGTTCTCGGCAAAGCGTGACACCCTGACCACTTCGGTGATTGTCTGGGATCCCGATGATCCGGCAAATGCCGAAATGGATTACGTACGGGTGAACTCCCATAACTCCGATGACGAAAACCGCTCACTGCCGCCGGGATTCCCTAAGCCCAAACGCCCGCCTGAGGGGTGGCGAAGCGAGGATATCCCCCTCAACCAGGTCGGGGGGTATTTTGTATCGGTGTTGACGTTGGAGTAATAGCGGCTCACTCGACGGAGCCCGTTAGAGTAGCACGCGTGTATTGAGGTTGTATATCTTGTGCTATACAATGTAATGCAAATGAAAGAACGTGGAGGTTTGTATGCCAAAGAATGCCACAATATGTCTCAGGATCGACGGTCAACTCAAAAGTGAATCCGAAGCGGTTTTGCGTCAATTGGGCCTCACCACATCCGAGGCCATAAAGATATTTCTCTGTGCCGTTCGTAACAGGAAAGGGCTGCCGTTCCCCGTGCAGCTGGAGGAGGGCCAGGCAGATAGCGTGCCTTTGGAGGGATTGTCACGGAGGAAGTCTATTCTGGCGTTGCGGGGACAATACAATGATATGCCGCCCAGTGATGATTTCTCGCGCCGGAAACATGTCGAGATTGATGAAGAAGAAGGCAGATTGCGGCGATGAAATATGTTCTGGATTCTTGCGCACTTATAGCATTTATTCGGGATGAGGAGGGTGCCGACGCAATTGAGCAGATTTTGCGGGATTCCGCATCGACTGTCTTGATGCATGCGCTGAATGTCTGCGAAGTCTACTATGATTGTGTGCGGGTAAAAGGCGAGGAGTATGCTGACCAGCTCGTCGATTCCCTGATTTCTGGTGACGTGACTATCCGTGACGACATGGATGCCGATTTCTGGAAGTTCGCCGGGAAACTCAAGGCAAGGGGCCGCATTGCGTTGGCAGATACTTTTGCTGTTGCCCTTGCCGCACGGGAAGAGGCGATCCTGCTGACGTCGGATCACCATGAATTCGATCCGCTGCTTGCATCCGGAAATTTTCCGGTAACGGTTACGTTCATACGTTGATGGCGCTATGAAACTTAAAATCCTCCATATCCTCCACTCCCTCCAGGTGGGAGGTCTCGAGAACGGGGTGGTGAACCTCATCAACCGGCTCGAGCCGGAGCGTTTCGAGCACGCCATCTGCTGCATCACCACTTCCGGCCCCATGGCTGAGCGTCTCGAGAGGCCGGTGGAGATCCATGAGCTGGGGAAGGGGGCGGGAGGGGATTATCTTCTTCCCCTGAAGATTGCCAGGGTGGTGCGCGAGGTGAAGCCCCACATTGTCCATACCCGCAACTGGGGGACCATTGATGGGGTTATTGCTGCTCGGCTGGCAGGGGTTCGTTGTGTGATCCATGGCGAGCACGGCCGTGAAGCCACGGACCCTGGCGGTACCAACGGAAGACGCAATCGTGTGCGAAGACTTTTGAATCCCCTGGTGTCAAGGTTTGTTACAGTGTCGGAAGACTTGCGTACCTGGCTCGTGGATCAGGTGGGGATTCCCCGGGAGAAGGTGGTCCATATCATGAATGGGGTCGATACCGACCGCTTCGTTCCACCCCTGGACAAGGGTGCTGCCAAGGCCAGATTCGGCATCGATCCCAATGCCTTCGTGGTGGGAACCGTAGGGAGGCTCGATCCGGTCAAGGATCAGCAGACGCTTGTCAGGGCATTCGGCACACTGTGCAGGGAGAAGGGGAGGGGTGCCGAACTTCTTCTCATCGGTTCCGGTCCGGAGGAGCAGATGCTGAGACGTCTCGCTGAAGAACTGGGCGTGGCGGAATCGGTTCATTTCATGGGTGAACGCCGGGACATTCCTGAACTTCTCCAGGCGATGGACGTCTTTGTGCTGCCATCGATTGCCGAGGGGATTTCCAACACGATACTGGAAGCTATGTCTTGCGGTTTGCCGGTTGTGGCGACAAGGGTTGGGGGGAATGTAGAACTGGTCACCTCCGGAGTAACTGGCGCATTGTTCGACCCTGGTCACTATGATTCGCTCGCAGATATACTCCAAGGTTTTCATGGTGATTCTTCATGCCGTGCAGATTATGGTGAGCTTGCGCGGAGGGAGGCCGAGGTGAAATTCTCTCTGGCCACCATGGTGTCAAGATATGATCAACTCTATGCTGGTGTCGACTTGGATTGAAATACGTGCTGATCAGCATGGCATTTGGTTCAGGGGCTCCTCGCTGTTTCGTGTGGGTAATGGTATAAGGAGTCATATCATTCCCTGGAGGTTTTCTACCATATGAACCCTGAGCCGCTATTCGCCATTGCCCTAGGAATCACCCCTCCTTGGGAGGTTAA
>Ga0209172_10001167_pt1 | contig 59676 bp, 52 predicted proteins | sample LarsenN4metaG_FD_184113 | JGI IMG/M metagenome (GOLD analysis project Ga0209172, IMG submission 184113) | Hot spring sediment bacterial and archeal communities from British Columbia, Canada, to study Microbial Dark Matter (Phase II) - Larsen... ...
CGATCGTCATCTGCTTGCCTCCTCGGGGCCACGGCCCACGAGCGCATCAGATCACAAATCGCTCGATCCGTCGATCCTTGGCTTGCAGATGACTCTTTCACGGCAATTAAACCGATCGGCGTTCTAGCAAGGGGCCGAACCTGCCCCGGGCCCGCCCTGACCCGACGCCGGCGGGCTAGCGGAACGGATAGATCATGACGCCGCCGAACACGTTGACGCTGTGGGCGTCCCACCCGTTCTCGAAGCGGCCGGCAGGGGTGTCGATGATGCTGTCGACGTCGGTGAAGAAGTAGCCCACGCTCGAATACACGCCGACTTTTCTGGTGACGGCATATTCGATCCTGAACTGCGGCCGCAGCGCGAAGCTGTTGTTCACGTCGGCACGGACCTGTGCGCCGGGGCCGAACGAAGCACGGAAGGCGTTGTTCACCCGGATCGAATTGAAGCTGATGCCCGCGTTGATCGAGACGCCGGTCGCAATGCGGCCGGTCACCCACGTGTAGCCGATCCCCGCCATCAGCGGACGGACGCGCAGATGGCCCATCTGGGCATCCCCCGACAGTTCGGGCAACACGAGATCGGCGTGATACCAGCCGAACCCGATCGTCGGACCGAACCCGGACTGCGGCGCCAGGCCAAACACGACGCCGAATGCGCCGCCGACGCTCACGTCATCGTCGAGAGGAACGATGCCGCCCGCCGATGCGCCGATCCCGGCGCGCCCGGCCATGCTCGCGACCTGAGCAGAAGCATTCCCTGCCGTCAGCGCGCATACGAGCAGCACACACACCAGAACGTGCTTTCGCATCAGGGCGTTGTTAGCAATTGATGTGCCCTGCTCCCGCTCCCGCGCTGGCTGCGCTACGCCATCGGGCGCCGGCCGTGGCCCGAGAGCCGGGTCAAGTTCGGACCAGGCCCGGGGCAGGTTCTGTCTGGTTCGGTGCCAGGCCCGCGATCGGGCTCGGGGGAGGTTCGAGGTCTGGGTCGCCATCAGATTCGGGGCGAGGCCAGGCAGGTTCGGGGCGGATTTGGGTCATGCCCAGAGCAGATCTGGGCCGGACGGCCCCTCATATTACCCATCGATGTGATTACAACCTCATCCCGATTTGGTTACGCTACAAGCCCAATGACCATCAGGCCCCTTCTCGCCATCGCGCTGGCCGCCGTGATCGGTTCCAGCTCGCTGGCGGCGCAATGGATCCGTTATTCGCCCCCGAACCTCCCGCGCAAGGCAGACGGCAGCGTGGACCTGTCCGCGGCCACGCCGCGGACCCCGGACGGCAAGCCCGATCTCTCGGGAATCTGGACCAGCGACGAGGTGGACCCGCGGCGGCCGAACGTCCCGCCGAATCCCCACGACGCCACGACGTCTCGCCGGATGATCAATCTCGGCGTGGAGCTTCCCGGCGGACTTCCCTATCAGCCCTGGCTGGCGGCGCTCGTCAAGGAGCGCTGGGCGAGGAACGCCAAGGACGATCCGCACGTGCGGTGTCTGCCCGACAACTTCATCCGCGCGTACGGCATGCCCCACCTGCTGAAGTTCGTGCAGACGCCGACGCTCCTGATCGTCCTCAACGAGTGGAATGCCCAGTACCGCCAGATCTTCCTGGACGGCCGGCCGCTCCCGGAGAACCCGAACCCGTCGTGGATGGGGTACTCGGCCGGACGATGGGAGGGCGACACGCTGATCGTCGACTCCATCGGCCTGCGCGATGACAGCTGGATCGACTGGCAAGGCAGCGTCGTCGGCGAGTCGGCAACGATCCGGGAAGAGTTCCGCCGGGTCGACTTCGGCCACATGGAAATCAAGATGACGATCGACGATCCCAAGGCCTACACGAGACCGTTCACCGTCACCATCAAGGAGCGTCTCATTGCCGAGGCCGAGCTGATCGACGAAATCTGCCTGGAGAACGAGCGCTCGCTCCAACACATGAAATGACCACTATCAGGACTCTGGCGATCGTGCTGCTCGCCTCGGCTACCGTTGCAGCACACCATTCGTTTGCGATGTACGACCGCTCCATCACCTACGTCTTCAGCGGCGTGGTGGAGCGGATCATCCCCGACGGCGCCCACATGCAGATCGTGTTCGTGCCGCTCAACGAGGAGCGGAAGGCGCTGGTCCGCGACGCCGAGGGCAAGCCCGCGACCTGGATGGTCGAAATGGGCGGCTCGGCGCAGGGTGCGCGTGAAGGCATCACCCCGGAGACCTTCCCGCGCGGCACCGTGTTCAGCGTGGGCCTCGCCCCGCTGCGAAGCGGTCAGCGCGGCGGCGCACGGCTGCACGGCCTGTACAAGTGCCCGGCAGGCAAGGCGCCGGCGTCCGGCAAGCATTGCGACTCGGTCGAAGGCGCGACCTCGCACGGAGAGGGCGCGCTCGCCAAGGCGACGGCCATCTGGAAACCCTAGGGAAGGATTCGATGAGCGCTTCGTTCGCCAGGTATCGCTCCACGGTTGTCGGTCTCGTCGCGTGCATCTGCGCCGTCGGGTGGTCGATGACCACGACGGCCGAGCAAGCCGCGTCCGCGCCTTCGACGCAGAAGAGCGTGGGCCGCGGCTGGCCGCTGCCGATCCCGGCCGGGAAGTTCCACGGCTATCCGATCGACCAGTTCGTCGGCTCGGTGACGCCCTGGTATTACCAGGTCAGCGCCACCGCCACGGGCGGCAAGGCGCCTCCCGGCATCGAGCCGCTGCCGCGCGACATCTTCACGTCGAAGGACTTCTACCTCGATCGCGACCTGTGGATGGACAAGCGGTACTACCGCTGCAACAGTCCGATCGCGCTCGATTCGATCTGGGGCGACTACTCCAGCGGTCCCGGTGCGCTCGAGAACGGCGGCCCGTCGACGGCGGCGTGGGGCCACTGCGATCGCGACTACCCGCGCGAGAACATCGTCAGCCCGTATCCCTTCAAGACCGCGCAGGAGCATTACGAGGCGCTGCTCGCCGAGACGAAGGCGAAGGGCGGCCCGACGATCCACACGAAGGACACGCTGCCCGACTGGAACGGCCGCTACACGAGGAATCTCAATCTCGTCTTCGGCCGGGGCCGACGCGGCAACGCGCCCGGCGATCCGCTGCCGCAGGAGTTTGCCGAGCCGCCGCAGTGGCTGGTGGGCTGGGCGAACCAGATGCCGACGATTCTCTCGCTGCTGACGCCGGAGTATCAGCAGCGCTTCGTGCAGCAGATGTATCACAAGGCCAACAGCAACGCGGCCCAGTTCTCGCTGATGTACTGCCGCCCTGAAGGCCTGCTCCGCTGGTGGTCGGGCCCGGGCGGCCCGAGCCAGCTCGATGTGATGGTGGTGCCGGGACGCGTGCAGTTCCTCGGCGGCACCGCCAACGCGCTGCGACACGTGCAGGTCGACCGCCAGTTCAATCTGAAGGGCAGCGTGCCGAACCTCGGCTCGGACGTGCGGAGCTGGCTGGGCGAGACCATCGGCTTCTGGGACGGCGACGTGCTGATCACGTGGACGTCGAACGTCCAGGGCTGGTTCACCCACGGCAGCTTCGAGCACAGCAGCCGGCTCCAGCTGATCGAGATCTGGTCGCCGCGCCGGTTCGCCGACGGCAGGTTCGCCGGCCTCGAACACGAGACGATCTTCTACGACCCCGAGGCGCTCGTGCAGCCGGTGCGCGACATCCGCTTCTTCTCGCGCCGCGGCGACCTCAAGAACGCGCCGCCGTTCCACCTCGAACACTGCAACCAGACGATCTTCGTCGGCAAGGACGGACGCGGCACGCAGGTGCCGCCGGGCACGACGATCGAATACAAGGTGCGCGACCTGTTCGATCGGCCGTGGGCGCGCATCTGGGAGGAGTACTTCGAGAAGGACATGAAGCGCCCGGTCGAGAACGACACGCTGGGCGGGTTCAAGTAACGGGTCAGGCCGCCAGGCGATCGCGGAACGTGGCGGCCCGATCGCGCAGCGAGGCGAGGACGTTCCTCGCCTCGGTCCAGCGCTCGCGTTCGGCGCGGACGAACCGGCTGTAGGGCGCCATGGCTTCGTCCAGGCGCCGCTGGCCGCGCTCGCGCGCGTGCTCGAACTCCACGCGCAGCGCCGTCGCGAGGCGCGCGCGCAGCTGCGACACCTTCTCCTGCATCTCGCGCTTGGCCGTGCGCCGCCGCGCCGGAATCACGAGGAAGCCCATCATCGCCATCACGCTCGCCAGCACGATGCCGGTGACATCCGCCGCCGCGCTCGAGGCGGCCAGCGTCACCAGCGTGCCCAGGCCCACCGCTGCTCCGCCCGCCGCAGCCGCCGTCGCGACCGCGGCGCGCGCCTGTTCGGCGATCGTCACCGCCTCCCGCTCCCTGTCGTAGGTGTCGACCACTCGCTGCGCCTCGCGGCCGACCGAGTCGATCAGCGTTGTGCGATCGGCGTGAAAGGTGCCCACCTCCGGGGCGCCGAGCATCCGCGCCCGGTAACCGGACGACCGCTCGCCGAGGATCGTCGTCACCGCCTGCCACTGCCGGAAGTCCTGATCGATCAGCCAGTCGATGAGCTCCGCCACCCTGCGCTCGATCTCGCGCGGCGCGTCGGCCACGACACGCTCCTCGAACTCCTTCTGGATGCGGGCGCGGTTCAACAGGTCGAACACGCGTCCCAGCCGCAGCGTGTCGTCGAAGAACGCATGGCCGCGCTGCTCCATGTCGAGCAGCACCTTCTCGACCGCCGTCATCCGCAGCTCGAACCCGCGGGCGAGGTCTTCGCGGTGTACCGCGAGCTGGCGCGCGATGTCCTCGAGCACCGACACATCGTCATCGAGCAGCGTCAGCCGTTCCGCCGCCATCGTCGCGTAGCGTGCCGCCAGGGCGTGGCCCACGCCGAGCGGGTTGGCGAGCTTCAACTGGAACCGTCCGCGCTGATCCAGCGTGGTCGTGATGTACCGCTCGAGCGCCTCGAATCCGCTGGACGCCCGGAGCTCGGGCTCGCCACGCCTGGCTCGCAGCGCGAGCCGTGCGCTCACGGGAAAGATCTCCGGGGTCAGGCCGAACAGACGCTGCGCGGCGCCGCGCACGAACCCGAGCACCTCCTCCAGCTCCTGGCTGGTGGCGAAGATGTCGATCTTGTTGACCACGATCACGATCTTCTTGCCCCAGGCGCGGATCGACTCGAAGAACGCGCGCTCGGATTCGGTGAAGGGGCGGTCCGCGGACGTGACGAACAGCACCAGATCGGCCCTCGGCACGAAGTCGGTGGTCAGCCGCTCGTGCTCGCGGATGATGGCATTCGTGCCCGGCGTGTCGACGATCGTCACGTCGCGCAGCAGCTCGACCGGGGCAGTCGTCGTGAGGAGGCCGTCGCTGCCGGCCTCCTCGGTGACCTCCGGTCCGTACTTGAGCAGGTGAATGCGCGCGGTAGTCGGCGTGACGCCTTCGCGCAGGATCGGCCCTCCGGCCAGCGCGTTGATGAAGGCGCTCTTGCCGGCGTTGAACTCGCCGACGACGACCAGCAGGAAGAGCTCGTCGAGCTGACGAATGGATGAGACAAGCGCCGCCCGATCCTGCTCGGTGGCGCCGAACCGGTTCATCGCTGCTTCAAGCTCGGCCAGCAGCTGCCGCCCGCGATTGAGGTCCTGCTCGAGCTCAGGTGGAAGCACCCGCTGCACGCGACGGGACTACGCAAGAAGCACGCCGAGGTCTATCGAGGCGCGAACCGGCTCGATCCTCAACTCCTTTCACGTCAGATCGGCGGCCGGTTCTTGCGATACGAGTTCTTGATCGCGATTCTCCCGCGATGGAACGTGAAGATATCGCAGCCGTTCACTTCGACACGTCTGCCATCCCGATGCGTACCCGTGAACGTCCACTCGGATACGCCGCGGTTGCCGGCGATGAAGTGCCTGGGGTCCGCCCAGCTGGCGTCGGGGAAGGTGTCGAAGACGGCTGCGAAGGCCGCACGGACCGCCGATCTTCCCTCGCTGCGCCGGCCGTCGACGTCGGGACCCGCCGACGCTTCGAACACGCAGTCGTCGGTCATCATCGACATCAGCGCGTCGAGGTCGTGGCGGTTCCACGCGTCGGCGAACCGGTCGAGCAACGCGAGCAGCTCGGCGTCGCGGGATGCGTCGCTCGCCATCGCTACTTCAGCGGCGAGTAGTCGGTTGCGCTCATCATGAACACGCTCGGAGTGATGGGAACGCTGTACTTGCTGGCCAGCGCCTTCCAGTCCGGATCGGCGGCAAACTTCGCCCACACCTCCTCGCGATGGGCGCGGTCGCGGTAGGCCAGCATCCAGACGAGGGTGTCGGGATTGTCGAGGCGCTGCCACACGCCGACGATGTCGGCGCCGTGCTTCTTGAAGATCGCGACCTCCTGTTCGCGGAACCGCTGGTGCAGCTGGTTGATGTCGCCGTTGAACGTCCCCGTCCCGAGCCGCGCCTTGTCGACGGTGTACATCCGCACCTCGAAGCATCGTGCCTTGGGATCGACGTTCTTCGCGAATTCAGCCGGCAGCTGCGCCTGCGGGCCGCACGGCCCCGCGGGCGCGCCAAACGATCCACGGCCTCCCGCGGGTGCCGGTGCCGCGGGCTGCTGCGCCCCTCTCACGTTCGTTACCGTCATCCCAATCACGATCCCGACCACCAGAGTCCCCAGCGTTCCTGCCAATCGCTTCACCATCACGCCCTCCCCCCCAGTCATGGTTGGTAATCGAAGAACCCCGACCGCTGACCAGGAAGCCGCCTTCGCCACTTCGCCTCTACGGTGCCCAGGCGCCACGAGCCGCGTCCGCGCTCTCGCGGCTGCGGCGCGCAGGCGACCAAGCACCAACCACCAACCCACTAACCAACTATGATCGCCAGCATGCGTCGCCAACACACGTGGTTTGCCGCAGCGATCGCCCTGCTCGCCGTTCTCACCGTCGTGCAGGCACAGCCCCGCGGACCGGTCCGCGAGATCATCCCGCTCACCGGCGATCTCTACCGCGCGCGCAATGGCAATTGGTACACGATTTTCCTCGTCACCCGCGACGGCATCGTCCTCGGCGATCCGATCAATCCGGCGTTCGCCACGTGGCTGAAGAGCGAGCTCGCGAGCCGATTCAAAGTACCGGTCCGATACGTCGTCTACAGCCACAGCCACTTCGATCACGCCGGAGGCGGCGCGGTCTTCGCCGACACGGCCACCTTTGTCGGCCACGAGAACATGCTGCGGAACATGGACGGGCGCTATCCCCACATGCCGGGGGACATGGTCGATCGGAATCACAACGGTGCCATCGATCCCGATGAGATCGACATCCCGACCAGGGCGGCGCCGGGCATCTGCGGCATGGGCCCGGGCTTCTTCGCGACGGTCGACCGCAACAAGGACGGCCTGGTCCCTCCGGCGGAGCTGCAGGCCGACATCCGCCGTCCCGACATCGTCTATTCCGAGCGGATGCGGATCACGCTCGGCGACCGCAGCGTGGACCTCATCTACCCCGGGCGGAACCACTCTGACGACGCCACCGTGATGCACTTCCGGGACGAGCGCGTGGTGTTCGCCACGGAGTTCCTGGCCGATGCGCTCGTCACCACCAACCCGCGGTCGCTGCCGAGCTCCTGCGGAGCCTTCGACCGGCATCCGCTGGCGGAATGGATTCAGTCCTACCGGACCGTCGAGGCCCTGGATTTCGATCGCGTGGCCCCGGGCCACGGCGACGTCTTCGACAAGACCGTCGTCACTGAAACGCGCGAATACTTCGAATACCTCGTCGCCGAGGTGTCGGCCGGGATCCGCTCCGGCCGTCCGCTGGCCGAACTGCTCGAGACCATCACGCTGGATCGCTACAAAGATTGGGCAAATTACGAGCGGTTACGGCGTATGAACGTCGAAGCCGCCTACCTGAATCTGACACGGCAGTAGGGCCCGCCCGGCGCAAATCGGGCGGGACGCCGCGCGCGGCCTGCGCTAGAATCTCGCAGGCTTTTTCTCCGTTTTCGAGGTGTCGATGACGATGCGGATTTGCGTCTTGTTGGGTGTGCTCCTGGCAGCAGGCTCCGCCGCGTACGCGCAGGAGCCGGTGGTGGGCGTCAAGGATCCCGAGTCGCTGTTCCGGGACTCCGACCCCAAGCTCAATCGGAACAAGCAGGCGGCCCTGCACATCATGCGCGAGCTGCTGCAGTGCAATCAGTGGGATCGCGCCGGCGAGTGGCTGACCCAGCGCTACATCCAGCACAACCCGAACGCTGCCTCCGGGCTGGACGGCGTGGTCACCTACTTCACCAAGGTGCTGAAGCGGCCGCGCGTCGACAAGTGCGACAAGCTCACGACTGAAGTCGTGGCCGTGATTGCCGAGGACGATTACGTGACGGTGATGATGCCGCGCAGGTATCCCGATCCGCGCAAGGCCGGCGCCCAGTACTCCACCACGTGGTTCGACACCTGGCGCTTCGTGGACGGCAAGGCCGACGAGCACTGGGATCCGGCCACGATCGCTCCACCGAAGTAGAGCCGGTCCTCGTGGACCGGCTGGGGCTGGTCCTTTGAACCGGCTGGGGCCCGTCCAACTGGACGGGCCGGTATGCAGGGCCGGTCCTTGTGACCGGCCGGGCCGTGATTGACAGGGAGGACCACCATGTCGTTTGGTCGCACTTGTGTGATAGCGGCGCTCGCGGCCATCGTCGCGTGCGACATGCCCCTGACGGCAGCCGCTCAGACGCCGCCCGGCGCGGCAGTCGGCGAACCGTATACGCCTGCCAAAGATGCAAAGGACCTGAAGGCCGTCCTCTTCAACTGGTTCTGGCACCAGGGCATGCTCAAGGGCCACGACGAGCGCGACATGGTCGCGACCCTCGAGTATCAGGGCAAAGGCACGATCCAGGTCGACGGTCAGCCGTGCACGCTGACCAGGTATCGCGCCAGCACCAACTACCAGGATTTCGCACAGCGCGTTCAGTACACCTGCACGCGGCCGAATGGTCAGACGGTCTCGAATATCGAGGTCGTCGCCGGCCTCTACGCCTGGAACGAAGATGTCGTCGGGGCCGAGATCGGCGGCCAGAAGGGCAAGGCCACGCCTATGCCCGCCGCGGTGGCGGAGCGCCTGATTCGCATCTGGGCCAGCCCGCAGGGCGCGCCGAAGGCGGCGCTCATGGGCACGACCGAGACGTTCTGGCTGGGCGCCAATCCGGGCACGCTGTTCGCCGACGGGCTCGACACCGTTCGCAACACATCGGTGAAATGGGAAAACAACAAGCCCGTCGTCACGTTCCCCATCCCGGGGGTTGAAGGCGCGATGGCGACCGCCACGCTCGATGCCAGGTACATGACCGAGAAGGTGGTGGTCACGCACGGCTCGACGACGACCGAGTTCACTTACAGCGGCTACAAGGACTGGAACAATCCGCTGAATCTGATCGAGGTGTTCTACGCCGGAAGGATGGTCGAGCGGAAGAACGGAGCCGTCGTGCGCGATCTGACCACCGAGGTGACCGAGACCGGCAACGTGTACGTGATTGCGCCCGTACCGCCGAGCGTGAAGAAGGCGATGAACGTGACCGGCCGGATTCCCAAGGGCGTGTTTGCCAAGCCCGAGGCTCCGTTGAACACGAGTGCGCCGACGCCGCGGCTCAACGGACGTCCCGACATGACGGGCAACTGGCAGCACACCGACTGGATCGGCAACTACATGACCGGCGGCGGCCGCCGCTGCGGCCCGACGCAGGAGAAGGGCTGCACGCGGAGCGTGAATCAGACCGAGGACTTCGAGCTCTACTCGCCGTCGCGGTTCGGACAGCTGAACCGGCCCGTCTACAAGCCCGAGTTCTGGGACAGGATCCAGGAGCTCGACATGTGGACGAACAAATACGACCCGGTGATGACCTGTCAGCCGCTCGGCGTGCCGCGCCAGGGTCCGCCGCGGCGCATCTACCAGAGCGAGAACGACATCACCTTCCTCTACTTCGGCGGCGACGCCGGCGGCGGCTACGGCGAATACCGGATCATTCCGACCGACGGCCGCAAGCACCCGGAGAACGCCCAGTTCGATGCCACCTACATGGGCGTGGGCGTCGGGCGATGGGAAGGCGACACGCTGGTGATCGACTCGATCGGCTTCATCGACACGACGTGGATCGGGCGCGGCGGGTTCTTCCACTCGACCGAGATGCGTGTCACGGAGAAGTTCAGACGCGAGGGCGACGTCATCTACTATGACGTCACGATCGAGGACCCGGAGGTGCTGGTCGAGCCGTGGGTGTTCCCGACCCGAACGCTGCGGCGCAACACCAATCCGAACGCGGGCCTGCTGCGCGAGCGCGGCAACTGCGAAACGTCATTCGAGACCGAAGCGGCAGCTTCGCAGATCCGTCACTGACGTCGTGTCCGGTGCAGTGTCCGGCTGCAGCCGGACCCGTGCTGTCGTGTCCGGCTCGAGCCGGACCCGTCGTACCGTCCGGCGCAAGCCGGACCAGAGCGTGGAGTGTCCGGCCTGGCCGGACCTGTAGCCTCCGGCTTCGGCCGGACCCGGGGAGAAGAACCTATGACGAAATGGACTTCGACACTCGCGGTCGTGTTCGCGTGCCTCCTGGCGAGTGCGTCGGTGTCGGCACATCATTCCCTGGCGGGCGTGTACGCCCTCGGCAAGGAAGCCAAGATCACCGGCGCCTTCAAGGCATTCCGGCTGATCAACCCGCATTCCGCGTTGAAGGTCGACGTGAAGGACGCGAGCGGCCAGACGGTCGAGTGGAACATCCTCGGCGGCAGCGTGCAGCAGCTGGCACGCCTCGGGATCGGCAGGAGCGGGCCGAACGCCCTCAAGCCCGGGGACGAGATCACCGTGACGATCATGCCCGCCCTCGACGGCAAGAGCCCGATCGGCCTGCTCGTCGCGATCACGTATCCCGACGGGCACACGGTGCGCTTCCGCTCGCCCGACGAATAGTCACCTGGCCTCGGCGCCGAAGCGCGAAAGCGCTCAGGCGGCTTCCTGGTGGTTCGTGGTTCGTGGTTCGTGGCAGGTGGTTGGTGACCGGGCACCCTGGCGCTGAGCGCGAGGGCGGCTCCGTGGTTCTCGCCGACCACCACCACTACCACCCACGCGTCCCCCCACGCACCTCGCAATCACTCCCCTGATGCGAGCCTTGTTCAAGCTGCGGCTCATCCTCTGCTACGTCGGCATCGCCGCGAGCGTCGTGATCCATCTGATGACGATCGTTTTCGGCGGATCCGTCCCCTCCGGGGTCGTCTTCGCGCTTCACGCCGGGATAATCATCTTCATTCCTGTCGCCCTGGCGGAACGGCGTCACGCCGGACGGCGCGACGCAAAGAACTATCGACGAGCGTTCTGGTCGGCGTCCCCGCTATGGCTGCGTAACCTGACTTGGGGCGCGTTCGCTTACTTCGTCGTGGTGTTCCTTTGGTACAACCTCACGCCGGCATCGTCCGCCACTCGGGGGAACGCCGTTCCCCCTCGTCTGCTGGTGATGTTCTCTGCAGGGTGGTTGTCGTTCTACTCCGTGCTTGCTGCCGGCCTGCATTTTCAAATGCGTCGCGGCGAGAACACCCTCCGGAGTCCGGACGAATCCAGCACGAGCTGAGTCGCACCTGACATCGACGCAACGCCCGTGCTGGCCTGAACCTCGACGAAAAATCGACAGGCTCACGACCGCCATCGTGAACAACTTTCACGATGTGACCGCTCGGCTGCGGCAGTCTCATCAGCGATCCGCGCCGGCAGGTGCGTGATTTCAATGCCTGGCAGGAATAGTGCTCCTGAATGATGCGGTCATGAGCAGCAGCTCATTCTGAGGAGTTCCATATGCGATACCTCACCTCGACGTTAGCCGCCCTCGCGCTCGCGGGCGCGGCCGGCGTGTTCGCACAGGAGCAGCAGCCGGCACAGCCGCCGGCGCAGGAACAACAGCCGCCGGCGCAGGAACAGACGCCCAAATCGACGCTCACCGGCTGCGTGGTGCAGGCGAAGACAACCGATGGCGGAACCGTCTACGTGCTTACCAAGGCGGAAGGCGGAACGGCGACGATGTACGTGCTCGCCGGACGGTCCGACACGGAGATGTCGGGGAATCTGAACAAGAAGATCGAAGTCACCGGCCCCGTGCAGGAGGCTCCGGCCGCGGACGGCCCGCCGGACCCGAACGTCGTGCGTCCGCCGGCGGTCATTGCCGAGACGGTAAGGGTGGTGTCCGAGACGTGCACCTAGTCGGTTCGTGGCTGGCGGTCGGTTTTCGCGGCCCGTAGTCCTGGTTCGTAGTTGGTGGTTCGTGGTTGGCGGGTCAGCAAGACGGCCAACGATCAACCGTTGAACACCAACTCCAGGCGCCAACCGCTGACCGCCAGCCGCCAACACCACCAACCCCTACTTGGCCTCGGCGCTGGACGTATACCCCTTCGCAAGCCAGCCCTTCCACCGCTCGATGGCGGCGGCGCTTCCGTCGCAGCCGCCGTCAGCGGGGTTGACGAACCTGCCGTCGGCCAGCCGCGCCCATCCGAGTCCGCCGCCCGGACGTCCGTCTTTCATCGGGCAGTACGACACGGTGACGACGGCGCCGGGCTCGAAGGTGGTGCCGTTGATGCCGCGGGTCAGCAGCGACGGCGGCGCCGACCCTTCGAAGCTCCACAGCGTCTCGGTGCCGTCGGGATTCTTCACGTTGAGATACAGCCACGAGTGCGGGGCATTGAACTGCCAGCGCACGACGGTGCCGGTGATGACCTTCTCGACGCTGCGGTCGAACATCGCGAACGAATGGTGGGCTACGGCAGCCGGCGCGGTCAGCACCAACGCGGCAAGCGAGCCAGTCAACAAGCGGAACGTCGTGCTCATTTGCTCTCCTTCCCGCCAGGAAGCGTGGTGTTGTAGATGGGATCCCGCGATTGCCCGGGCAGATCGGGGAACATTGTCGTCCCCCGCGCGTCCTTGAATCCCGGCTCGCCCGGCAGCCGCGACGTCGTCGTGCCGTTGTCGAAGACGTCGTTGTTGCTCGTCTCGCACTCCCAGTGCTGCACACGGTGGCCGGCGGCTTCGAGCTCCTTTGCGCGGCGGAACGCGTAGACGGCGTTGATCGGTTTGACGAAGGCGTGGCGATCGTAGAACGTCACCTGCACTTCGAGCCGCTCGATGTCGGGCGGGTACTTCTTGAGCTCCCAGGTCTCGACCGATTCGAACTGGTTGCTCGTCATCGGCGACCAGCGCGTGAAGTCGGCGGGCAGCAGGTACTTGGTGTGCGTGATCAGCCTGTCGCCGTCCCAGAAGCCGATCGTGTCGCCGTACCACGAGTGCGTGCCGTAGACGTTCTTGTGCTCCTGGTTGATGTAGATGCGCCGGATGGACGGTCCGAAGTCGTTGATCTGATACGACTGGTGGGGCAGGTTGACGAACTCGTGCGAGTAGGGCTCGAGCAGGAAGCGCGGATAGCCCGGCGGCTCGCAGTGCGTCAGCCGGTCGTACTGCACCTCGCCCAGCTCCTGCTGCTGACGCCAGCGCTCCCTGTAGGCTTTCTCATAAGGCGGCGTCAGCACGCCTTCGCGGACCTTCCCCTTGAACCCCGGCGGATCGATGAAGGCGTCCATGTGGGTATTCCCGGCGGTCACCCACAGGCCGTCCCAGCGCGGGACCGAGGTGAGGGTGTGCTTCGTCCCGCCCCTGGCTGCTTCGAGCAGGAACTTGTAGTGCTCGTCGGAGGTGGCGAACGTCTTCGGCGGCGGCACGACCACGAGCGGCGGTCCGTACCCGCCTCCGAAGGCCCCAGGCTGCGCGACGAGCTGTGACGGTGAGCCGACGACGACGAGCGCAACGAATCCGGCGGCGGCCGAACGGAGGCTCCAGTGCTTCATGGCAACTCCCGATCAGTGAATGCGCGCGCATGGTACATCGGATCGGAAACCGGTCCACAGGTTTCGCACCGGCATCCCAGCGCATGTAGTGTCCGCCTTCAGGCGGACCGTTTGGGAAAGCCTCAGGCGGACTGTTGGGAGAAAACCCGCGTCTTGCTGACGAGGCGGCCTGTTGTTACTATCCGGCAGCCGTCCGTCCGTTCCCGTCCAGCGGAGACGTTTTTCGCGATGGAGCACCCATGAGCATTCGACTGGCCTGTCTGATCGTCCTGTGCGCGTTCGTGGCCGCCGGGGTTACCGTGCGCGCCCACCACGCGGTGGCGGGCATCTACGACCTGAACACGGAAGTCGTCCTGGAGGGCCGGCTCAAGAAACTGAACTTCACCAACCCGCACGCCAGCATCGAGCTGGAGGTGCCGGACAAGAAGGTCAAGGGCAAGGTCACGGAGTGGAAGCTGACCACGGCGTCGGTCCAGACCCTCACCCGCGAAGGCATCAACAGGACGTCGATCAAGCCTGGCGAGGTTCTCAGGGTGACGATCCTGCCGGCGAAGAACGGCAACCCGGCGGGCTTCATCCGCAATCTCCAGCTCGGGGATCGCAACATCCTGCTCTTCTTCGGGGACGGTACGGACTGACGGACCTCGGGTATGACGATGTCACACGCACGAACGCCCTGGCCGCCCGCCTGTCCGCCGGAGCTTCAGCGAAGGCGGAAGTCCCCGGCGCGAAGATCGATGGCTGCAGGTGTGCTCGCGCTGCTCTTCGCGGTGAGCTATGTCGACGTCGGCCTCGCGCAGGGACCGGGCGGTGGAGCCGCGCGTGGCCAGGGCCCTGGAGGCCGCGGCCGCTTCGACGCCGGACCGTTCACGCCCGCGCCCGGGGCTAAAGACCTGAAGTCGGTGCTCTTCAACTGGACGTGGCACATGGGCATGCTGCGCAGCGGCAACGAGGCCGAGCTGATCAAGACGCTCGACTATCACGCCGCCGGCGGCGTGATTCAGGTCGACGGGCAGCCGTGCACGGTGACGAAGTATCGCGTGCAGGCCAACTACCAGGTGCCCGGGTGGCGCACCCAGATCGAATGCACGCGTCCCAACAAGCAGAAGTACTCGAACGTTGAAACCCTGAGCGGCATGTACGCGTGGGACGAGGACATCCCGGGTGCGGAGCTCGTGCCCGGCAAGGGCAAGGCGACGCCGAATCCCGCGGCGCTCGAGGAACGGTTGATCCGTCTGTGGGCGAGCCCGCACGGTGCGCCCAAGGCCGCCATCGCCGGCGCGGCCGGGCTGCCCGTCTCGCGCTCGTTCGCGCAGAACCCCGCCGTCCTGCTCGATCGCCAGGCTGCGGCCGGTGTGCCGTCGGCGACGACCCTGACGTGGGAGGGTGAAAAGGCGGTGGTGACATTCCCGATTCCGGGAGTCCCCGGGGCCATGGCGACGGCCACGCTCACCAACTATCTGCCCGACCGTGTCGTGGTGACGCACGGCCCGAACAAGACCGAGTTCATCTACGGCAAGTTCGCCGACTGGAACAATCCGCTCTTCAAGATCGACGCGCTCTACGCCGGCACGATCGTCGAACGGAAGAACGGCGCCGTGGTCCGGAACGTGACGACGAAGGTGACGGAGATCGGCCAGGTGTACGTCGTGATGCCGGTTCCCGACAGCGTGCTGAAGGCTGGAAAGGGAGAACTGCGATGAAAGCGACGCTGGTGGCGTTCATGCTCGCCCTCCTCGCCATGCCGCTGGCCGCGCAATTCGGTCCTCCGCCGCCGGCGGATCCGAACGCGCCGACGCCGCGGCTCGCCAACGGCAAGCCCGACTTGACGGGATCCTGGCAGAGCGTCAGCGGAGGTCTCCAGGGATCGGGCGGCAACATGTTCCGCCGCTGCACGCCATTCCAGTCGAAGCAGTGCATGGAGTGGACGAATCAGAGCCAGGACTGGGTGTTCATGTCGGCCACCCGCCTCGACGAGCATCAGCCGCTCTACAAGCCGGAGCACTGGGACAAGATCATCGAGCTCGACCAGTGGACCAACAAGTACGATCCGGTGATGACCTGTCTTCCGCTCGGCATTCCCCGCCAGGGTCCGCCGGCGCGCATCTTCCACACCGAGACCGACATCACGATGCTCTATCGCGGCGGCGTGGACGGAGGCGGCGGGTATGCGGAGCACCGCATGATTCCGCTCGACGGCAAGCCCCACGACCCGCGCCGTGCCGCGCAGTACACCTACATGGGGTACGCCGTCGGCCGCTGGGAAGGCGACACGCTCGTGCTCGACTCGATCGGGTTCTCCGACGAGACGTGGCTCGGGCGCGGGGGATGGTTTCACTCCGACCAGATGCGCGTGATCGAGAAGCTCACCAGGAAGGGCAACGAGCTGCTGTACGAGGTCACGGTGGAGGATCCCGAGGTGCTGGTGAAGCCCTGGGTCATACCGCCGCGCACTTTGCGGCTGGCCGCGAACCCGATCATCATCCCCGAACGAGGCAGCTGCACCGAGAGCGAGCTGAAGGAAGTCTCGACCCAGATGCGGCACTAACCCCGAGGACCCTCATTGTTAGCGTGGCTTGAATCGACGTCCATCGCGGTCTGGCTGGCCGAGTCCCCCTCTGTCTGGGCGATGCCGACCGTCCTCACTCTGCACACGACGGGCATGGCGGTGCTGGTCGGCGCGAGCTGGCTGCTCGACCTCCGCCTGCTCGGCCTCAATCGCGCAGTTCCGCTGTCGTCCTATCGCTGGGTGTTCCGCGCGATCGCGATTGGACTGGCCGTGAATCTGGTGACCGGCGTCCTGCTCTTCATGAAGAACGCGACGGCCTGGGGCACGGCGTTCCCCTTCCTCGTCAAGATGCTGCTGGTCGTGGCCGGCGCCGCGACGATCCTCCCGCTCCGCAGATACGTGCTCGAGAGCGGACCGGAACAGATCGACATCAGCGACCGGGCACGCTCTCTGGCGATCGCGTCCCTTGTCGCGTGGTCGGCGGCGGTGACTGCCGGCCGCCTGCTCGCCTACCTGGTCGTATAGAGAGGTCCATGGATTCGTTCTTCGTCCTGAACGCCGAGCATCTGCACCTCGTTCTCAATCACGTCCCGACCCTCGGCACCGCCATCGCGCTGGCGCTCCTGCTCCTCGCCCTCGTCCGTCGTCACGACGTGCTCGTCCAGGTCGGGCTCGAAACGCTGTTCGTGATTGCGGTCGTGACGATGCCGGTCTACGTCACCGGCGCGGCCGCCTACGCCCACCTGCGCGACACCGCCGGTTTCTCGGATATGGCCGCGAGGCTGCACCAGGACGCGGCGCTCTCGGGATTCGCGGTCACCGAGTTCGCGGGCTTCATCGCGTGGGTGGCGCTGTGGCAGGCGCGGCGGACGGGACAGGCCGGCCGCGGACTGGTGGCGGCCGCGGTGATCACGTCGGCGATCGCGCTCGCCATCATGGGGCGCGCGGCTACGCTCGGCGGCGAGATCCGGCACGCCGAGATCCGCCCGCAGACAGCCGCAGTGCAGACGCTCGTCGGGGGCGGCGCGGAAACGGCCGCCTCGGATCAATTCGTCGCGTCGCGGATCTCCAGCTACATGGTCAACAGCACCTGGGCGTGGCCGGCGGCCGAAACGATCCACTTCCTCGGGTTGTCGCTGTCGATCGCCATCCTGCTCGCCATCAATCTCCGGCTGCTCGGCGTGCTGCCCCGGGTGCCGTTTGCCGAGCTGCATCGCCTGCTGCCCTGGGCGATGCTCGGCTTCGGAGCGAATCTCATCACCGGCATGCTGTTCTTCGTCGGGCAGCCCGGTCAGTACGTGAACAGCACGCCGTTCCACTGGAAGGTCGTCTTCCTCGTCGTCGCCGGCGCCAACTTCCTCTACCTGACCGTGTTCAAGAAAGCGTGGGACACCGCCGGGCAGGACTCGCGCCTGGCCGACAAGGCGATGGCGATCACCTCGCTCGCGGCGTGGTTCATCGTGCTCTACGCCGGGCGCATGCTGCCGTTCCTCGGCAACGCCTTCTGACCGCTCCGGCGCGCGCCATCCAGGCCCGCGGCGCCGGCTGATGTAGGATGCGCCGATGGCGTCCGAGCTGCGCACGTCCCCGGCGCCGCCGACCTGCTTCGCCTGCAGCGCGTGGTGGTCGGACGCCAGCCCGACCGTACGCGTCTGTCTCGAGGGGTTCGACGAGGCGGACAAGATCGCCTACGTCATCCGCACCCAGAAGACGTTCTGGGAAATCGATCAGCTCGAGTACATCGCCATGACCGGGCCGCGCGGCGGGATCTATCTCGACGTGGGCAGCAACATCGGCAATCACGCCGTCTTCTTCGGCCTGTTCTGCGCGAGCCACGTGGTGGCAATCGAGCCCAATCCGCGCCTGCATCCGATCATGCATCGGAACATCGATCGCAACGGTCTCGGGAGCCGCACGACCGTCGTGCCCGTCGGCATCAGCGATCGCGACGGTTCGGGCGCGATGGCGCTGCGCAGCGGCTGCGACGGCAACATCGGCGCGAGCCACGTGGTGCCCGGCGCCGCGCCGGCCGCAGGCGATGCCGTGCGGCTGCGTCGTCTCGACGATCTGATCGAGGAGCTGACGCCGTCGCTGCCGGCGGCGCCGATCACGTTCATCAAGATCGACGTCGAGGGCATGGAGATGGGCGTGCTGCGCAGCGCCGCGGCGGTGCTGCGCCGGCATCGGCCGCAGGTCTTCGTCGAGCTGATCACCGAGGAGGCGCTCGCCGAAGCCGCCGCGCTCCTCGGCGAGGCCGGATACGTCCCGGTGGCGCACCTCGGCAATCCTCCCTCGTACCACTTCATCGATCCGCGGCGCCACGTCCTCGGCAAGGTCCGCTGGCACGGCGGCAGCCATCACGCGCACCTCGTCCACACCGCGCAGCAGCAGCTGACCGCAGTCACGTCCGCCGACTCGGTCGTCGTGCTCGCCGATCTGGATCAGGGAGGGTTCGGGTCGACGATCGCCGGACGCGCCCGGCTGCCGTTCGTCGAACGGGACGGGCAGTACTTCGGCCCGCCAATCGACGACGCCCACGCCATCAGCGAGCTGGCGCGGCTGCAGGCAGCAGGCGCCACGCATTTCGCGCTGCTCTGGCCCGCGTTCTGGTTCTTCGACGCCTATCCCGGGTTCGAACAGCACCTGCGGACGTCGCACCGCTGCGTGCTCGAACACCCGGCGGCGATCGTGTTCGCGCTCGCCGGGCCCGCCGACGCGCTCAGTACTTCGCCGTAATGGCGACGACCAGGTTGATGTCGTTGCGCCCGGTTTCGGGCGTCGGCGGCCGCGCCTTGAACGTGTCCAGCAAGTCGACCGAGAGCTGGAGCCGCGAGGAGATCCGCGTGGCGATTCCGACCGACGTGGTGTACAAGCCGTCGGCAAAATCGTGGGCGTCCCACACCGCGCTGACCGACTGCTTGATCGACGCAGTGGAGGTCACCTGGTGCTCGAGCGACTCGCCGGCCTGGACCGCGCTGGAGGTTCTCGACACCCCTCCCAGGTTTCGCTCGCTGACGGAGCCGGCGCCCAGGTCGATCGCCAAGCGCGTCGTCGGCGATTCGGCGATCTTGTAGCCCAGGCCGATGGCGGGCGCCGCGAAGTAGTCGATCAGCTTGAACGTGTCGTGCAGGTACTCGATGCGCGCGAACGCGAACACCCGCGGCGAGAACGTGTACTCGTCGCGCACGACGACCGAGAGGCGGTTGACCGCGAGGACATCGTTCTGCGTGCCGCGCAAGTACAGGCCGTTCCACCTCAGCAGATTTCCGGTCTTCCTGCCGTAGGACATGTCCACGGCGAAGTTGTAGGTGAGCGAGTCGGTGTTGCCGCTCGCCAGCGCCAGCCCTCCCCCTACCGTAGCCGTCCAGGAGGGCACTTCCTCGGCGACAGGCTCAGCCGTATTATCTGGATCTGCTGGTACGTCCTGCGCATAGGTAGTAACTTGCGCTAGCCAGAACAACACGATCAATGCAGTTACGCTGCACCACGCCATCGTCATCGCGTTCGCGGCTCGCTGCTCGCGCGCACGCGCGCTCGACGATCGACGAGGCTCCGGTCCAAAGAAACGTCAGATGATGCGTGTAGTTTTTTCCGTTCGCACATGCGCGAATTTACCTGTCGCGCGAATTTACCGACGCTGCTGTATTGAGTTCGTTCAGTAGGCGGAGCGGCGAGCGAACGAGTGTTTCGGCGTTCGATCGCTGATGTCCGATGAGCATGAGACCGTCGTCTCGATGCTGGCGCGATCGTTGCTCCAAGGGGACCGTCGCCTCAGCGTCGAGCTTCTGTCGTCGCTGTGGGTGTTCATCGGTCTTTCTCGAACGAAGCAGGACTCGCGTGGCGCACCCGGTTACGGCTGGCAAGTTCATTGAAGTCGATGGTAAACGGTTCCTGATCAAGGGCGTTTCGTACGGCACCTTCGCACCCAGCGAACGCGACGGACAGTTTCCGTGCGCGGAGCAGGTACGGCGCGACTTCTCGATGATGGCACGGTCGGGGTTCAACACCGTGCGCACCTACACGGTGCCGTCCCTCAGATTACTCGATGAAGCCGCGCGGCACGGGCTGCGCGTGATGATCGGCCTGCCGTGGTCGCAGCACATCGCGTTCCTCGACGATGCGCGGTTGACGCGGGAGATCCGGCGCGAGATCGTCGAACACGTCAGGACGCTGGGATCGCATCCGGCGGCCTTGCTGTTCGCGGTCGGCAACGAGATTCCTCCGTCCGTCGTGCGCTGGCACGGCCGCCGCCGCGTCGCTCGTTTTCTGGAGCATCTCTACGCCGACGCCAAGTCCGCGTCGCCGCACAGCCTGCTCACGTACGTCAACTATCCGCCGACCGAGTATCTCGAGCTCGACTGCTTCGACGTGTGCTCGTTCAACGTCTACCTGCACCGCGAAGCGAACCTGCGCGCCTATCTCGCACGCCTGCAGCAGATCGCGGGCGTGCGCCCGCTGCTGCTGGCCGAGGCCGGCGCGGACAGCATTCGCGAAGGCGCCGACGGCCAGGCGGCGATCACCGCCATGCACGTGCGGGCCGCGTTCGAGGAAGGACTGTGCGGCGCCATCGCGTTCTCGTGGACCGATGAATGGTGGCGCGGCGGCAGCCCGATCACGGACTGGGCGTTCGGACTGGTCGATGCCGAGCGGCGTCCCAAGCCTGCGCTGTCGGCCGTCGCCGCCGCCTTCGACGCCGCCCCCTTCAGCGAGGAGGACCGGCAGCGCTGGCCCTCGGTGTCGGTGGTGGTGTGCGCGTACAACGCCGCCGACACGCTCGACGATTGCCTCGTCTCGCTCGGCCGTCTCAACTACCCGCGCTACGAGGTGATCGTCGTCAACGACGGCTCGCGCGATGCGACCGGCGAGATCGCCAGGCGCTATCCGGTCAGAGTCATCGATGTCCCGAACGGCGGGCTGAGCGCGGCGCGCAACATCGGTCTGGCGGCCGCGACCGGCGAGATCGTGGCCTACACCGACGCCGACGTCCGCGTCGATCCGGATTGGCTCGCCTATCTCGTGCAGCCGTTCCTGACCTCGGACGTCGTCGGTTCGGGCGGCCCGAACGTTGTGCCGCCCGACGATCCGTTCGTCGCGCAGTGCGTGGCGCGCGCGCCGGGCGGCCCGACGCACGTGCTGCTCGACGATCGCATTGCCGAGCACGTGCCCGGCTGCAACATGGCGTTCCGGCGCGACGCGCTGCTGGCGATCAACGGCTTCAACCCGGTGTATCTGCGCGCCGGCGACGACGTCGACGTCTGCTGGCGGCTGCAGGCGCGCAAGCAGCGCATCGGCTTTGCGCCGTCCGCGCTCGTGTGGCATCACCATCGCGCGTCGGTGAACGCCTACTGGCGCCAGCAGGTCGGCTACGGAGAGGGTGAGGCGTGGCTCGAAGCGCATCATCCTGAGAAGTTCGTGCGCGGCACCATGCTGTGGCACGGCCGGATCTACAGCCCGCTGCCCTTCATCCGCTCGCTCTCGCGGCAGCGCATCAACAGCGGCATCTGGGGCACGGCGGCGTTTCCGTCGGTCTACTCGATCAGCGCGCACCCGGCGGAGCTGCTGCCGCATTCGCCGATCTGGCAGGGGCTGTCGACGCTCGCGCTGGCGGCGGGCGCGGTCGTGCTGACGCTCAACGGCCTCACGGGTCTGGCGATTGCGCTGCTCACGGCCGGAGCCCTCGGCTGGGGGGCGACAATCGGCCGGTGTCTGATGTTCGGGTGGCGCTCGGACTTGAAGGGCGTCGCGACCGTGCGCGGCCGGGTGAGCCTCGTCAGGCACCGGCTGCTGATCGCCTGGCTGCACTTCCTGCAGCCGCTGGCGCGTCTCGCCGGCCGGATTCGCGGAAGCTGGTCGCCTCCGCCGGTCATCGAACCCGGACGTGCAACCCGTCTGACCTGGAAGGCCCCCTCACCGCGGCCATCGGATGCCTTTGCCGCCGCGCGTCTGCTCCTCGGCGGAGCGCCCGAGGAACGCTACTGGAGCGAGACGTGGGCGTCGCACGAGGCCGTGCTCACCGAGGTCACGGGACTGCTTCGCGCCGCGCGTCCGGCGCCGTCGGTCGATGTCGACGACGGGTTCCGCGCCGGCCGTGATGTCAGTGTCGGTGTCGGACGCTGGGGCTGGCTCGACGTCCGCGCGCTGATTGAAGAGCACGGCGGATCGAAGTGCCTGCTCCGCGTCGGGCTGCGGCTGCGTCCGGCGGCCCGCGGCGTGCTCCTGCTCGCGCTTCTGCTCGCCGCGCTGGTCGGCGCGCGTGAAGTCGTGATCGTGCGCTGGCCGTGGGTGGGCGTGGCCGCCGCTGCCGGCCTGGGCATTCTGTTCGGGCGTGCGGCATGGCAGACGGCAAGGGCCGTTGCGCTGTCGCGGCGCGCCATCAATCGCGCGGCGCTCGCCTCCGGCATGGCGGTCATCCCGCTTGGCGCGCGGCATCGGCCGCGCTGGCGGTTCAGCCCCCGCACCTGGATGCTGCCGCAGCGGATCCACGCGCTCGTGCTCGTCCTGCTGGCGGCCGGCGCCGTCCAGGGCACCGCGTCGCTCGTGCGCGACGCGAGCTCGCAGCGGCTCGAATCGCCGATTGCCGCAGCGTCCGAACCGCTGCTCGTCCCGCCCACGCCGCTGCCCGCGCTCGTCGGCGATGTGGCGGTCGCGCCTGGCGGTGACCTGCTCGTCGCCGATGCCCGCCGCGGCGTCATTCAGCGCTTCGACATGACGGCGCTCAGCGAGCCGATGCGGGTCCGCTCGGTGGTCAGCGACACTGACGAGCGTCGGATCCTGTCCTCCGACTGGCGGATCGATTCGCCGTCGGCGATGGCCGTCGGCCGCGATGGCGACATCTACGTCGCCGATGCGCGCCGCAATCGCGTGGCCCGCATCGATGCGCAGACCGGCGACATGGTGGTGATTGCGGGCTCCGGTGCGTCGGGGTTCGATGGCGATCTGATTCCGGCGCGGACGGCGCGCCTGAACGGACCGAGGGCGGTTGCGGTAGCGCCAAACGGCGATGTCTACATCGCCGATTCCGGCAATCACCGTATTCGCGTCGTGTCGCCGACGACGGGCCTGATACGCACGGTGGCGGGCACGGGCGAGGTCGGCCCGGCCGGAGCGGACGGGGCCGCCATCGGGGACGGCGGTCCGGCGGCGCATGCGCGGCTCGACACGCCCACCGACATCGCCATCGCACCCGACGGCCGTCTCTTCATCGCCGACATGGGACACCATCGAGTGCGCGTGATCGATCGCGACGGCATCATCACAACCCTGGCCGGCGACGGCCAGGCCCGCTCGGCCGGCGACGGCGGCCCGGCGATCGGCGCCAGCCTGGCCGGGCCCGTCGGCCTCGCCCTTTCATCGTCGAAGCGACAGGTCACCGTGTACGTCGCGGAATACCTGAGCGGCAGCGTGCGCATGATCTCGCCAGGGGGCGGCATCTCGACGGTCGGCGCGCCGGGACGCTTCACGTCCCCGGTGCGGCTCGCCTACCGGACCGGCGGCTGGCTCTACGTCGTCGACGATCGCGCGATTACCGTTGTCAACCTGTGGCGGGGCCGCACGATGCAGATGGCGGCGTCCCTCGCACGCCCGCCGCGCCACGAGATGGTGGGACTTCCGAACCGGACCGTGCACTGATGTCGCTGGTCGCCTGGACCTGGTCGTGCCTGCGGCCGTATCGCGGCCGCGTGGCGCTCCTCACGTCGATCGCGATGATCAACGTCGCGCTGGGGCTGCTGGCGCCGTGGCCGCTGAAGCTCGTGGTCGACGACGTCCTGACCGGACGGCCGCTGCCCGGTGTGCTCGACAGGATCGGACCCGCAATCGCCGGCGAGAACCGCGCCGCGCTGCTGGTGCTGGTCGTGTGCGGCGGGCTGCTGCTGCAGGTGCTCACGCAGACGCTGTCGATGATCAACGTGCAGGTGCAGGTGGACACCGGGCAGCGTCTCGTCTACGCGCTGCGCGCGCGTCTGCTCGCCCACCTGCAGGCGCTCGCGCTGCGCCATCACGTCGTCACGCGCACCGCCGATTCGGTGTATCGCCTCGAGGCCGACGCCTACTGCGTGCACGACCTGGTGATGACCGGGCTGTTCAGCCTGTTCGTCTCGGTGGTGACGCTGGCGGCGATGTTCGTCGTGCTGCTGCGGCTCGATCCCGCGCTTGCGCTGCTGTCGATGGTGGTCGTTCCGCTGCTCTTCGCCTGCCTGCGCTACTACTCGAGGACGATGGTCGACCGCGCGCAGCGGGTGAAGGAGATGGAGTCGAAGCTCGTCGATCGGCTCTACGAGATCCTGTCGGGCATCAAGGTGGTCAAGAGCTACGCGCGCGAGCCGCACGAGCTCGAACGATTCGCCGGCACCGGCCGCGAGACGATGGCCGCGCGGCTCCGGTACACGTGGCAGGAGTCGATGTTCACCTGGGTCGTCGCCCTCATCACGCTGAGCGGCACCGCCCTGGTGCTCACGGTCGGCGGCCTGCACGTGCTGCGCGGGGACCTCACCGTCGGCGGCCTGCTCGTGGTGATTGCCTATCTCTCGTCGGTGTACGGGCCGCTGTCGTCGATCGCGCACACGACCGGCGTGCTGCAGAACGCCGTCGCCAGCTCGCGGCGGGTGCGCGAGGTGCTGGCGCTGGTGCCCGAAACGCTCGACCATCCCGACGCCATCGATGCCTCGAACATCAAGGGCGAGATCCGGTTCGAGCACGTGAGCTTCGCCTACGAAGAGGGGCGGCCGGTCCTCCACGACATCAGCTTCACGGCGCGGCCGGGAGAGATGGTGGCGCTGGTCGGGCTGACCGGCGCCGGCAAGTCCACGCTGGCCAGCCTGATCCCGCGGCTGTATCAGCCGACCGCGGGCCGCGTGCTGATCGACGGGGTCGACGCCGCGCACTACAAGCTGCGCAGCCTGCGCCAGCGGATCGCCATCGTGCTCCAGGATGCGATGCTGTTCGGTACGACCGTGGCCGACAACCTGCGCTACGGGCGCCTGGACGCCACGCTCGAAGAGGTGCAGGAGGCGGCCCGCGCCGCGCACGCGCACGACTTCATCATGCGGCTGCCGCACGGCTACGACACCCCGCTTGCCGAAGCGGGCGCCAGCCTCTCGGGCGGCGAGCGGCAGCGGCTCAGCATCGCGCGAGCGATCTTGAAGGACGCGCCGATTCTGATCCTCGACGAACCGACCTCGTCGCTCGATGCGATCTCCGAAGCCGCGGTCTTCGACGCGTTCCGGCGGCTTCGCCAGGGCCGGACCACGCTGGTCATCGCCCATCGGCTGTCGACGATTCAGGACGCCGATCGCATCCTCGTCCTGCACGAGGGCCGCATTGCCGCGCAGGGGACCCACGCCGAGCTGCTGTCGTCGAACCAGCTGTATCGGCGCATGTGCGCGCGCCTCAGCATCGGCAGGACCCTGGACGATTCCGCCGAGGACGAAATCCTGGAGCAGGTGACCTGAGCGGGGCCGAGTGATGAAGATCCTGGTTGCCGGCATCATCGCCCGCTACCCCTTCGGCGGCGTCACCTGGTGCTCGCTGATGTACCTGCTGGGGCTGCGCGCCCTCGGGCACGACGTGCTCTACATCGAAGACACCGGCGAGTGCATCTACGACCCCGAGCGGAATACCCGCAGCGAGGATCCGTCGTACGGCACGCGCTACATCAACAATGCGCTTGAGCCGTTCGGGTTCGGCGATCGCTGGTCGTTCGTCAACTTCAACGGCGAGTATCACGGCGTGCCGCGGGAGTGCGTGCGCCGCTTCTGCGCCGACGCCGACCTGTTCGTCAACCTGTCCGGCGGCTCGTGGTTCTGGCGCGACGAGTACGTGAAGATCCCGCGCAAGGTGTTCATCGACACCGACCCCGTCTTCACGCAGCTGGCGATCGCCAAGGCCGAAGGGTGGTACGTCGACTTCTTCAAGGGCTTCGATCACCTCTTCACGTTCGGCGCCAACATCGGCACCCCGGCGAGCGCCGCGCCGACCGGCGGATTCACCTGGCACAAGACGTGGCAGCCGGTGGTGACCGAGCTGTGGCGCACCGACGCGCCGCCGACCCGCGATCGCTTCACCACGGTGATGACGTGGAAGATCGAGAGCTTCACCGACGTCGACGGCAACAAGGATCGCGAGTTCATCAAGTTCATCGACCTGCCGCGGCGCACCCGGCATCGCTTCGAGCTGGCGATCAACGGTCCGCAGCGACTCCTTCGCGAGCACGGCTGGGACACGATCGACGCGATGGGCGTCTCGCGGTCGCTGTGGGACTACCGCACGTTCATCCAGAGCTCGCGCGCCGAGTTCGGCGTCGCCAAGCATGCCTACGTCGAGAGCCGGTCGGGCTGGTTCAGCGATCGGACCGAGTGCTATCTCGCCGCCGGGCGTCCGGCGCTGGTCCAGGACACCGGCTGGAGCGCCCACCTGCCGGCTGGCACCGGGCTGCTGCCGTTCTCGACCTGCGAGGACGCGCTCGACGGCCTCGATCGAATCGCCGCCGACTGGGCCGGGCATTCACGGCGCGCCACCGAGATCGCGCGCGAGCACTTCGATGCGGCGGTCGTGCTGCCGCGATTTCTCGAGGCCGCATGCCGGTGAGGCCGCTCCGCATCGCCATGGTCGGCCCGGTGGCGACGTCGATCCCGCCGCCGCGGTCGAGCTCGGTCGAGCTCTTCACGTCGCTGCTGACCGAAGGCCTCGTCGCCCGCGGCCACGACGTGACGCTGTTCGCCACCGGAACCTCGCGCACCTCCGCGCAGCTCCACGTGACATTCCCGCGGGGATACGGCGAGGATCAATCGCTGTGGCCGTGGGAGCTGTGCGAGATGCTCAATCTCTCCGCCGCGCTCGAACGGGCGGCGGAGTTCGACGTCATCCACTACCAGGCGATCTCGTGGCCGATAGCGCTGCCGATGACGCGTCTCGTCTCCATGCCGCTCGTGCAGACGGTGCATCACGCCCCGGGCCGCGACGAGGTTGCGCTGTGGTCGCGGTATCCGGAGGCGCCGTTCGTCGCGATCTCGAACGAACAGGCGGCACGCCTCGCCGGCCTCAACGTCGTTGCGACGATACACCACGGCCTCGACATGGAGGCGTTCTCCTTCACCGCCGAACCGCTCGACTACCTGCTCTATCTCGGCCGGTTCACGGAAGGCAAAGGTGTCCTGCAGGCGATCGAGGTTGCACGCCGGACGGGCAGGCGGCTGATCCTGGCGGCGCCGGAGAACGACTACTACCGTACCGCTGTCGCCCCCCATGTCGACGGCGATCAGATCGTCTACGCGGGCGAGGTCGGCCACGCCGAGAAGGTGGCGCTGCTCGGCGGAGCCCGCGCGTTGATCTACCCGGTTCAGACCGCGGAGCCGTTCGGGCTCGTGCTCATCGAGGCAATGGCCTGCGGAACGCCGGTGGCCGCGCTGGATCGCGGGGCGGTTCGTGAAGTCGTCGACGACGGCATCACCGGCGGACGATTCGCATCGCTCGACGATCTCGTGGCCGGCCTGCCGGTCGTCCTCGCGCTCGACCGCGGCCGCGTGCGCGAGCGCGCTGCCGCGCGATTCGGGCTGGCACGGATGATTGACGCCTACGTCGACGTCTACTCGCGTCTGGCCGACGGCCGGCGCGAGCGCGAATGCCATCCCGAGTCAGACGGTCCTCTCGCGCGCGCGTTCATCTCGGGCACCGGGCTGTAACGCGCGACGCTCGGCGCCGTGTTCAGGTCACCCGCGGCGCGCTGATCGCCGGTTCAGTTGCGCACATGGCGTTTGAGCACGAACAGACGATCGGGCCCCGGCCATGCCATGTCGTCGGTCCACGCCACGACACGCGAGACCTCGTAGCCCTCGATCGGAGACTTGGAAAGGATGTAGGGCAGCCGGCGCTTGGAGGTGATCCAGGGCACGTCCTGAATCGTCTGTCCCTTGCCGAGATTCTCCGGATGCGCGTAGAGCATCCACCCGGTCCACGCATATCCCGCGTCGATCTCCGAGGGCCGGACGCCGCTGTCCACCAGCGCCTGCCAGCTGTCGCGTGCGCTCTGATTGAATCGCAGCGCGTCACGGGTTCCAATCACGGCCACGACGGCGAACACCGCCATCGCCGCCCATGCCGCCCTCGGCATCGGCGCATGCAGATGCGGGCGGCCGAGCGCCAGCGCGACGAGAATCGGCACGAGCACTATCAAGTACCGATCGTTGTACATCCACAGCACGTTGGCGAGCAGCAGATACGCCACCAGGTAGATGACGAGCGGCGTGCGCATCGTCACGGGGATGGCCCTCATGGCGTCCACGATCCGGCCGGCGCGCGAGCGCGCCCCCTCAATGGCGCGGGAAGCGGACGCCGGCGATGCGTCGTTCGCCCGAAGCGACAGTACGGCCAGCGCGAAGGCCACGAGGCCCGCGCCGCGCAGGATGGTCTCGAGCGTCGTCTCGTGCACGTCCGGCAGGCGGCCGTTGACCAGGCCGCGGCTGCCGCCGACCTCGGTGAGCGTCCAGGTGTTTCCCGGCCGGAGCGGCAGCGGGATCTCTCCGGGCAGGCCGAGCAGAACAGCCGAGAGGCCAAGCATGACGAGGAACAGCGCCGGACGACGCCAGAGGCCGCGCATGGAGGCCATCGCGAGGAGTGCCGGCAGCGCGTAGAACGCCAGCGTGGTCATCATGTACAGGGTGGAGATCAGATACCGGGTGAACGGGACCAGGAGCAGATAGCCGAGACGATCGACCAGCTTTATCATCTCGCCGGTCGGCTTCACGATCGTGACGATCGCGAGCGCGCCGAAGGCCATCGCGGCCCAGGTGGCGGCCAGGGCGAGCAGCGTCGTCGATCGGGGAATCGATCGCTCGCCGGGCCGCGCCGCAAGCAGCGGCAGCGCGGCCAGCGGTGTCAGGATCCCGATCTGACGATCGAGGAATGCCGCCAGCGCCCACGCACCTCCCCACCACAGCGGATGCGCCTGACCGCGGCGCATCGCACGCACGTAGCACAACAGCGCCATCAGCGTGCAGGCGACGAAGGGCACGTCGGTCATGAACGACGACGACAGGAGCAGCACCGCGGGATTGGCGGCCACACTGAGCGCGCCGAGCAGCGCGACGGGCTGCCGCGCCCCGAGCTCACGCAGGATCAGATAAAGCGCACCGCTTCCGAGCAGCGCCAGGGCGAAGGTCGACGCCCGGAGCGTCGCGAAGGAGAACCCGAACAGCAGCGACCACGCCGCTCCCCACAGCGAGTGCCCGACCGGGTAGACGGCGCTCCAGTCGAGCACCTCGAGCCGGCCGTCGCGCAGCAGGCGCTCGACGCTCCAGGCGTAGGTCCAGTCGTCGATCACCGGGATTTCGCGGTACGCACCGATGGCAATGCCGGCGGCGACGTACCACAACGCCAGCACCGACATGAAACGCCACTCGGCACGCAGGGATGGCAGGTGTCGCGCTTCCGTCAACGGTTCACGGCTCAACATCTCCGCCGCATGATCACACGACCCGTGCCAATCCCGGCTCAAGCGGATGCCGCCCGTCCGGCATACTCCTCCTCGCTGACTGTCTCGAGCCAAGTCGTTGATGCGTCAATGTTCACCGCTATGTGCGAGCCTGTCGTCCCCGGAACGGCCCCGTGCCAGTGACGCTCGCCCGGGGCGATGACCACCGCATCGCCGGCGTCGAGATCCTGACACTCGCCGCCCGCCACTTGCACGCGTACCCGGCCGTCGACGATGAAGAGCCACTGGGAACCCGAGTGGGTGTGCCAGTTCGTCCGGGCGCCGTCGGAGAACGTGACGTGATAGACGGCAACCGGAGCGCCCGAACGGTCCTGGGCCAGACGCTGAACCGTAGCCTCGCCGACGAAGGTAGCCGGATCGACCGGCCTGGCCGGCGCCTCACTTGATCGAAAGATGCGCATAGACGACCATACGCGCAGTTCACGCGGAGACACAAATGAAGCACATCGCCCTGACCGTTGTCTGTGGAGTCGTCTTCCTGGTGGGGTCCGCTCCGGCGAGCCTGGCGCAGCCGCCCGGCATCACGCGGGAGATGATCGCAACGGCGCTTCCCGTCGAGGGCGCGCCGCTGGCCGTGCCCGGTCCCTACAAGGTGATGTCGGAGCCGGCGTTCAACTCGCCGGGGCACGTCGTCTTTCGTCCGGCCGATCTCAGCGCGTTCCCGTCGAAGGACTCCCTTCCCGTGATGGCGTGGGGCAACGGCGGATGCGCGATCAACAGCACGCGCTACAGCGGCTTCCTGTCGACGATCGCGTCGCACGGCTTCCTCGTGATTGCGACGGCCGCGAAGGAAGGCGAGCAGCGGCGGCAGTCCAATGCCGACGATCTGCGCGCCGCTCTGAACTGGGCCGACGCCGAATCGAAGCGCGACGGCTCTCCGCTGAAGGGCAAGATTGCGACCGACAAGATGGCGGTGATGGGCCAGTCGTGCGGCGGCTTCCTGTCCGTGGCGCTCGGCGTCGAGCCGCGCGTCAAGACCATCGGCGTGTTCAACTCCGGCGTGCAGCCGGCCAACCCGAACGCGCAGAATCCGGCCGCCGCCACGGTCGAGACGCTCGCCAGACTGCACGGCCCCGTGCTGCTCATCAACGGGCACGAGCGCGACTTCATGATGGCGACCTCGCTGGCCAACTTCGAGGCCATCAACCACCTCCCGGTGTTCTACGGCGCACGGCGCAATGCGGGCCACACCGCGACCGTCGATCATCCCGGCGGCGGCGAATTCGCCAACGTCGCATCCAACTGGCTGCGCTGGCAGTTCAAGAACGACAAGGCGGCGGCGAAGATATTCGTCGGCAAGGACTGCGAGCTGTGCACGAACCCGAACTGGGAGACCAGGTCGAAGCGGATCAACTAGCACACCGAGCCGGAGGAGTACTCATGCGCGTTGTTCTGATGGTTCTGGGAATTGTCTGCGCCACGGCCGTGCCGGCCCTCGCGCAGCCATTCGCCAGCGCCGCCACGTCGCTGGCCAGGTACACCGTCACCGACACCATGCCGTCGAAGCCCTGTGAATCCCTGTCGTCGTTCAAGGGCGAGGACATCGTGTCGATCACGGCCCGGGTCGTCCCCGCCACCGCCGACACGCCCAGGCACTGCCGCGTGGTTGGAACCATCACGCCCGAAGTCGCGTTCGAGATCAGCCTGCCGGACGCCTGGAACCGGCGCTTCTACATGACAGGAAACGGCGGCCTTGCCGGCGACGCCATGGACGCGCCCAACAGCCCGGATCGCACGGCGGCGCTGACCCACGGCTTCGTGCATGCGCGCACCAACACCGGCCACGACAACCGCAAGGAGCCGGGCGGCACGTTCGTCATGAGCAATCCGCAGAAGGCGATCGACTACGCCTACCGCGCGGTGCACGTGACGGCCGATCTGGCGAAACGCGTCGCCGCCGACTACTACGCCAGGCCGGTGACTTTCTCGTACTGGAACTCCTGCTCGAACGGCGGACGCCAGGGGCTGCTCGAGGCGCAGCGCTACCCCGCCGACTTCGACGGCATCGTCGCCAACGCCCCGTGGGTCGATCAGACCGGCTTCATGGTCGGCGCGATCTGGAATCAGAAGGTCCTGACGGAAACGCCGGTGCCGGCGTCCAAGCTGCCGCTCCTGGCCGAGAAGGTGATGGCCAAATGCGACGCGGTCGACGGTTTGAAGGACGGCTTGATCGACGATCCGCGCAAGTGCAGCTTCGATCCGGCGCGCGATGTCCCGGCGTGCAGCGCCGGCACCGACGGCCCCGACTGCCTCACGCCCGCGCAGGCGTCGGCGATTGCGAAGATCTACAGCGGCCCGGTCAGCAACGGCAAACCCTACTTCCCGGGTTTCATGCCCGGCAGCGAGCAGCTCGTGCCCGGACCGAGCGGCACGCTGGCCAGCTCGTGGTCGGGGGCGATCATCCCGGCGCAGCCGAACGCCAAACCCGCCGACTTCAACCTGGCCGAGAACATCATGAAGTATCTCGTGCTCGATCCGCCGCAGCCCGGCTACGACACGATGACGTTCGACTACGACAAGGCCGCGTCCACCGTCGCACGGTGGAGCAGGATCGCCGATGCCAGGAATCCCGACCTGTCGAATTTCAGCAAGCGCGGCGGCAAGCTGATCATGACTTACGGCTGGGCCGACCAGATCCTTCAACCCCTGATGGGCGTGAACTATTACGAGTCGATTCTCGCCCGAGACAGGAACGCGGCGAGCTACACCCGCCTGTTCATGGCGCCAGGCATGACGCACTGCGCCGGCGGGCTCGGACCGGATCGTATGGATGCCGTGACGGCCGTGATCGACTGGGTCGAGAAAGGCAAGGCTCCCGATCAGCTGATCGCGAGCAAGGTGACCGACGGGAAGGTGGTCCGCACCCGCCCACTCTGCCCGTATCCGCAGGTCGCCCGCTACACCGGCAAGGGCAGCATCGACGATGCGGCGAACTTCAGGTGCCAGGCGCCGAAGTAGCTGATGGATTGAACGCCGTCGGTGCACTTCTTGCTCACTCGTTTCGCACGGCCCCAGCAAGGAGTCCCGTATGAAACGAGTGAGCTGGATCAACCTCGGCCTCGGGATCTGGCTGATGATCGCGCCCTGGATCCTGCACACCTCCGGCATCGCGGCCGCCAACAGCAGGCTGGCCGGAGCCCTGGTCATCGTGATCGCCGCGCTGTCGCTGCGTGCGCCGCTCGGCAATCACCTGTTCGCGTGGATCAATCTCGCCGCCGGCTTCTGGGTGTTCTTCTCGCCGTGGCTGCTGCACATCCGGAGTGAGACGCCGGTGATGGTCAAGGGAGCCCTCACCGGCGCGCTGATCATGATCTTCGCGCTCGCGCGCGCGTCGACGAGCGTCGAACGCTACAAGCTCTGACGCGCGGCGCGGCGAAGCCCGAGCGTCGCGGAGCGCGACGCTCGGGCGTGGTCTCTTCCTGGCGAGGCTTACGGCGTCGAGCTCGAGGCCGATTTCGGCGTCACGTGAATGAGCGCACCGATCGGGGCGTCTTCCAGCAGCCACAGCGACCCGTCGGGAGCCTCGGCGACGTCGCGGAGACGCTTCCCCACGTGCCAGCGCTCGGCTACCCGTGCTCCGCCCTTGCCGTCGAAGATGACGCGCGTCAGCGACTGCGTGCCGAGGCCGGCAATGAACCCGTTGCCGTTCCATTCCGGGAACGTCTGCGTGCCCCGGTAGAACATCAGGTTGCCCGGCGCGATGACGGGCGTCCAGTAGATGACGGGCTTTGTGAACTCGGGCCGCGTGTCGGGATGCGGAATCGGCACGCTGTTGTAGTTGGTCGCGTAGGAGACGAGCGGCCAGCCGTAGTTCTTCCCCTTCTCGATCAGGTTCAGCTCGTCGCCGCCGCGAGGACCGTGCTCGATTTCCCACAGCTCGCCGGTCGGCGAGAACGCCAGGCCGTACGGCGTGCGATGGCCCATCGTCCAGGTTTCAGCCGGCGTGTTGTTCGGACCCTTGAAGGTGTAGGTGCTGACGACCGGCGCGGTCTTCGCCACCTCGGTGTCGCGCGGCGGATCGATGAGCGGGATGGTGGAGGCGCCGATCTTGCCGTAGTCGGGATTTCCCGGCGCCGGCTTGCCGTCGAGCGTAAGGCGCAGGATCTTGCCCACCGGCTGATCGGGGTCCTGGGCCGGCGTGAAGCGCTGACGATCGCCGACGGAGAGGAACAGATACTGGCCGTCGGGCGAGAACGCGACCGCGCCGCCCTCCTGCCCGCCCCGGCCCTTGGGCAGCTGACGCCAGAGCACCTCCAGGTCGCGCAGGCTGGCGTTCGTGGCGGTGATGTTCAGCCGAGCGCGCGCCAGCGCCAGGCCGCCGCCGTAGTCGCCCGGTTCCGCGTAGGTCAGATAGATGCGCTGGTCCGCGGCGTAGGTGGGCGAGAGATAGACGCCGAGCATCCCGTTCTGCCCCTGCCAGTACACCGGCGGCGTATTCGTCACCAGCGTCTTCTGTCCCTGCGGCGTCACCAGCCAGAGGGGACCGACCTTCTCGGTCACCAGCATGCGGCCGTCCGGCAGGAAGGCGATGCGCCAGGGCAGCGTAAAGGTCGCCACCGTAGTCATGTTGAAGGGGACGGTCGCTTCGGGCTTCTGGTCGCCCGCGTTGACAGGCGCGGGAGGGGCTTGCGCGGCCCCGCGAGCACCGAGAGCGATCGCGCCAAGGATGATGAGGACGCTGAGACGTTTGGTCATAGGCGCGATTCTAGCGCGAACTCATCATTTCGCAGGGTTGGGCTTGGGCTCTGGGCTCTGGGCTTTGGGCTCTGGGGTTCTGGCTTTGGGCCCAGGGCTGTGGGGTTTTGCGCTGGTCAGGGCAGCGTGAACGGGCGCGCGTCGGCCCGGATCCCCCGTGTCCTTTTCGGGGTGTGCATTGGTGCAGCGGTCACGGACACACCTCCACCTTCACGCGCAGCGCCAGAAGGCGTTCGCGCCCTTCACGATCGAGGCGACATCCGTGCGGACGGCGCTTTCGTCCTTCCAGTCTCCGGGCAGCCTGCCGTCCGCGTTCCTGACGACGATCACGTTGAGATCGAGCTGGAACGGCGTGACGCGGATCGAGCAGATCGCGTTGCCGAACCCGTTCCTGCCGCCCGCATCCTTGTCGCCGAGATCGCAGACGCTCTTCGGCCCGCGCAGATACAGCACTCCGCCGTGCCAGTCGTCGTTCTTGAACAGCAGCACCTGCTCGTCGTCGGTCAGCTTGATGGACGAGGGCCTGTCGGTGGGCAGCCCCTTGAGGTCGGCGAGGTCGCCAAGCGCCATGCGGCTGGGACCGTTGAAGTTCCTGTCCTGGAAATTGTGATGGACATTGCGATTCCTCCCAGCGAGGGAGGGGCCGCGCAGCGCGCCGCGGCGCCCGCCGAGTGCGGGCGATCCCCTGCTGAAAGGAACAACGTGAACCGTTCCCCGAGGCGGACATCGCGCGCCCACGCCTGAGCTGGTTCAGCGGATGCCAGGCCGTCCGGTCGGCGCTCGGGCGGGGCACCCTTGCGAACGGATCGAGCGGGGCGTCTATGCCAGATTCCCCAGGGACTCGCGCAGGTCGTCATAGCCAGTCCTGATGATGCCGATTTCGATCAGGATGTCTTTCAGCTCGCGGAACTGGCTCCCCTCACGAGTGAACTCGACGTGGATGTGATCGGTGTGCGGGTTTGCCCCCTCGTACTTCCGTGGGCCGCCCTTCGTCACACTCCATATCTGCTCGTTCCAGATCACGTTGTGAACGCCGATCATTGGTGCCTTCCTGATGAGAGCCTCGAAGATGCGGTTCCCCAGCGAGAGTTGTTCCGGCAAGTAGGCGTTGAGATGAATATCGATGGCGCGGCCCTCCGCATGAGCGGATTTCTTCTTCGTCCCTGCGACGTTGCGGTTGTTGTAGATGCCGAACGTGGAGATCTGGGGAAAATTGGCGTGAAGCAGGCGCGCCAGATGCTGTGGCGCCGGCTGCGGCTTCCGCCAGTCAATCTTCTTGTCCGCCATGTCAATGCCTCCAGAGCATCGAGACAGTTCCGCACGAGTCAGTCCACGGACACCGGCCTCGCAGCGATGAGCAGACTATAAGTGGCAATGACGATACGTGTCCAACTTGAATAGCGGCTTGACCGCACGCGGGCGGCGACGCGCAGGCGGGAGAACGGAGGTCCAGACCGGATCGACCGTGACCAGGCGATCGACGCTGCCGAAGCCGGTCCGGCCGACGCCGACGACTCGATCGGCGGCGATCAATCCGGCACGTAGGCGATCATCATGCTGCGGAGCGCGGCGTACTCGAAGTCGGAGGCATCGCCGAATTCCCGCTCGTACTCCTCGAGCGGGTTCCGCTCCACCGCGTCCTCAGGGCCGAGGCCCATGTTCAGATAGCCGATCATCGTCGTGAACAGCTTCTGATACATGTCGCGGTGGCGCACGATGTCGGCGCCGGTCATCATGCGCCCGCTCGCCGGCACGACGCGGGTATCGGGCTTGACGATCTTCGCGAGACGCTCGAGCGCGCGGACGCGGCCGCCGAGCCAGGCGCCGTTCCTGTGGTCGAGCAGCGGCCACTCCTCCGCCGACACCACTCCGCCCGCAGCCAGCAGATTCAGCTTCGGGATATGGACGAACAGATCGCCGTCGGTGTGGGCGGCGGGCATGTAGCCGTACTCGATCTGCAATCCTGCAAATTCCATCGAGCCGTCGCCGCGCGTGACCTTCGTCGGTCGCGCCTCTTTCGACAGCGGCGGCACGCGGCCGGCGAAGCCGATGGCCGAGTAGACGGTGTGGCTCACCATCGTCCGCGTCTTCTCGTGCGCGAAGATGATGCCGCCCGCCTTTCCCACGAGCTCGTTGGCGCCCGTCTGATCGGGATGCCAGTGCGTGTTGATCAGGGTGTGGATGCGCGTCGTCTTCGTCGCGGACCTGACGGCGTCGATCAGCGCAGCGGCGTTCGCCGCACGGCCGCCGTCGATCATGAGCGCGCCGTCGGGCCCCGGGAGCGCAATGACATTGCCGCCCGCGCCCTGGACCAGGACTGCGCCGCCGAGGTCGGTCGTGGTGATACGGGCCTGCCCGTACAGGCGGATCGGCAGGCTCGCCCCGGCGAGTGCGGCGGCGCCCAGGAACAGGAAGCTCCGGCGCGAGGTGCCCGGCCTCGCCGGCCGGGCCGAATCGATGGCCCCGTCCATGAGCACGGGCCCTACGGGTTCATGGTGCACTGGGAATCGTGGGTTTGTAGACCGGCTCATGGACGGCTGACTCGCCGAGCGGCCAGATGTCTTCCCAGATGCCCTGCGGGGGCCCGAGCACCGGCCACATCGGGCTCTGCGCCAGCAGCTTCGTGGCGCCCAGGTCGCGGAGGAGCTGCGCTTCCTCCTTGTAGATCGGCGTCTGCAGCGCCATGAACGGCATGAAGCCGCGCGACTGCGTGTAGTCGAGCGCGGTGAGGCCGTCCTGATCGACGGCGTCCATGTCGATCCCCATCGCCGCGAGCTCCGTGATCACGTTCTTGTAGCGCTTGCGGACCGCGTAGTGCAGCGCCGTGCCGCCGCGGATCTCTTCGGGATGGTTGACCAGGGCGATCACATTGACGTCGGCGCCCGCCCGCTGCAGCACGCGAATCAGCTCGAGCGCCTGCGGCTCCGGCGCCCGGCCGGCGAGCACGGCGTGGATCGGCGTCTGCCGGTCGGCGGTCATGATCGACGCGTCGGCGCCATGCTCGAGCAGCAGCCTGACGACCTCGAGATCGGCGTTCACCGCGGCACGAATCAGCGCCGTGACGCCGCGCGTCTGCACCCCGCCGCGGGCGTTCGCCGGCTTGAAGAAATGCTGCATGTTGGGATCGGCGCCGCGCTCGAGCAGCAGCCGGACCACCTCGATCCCCTTCGTCTGGTTCGGCGGATCGATCGATGCGCGGCCGCCGTCGATGCGCGTCCGCAGGTCGACGGCCGTGATGAGCGGCGTTTCGCCGAAGATGTCCCACTGGTTGACGTCGGCGCCGGCCGCGATCAGCTTCTTCGCGAGGTCCCAGTTGGCGTTCATGATCGCCACGAGCAGCGGCGACACACCGTCGGGATCGGGCAGGTTGATGTCGGCGTCGTGGGCGAGCAGCACGTCGACGCACGCGAGGCAGTTCTCGCGCGCGGCATAGAGCAGCGGCGTGAGCCCGCCGCTGTCCAGGTTCTTCGGCCGGCCCTCGGCGGTGACGTGGCGCTGGTAGTCGCGAACGATCGAGCGCGCGTTGACGTCGGCCCCGCGCTCGATGAGCAGCTCCATCATCTTCGGGTGCCGGCGCGCCGACGCCCACATCAGCGCCGTCTGGCCGCCCCACCGTTCCTTCGCATCGACTTTCGCGCCGTGATCGAGCAACAGCCGGGCGGCTTCGACGTTGCCGGTCCTCGCCACCGCCATCAGCGCCGTCTGCCCTTCCGGGTTCGGCGAGTCGACGTCCGCGCCCGCCTCGAGCAGCACCTTCAGCATCTCGGCGTTGCCCACCTCGGCGGCCAGCGTCATGGGCGAGGCGCCGTAATAATTGGATCGATTCACGTCGGCGCCGGCGCGCAGCAGCCGCTTCGCTTCGGCGACGTCGCCGTTGAAGACCGCCCAGTGCAGCGGCGTGCTGCCGTCGGGATACATGCGCTTCGGATCCGCGTTGCCCGAGGATCGCGCGGCGGCCACGCGCGGCGCCGCGCCCTGCCCGTACAAGGGTTGGCCAGCGCCGGCCCACACGATCGACGCGACGACCATGACGGCAGCCGCGAGACGGCGTGTCGGTCGATCCTGCACCGCTACACTTCCGTGAATACGCCCGTGTTGTCGGCGAAGTTCTCGTAATCCTGCGACGGCACCCCGGCGCGGTGCAGCATCGTCACGAGGATGTTGGCGTGCGGCGTGTCCTGCGGATAGTGCAGGTGCTGGTTGCCCTTGATGCCGCCGCCCTTGCCGATGAGCGCCTGCGGCAGCGGATCGTTGTTGTGCGCGTCGCTGTTGGCCATGTTGCTGCCGAACAGGATGATCGACGAGTCGAGGATGTTGCCGTTGCCCTCGCGCATCCCGGCGAGGCGCTGGACGAACTTGGCGAACACCGCCGTGTGGTAGTTCTGGATCTTCCGCAGGTTGGCAATGCGCTCCGGGAAGCCGCCCCAGTGCGACGTCGGGTGGAACGCCTCGTGGACGTCGAGGTTCGGATACGTCCGCATGCTGGCTTCCTCGACCATCTTCAGCGTCGCCACGCGGGTGCGGTTCGTCTGCCACGAGAGCGCCATCATCTCGAACTGGATGTCGAGGAGCTCGCCGAAATCCTCCGGCGGTCCGAGCGGCGCGCCCGGGATGTCGTCGCGCAGCGACCGGGCGTTGGCCTCGAGCTTCTGGACGCGGGCTTCGATCTCGCGGACCGAATCCAGATAGTCGCTGACCCTGGCGCGGTCGGCGGCGTCGAGCCGCTTGTTCAGGCTCGCCGTCGCGTCGCGGACGTAGTCGAGCAGGCTGCCGGTCGTGCGCAGGATGGCTTCGCGCTCCTCCGCCGTGTCGCCCTGGCCGAACATGCTGTAGAACGCCTTCCGCGGATTGCTCTCCATCGGCAGCGGCTGGTTCGGCGTGCGGAACGAGATCATGCCGCCCGGTTCGCCGCACAGCTCGAGCGAGGGGAGGGAGGTGTCCTTGCCCAGGTGCCGGGCCGCAATCTGATCCACGGTGATGCCGACGCCGGTCTTCGGGCTGCGCAGCCGGGGATTGACGCAGTTCAGCCATGTCTCTTCGACGATCCCGTGCGGACTGGAGCTCTCGGCGCCCTTGTTCCGCAGGCCGCTGACAACCGTCACGTACTCCCGGACGGGCTCGAGCGGCTGGAGGATGTAGGGGAAGTCGGGATTGTGTCCGACCTGCTTCGGCTCCCACTGATCCTGCAGCGCCCCATGCGGGAAATAGACGAAGCCGAGTCGCGTGGTCCGCGCGGCGGCCGTCTGCGCGAACGCCGTTCCGGCCGGGATCATTGCATCCAGCAGGGGAAGCGCGATGGTGGCACCGGCACCCTTGAGCACGGTGCGCCGTGACAGATGCTTCTTGAACAGGAACGACATCTCTGGCTCCTCACATCGGCCGGTCGAGAAGGACCGGCCCTGCCCTCGCTACCGCCGTCCCGGAGGGACCGGCGTTACGCTCGCTGATGCACTGCTCACCGGCGCCTTCACGGGCGCCGGCTCGTACTCCTCTACTTCCCTCTTACGGAACGCATCGGACGACACGATGCCAAGCACGATCGACTTGAAACTGTAGTTGTCGGCCGCCGCCTCACGGACGATGCGCCGGACCGTGGGCATGTCGTGATGGTCGAGGCTGCGGCCGAGCGCGTAGGTCATCAGATTCTCGGTGAACGCCTGCACGAACTGATGATCGGGACGCTCGGCGAGCGCTTTGCGCAGATCGTCGGGCCCGGCGATTGTCGTCCCGTCCGGCAGCTGGCCCATCGTGTCGATGAGGGTCAGCGTGTCGGAATCCAGGGCTCGATACTGCCCGACGGCGTTGAAGTTCTCCAGCGCGAGCCCCAGCGGATCCATCACCCCGTGACAGGCGAAGCAAGCCGGCTTCTCGCGATGCTGCTCGAGGCGCGCACGCAGCGTCTTCGCCGGCTGCCCGCGGCGATTCTCGGGGAGCGACGGCACATCGAGGGGCGGCTCGGGCGAAGGCGTGCCCATCAGCCGATCGAGGATCCACGCGCCCCGCAGCACCGGCGACGTGCGATTCGGATACGCGGTGAGCATCAGGATCGCGCCCTTGCCGAGGAGGCCGCGGCGCGCCGGATTGTCGAGCGTCACGCGGCGGTAGTTCGGCCCCTTCACGGTCTCGATGCCGTAATGCATCGCGAGCCGTTCGTTGAGGAAGGTGTGATCCGCGGTCAGCAGCTGCATCACGCTGCCGTTGCCCTCGCCGGACTTCGGCCTGAACACGCTGTCGACGAACAGCCTGAGCTCTTCCTTGAACATCGAACGCGGATCCAGCAGGCCGCTGGCATGGGGGAACTGCGCGCGGTCGGGCGTGATCTCGTCGAGCTTCTTGATGTTGAGCCACTGGAACGCGAAGTCCCTGCTCAGCGATGCCGCGCGCGGGTCGGCCAGCATCCTCCCGACCTGTGCGGCAAGGACATCGGGCCTGCTCAGGCGTGAAGCGCTCGCCAGCTGTACCAGCTCCTCGTCCGGCAGGCTGCTCCACAGGAAGAACGACAGCCGCGACGCGAGCTCGAGATCGGTCAGCGTACGCGTCGGTCCGGTCCCCTCGCCCGCCTCGGCGCGATAGAGGAAGTGGGGGCTCGCCAGGATCGCGCTGAGCGCATCCCGCACACCGGCCTCGAAGCCCTCCGCGGCGGCACCCGCGGTGTAGAACGCCATCAGCGGCTTGAGATCTTCAGCGGTGACCGGGCGGCGGAACGCGCGGCGCGCCAGGTTCTCGACAATCCGCCGCGCGCATGCCGGTTCGTCGCGCGGGCTCGTCGGCCGGCAGATGAAGATCTTCGACCGTGCCGGCGACATGCTCATGCCGGTGACGTTGAGCGGTCCCCGAATCTGCAGCGCGTGCGCGGCCTGGATGCGCTCCTGCCCGCCTTCGAGCGCGATCGTGCGCACCCGCTCGTCGCTCTCGGCAAAGCTGCGATGGATGAACGTGATGGCCAGCTTGTGCTGCCCCTGCGTGGCCTTGAAGCGGATCTTCCGCAGCCGGCTGTTGATCTCGGCGACCGCGGGATCGAGCCGCTGATCGATCGCCTTGTGGTCGGCCTCGCCGCCGATGGTGGTGCGGTAGAACTCGACGCCGTCGAGCAGCGCCAGCACCGTGTTCTCGAACTCCATTCGCGGGACTTCGCGCGCCAGCGCCATGTCGCCGATGGTCAGCTCGTATTCGCCGTCCGCCGGGAAGTTGTGTTCGACGATGAAGCCGCCGCGCGTGCCGAAGGGCATGCCTTCGAGCCTGTGCTGTTGCCGGCCGGTGCCGGGAGCGCCCTGCGGCGGCAGCGAGATGACCATGTTGGCGGGGTCGCCGTAGGTGATCGTTTCGGCGGGCGCCTTCGGGTTGCCGATAGCCTGGAGGGCGACGGCGCGCGCCGCGTAGATGTACTGGTCGACGAAGTTGGGCGAGACCTGCAGGGCCAGGGCGTTGTTGTCGAAGTTGCCCTTGACGTTGTCTTCAGGCAGCCAGTTCGACGGATCGATGTTCAGCCCTAGCAGATCGCGAATCGCATTCCCGTATTCGCGGCGATTGAGCCGGCGCAGCGCCACGCGGCCTGGGCTGCTCGCCGTGGCGGCGGCGTCGATCCGGTTCTCGAGCCAGGTGACGAATGCCGCCACGGTCCTGGTGTCGGGACGCTTCGCGCCGGCCGGCGGCATCAGACCGCCGCGCAGCTTGCGAATCACCTTCTCGGCTACTTCGGCGCTCTCATGGGGCGCATCCAGGTTCAGCGCCGACAGGGTCAGGCCGCCCGACTTCAGTCGGTCGTTATGACAGGCGACACAGAACTGATCGATGAGAGCGCGCTGCGCAGATGGGGACTGGCGTGCGGCCTGGTTCGAGGCCTGGCCGGGAGTCTGCGTCGCAACCTGACTCTGAGCCTGGTTCGGAACCTGGCCCGGAGCCTGGCCCTGCAACCGCAGCGTGCCTGCAAGGGCGAGGCACCACACGACCGCCCCGATTGCGACGACGGTTCTCATGCCACGCACATTATCGTCGTTTCGGGCCGAAGTTTAACCCGCGATTCGCATTCCTTCCGTGGCCTGCCTTTTGCGATCCGTTCGCCCTCATGGAGCACGGAACTACCCGGCACAGCGCGCAATCTCAGCACGGCCCCGACGCGCGAAGGCGGACGAGGAACCGATGACGGACGGGCAGCGATCGGAGCTCGAAGCGCTCAGCCGCGTGGCGGGCGAAGCCGTCGACCAGACCATGACGGTGGCCGAGGCGACCAGGCGGCTCGACGACCTCCGAAGCCGCTCGCGGAACCTTGCGGAGGACATCGGCAGCAAAGCCGTCGATCCCGACAGCGCCTGCTCGCTCGTCAATCGCGACGACACCATCGTGGAACCGTGAGGCGGCGCCTCGGCCCGCCTAGTATGGACACGCTAGAGACGCGCGGAACCCGGGCGGGTAGAATCCGCGGCCGTGCACCCGCAGCTCGCCGCGGTCGTCAGCGATCTGGAATCCGCATCCGCCCGGCTGCGCCAGCTGGATGCGTCGCTGACCGATCTCGCCTGGTGCATGCGGCCCTCACCCGGACGCTGGTCGGCGGCCGAGTGCGTGGCGCATCTCAACCTCACCTCGCACGCGCTGCTGCCGCTGTTTCGCAAAGCGATTGCCGACGCGCGCGCCCTGCGGACGACGGCGCCGCGGCGCTATCGCCGCAATGTGCTGGGGTGGCTCGCCTCGAAGATCGTCGCACCGGGAGGCGGCCTGAAGACGAGAACGCTTCCGGCGTTCGTGCCCACGCCTGTGCCGCCGGTCGCCGATCTCATCAACGATTTCAACCGGCTGCAGGCCGAGATCGTCGCCTGCGTCCGCGAGGCCGACGGCCTCCCGCTCGAGCGCGTGACGGTGCGGTCGCCGTTCCACGGCCGAATGGTCTACAACGTCTACGCCGCGTTCACGCTGGTGCCCCGGCACCAGCACCGCCACCTGCTGCAGGCGGAACAGGCGGCGCTGTCCTGCGCGCCGCAGGCGGCAGCGGCGGCCGTGAAGACCACGGCGGCCGTGTAAGCGACCGGAACAGCAGCACCGCGCGCGACGCCAGCACCCACCCGACAATCCATCCCTGCGCCGCTGCGAACAGCATCGCGAAGACCGCCATGCCGGGCCGGCCGCGCGGATCGAAGCGCGCGTGCAGCGCGTTCATGAAGAAAGCGAAGAGTGTGTAGACATAGGTGGCGGCCCGGAGGCCGAACGCCCAGCGGATGTGGGGCCGGTAGATGGCGCGCTCGATGTGGGCGTTGAAGGCATGCCCGAGCCGCCGGACGTGCCGCGTGTACATGCGGCGCTGCCGCGGGCTGAGCGCCCGCCGCGCTCGCGCCGCACGGATCGCCTCGCACGCATGACGGATGCCCGACGTCACGCCGTTGCCGGTCAGCGGATCCGGCATCGACGCGGCCTCTCCCACCATCAGCCAGTTCGCGCCGCACACGCGCGACGTGACGAACGGCTGGAAGGACGTGCGCTCGACCCGAAGCTGCGGACTCTTCTCGAGCAGCGGAGCGAAGCGCGGATGACGCCGCAGCTCGTCGCGCAGGATCGCCTCCTGCGGCACGAGGGGTTCGACGCCAGGAATCAGGAATCAGGTGTCAGCAGGAATCAGGTGTCGGCAGGAACCAGGAGTCAACGTTCCGGCGTCAAAGTCAGTTCTCACGGCCGCTGGCTGCGCCTGCCGGCTCGCCGGAAGCCCTCTGCGCCTTTGCGAGCCCTGCGTTGAAATACCCTGCGGACTCTGCTCGCGGGACGCCTGGGTCGGCGAACGCACCCTAGCGTTCTCCTCTGGCGGCTTGCGCCTCCTCGAACCGCGCCGCGCGCAGGATGTTTTCCAGCCCGCGATTGCCTTCGTGGCAGGCGTATTCGTACATCTCCTTCTGCGACGCCAGATCCAGCACCGCCGTCCACGGCCGCTCCCACGTCTGCGGCTCGTCGATGGTCACCGTGTACAGCATCGCGTCTGGGCCGGTCCGCGTGTAGCGTTCGATCAGGTGCAGCGTGTCGCGTGACCCGCGATAGTTGGTCGCCGGGTGGAAGTTGGTCACGTCGACCACCAGCGTGTCGCCCTCCCACCGGCCGCGCGAATCACCCATGTAGTGGCGGATGCGCGGCGAGAGGTGCGGCCGGCCGTCGAGCGGGATCACGCGCGTGTCGTGCATCATCTCGTGCGTGATCGTGACGTAGCCCGGCGCCTGCAGGATCCGTACGTTGTTGTTGTAGCCGGTCGGGAACATGACGGCCGGGAGTCCGACGGTGATACAGCGATCCCAGAGGCTGCGGTCCTCCCAGGAATCGGCGGGTCCGCGGCCTTTGCGGGCGGCCGCTTCGGCCTCCGCGCGGGCGCGCGCCGCCGCCGTCAGCGGCGGCAGGCGGCCGTCCGGCGGGTCGATGATGAGCGAGCTGCGCCGCGACTTCGCCGTGAGGTTCTCATACCAGTGCGACGGCCCGGCCCCGACCACCCCGCCGTCGGCCACCGCGGCAATCAGTTTGGCGCGGCGGGCGAGCGCCTCCTCGAGCTCCTTGCCGTCGAGGAACTCCTTGCCCCTGACCTCAGCCGGACGCTCCAGCGGAATCGCGAAGTTGTTGTCGGTGGTCCACACCCCCTCGAGATCGGGATCGCCCCACGGCATCCGCGGATGAGTCCACGGCGCGCGCCCCTCACCACCCTGGGCGCTCACGACATCGAGAACCAATGAACCGCCCGCAAGGGCGGCGGCAAGCATGACGGCACAACGGCAAACGATCCGGATGACAAACATGGGCACGCTCATCGTAGCGCGGGCGGGACGGCGGCGCGGACACGCGGGCGCTCACGACAATTGATGACAATTGAAGCGTTGCTTCGCCGTCTGTGTGCTTCTGATAATCCGCGCGGCCGTGTGCGGGCGCCGTGCGCCCGCGCGCGCCTCCTGTACCCGTTCGGGCATCACACAAGGAGGAACCAGTGGTTCTGGCACGTTTCCTACGCCGCGCCTGTCTTGCCGCCGTCCTCAGCTCGATCCCCGCGTCCGTGCTCGCGCAGGGCGCCAGCACAGCCACCATCACTGGCGTGGTTCGCGACTCGTCCGGCGCCGTACTCCCCGGCGTCACCGTCGAGGCCTCCAGCCCGGCGCTCATCGAGAAGGTTCGCTCGACCGTGAGCGACGAACGCGGTGAGTACCGGCTGCCCGAATTGAGCCCCGGGCAGTACACCGTCACGTTCACGCTCCCCGGCTTCTCGACGCTCAAGCGCGAGGGCATCGTGCTGCGCACCAGCTTCACCGCGCAGATCGATGTGGAGCTCACGGTCAGTCAGCTGCAGGAAACAATCACCGTCACCGGAGCGACGCCGCTCGTCGACGTCGCGAGCGCGACGCAGCAGCGCACCGTCACGCGCGAGGTCCTCGATACCGTGCCGACCGCCAAGAGCGTTCTCGGCATCGCCGCACTGATTCCGGCCGTCGTCGAACCGCCGAACGCGCAGGATGTGGGCGGGAGCAAGGGCGAGCGCTCGGTGCGCATCTCCGTCCATGGCGGCAAGACCTTCGACTCGCGGCTGCTGCAGGACGGCATGCGCTACAACGCGCTGACGCCGGGCGTCGGGGCGCCGAATGCGACCACGCCGTCGACGCCGGTGAGCCCGGCGCCGGTCTTCACGGCGACGCTGGAGGGCACCGGACGGGGCTACTACATCAACCCGCTCGCCGTCGAAGAGGTCGTCGTCGACCTGGGGACCATGGGCTCGGCCGAGTATTCGCTCGGCGGCGCGCAGGTGAACAGCATTCCCAAGAGCGGCTCCAACGTCTTCTCGGGCTCGCTGTTCCTCGCCGGCACCAGCTCCGGTCTGCAGAGCAACAACCTCGATGACGACCTGAGGAGCCAGGGCCTCACCTCGGTCAACAGCGTGCTGAAGGTGTACGACGTCAACGGCGCGTTCGGCGGACCGCTCGTGAGGGACCGGCTGTGGTTCTTTGCCAGCGGGAGGCGCTGGGGCAACAAGACGCACGTCGCCAACCTCTACGCCGATGCGGACACCACCGACTTCTTCTACACGCCGGACCTGTCGCGCCCGATCGAGCCGGTGGAGGACGACAAGGGAGGCGGCGCGCGCCTGACGTTCCAGGCCACGTCCAAGGACAAGTTCACGTTCTCGTACGACAAGCAGCGGAACTTCCAGGACCAGCTCACCGGACAGCTCGAGACTGGAACGATCAAGAACGAAGCGAATCAGGGCTATTGCCAGACGCACCAGGTCACCCAGGCCACCTGGAGCCGGCCGCAATCGGCGAACCTGCTGTTCGACGCCGGCGTGACGGTCAGCAAGTTCAACTTCCAGAGCTTCGGCAAGGACCTGTTCCTGAGCGACTACCAGGGGTGCGGCGGCCAGCTCGTCGACAACGTCTCGATCCTCGACACCGGGCTCGGGTTCACCTACAACGGCGTCGGCGTCGGCCGCGGCCTGAGCCTGTCGCACCAGTCGAACGGCCGTTTCAACGTCTCGCTGATCTCCGGGCGGCACAGTATCAAGACGGGCGTGTTCTGGATGTACGGACTCGGCGGCGGCCAGCGTGCGTACAACGTTCGCAGACCCGCACAGGTCAACGGCCTGCCGGTCACCTACACTTTCCTCAACGGCAGGCCGACCAGCCTGACGCAGTTCGTCTCGCCCAACCTCCAGGTCGATCAGCTCAATCCCGATCTGGGCGTGTACGTCCAGGATCAGTTCAGGGTGAGGCGCGTGACGATCAGCGCCGGCCTGCGCTTCGACTGGCTGCGCGAATCGGTGCCCGCCTCGTCGGTGCAGCCCGGCGCGCTGGTGCCGCCGCAGTCGTTCCCGGCCATCAACAACGTGCCGAACTGGAAGGACCTCAGCCCGCGGCTCGGCATCGTGTGGGACCCCACCGGCAGCGCCAAGACGGCCATCAAGTTCGGCATCAACCGCTACGTGGCATCGGCCACGACCGGCATCGCCAACCTGTTCGATCCGTTCGGCCCGGGCAACTCGCTGTCGAGCACCGCGCGCACGTGGAACGATGCGAACGGCAACTTCCTGCCCGATTGCGACCTGACGCTCAAGACGGCGAACGGCGAGTGCGGCGCGATGCTGAATCAGAACTTCGGCACGAACGTGCCCAGCTTCCGGCCCGATCCGGACTGGATCGAGGGCTGGGGCAAGCGTCCGTACAACTGGCAGGGCTCGATCAGCATCGATCGTGAGCTGCTGCCCTACCTCGTGGTGAACGCCGGGTACTACCGCACCTGGTACGGCAACTTCATGGTGGTGGACAACCAGCGCGTGACGCCCGCCGACTTCAGCCCCTACTGCGTCACCGTTCCGACCGACCCGCGCCTGCCGCTCAGCGGCCAGCAGCTCTGCGGCCTCTACGATCTGAACCCCGACAAGGTCGGCCAGATCGACAACCTCGTCACGCTGGCCAAGAACTACGGCAAGCACAGGGAGGTCTACAACGGCGTCGACGTGAACATCCAGCTGCGCATTCAATCGCGCGCCACGATCGGCGGCGGCTGGAACATCGGGAACTCCGTGCAGCTCGGCACCACCGCCGGCGGCAACGCGTCGTCCAGCGTCAACAGCTGCTATGTCGTCGACTCGCCGCAGCAGCTGTTCAACTGCGACGTCGAGGTGCCGTATCAGAGCCGCATCAAGCTCAATGGCTCCTATCAACTGCCGGGCGACCTGCAGATCGCGGCCGTCGTGCAGAGCAACCCTGGCGTCAACTACACGGCCAACCTGGCGTACACGTCGGCACAGATCGCGCCGTCACTGGGACGCCCGTTGTCGGGGGCCACGACGGTCACGATTCCGCTCGCGAAGCCGTACTCGCTGTATGGCCCGCGGATCAACCAGTTCGACCTGCGCGCCACAAAGATCCTCCGCATGGGCAACCGGCGCCTGCAGGTCAACATCGACGCCTACAATCTGTTCAACACCAACACGCCGGTCACGCTGTTCGGCACCTACAACGCCAGGTGGGGGCAGCCGACGCAGGTGCTCGACGGGCGGCTGGTGAAGTTCAGCGCGCACCTGGACTTCTGACGGGGGGACGCGGAGGAGGCGGAGGGCGCGGAGAAAACCATACGCAGAGGACGCTGAGGTGACACCCCCAACGGCCGCTGAAACGCAGGGACCGCTGGGACCGCAGGGGCCAACTTGTCTGAAGCCCCTGCGTTCCCTGCGGCCTCTGCGTTGAATTACTCTGCGATCTCCTGGAGCGTTCAGTCGCCCCAGCGATCCCCTAGCCCGTCACCAACCGGTACCCATCCCCGTACACCTTGCGGATGTACGTGGGATGCCGCGGGTCGGGTTCGAGCTTGTGGCGCAGCCGGAAGATGAAGTTGTCGACGGTGCGTGTCAGCGGCGCGTCCGAGTAGCCCCAGACCAGGTGCAGCAGCTCGTCGCGGGTCACGACGTGGCCGGCCCGTTCCGCGAGACAGCGCAGGATCTCGAACTCCCGGTCGGTCAACGGCACGCGCTTCGTGCCGCAGTATGCCTCCAGCCGCTTGAAGTCGATCACGGTGTTGCCGAGCCGCACCTGCTCGATCGGCGGCTTGGTCCGCCGCAGCACGGCGTGCACCCGCGCCAGCAGCTCGTCGAGCGCGAAGGGCTTGGTGACGTAGTCGTCGGCGCCGAGCGTCAGCCCGCGAATCCGATCCTCTTTCTGCGCCCGTGCTGAGAGGATGATCACCGGGATGCGCGACGGGCTCTTGCTGAGCGCCTTGCAGATATCGAATCCGTCGGCGCCGTGCGGCAGCATCAGGTCGAGCAGGAGCAGATCGGGCATGAACCGCTTGACCGAGTCCAGCGCCAGCCGGCCGTCGTCGCAGGTTTCGACGACGAAGCCCTCGAACTCCAGATTGTCACGAAGCAGACGGGCGATGACCTTGTCATCCTCGATAATCAGCACCCGCTTCGGCGTCTGCATGGATTCGTCCCTCTACGCGCTTCGCCGCCGGCCGATCGGCAGCGTCACGTCCACTTCGGTCCCCGTTCCCACGGTGCTGCGCACTTCGATCCGGCCGCCATGGCCTTCGACGATGCGCTTGGCGATTGGCAGGCCGAGGCCGCTGCCGCTCACCGTGGCGTTGCCGCCGCGATAGAACCGCTCGAACACCCGCGCGAGATCCTTGGCGGGGATCCCGGTTCCGCGATCGCGCACGGTCAGTGTCACCGTCCGGGAAGTGGCAGTGCCCTTCACCGACAGATACTTCTCTGTCGTCGAATACTTGATGGCGTTGTCGATGACGCTGTCGAGCGCCTTGATCATGGCCGGGCGATCGACGCAGACCCGCGGCAGATCCGGAGGCACGTCGGTGACCACCTCGAACTTCTCGCTGGTCAGCAGCGGCCGCAGCCCGCGCAGGGCGTCCTCGACCAGCTCCGCCGGCTCGATTTCGGCAAGCTCCGTCGCCGAGCCCGCCGGCGTGTTGCTGTATCGCGCGTAGGTCAGCAGATTGTCGATGGACGTCCCGAGCCGGGATGCTTCCATCGAGAGCAGACCCGCGTACTCTTGCACGGTCTTCGCCGACGTATAGCGGCCGTTGGCGAGCGTGTCGCCGACCAGCCGGATCGAGGCGACCGGCGTCTTCAGCTCGTGCGTCACCGCGGCAACGAAATCCGACTTCATCGTTGCCAGCGCCGCGCTCGCCCGGTCGGCGCGGACCGTCAGGACCAGCGCCAGCAGGCTCGCGCCGGCGGCGATCGAGATCAGGATGAACATCCGCCGCGCGCCCTGCAGCGTGGCGAGCAGCGCCTGGTCGGGCAGCGACCGCACGTGCACGGTCCATTCGCGGACCCGCTCCGGACGCGACGACATCGATGCCACGAGCGCCGGATCGATGAAGAGGAGCGGAAAGCTCGTGTGCAGATCGCCCTCCTCGGCATGTGCCACCGACGCGCCTTTGGTGACCACGCGGCCCTGATCGTCGGAGACCGAAATCAGGAGGCCTCCCTTGCCTGCGCCGAGCCCGCTCGAGGGGCCCGCCCCGAGCCCGGTCGAGCCGCTCGAAAGACCAGCGCCGATCTTGGCCACCTGCTCCACGAGCGGATCGAAGTACTCGGTGCTGACCCACTCCTCGTTGACCGTGAACGCGAGGAACCCGAGCAGCTCGTGGGTCGGCGCGGACGCGAAAAGGGCGTGCGCCACGATCTGATACGGCCGTCCGTCGACCGGCTGCTCGAGCATGACGAACGGCGACGCTGCCGTCACATGCGAGCGCACGGCGTCCACGAGTCCGGCCAGAGCCGGCGGATCGCGGAGCAGCACCACCGGAAACGGGTCGTCCGATACGGGCCGCGTCGCCCACGGCGGCTGACGGTCCGCGCGGTTGAACACCCACGTCGCGCCCTGGCCGCGCGCATCGCGCTTCCACAGCACGAAGGACTCGGGATACGGGTAGCGGGCGAAGGTGCGCGCCGCGACCTGGAACATGCTGTACGGCGGATCTTCGTCGAGGTTGGCGGTATGGAACGGGACGATGGCGGTGATCCAGGCGCCTTTCATGTCGGCGCTGAGCGCCGCACGCACGAGGGCCAGCGCCTCGTTGGCCCGGCGCTCGACGAGCAGGTTGGTGCCGCTCCTCCACTCCCGCGTGGCGACGTAGCCGAACCACACCAGCGACATCGTGGCGGCGAACATCGCAACCACGAAGACCATGACGACCGGCGGGCGGACCTGTCCCGTCGGCGTCGTGGTGAACGCGAGCCGGTCGCGCCACGATCGAGGCGAGGATCGGACGCTGCCGTTCGCCGGACGCAGCCAGCCGACGGTGATCATCGCAGGATCTCGCGCTCGCGGTAGTAGCGGGCCGCCCCGGCGTGGAGCGGAATCGGTGTGGCCGGCGCCTGCACGGGATCGATGAGCGCCGCCTCCCGGTGCTGCTTCGCCATGGCGGGCAATTGGGCGAAGAACTCCCGCGTCAATTCGTAGACCAGGTCCTCCGGGAGATCGCTGCGGCAGACCAGCAGCCACTCCGATCCGAGCGTCTCGGTCGGCTTGTCCTGCCCCACGAGCTGCCCGGCTGCCACCGTCACGGGCCTGAGGAAAGGATAGCTGCCGCGAAGCTGATTGATGACGGAATGGCCGATCGGCAGGAGCCGGAGCGGGACGGTCTCGCTGAGCTCGCGCGCGGCGGACAGCATCACCGGGTTCGCACTGAACACGGCGTCGATCTCGCGGGAGCCGAGCTTCGGCATCAGGTCGTAGGTGGTCGCGAACGTCGGCTGCATGTCGGAGTAGCTCATGCCGTGCGCGCTGAGCAGAATGCGCGTCGAGAACTCGCCTGACGTCCCCGGCAGGATGACGCCGACGCGCCGCCCTTTCAGATCGCCGATCGCGCGGAAGCGGCTGTCGGCGCGGACCAGGACGTAGAGGTTGTTGACCCAGAGCACCGCGATCGCGCGCAGGTTCTTGTGCGGATAGAGGTTCTTCTCGATGCCGCGGCGATAGGCCAGATACACGACATCGGATTGCGCCAGCCCCAGCTGCCCCTTCCCTGCGTCAACCGCGGACACGACCACGACGCCGCCCGCCGCGGTCTGCAGCGCGACGCGGGTGTGCGGGAGCGCGCGGTTGAAACGCTCGATCAGGCTGTTGGTGAACTCTGCCGCGATGCCGGACCAGAGCGTGAGATGCTGCGGCTGCGGAGCCGCCGCCCCGGTCGAGCAGCCGGCGGCAACCATGGCGCAGCACAGGGCCAGGAGTGCTGCCGGGCCCCGCGGACGAGGGGCGCGGCGGAGCGCCAGTCGGAAACGGGATGACGTCATGGTCATACAGGTTCTTCCGCCGGGTCGAGGCCGGATTATAAGAGACGCGGGCGGACCCGCCGGCACGATGACAATTGATGACAAATGCGTAGGCTGCAGCCCGGCGGACGGACACGGATAATGCGCCCGCTGCACGTCTTTCGAACCGAAGCAAAGGAGCAATCATGAGGAACATCGCGGTCTGGGCCGCGCTCGTCGCCGTCGGCTCATCCATCGGCTTCGCGCAGGGGGGCGGCCAGGCACCGGCGGGCGGAGGAGGCCGCGGCGGCGCGGGACGGACCGTCATCCTCGAGCAGGCCCCGAAAGATCGATCCATTGCCATTCCCAAAGAGACGCTGGAGCAGCACCTGAAGGACATGGATGCGAAGAAGCTCCAGACGCTTCGCATGATCGAAGGCGGCAAGTACAACGTCAACATCCGGCGCATCACGGCCGCTGAAACGGCGCTCGTGCACCCGATCACCGCCGACCTCTGGGTGGTGCTCGAAGGCGGCGGCACCCTGACGACCGGCGGCGTGCTCGAGAAGGGCAGGATCCTGGGAGGCCAGAGCCGCCGGATCTCCGCGGGCGATGTCGTCTACATTCCGTCAGGTCTTCCCCACGGCGTGAGCGGCGTCGACAAGACCATCACGTGGCTCAACGTCCGATGGGACACGGATTGGCCGCCGGATTCGCCGATGGGGGCCGGCAATCTGAACGGGCTGCTGGGCCGCGCGGCGGGCCCGCGTGCCGGGACGCCCGGCGGGGTCCGTGAAGGATCGGTCGAAGCGCGCGCGGCGCGCGCCGCAGCAGCCGGCGCCGCCCCGGCGCCTCCGGCAGCGCGCGGACCGGCGTTTCCGCCCGGAAGCCAGCAGGTGCTGCCCTACGCCTACGGCGGCAGCGGCGAGCTCTACTTCTCGAAGACGCAGCTCGAACAGATCATGGCCGGCATGCGCCTGAAGAAGTCGGGCAACACGCGCCTGATCGAAGGCGGACGCTACAACGTGAACCTGCGCTGGAACGGCACGCCGTCGGCGGAGCTGCACGGGCAGACCATCGACACGTGGGTGGTGCTGGCCGGCGCCGCCACGGTGAACACCGGATTCGAGATGAAGAACGGCGAGCGCGTGCCCGACACGGGCGTGTCGGTTGCCGCCAAACCCGGCGACATCTTCTTCCACCCGTCGAACTTCTACCACGGCTTCAGCCAGGTCTCGCCCGACATCTTCTGGCTGAACATCCGCTGGGATGACAACTATGCTGCGAAGTGAACTCCGGACTCTCGGCGTAATCGCCGGCGGCCTCGCCGCGATCGCTGCGGCGACCTTTTCGAGCTACGACGCGCGGGCGCAGGCGCCCCGCACCGCGACGCGTGTCCCCGTCTTCGAGGTGGACCCCTCCTGGCCGAAGCTGCCGAACAACTGGGTCCTGGGCCACGTGGCCTCGGTGGCGGTGGATCGCAACGATCACGTCTTCATCCTGCACCGCCCGAACACCGTTCCCGAGGCACAGCGCAAGTCGGCGGCGCCGCCGGTGCTCGAATTCGACGCATCGGGCGCATTCGTCAACGCGTGGGGCGGTCCGGGAGACGGCTACGACTGGCCCGACAGCGAGCACGGCATCGCCGTCGACTACAGGAACAACGTGTGGATCGGCGGCAGCGCACCGATCGCGCCGTCGCTCCGCAATCTCGACGACGACATGCTGCTGAAGTTCGACAGCAAGGGGAAGTTCCTGCTGCAGATCGGCGGCAGGAGCGTCAGCAAGGGCAATGCGGACACGAAGACCGTGCACCAGTCGGCCGACGTCTTCGTGTGGCCGAAGACCAACGAAGCCTTCGTCGCTGACGGCTACGGCAACCGCCGCGTGGTGGTGTTCGACGCCGACACCGGCGCGTTCAAGCGGATGTGGGGCGCGTTCGGCAACACGCCAATCGATGTGCCCCCGGCGCGCGGAGGAGGCGAGGGCGGAGCGGCCCGCGGCCGCGGCGCGGCGGCTGCCGGCGGTGGCGCGGCTGCGGCGGGTGGTGCTCGCGCCGGCGGTGCCGCTGCGGCAGCGCCCACCGACGTCGTCGGGCTCGGCCCAGGGCAGTTCGGCGGGCCGGTGCACGCGGTGAAGGTGTCGAACGACGGACTGGTCTACGTCGCCGACCGTCCCAACCGCCGCGTGCAGGTGTTCACGCCGGAAGGCAAGTACGTGACGCAGGTCTTCATCAACCGGTTCGGACCCGCAGCGCAGTCGGCCGCGGGGCTCGCGTTCTCACCCGACGCGCAGCAGCAGTTCCTCTACGTCGCCGACTACGGCAACTCGCGCATCGTCGTCCTCGAGCGCAAGAGCCTCAGGGAGCTGTATCAGTTCGGTCAGCGCAGCGAGAAGCCGGGCGACTTCCAGGGACTGCATCACCTGGCGATCGATTCGAAGGGCAACCTCTACACCGGCGAGGTCGCCCCCGGCGCGCGCGCACAGCGCTTCATCTTCAAGGGACTGTCGAACACGCTGCCGGCCAATGCCGTCCAGGAGGCTCCAGCCACGAGCCGGCAGCGCACGTATCCGGGGCCCGGTTCACCGGCCGCGCGCGGGGGCTATCCCACCTGGGCCAGCACCATGGCGGGCCCGTACACGATGACGCCGAACTGGCCGCGGCTGGGTCCGATCAAGCCCGGGGCCGCCATCGGCATCGTTCCGGACGGGAAAGGCGGCACCTGGCTGCACCACCGCTCCGAGCCGCCGATCCTCCACATCGATGCCAGCGGCAACGTGACGAGGCAGTTCGGCAACGGGATGTTCGTGCAGGCGCACGGCTTCTGCCAGGATCGCGACGGCAACTTCTGGGCCGGCGACAGCGGACCGTTCGCCGACAATCCCGCGACGAAGGGCCGCGGCTTCCAGCTCTTCAAGTTCAGCCCGGAGGGCAAGCTGCTGCTGACGCTGGGCAAGGCGGGCGTCTCGAAAGCCGACCGGGCGACGACGTTCATTGGTCCGACGGCCTGCGCGGTGGCGCCGAACGGCGACATCATCGTGGCCGACGGGCACTGGCCGCGCCCGTCGGACGCGCAGCAGGACGGCGATCGTCTCGTGCGCATCAGGACCGACGGCACCTTCGTCGCCGAATACGGAAAGATGGGCACGGCCCCTGGCGAGTTCATGGGGCCGCACGCGCTCGCCTTCGACTCGCAGGGGCGGCTGTTCGTCGCCGATCGGTCGAACAACCGCGTGCAGATCTTCGATCGCGACATGAACTTCGTCGACGAGTGGCGGCATTTCGGCCGTCCGAGCGGCATCGCGATTCTGCGCGACGACACGCTGATCGTCGCCGACTCGGAGTCCAGCCAGGTGATCGGCGGCCCGCCGCAGCCGCCGGAAGGCGGCGGCAGCGTGGTGCGCAATCCGGGCTGGGGCAACGGCATCCGGATCGGCAGCGCGAAGGACGGGTCGCTCCGCTACTACATCCAGGGGACGCGTCCCGAGGGCATGGGGGCCGACAACATCGGCAACATCTTCGCGGGACTGACCGGCAACTGCGACGCGAGTCCGTCGGGCGGGTGCCTGCAGAAGTGGGTGAGAAAGTGAGGATGATTGTGAAGCGCCATTTTCCTGGTCCGGCTGAAGCCGGACACTACGTGCTCCTTGCCGTGTGTGCGGCGCTCGCGCTCTCGCAGGCCGGCGCGAGCGCACAGACCGCAAAGCCGCCGCAGCTGGCCACCGACATCACGGCCGCCGACATCCAGACCGTCATCAAGGCACCGACCGGCGGCGGCGATCGCCAGATCAAAGTCGTCGACATGGGCAAGTACAACGTCAGCGTCGGTGTGCTGCGGCGCGGACCGACCAAGCCCGGCGCACCGGTGAGCGCCATCAATCACGAGCACGTGACCGAGGTCTACTACATCATTTCGGGTTCGGGAACGCTGCTCACCGGCGGGGTCGTGGAAGGCGCGAAGCCGCTTCCCGCCGACAGCGAGGTCGTGAAGCTCGCGGTGGGTCCGAGCAATCAGGGCATCTTCAAGCAGGCGGCGCAGACGCGCAAGGTCGGGCCCGGCGACATGGTGATCATTCCGCCCGGCGTCTATCACGGCTTCACGGACGTCACCGATCACGTCGAGTACGTGTCGGTCCGGCCGGACCCGGATCACGTCCTGCCAGCGGGTTACGTCCACCCGCTCCTCAAGAAGTAGTGTCCGGCTTCCGCCTTCGCGTGAAGCTACGGCGGACCACCGTGGCCCTGGCGGAGGTGGTCGGCCGGACAATCGTGCACGTCCGAAACGGGAGGTCGACATGCGCGCACGAGTCATGACGTCCATCGTCATTGCCGCACTGACGGTCGGCCTCTCCGCGCAGACCACGACGAAGACCGGTTCGTGGTCCGTGCCGCGGATGCCGGACGGGGCCCCCGACCTGCAGGGCGTCTGGGCCAACAACGGCGTGACGCCGCTCGAGCGGCCGAAGCAGTTCGGCCTGCGCGCGACGATGACCGACGCGGAGCTGGCGGAGCTGAAGCAGCGTGCGCAGAAGCTGATCGACGGCGGCGACGCGTTCTTCGGCGACGAGCTGTTCCTCGCTGCGCTCGAGGGGCGGGAGAAGTTCTCCTCCTCCGACACGCAGACGGGCAACTACGACCAGACGTGGCTGTCGGACCGCACGTGGAACAACCGCACGTCGCTCATCATCGACCCGCCGGACGGGCGCATTCCGCCGCTCGCCGCCGCAGCCGTCGAGCGCGCCGCGGCGCAGCGTGCCGCCCGCCAGGGACGCGGGCCCGCGGATCGCGCGCAGGACCTCGGGCTCGGCACGCGGTGCATCACCTTCGGCACGCCGAACCTGTTCGCCGGCTACCAAAGCTACTTCGAGGTGACACAGGGCCCGAACGTCGTCGCCATGCGCAGCGAGATGATCCACGACACGCGGATCTTTCCGATTGGCGCGGGTCCCCACGTCTCTCCCGCCATTCGGCAATACCTCGGAAACTCGCGGGCGCACTGGGAGGGGGACACGCTGGTCATCGAGACGACGAACTTCCGGGCCGGCGCCTTCCGGAATTCGAGCAAGAAGCTGCGGCTCACCGAGAAGCTCCGGCGCGTCGCCGACGACACGCTCGAGTACTACGTCACGATCGACGACCCCGAAACGTGGTCGAGGCCCTGGACGCTGATGATCCCGCTGACGAAGACCGGCGAGCAGGTGTTCGAGTACGCCTGCCACGAAGGCAACTACGGGCTCCGCGCCATTCTGAGCGGCGCCCGTGCGCAGGAACAATCCACACGCTGACGGTACAGGAGACGAGATGAGAACAAGGCTCTGGCTGCCTCTGGTGGTACTGACACTGATCGGGCTGTCTTCAGCCGGACACGCGCAGTTGAACAACGATCACGTCGAGCTCGAGGGCATCATCGACATCCATGCGCATGTCGGGCCGGCCACGCAGCTGTCGATCTCGCGCACCTTCGACGCCATCGAAGCGGCGCAGCTGGCGAAGCGGCATGGCATGCGCGCACTGGTCTTCAAGCAGCACTACCTGGAGACCGCGTCGTGGGCCTATCTCGTGTCGCGCATGGTGCCCGGCATCAAGCTGTTCGGCGGCATCGCCCTGAACCGGTCGGTCGGCGGGCTCAACCCCAACGCCGTCGAGCAGGTCGCCACCTTCGCGGGCGGATTCGGCCGCATCGTCTTCATGCCGACGTTCGAGTCCGCGCACTACAACCCGAACTCGCCGATTGCCGTGCCGATCTCGAAGAACGGCGAGCTGCTGCCCGCGGTCCACGAGGTGCTGAAGGTGATGGCCAAGTACGACATGGCGCTCTCGACCGGCCACTCGAGCCCGCAGGAGTCGCTGATGCTCATCAAGGCGGCCAAGGCGGCAGGCGTCAACCGCGTCTTCGTGCAGCACCCGATCATGCCGCGCGTCGGCATGTCGATCGAGGTGCAGAAGGAAGCGATTAAGCTCGGCGCGCTGGTCGAGTACGTGCTCGGCGAAGCCATGAACGTCAAGGAGTTCGAGCACTGGAGCGAGTCGATCAAGGCCGTCGGCCCCGAGAACGTCGTGATCAGCAGCGACCTCGGCCAGTGGGGCCGGGCCGTGCCCACCGACGGCTACAAGCTGACGATCCCGCGGCTCCTGAAGGCGGGCTTCACCAAGGCCCAGATCGACGTGATGACGAAGACGAATCCGGCGCGAATCATCGGCCTGGAGAAGTGGTAGCGCACGGGCGCGCGCCTCTCGCGGGGAGACGGGATGTATCCGCGACTCCTGACGTCGGCGCTGCTGCTTGCAGCGCTGACGATCGGCATCTCGGCGCAGACAGCCACCGGGTCCAGGCCGTGGTCCCTGCCGCGCATGCCCGACGGCACACCCGATTTCCAGGGCGTGTGGGCCAACAACGGCATGACGCCCCTCGAGCGGCCCGCCGTCTGGGGCAATCGCGCGACGATGACCGACGCCGAGCTCGCCGACCTGAAGAAGCGCGCCGAGCGGCTGATCGACGGCGGAGATGCGTTCTTCGCCGACGAGCTGATCCTGGCTGCGCTCGAAGGCAGGACGAAGTTCTCGTCGGCCGACACGCAGACGGGCAACTACGACCAGACGTGGCTGTCGGAGCGGATCTGGGACAACCGGACGTCGCTCATCATCGACCCGCCCGACGGCCGCATTCCCCCGCCGGCGCCGGGAGCCGCGGAACGCGCCCGCGCACAGGCCGCCGCGCGGCAGGGCCGCGGCCCCGCCGATCGCGCACAGGACCTGAGCCTCAGCACGCGCTGCGTGCACGCCGGCACGCCCTACATCCGCGCCGGCTATCAGAGCTATTTCGAGATCACGCAGGGACCGGGCGTGGTCGCGTTCCGGTCGGAGATGATTCACGACGCCCGCATCTTTCCGACCACCGGGGCGCCGCACGTCTCACCAGCGATCCGTCAGTATCACGGCGACTCGCGCGCCCGCTGGGACGGCGACACGCTCGTCGTCACGACGATCAACTTCTCGAATGCCGGGTTCCGCGGGTCCACCGACAACCTGCGTCTGACGGAGAAGTTCAGACGCACGGCCGGGGACACGCTGGAGTACACGATCACGATCGACGACCCGACCGTGTGGTCGCGGCCGTGGACGCTCATGATCCCGCTCAAGAAGACCGGCGAACAGATGTTCGAGTTCGCCTGCCATGAAGGGAACTACGGCCTGCGCGCGATCCTCAGCGGCGCGCGCGCCCAGGAACGGTAGGCCCACCCGCGGGCGGGAACGATTCCCGCAGCTCACGATTTTCAACGCCGGGCTCGCAGCGGCGCAGAGGGCGGTAGGCAAGCTGGCAGGCGCAGCCAGCGGCCTTCGGCCGCTGTCAGGATCGTGAGAGCGTGCAATCACAAACGCCACTCGATTTCGGCGGGCGCTTGTGATTGCACGTTCTCACGATCCTGGCCGCGCGACGCGCGGGCTGCGCCTGCCAGCCCCCCGCGTGCTCCGCGGTCCCTGC
>Ga0209172_10001170_pt1 | contig 59470 bp, 51 predicted proteins | sample LarsenN4metaG_FD_184113 | JGI IMG/M metagenome (GOLD analysis project Ga0209172, IMG submission 184113) | Hot spring sediment bacterial and archeal communities from British Columbia, Canada, to study Microbial Dark Matter (Phase II) - Larsen... ...
GATTGGCTGCAGCAGCCTGGCGGTTCTGCTCCAGCTGCTGCCGGAGTCGCTCCTGCTGGCGGCTGAGCTCAGCCAGTTGGCGCCCGAGGTCGTCGTATTCGCGATGGGCATCCGCCAGCCGAGCGCGAGCGCGCTCGGCTTCAATCGTCAGCTCGCCGGCGCGGCTTTGCTGGCGGCGCAGGGTGTCTTCGAGTTCATAGCTGTGGGCCTGGTTCTGCTCGTGGGCCTGTTCGAGGGAGCGGAGGTCGGCCGCGAGGCGCTCGAGGTCACCGGCATTGGCCTGCAGTTGGGCTGCGAGGGCGGCCTGGCTGGCCCGCAGGCTCTGGAAGTGGCTGGCGAGCAGGGTGCGGCGGAGCCGGGAGGTTTCTGCCTTCAGTTCTTGGTGGCGGCGGGCGCGTGCGGCCTGGCGCTTGAGTGAGTTCAGTTGGCGGGTGACTTCCTCGAAGATGTCGTTCAGGCGGAGCAGGTTCTGCTGGGCGGATTCGAGCTTGGCCTCGGCCAGGCGGCGCTTGGTCTTGTAGCGGCTGACGCCAGCGGCTTCTTCGATGATGGCGCGGCGGTCGGTGGGCCGGGAGGAGAGAATCTGGCCGATGCGGCCCTGCTCGATGATGGCGTAGGACTCGGGGCCAAGGCCCGTGCCCATGAAGAGTTCCTGGATGTCGCGCAGGCGGCAGAGTTCGCCGTTCAGGTAGTACTCGCTTTCGCCGGAGCGGTAGAGCCGGCGGGTGACGACCATCTCGCCGGGGAGAATCTTGAGGTTCAGGCGGTTCCGCTTGCGTTTGGGTTCCGCTTCGGTAGCGGATTCCACGGGGGACGTTGCCTGCTGGGAGGGTTCGGGCGGTGGGGCAGCGACAGCAGCGGGGTCAACCAGCCAGAGGGTGACTTCGGCGAGGTTGGTGGGCGGCTCGGTGGCGGTGCCGTTGAAGATGCAGTCGGCCATGCGGCCGCTGCGGAGCGTACGCGGGCTTTGCTCGCCCAGCACCCAGAGGATGGCGTCGGCGATGTTGGACTTGCCGCAGCCGTTGGGGCCGACGATGGCGGCGATGCCGGTGCCGCCGAAAGCGATGTGGGTCCGGCGACTGAAGGACTTGAAGCCGAAGAGCTCAACCTTGCGCAGCCGCAGCAAACCGGCCTCCTGAGAAACAGTCCGAGAGCTCGACACGGGAGCCGATCCCGAAGGAACGTTGGGCGGGTCTAGCAATTGCCCCGGCCGCGGCGCTGGATTGCGGACAACGCGCGCAGCCTAGCACAGCAGCTGGGGAGTGTAAAGAGGAAAGCGGAAGTTGGAGACCCTTCGACTTCGCTCAGGGAAGGCCGGTGGACGGTGACTGGTGGCTGGTGACTCGAACGTATTGCAGAGCTTTGCCAAAAGGCCGAAGACAGTGCAGTCGGATTACTTCAGAGACTAAAGCCCTGTGTTCTTGGCGGCTTTTTCGGCACGGCTGAAGCCGTGCCCTTCCCAGCACGGCAAGATTCGTATTTTGAAATGGTTACTGCTGACTGAAGACCGAAAACTGATAGCTGAACGCTGACGGCTGCCTCCGGCGTGGACGCCACTGCTCTAAGCGTGACATCGCGTGGACAAGCGTTTCTGTGTTTGCCTGCTTGCTGTCCCTGCTCCGCCCGCTCGCGGGGATTTCCAAAAGCGGACACTCCGTTTCGCTCAGTGCAAGCAAAACCGCAAGAACCGTACCGTCGGTACGAACCGTATCGTCCGTACCATCCGTACCGTCCGTGGACTGGGAGGAGGCGGAGGTGGTAACTCGTGACGGGCGACTCGTGTCTGGTGAGTCGTGACAGTGATTCGTGGATGGTGGCTGGTGCGGGGCCTGATACCTAGTGGCTTGTACCTTGTGCCTAAGGGCAGGGGAAGGGCCCGCCTGTGCTACAGCTACCGAGGGGAGGCGACACGGCAGGAGGGGATCCGGCGCGATGAGACGCCATGCGTCGCGATGAGTACGGCTTCCACCGCCGTGATATCACCATTTGCATGGCCTTCCTTGACCTGTTTTGGAGGGGAACTTAGAATGGTTCGTTTTGCGTGCGAGGCGTCGAGGCGACTGAGTGAGTCTGCGGCTGCAGAACACGCTGAGCGGCCAGCTCGAGGAGTTCGTGCCGCTCGAACCCGGCCGCGTCCGCATGTACACCTGCGGGCCGACCGTCTATCAGTACGCCCACATCGGCAACTTCCGGACGTTCGTCTTCCAGGACATTCTGCGGCGGTATTTGCGCTATCGGGGCTACGAGTTGCGGCACGTCATGAACATCACCGACGTGGATGACAAGACGATTGCCAATGCCGCGGCGGCAGGGCTGAGCCTGCGCGCGTACACCGACAAGTATCTCGAGGCGTTCTTTGCCGACGCTGACTTGCTCCGCCTGGAACGACCCGAGATTGTGGCGCGCGCGACCGACCACATTGACGACATGGTGGGCTTGATTGAGCGTTTGGAGGAGAAGGGCGACGCCTATCGCAGCGATGGGTCAATCTATTTTCGCATTGCGCGCTTCCCCCGCTACGGCGCGCTCTCGAGGATTGACCTGAGCGGGATTCGCCCCGGGGCGCGCGTGGACGTGGAGGAATACGGCAAGGATGATCCCCGCGACTTCGCGCTCTGGAAGCAGGCGAAGCCGGACGAGCCGTTCTGGGAGACGCGGCTGGGCCCCGGGCGTCCCGGCTGGCACATCGAGTGCTCGGCGATGTCGATCAAATATCTGGGAGCGCACTTCGACATCCATACCGGCGGCGTGGACCTCGTCTTTCCCCACCACGAAAACGAGATTGCCCAGAGCGAAGCGGCGACCGGAGAGAAGTTCGTCAACTACTGGCTGCACGCCGAGCATCTGATTGTCGAAGGCGAGAAGATGGCGAAGTCGAAGGGGAACTTCTACACCCTGCGCGATCTGATCGCGCGGGAGTATCGCCCCTCGGCCATCCGCTACCTCTTGGCTTCTGTGCCCTACCGCAAGCCGCTCAACTTCACCTTCGATGCGCTCCATCAGGCCGCGCAGTCCCTCGAGCGCTTGCGCAACTTCCGCCTGCGGCTGCAAACGGAAAAATTTCCTGCGGGCACGACACCGAAACTGGCGGAACGCACAGCCGACGCGCGCCGCGAGTTGGAAGCCGCCCTCGACGATGACCTCAACACGGCCGAGGCACTGGCGGCTCTCTTCAACCTGGTGCGGGAGGCCAACACCGCGATGGACGCCGGTGAATTCCGCCAGGGCGATGCGGCCCCCGTGCTGGATTTCCTGGCGCGCTGGGATGAAATCTTTGCTGTCCTTGCCGACGACGAGCGGGAGCGTCTGCGCGCGTATGCTCAACGGCAGGAGGAGCCTGTCCCGGTAACGGTCGGGGCAAACGGCTTGAGCGAGGCCGAGATCGAAGCCCGGCTCCGCGAGCGGCAGGACGCGCGCAAGCGCCGCGACTTTGCGCGCGCCGACCAGATTCGCCAGGAATTGGCGGCTCGTGGTATCATGGTGGAGGACACCAAGGATGGTGTCCGTTGGAAGCGGAAATGAAGCCCCTCCGCAGGCGGATCATTCTTACCCGGCTGCGTTTCCCTGCCTGGGCGCGTCCCAGCCTGTTTGGCGCGGATTGACTCCCTTGCCTGGCTCGTTCAGCCCGATCTACCGCTGAGCGGTAGCGAACCCAAACGAGGCAAAGGAGGAGTCATGGCCGTCGCTCTCGCAGGAAAACTCCCGAACATCAAGAGCGAATTGCCCGGGCCTGAGTCCCGGCGCATTCTGGCGTTGGATGCAACCTACGTTTCGCCCTCCTACACCCGCTCCTATCCGCTGGTGGCGCGGCGGGGTCGCGGCGCTCTGGTCGAAGACATGGATGGCAACATCTTCCTCGATTTCGCTGCCGGCATTGCCGTGGTGGCGACCGGCCACTGCCATCCGGAAGTGGTGCGTGCCATCCAGCAGCAGGCGGAAGAGCTCATCCACATTTCGGCGACGGACTTCTACGAGCCCCGGGTCGTCGAAATGGCCGAGAAGCTCCAGCAAATCACTCCCGGCTCATTCCCGAAGCGCATCTTCTTTTCCAACTCCGGGACGGAGGCGGTGGAAGCGGGCCTCAAGCTCGCGCGCTATGCTACGGGCCGGCAGCTCTTCCTCGCCTTCTTTGGCTGTTTCCACGGCCGCACCTTCGGCTCGCTGTCGCTGACCTCGAGCAAGCCCGTGCAGCGGCACCGCTTCGGCCCGCTGCTGCCCGGCGTGGTGCACGCGCCCTACGCCTATCCCTACCGCTCCCCCTACCCCAACGACCCGAAGGCCTGCGCCGAGCACGCGCTGCGCTACATCACCGACACGCTGTTTCGCACCACCGTCAACCCCGAGGAAGTGGCGGCCATCGTCGTCGAGCCGGTCCAGGGCGAAGGCGGCTACGTCATTCCCCCGCGAGAATTCCTGCAGGGACTCGAGCGCATCTGCCGCCAGCACGGAATCCTCTTCTTGGTGGATGAAGTGCAAACCGGCATGGGCCGCACCGGCCGCTGGTGGGCGAGCGAGCACTTCGGCATCACTCCCGACATCCTCTGCGTCGCCAAGGGCATTGCCTCCGGCATGCCGCTGGGTCTCACGATTGCCCGCGCCGATTTGATGACCTGGCCGCCCGGCTCCCATGCCTCCACCTTCGGCGGCAATCCCATCGCGCTGGCGGCGGCGTTGGCCACCATCCGGCTGCTCGAGCGCGAGTACTTGGAGAACGCCCGCCGCATGGGTGACTACATCCTCAAACGGCTGGCGGACTGGCCGGCGCGCCATCGGCTGGTGGGCGAAGTGCGGGGCTTGGGGTTGCTGATTGCGCTCGAACTCGTCCGGGACAAGCAGACGAAGGAAATGGCTACGACCGAGCGCGACCGCGCGGTCGAAGCTGCCTTCCGCCGCGGCCTGCTCGTTCTCGGGTCCGGCAAGAATGTCCTTCGCCTGATGCCGCCGCTCATCATTGACCGGGAACAGGCCGACTGTGCCCTGCACATCCTCGACGAAGTCCTGAGCGAGGTAGAAGCCGGTTGACATGGTTTCGTCAGGTCACGGCTTTACCCGTGACGTAGCACCGACAAAACCAGCAGGGCTTTAGCCCCTGAGGTAAGGTGTTTAGCCCAGTGGCCCCTGCCAGTGGGCGATTCTCGGCTTGCTGACTATGCCGCGCATCCTCGATGTCGGTTGTGGGAAAAACAAGTTTCCCGGCGCCGTCGGCCTCGACCGCAACCCCGCCACCGACGCCGACCTGCTCTCCGACCTGAATCGTGTTCCCTATCCCTTCCGGGATTCGAGTTTCGATGAAATCCGTGCCGTGCACGTAGTCGAGCACGTCGAAGACGTCATCCGGTTCATGGAGGAGATGCACCGACTCCTGCGGCCTTCCGGCCGCCTCTACCTCGTGACGCCCCATTACACCGACAGTGGCTCCTATCGCGATCCCACGCACCGCTGGCACCTCAACAGCTTCTCCTTCTACTACTTCACCCAACCCCGCGACTACGCCTTCTATTCCCCCGCCCGCTTCCGCGAGCACCGGGTTGAAATCCGCCTCCTCAAGCTCTGGCGCTGGCTCGGCCTGGAATGGCTCGCGAATCGTTCCCGCACCTTCCGCAAGTTTTGGGAGCATTACCTCTGCTATGTTGTGCGCGGGAAAGAAATCCACTTTTGGCTGGACGCCATCAAGCCGGACACCAAAGGACAGCCGGCGTGAGCCCGAATCAGCGCAGAATCCTCGACGTCGGCTGCGGCCGCGCCAAACACCCCGGCGCCATCGGCATTGACCGCAACCCGGCCACCGATGCCGACATCCTCTGCGACTGGAGTCGCAGCTACCCGTTCGCCGACAGCCAGTTTGATGAAGTGCGCCTCATCCACGTCCTCGAGGAGGTGCCCGACATCCTGGCCACGCTGGCGGAGGTGCATCGCGTCTGCCGCGCGGGCGCTCGTGTTGTCATCGTCACCCCCCATTACAGCGACCACAGCTCCTACTGCAGCCCGACCCATCGCTGGCACCTCTCCAGTTTTTCCCTCTGGTTTTTCAGCGACAAGCCCCGGCAGTACGACTACTACGCGCCGGCCAACTTTCGCGAGCGGCGCGTCCGGGTGACCCTGCTGCGGCTGTGGCGCTGGCTGGGGGTGGAATTCCTCGTCAACCACCTGCGCTGGTTCCGCCGCTTCTGGGAGTACTACTTGTGCTTCGTCATCCGGGGGAAATATGTCACCTTCGAGTTGGAAGCGGTGAAGTGAACATACCCGTGTTTGCCCGACTGATGTTCGCCACCCTGAACTTCTTCGCCGCCCGCGGTGGCCTGCGCGCGGAGGCGCCAGCCAAAGAGGAGGAGAAACTCGCGGCCCGCCAAACCGGCATCCGCGGCGAGACCTTTGCCTATTGGTTCCTGCGCCGCCAGGGCTACCGGATCATCCGCCGCAACTTCCGCGTCTCGACCCGGCGCGGTGAGATTGACCTGATTGGCTGGGACGGCCCGGTGCTCGCGTTCATCGAAGTGAAGACCCGAACTACCGAGGGACCCTTGCCCCCCGAAGCCGCCCTCGACGCCGAGAAGCAAGAGGACCTGCGGGCCATGGCGCGCGCCTACCTCCGCCGGCGCCGCCTGCTCGAGGTTCCCTACCGCTTTGATCTGGTGGCCATCGAGGCGCCGCCGGGCAGGACCCCGGCCATCCGCCTGCACAAGGCGGCGTTTGGAGGGCTAGTTGCTAGCAGCTAGCGAATCCAGCCCAGTTCTGCGATAATGAAGTAGGTTTTGACGAGAAACAGGTCGCCTGACCTCAGTTCAAGGCGGGTCAGGGCTCTTGCCCTGAGGGCACTCGAAGGGTCAGCCCTGACATCCAAGAGCCCGAAGTAGAGGGGACTCTAGCCCCTGAGGGCCTCCTGGCAAGAGGTTAGGCGACAGACTCACGTCAACAGGTTGCAGAGGAAAGGAGCCAAGCGTGCCTGAGCTGCGAAAGGATCCGATTATCGGTCGCTGGGTCATCATCTCCACCGAGCGGGCCAAGCGGCCGTCGGATTTCTTGCGCGAACCCGTCCGCCCCAAGCAGGGAGCCTTCTGTCCCTTCTGCTACGGTAACGAGGACAAGACCCCGCCCGAAATCATCGCCTACCGCAGCAACGGCACCCGGCCCAACACGCCCGGTTGGAGCTTGCGCGTGGTGCCGAACAAGTTCCCCGCCTTGGGGATCGAAGGCGATCTGGACCGTCAGGGTGAGGGCCTGTTTGACAAGATGAACGGCATCGGCGCTCACGAGGTCATCATCGAGACGCCCGAGCATGAGGCCTCCCTTTCCGACTTGCCCGACAAACAGGTGGAAGAAGTTCTTTGGAGCTATCGCGACCGGATCGTGGATTTGAAGAAAGACCGGCGCTTCAAGTACATCCTCATCTTCAAAAACCACGGAGAAGCCGCTGGCGCTTCGCTCGAACACGGCCACTCCCAGCTCATCGCCCTGCCCATCGTTCCCAAGCGCGTGCGGGAGGAAGTGGACGGTGCCAAGCAGTACTACATGATGAAAGAGCGCTGCATCTTCTGCGACCTCATCCGCCAGGAGCGCCAGACGGGTGTGCGGGTGGTGGACGAGAGCGAGCACTTCATCACCCTGGCCCCCTACGCCCCGCGCTTCCCGTTCGAAACCTGGATCCTGCCCAAGAAGCACGGGGCCGCTTTCGAAAATGCCCCCTCGCCCATCTACGAGCAACTCGCCCGCGCCCTGCGGAACCTGCTCCAGCGCGTGGACAAGATTCTGGAATACCCGGCCTACAACTACGTCATCCATACCAGCCCCGTGCAGGAAGACACTGAGGCCTTCTTCCACTGGCACGTCGAGTTCATGCCCAAGCTCACCAAGGTCGCCGGCTTCGAGTGGGGCACCGGCTTCTACATCAACCCCACCCCGCCGGAAGAGTCCGCTCAGTGCCTGCGGGAAGCTGAAGTCTCCGTCTCCCGCTAATCCCAATCAACCAGTCAACCAATAAACCAATCAACCTTGTACCAGGACCCCGGTTTGGCAAATCCGCGGCGCACGTGCCCGTCGCCTCGGATTTGGTTATACTGGAAGCTGCGGCGCGGTACCCAAGTGGCCCAAGGGAGAGGTCTGCAAAACCTCCATTCGTGGGTTCGAATCCCACCCGCGCCTTTATCCCGACCGCCTTTTGGAGGGATCCAACGAACTGGGGGGTGCCGGTCCGATTGGCTGCTCAGGCAGACTGCGGGTCGGCTACGGATGAGGCGAGAGTTCGGTTTGGCGTTTCTTGGGCTGTCCCCTGAAGGCGTTGGCAGCGTGTCCGGGCCAGCAACGCCGCGCCCAGTGCACCCGCCCATTCCGACTGCGGGCTGACGTTCAGCTTGGTCTTCAGCCGTTCTTCCAGGGCCTGAACCATTCCCGAATTCTTGGTCACGCCACCTGTGAGGGTGATTTCGGGCTGCGGCCCTACCTGGCGCACCAGCGCCACCAGCCGCTCGGCAATCGAATTGTGAGCCCCGCGCAAGATGTCTTCGACGCTCGCGCCCGCAGTCACATGATTGATGACCTCGCTCTCCGCCAGCACCGCGCAGATACTCGAAATGGGTTGCGGATTCTGGGAGCGGAGAGACAGCTCGCCTACCTCCGGGAGGGAAACTTCCAGTGCCTTCGCCACGCGTTCCAGGAACCGTCCCGCGCCCGATGCGCAGCGGTCATTCATCCGGAAGGCGACGACGCGGCCGTTGTCGGCGATGCGGATGGCGCGCGAGTTCATCGCGCCGATGTCGAGCACCGTGCGGGTGTGCGGAAACAGCCACAGCGCTCCCATCGCGTGGCAGGTCATCTCCGTGATTTGAATCTGCCGGAACGGCACCCGGTAGCGGCCATAACCCGTGCTGGCCACGTAGACCACCTCCGCGGGCCTTGCGCCCACGCATCGGCAAAGTTCCTCCAGCACAGCTTGCGCCGCCTGTTCCAGGCGGGAACCCGTTTCTCGCGCGGCCTGAGCTTGCACGCGCCCGTGCTCGTCGAGTAGAACCCCGCGAGTCATCCGGCTTCCGAGGTCGATCCCGGCCACTGCGCGCATTCAGTTACCCTCCCGGCGCGGTGCCGAGACACCCCGTTGGTTGTTGCGCTGGCTGACAGCACCGTGGGCAGCCCTCTCCCAGGCAAACAACGCGCCTCCGATCGCCCCTATGTGCTGGGACTCGGGGGCCACGTTGAGTTTTGCGCCCAGTCGCTCGCTCAGCGCGCGCACCACGCCCGAGTTCCGGGCGACGCCTCCGGTGAAGGTGATTTCCGGCTCCAGGCCGACCCGGCGCAGCAACCCAATGCTGCGGCCCGCAATCGTCCAGTGCAATCCCGCCAGAATCTCCTCCACCGGACACCCGCGTGCCAGATGCATCACGATCTCTTGCTCAACAAAGACGGTGCATACGTTCGTAATCTTCAGCGACTCCTTGGCGCGGGCGGAAACCTCTCCCAATTCCTCTAACTCTAGCCCCAACACTTCCGCCGCAGCCTCCAGGAAGCGCCCCGTGCCCGCAGCGCACTTGTCGTTCATGCAGAAATCCTTGACCTCGGCATCCGGCCCGACGTGAATCGCCTTGGTATCCTGCCCTCCCATGTCCAGGATTGTGCGCGTGGCAGGAAAAATGAAGTTCGCTCCCTTCGCATGACAACTGATTTCCGTCACCTGCAAATCTCCAAACGGAACCCGATAGCGCCCGTACCCGGTTCCCACCGTATAGGCAACGTCCCATTCCTCCACATGGGCCTGCGCCAGGGCCGCGTGCAAGGCGCGCTCGGCTGCCCGCACCACGTTGGCGCCCGTGTCCACCAACGTCAGCGCCACCACACGCTTGTTTTCGTCCATGAGCGCGGCTTTGGTTGTCGTCGAACCTACATCCACGCCCGCCGCCAGCATCGCTTCCTCCTTCTAGGCTTTGCCCGCATGGGCGCCCGCCACCCGCCGGTGTTCCAGCGCCTCAAAGAACGCATCGATTCGGTTGCGAATCTGGGCCTCGGCAAAATAGCGTGGGTCGGCCAGGTCGGACTCCACAAACAGCGTGGGCAGGTCGCATTCCTTGGTGAAATACTCCCGCACGTCGGCCTGGCCCACCGAGAACGACCGGCAGCTCTTCACCGAGTGGATCACGAGCGCGTCCGCCTGGTAGTCCTTCACGTAGCGCTCCATCATCTGCCGCCGCAGCTGCCAGTTCCAGTTCGTGTAGCAGTTCATGGCGTACTCGGCCAGGCTTTCCATCGGGCGGCTCGGATCGTGGCGAAAGCCAAAGTCCCAGATGCCCCCGACCTTGGAATAGGTCGAGGCGACGCAGCAGACCCCCCAGCGCTTGAACAGTTCCCAGAAGGTTCGGAAATGCGGCCAGGGCGGAGGACCTTCCAGCACAATCCGGAACCGCTCCTCGCTCACCGGCCCGAGACGATGCGCGATTCGTTCTTCGATTTCCTGGGCGGCGGCCCGGTAATACTCCACGCATTCCGGCATCCCACGCAGCACGTAGATGGGCGCCATGAAGAACACCGCTTCAAAGTAGGCGTCGAAGGGAGAAGGGCGGTGGTGCGCCGAGTGCAGAATGTTCACCCAGAGCTCTTCGGCTTGGCGCGAATGTTCCAGCAGTTCGCTCAGCCGGTCCGGATTGTAGGGGCGGCCGGTGAGTTCCGCACACACGCCCGCCAACTGTTCCAATTGCGCCACCACGTAGTCCCGGTCCTGCGGAAGCTCCTGCTCGCCCGTGCGCCGGTAGGGCACGTCCAGCATGAAAAAGCGTGCGCCGTAGAGTTCGGCCAGCGCTTCGAACCACTTGATGTAGGTGTTGCAGCCCGAGTAGGTGCAGACCAGCAGGTCGGGTTTGGGCAGAGTTCCGAACGGGCCTCGATTGCCGCTGGCCGCCAGCCCGATGTCGTTCTTGACGTAGCCGCAGACATCGGAGGAGTAACCGAGATCTTCCGCCTTCAGAATGAAGTCTCCGGCAACTTTCTTGACCCCGCACTGCAGCGCGTTGACCTCCGGGAACACCAGCTCGAAGCCGAAGCTCCGCAGCAGCTCACCGATGTTGCCGCTGATGAAGAGGTAGGCGACCGGAGTCCCCGTCCGGGGAGCGTTCTCCAATCGCTGGTACCACGCCCCGAGCAGGTCCTTTTGCAGGTCACGCCCCACGCCCTGATAGCGATACGCTCCGGTCATAGCCTCCTCTCACGAGAAGAATAGAATGGACTCCACAAAGGTTTCTGCCTGCACGCGCACCGTCTCAAACACCGTCATTTTTTCTTCGTACTCGAATTCGAGGTAGGGCGTGCCCGCGCGTTCCAATGCCTGCTTCAGAAGCACGGAGTCGTAGAGGGCAGGTTCGCAGAACTTGGGGCTGGCAAAAATCACTCCCTGGGCCGCCGTGGCGCGCACACGCTCGAGCAAATCTGCCGAACGGGAGCGTTTTCCGGGATGATTCACGGGCGTCAGCACCGATTGCCGGAGATAGGCTTCCGCGAGGGCGGCGAGCGGGTCGCCATCCGCGCGAATCGGTCCCAGCAAAAACCGACTCCCCACCTGCAAGTCGTCATTCACCACGGCGCAGCCGGCCTCCTCCAGCACCTCCAGCAGTTCCAGCGGTGGCTGTTCGCAAAACGCTCCGCGCAGGAGCACGCGTACAGCGTCTCGCTGCGGTGCCTGCCGCACCGCTCCCAGCTGCAAGGCTTTTTCCAGAAGCGCGTTGTGTTCCGCGCGGGGCAGCACGTTGCCGACGGCGGCCAGCACATAGACCTCGGCAGAAGGCCACTGCTCCGGCGCTTCGACCCTCCGTTGGTGAAGGAAATCGAGGAGTTCCCGGTTGCGGTTGTAGATCTGGATTTCTCCTCGCAGGGCGTCGTCTGTGGGCGGGCAGCCGGTCCATTCGCCTACCTCACGACGGAGACGTTCAAGCTCGCCCCGGTAGTATGTGACCGCTGCGGGGGATTCGGGACTCTGGGGCAGGTGCAGATAGAAGACAAACTGGCCGGGAAAGTTCCGTTGCCAGACCCCCGAGAGATTGCGCGCCACATCGCAAATGGAGGGGACTATCAGGCCGTCGAGGCTCTGGGCGCGGCCGCCCAGACCGAGCTCCAACGTGCTGCGGGCAATCGAGCAGACAAACGACTGGATGCGCGAATCGGCATGATCAATTTCTACCTGCCCGCGTGCGCCGTACAGGGTCACCGGCAAGGCTCCCGCTGCCGCCAGCACTTCCTGCGGCGTGTACACGGGAAAGCAAGCAATTGCCTTTCCGTCCGGATGGGCCCCCTTCCACGCTTCCACGGTCGGAAAGCTGACATCCGTAACCAGCGGGCGGCAAGCGGCCACCAGTTCCTCCCAGCTCCGTGCGTTCTGCCAGGACCTGTTGGGTTCAGCCACGCGCGATCTCCTCAGGCTGTCTGGCCTCCGTCCACTACGATGACTTGTCCGGTGATGTGGCGCGCCTGCTCGGAACAAAGAAAGAAGATGACGTGGGCAATCTCTTCCGGCGTTCCGATGCGACCCAGGGCGGTTTCCCGCAGGGCCTGCTCGCGCACTTCAGCGGCCAGGCTCCGGGTCAGCGCCGTATCCACCAATCCGGGGGCCACGGCATTGACGTTGATGTTGGAGGGGCCCAGCTCCCGGGCAGCCACGCGGGTCAGGGCGATGAGGCCGCTTTTGGCTGCGGCGTAATTGGCGAGCCCTGCTTTTCCGCGCAGCCCGTTGATCGAGGCCACATTGACTACTTTTCCGCTTTTCTGCTGCCGCAAGACGGGCGCGGCTGCGCGCAGGTAGTTGAAAGCTCCTTTCAAATCCACATCCACAACTTCGTCCCATTCGGCCTCGCTCATCTTCCAGAGCACGTGGTCGCGGCTGATCCCGGCATTGTTGACGAGCACATCCAGCCGGCCGGCGGCCGCCACCAGTTCGTCAACAATCGCTTGCGCGCGCGCACAGTCCCGCACATCGGCACGAAAGCAGTGACCCCGGCTCGCCTGCACGAGCTCGCTCCCACGAGTTTCTTCCGATAGGTCTACGATGGAAACTCGGTCACCCGCACGGGCAAATGCCTCTGCCGTCGCCAGCCCGATCCCGGACATGCCGCCGGTGATTAAGACCACGCGCTCCACGTCCTCACCCCAGGCGGGCTCCGCAAAGCCCGCAATGCCGGAAGTTTTCCGGCAGTCCTTTGGCGCCGCACTGCGGGCAAGTCTTTGTCGGTGGCCCGTGGAGATATTCGCTGGACTGGTCTTCGGCGGCGCGGCGACGCAGCCCCAGGTAATCGGGCGCTCGCTTCTCGACGAACGCTCGCATCCCCTCGTAAGGCTCGGCAGCGGTGAAATGCAGTGTCAACCAGTCGCGCGCGTGCCCGATGGAAAGGTGCCAGACAAAATCCTTCCAGAAGTTCACCTGCTGTTTCGTGTAGCGGAGACACTCGGGGAACTTGTTCAGGAGCTTTTCGGCCAGGGCGTCCACGGCCGCATCGAGCTCTTCCTTCGGTACCACTTGATTGACCAGTCCCCACTCCCAGGCCCTCCGGGCCGGGACCTCTTCGCAGAGGAAGAGCATCTCACGAGCGCGACGATCGCCAATCGTGATGGGGAGCCACTGCGTCGCTCCCCCGGCAGCCACCGAGCCCACACGCGTGCCCACTTGCCGAAACACGGCGTGCTCGGCCGCCACCGCCAGGTCACAGGCAAGGTTCAGCTCGTTCCCACCCCCGACGACCATGCCATTGATGCGGGCGATGACGGGTTTGCCGGTGTTACGGATGCTGTCCAGAGTCTCCTGAAAACAGGTCATATACTTCCAGTAGTCGCGCGGCCGCCGCGTGTAGACTTCTGCGTACTCCTTGACATCGCCGCCGGTGCAGAACGCCTTGTCCCCGGCGCCCGTCAGAACGATGACGCCGACGGTGTCGTCGAAGGCGGCAGCCCGAAATGCATCGCGCAGCTCCAGCAGGCAGGGTGTGTTGTACGCGTTATATGCTTCCGGGCGGTTCAGAGTGATGCGCGCCACCATCTTCGACTGGCTGTACTGGATGAATTGGAATTCGCGTTTCGTGTCCGGTTGGGCCTGAAAGAATCGCATGAACTACTCCTCTATGACTCAGTGGATCGCAGCCTGATCGGGAACAACGATGCCGCGAAGCCCCTTGCCCTCCCGCAGGGCGTTGAACCCCTGCTCGATGTCGTCCAAGGCATAGCGCCCGGTCACCAGTGCCTTCAATTGCACCCGGTTGGTCCGCACCAGCTCGATCAGGTCGGGATAATCAACCGCAGGGCATCCCAAACTCCCCACAACCTCCAGCTCGTAGAACATCAGCTTGGAAAAAGGGAGCGTGACCGCTTCTGCACTGTAGCCAATCACGCACAACCGCCCTCCCGGTCGCAGGGACTCGTAGGCGGCACGAATCGTCTCCGGTTTCCCGATGGCTTCCAGCGCGATGTCCACGCCGCCGCCGGTTTTTTTCTTTAGCTCTTTGTCCACCCGCTCCACACTCTTGGGGTCTAGCACATCGCTGGCACCGAGCTGCCGGGCCAGATCCAGCTTGCGGTCGTCAATGTCCACGGCAATCACGCGGGCGCCCGCCAGCGCGGAGAATTGGACGGCATTGATTCCCACACCGCCGCAACCGAAGACCGCCACGACGTCGCCTATGCTCACACGCGCACGGTGTTTGACGGCGTGATAGGGCGTCGAAAGCGCATCTCCGATGAGGCAGGCTTCCGCCAGGGGAATCTCCGATGGCACCCGGAAGCAATCTTTCGCGGGCGCCACCACATACTCGGCGAATCCGCCGTCGAGGTGGTTTCCGAGCATTCTCATCTGCGTGCAGATGTTCTCCCGGCCCCTCCGACAATTCCGACATCCGCCACAAGAGAAGACGGCCGGCAGAAGAATTCGTTCCCCTTCGCGCAATTGCGAGACCCCGGCCCCGCAGCCCGCCACGGTGCCGGAAATCTCATGGCCCAAGACCACTGGGGTCTTGAACGTGCTGACTCCGTGATCAAGATAGTGGAGATCGGTGTGGCAGATTCCGCAGGCGGCCACCCGTACCAGGACTTCTCCCGGTCCTGGCTTCGGGCTGGGCACTTCGCGCAAGGCAGCCTTTCCGGGCGATTCGAGCACAAAGGCTTTCATGGCGTCACTCGTCCGTTTCCGGTAGTGCTGCGAGCAGGTTTTTCTTCTGTCGCCGCGCCCAAGGGGGCTCCGCGCTCGTAGCGCAGCAGGTCGGCCAAGGTCAATTCCTCCAGGGCGCGGCGTGTGGAGCCATACAAGAGCTCCCACACGGCAGGGAATTCGGACTCCCCATTCGGCGTGAGAACATCAAACGGGCCTTGAAAGATCTCGACCACCTCCTTCAAGCGAATGCCGGCAGGGTCGCGCGCGAGCCAGAACCCTCCCCCGCGGCCTCGCTTGGAGTGCACCACGCCCTGCCAGCACAGCAGGTGGAGGATTTTGGCCAAGGAGGCGGGATGGATGTGCTCTTGCTCGGCAATGCAGCGCACTGACATCCGCTGACCACTCCGCGCCAGGCAGGTCAGGCTTCGCAGAGCATACTCAGTGAAACGCGGGATGCGGATCAGCGTCACAAAAGCCGCCTTTTCTAGACCGAATTTCCACTTTTTCTGCCCGATTGCAGTGACTGCGGGCACGATCGCCTGTTGCAGGGATCACCCAGTGGCAGCACACGCTCTATGCTTCAGTTTGTGCTGGACTTAGGACTCGCTTGCGGCCGCGGGCGAGCTGGCTAGAGGTTGCGTTCGCGGGTTTCCGGGGTGTCGGGGGCCTTGGGAAGCACAACAATGCCGGTCTCGGAGACAAAAAAGCGCTGGCGGTCGCGCTCGAGGTCGTAGCCAACTGTGTCGCCCGCTTCAATGCGGACGTTCTTGTCGATGATGGCGCGGCGAATGCGCGCCCCCGGTCCGACGTAGACGTTTTCAAACAGAATCGAGTCGCGGACATCACAGCCGGCATCGAGGAAAACATTTCGACCCAGCATCGAGTCTTTCGCATAGCCGCCGGCAAGAATGCAGCCGGGAGAGACGATGCACTGGATGGCGGTTCCGCGCCGCCCTTCTTCATCGAACACAAACTTAGCCGGCGGGTCATTAAAGCTGGTGGTCATAATCGGCCATTTCCAGTTGAACAGGTTGAGTTGCGGCTCGACGTTCTTCAGGTCGAGGTTCGCCTCGTAGTAAGCCTCGATGGTGCCCACGTCCCGCCAATAGGCCAGCTCCTCGGGCACTAGGCTGCCCGGGATTCGGTTCTGCGTGAAATCGTAGGCAAAGAGTCTGCAGGAACTGGCCAGGACGGGCAGGACCGACCGGCCGAAATCATGGGCGGAGTCCGGTCGTGCGGCATCGGCCTGCAGGACCGACACAAGCACCTCGGGTTTGAAGATATAGTTTCCCATGGACGCCAGGGCTTGCTCGGGTTTCCCCGGCATGGGTGGCGGGTCGGCGGGTTTCTCAACGAACGCGTTCACTTTCCCTCGTTCATCCACCGAGACAATGCCAAAGCCGCAGGCTTCCTGCCGCGGCACTGGCAGACAGGCTACGCTCGCGTCCGCTTCGCTTTCGAGGTGGAAGTTGAGCATCTGCCGGATGTTCATCTTGTAGATATGGTCCGCACCGAACACCACCACCACATCCGGTTGGAATTGTTCCATCAGGTTGATGTTCTGAAAAACGGAGTCCGCCGTTCCCTGGTACCAATCGGGGCCCAGTTGCATTTGGGCAGGGACAACGCGGATGAAGGCGTCGCGGCCTACCACCCGGTGGACCCAGCCGCGCTGCATGTGTTCCAGAATGGACTGGGCCTTGTACTGGGTAAGTACGTAGATGGCGTGGATGCCGGAGTTGACCAGATTGCTCAGGACGAAATCAATGATGCGGTAGCGCCCGCCAAACGGAACCGCCGGCTTGGTGCGATCGCGCGTGAGCGGCCCGAGCCGCTCCCCGCGGCCGCCGGCCAAGACAAAGGCCAGAATGCGCGGAGTTCCCAGCATGATCCGGGGAATCCCCTCCTCGGCTGCACCCGCAGTGATCCTCCCCCATCCCAGAGAGCAGGTCCGTGACCCGCCTACTTGCTCTCCCGTGCAGAGGTAAGAGCATCGTAACACGCGCCTCGGAAGCCGTCAAACGACCCGGGGGCACACAAATTTCCGCTTGGGAATTCAGGACGCTGCGCTTAGGATGAAACCGGGGAGGATAGCCGTGCGGCGGCGCGAGGTCGGAGGAAGACGCAACCTGGCAGTATTCATCCCGGGCTTCCTTTTCTTCCTCGCCTGTGTTCCGGCGGCAACACCGCAACATCCGCAGTCGGAACCTGGCGTGAGTCCCACCATGACTCCCAAACAGCAGCGCGAATGGTTGCAGTGGAACCACCGACGGGTAGAACGAGAGATTCGGAGACTCACGGAGTTGGCTCAAGAAATGAGCGAACAGGCAAGTAAACTGAGTCAGGAAGAATTGACGCCGCCTCAGCGTCAGATGCTGGACGTGGTGATGCAGCAAGTCATCGCGTTGAACCGGGAATTCGAAAAAATCAATCCCCACATCCTTTCCCTCAGCGTGGTGAGATATGCGGAAGCGATGGAGGAGGAGACAAAATCCTTTCGGGAGTCGTTAGCGCAAACCAATCCTGCGGGTTCTCCGCTGGCGCGCCTGCGCCACTTATGCGAACAAATCGAACAGCGCGCGAAACGGGTGAGTGACCGGCTGCGCGAGCCGTGAGGAGAAAGTTCGGCCGTTTCAGTCTTCCCGGATTCCCCCGCGCTTGCTGAACCAGACAGCCACACCCAGCAGAATCACACAGACCGCAATCACGGTGCCGCGGATGGACCATGGATAACCACGCGCCGCCACGGCGAAAGGGGCCACCAGAATGCTGACCAGGTTCATCACCTTGATCAGAGGATTGAGCGCCGGCCCAGCGGTGTCCTTGAACGGATCCCCCACGGTGTCGCCGACGACCGCGGCTTTGTGGGCTTCGGTTCCTTTGCCGCCCAGCAGGCCGTCTTCAATCTTCTTCTTCGCGTTGTCCCACGTGGCTCCGGTATTGGCCATGAAAACCGCCAGCAGCTGGCCGGTAAGGATGGCGCCGGCCAGGTAGCCGCCCAGCGCCCCCGGCCCCAGCCAGAAGGCAACGAGGATGGGCACGAAAATGCCCAGGATGCCGGGGCCCAACAGTTCCTTCTGCGCCGTGGCCGTCACGATGGCCACACAGCGCCCGTAGTCGGGCTTCTCCTTCCATTCCATGATGCCGGGCTTCTCGCGGAACTGGCGGCGTACTTCCTGGACCACTTCGTAGGAAGCCCGCCCGACCGCCTTCAAGGCGAAAGAACTGAACAGGAACGGCACGGCGCCGCCGATGAGCAAGCCGACGAAGACGTCCGGCAGATTCACCTGGATGCCGGTCTCGAAGAGTTTGGCTTCGTCAATGAAGGATTTGAACAGGGAGATGGCGGCGATGACGGCGGTGGCGATCGCCAGGCCTTTAGTGAGCGCCTTGGTGGTGTTGCCGATGGCGTCGAGCCAGCGCAAGTTGCGTCCGACTTCCGCAGGCGCCTCGATGCGTGCCATCTCGAAAATTCCCTGGGCGTTGTCGGTAATGGGCCCGTAGGTATCCATGGCCAGGATGAAGCCGGTGGTTGTCAACAGTCCCAGGCCGGCGAGCGCGATGCCATACGCGGCCAGGGCGACGTTGCCGCCGAAGATGACGCCGGAGGCCACGATGGTCAACCCGATGGCCACAATGGCCCACACCGTGCTTTCCATGCCGGTACCCATGCCGGTCAGCAGCATCGTGGCCGGGCCGGTCCTGGTGGCGTAGGCGGTTTCTGTCGCCGAGGGCTTGTCTGGATGGGTGAACTGATTGGTGAGCCAGAGGGTAACCAGGGCCAGCACGATGCCCATCGTGCAGGCCCAGGCAAAGCGATAGTCAGGTTTGCCGGTCAGCGGGTCCAGCAGGTAGAAATGATTGATGACGAAGAAGCCGGCAACGGAAGCGAGTGCGGCGACCCAATAGCCCATGCTGATGGGTCGCATCGGGTCGCGGAGGGAGTCCCCGCGGACACGCACGCTGACAATCCCCAGAATCGAAGTGAACACGCCCAGGGCGCGGACCAGCAGACAGAAGAGAACGAGTTTGAGCGCGAAGCCCGCGGCGTGCTCGCCGTAGCGCGCCAGGAAGCCGGGATCGAGCAGAAGGGCGGCGCCGAGAATGATGGCCGCGACCAGCGTGACCTCGTAGCTTTCGAAGACGTCGGCAGCCATTCCCGCACAGTCGCCCACGTTGTCGCCCACGAGGTCTGCTATGACGGCGGCGTTGCGTGGATCATCCTCCGGAATACCTTTCTCCACCTTGCCGATCAAGTCTGCGCCCACGTCAGCGGCCTTGGTGTAGATGCCGCCGCCGATGCGCATAAACAGCGCCGCCAGCGACCCGCCGAAGCCGAAGCCGACCAGGACTTTCATAGCGTGCTCGGCAAAGAGCAAGAAGATGATGGTCGCCCCGAGCAGACCAAACCCGACGGTGAACATTCCGGAGACCGCGCCTGCACGGAAGCCCAGTTCCAGGGCATTCTTGTAGCTCTTAAGCGCAGCCGTCGCTGTCCTGACATTGCCCTTGACGGCCAGCCACATACCTACGTACCCGGCGCCGTAGCTCGCCAATACTCCCATCAGGAAAGCCATCGAGATGCCGAAGGGCAGCGGCAGTTTCGCCGACGCCGGCTTCTCTGGATACATGGGGACATAGATGAAGTAGAGAACGACGGTCAGCGCAATGACGAACAGAATCATGGTGCGGAACTGCCGGCTCAGGTAGGCCATCGCTCCCTCTTCAATGGCCGCCGAGATTTCCTGCATGCGCGGACTGCCGGCCGGCTGGCGCAGCACGCTGCGCACGAGGCCGCCGCCATAGAGAAGACCGAGAATGGCGGAGACGAAGACGCCCCCGAGGATCATCCATTCCGTGGGACCGAAAGCGGGCAGGACAATGTCGCCTTCCGCGGCCGGGAGAGACTGCGGCCAGAGAAGACAGGCACACGCGAACAGCCACCGTTTGATCCGCATTGGGCGTGCTACTCCTGAGTTGTTGGGATGAGAGCAGGGCGTCCGGATGTTACCGACTGCCTTGTGGACGTCCACCCGCCCGTCCAAGACGCGGCATTCTAGCCTAGAGTGGCATCCCCAGCAAGAGCGAAGCATGCCGCCTTGCGGAGCCAGTGGTGAGAACATAGAATACGTGCTTGTTCTGGCTCTATGCACGCACCTCCTGTTCCCGCGAACCTGCCCGGATGGATGCAAAAGCTCGTCGCGGCGCTCACGCCGCTGGGAGGGTGGGGACTGTTCCTCATCGCTTATCTGGACTCTTCCTTTCTGACCTTCCCCATCCTCAATGACCTGCTGGTCGTCTGGCTCTCGATCCGCCGGCCCGAACGGATGTTGTTCTATTCGACCATGACGGCTGCGGGATCGATTCTCGGCTGTCTGACCCTCTATTATCTGGCCAAGAAGGGCAGTAGCGCTGTCTTGCGCCACCGCGTACGCCCCGAACAGATCGAGCGGATATCCCGCTGGTACGAGAAGTATGAGTTCCTCACGGTGGTCCTGCCGGCGGTACTGCCGCCGCCCACCCCTTTCAAGGTCTTCATCATTTCCGCCGGGCTTTTTCAGGTCCGCTTTAGGCACTTTCTCGCCGCCATCGTGCTCGGCCGCGGCGTGCGCTACTACCTGGAAGGCTTTCTGGCCGTTCGCTATGGCGAGCAGGCCATCACCTTCGTCCGCCAGAATATCTGGCAGGTCTCGCTCGTGGCGGTGCTCGTGGTTGCGGGGCTGTTTTTCTTGTTCCGGTTGTTCGCCCGCTCGCGGGCCCGAGCTTCGCAGACGCCCGCCGGATAGGTTCGTCAGTCGGGCGCGGCCCGGTGGAATCCTTCCTCCTGAACCCGGAGATTCTGGTCAAGCTCGATCTGGGCCACGATGGCAGGTCGGGCGTCTCGCGTGGGGGTAGAGCGCAGGTCGCGGAGCAGGATGCGGTGACCGTTGGGAATCGGTTCCACGCGGGCGAGCGGAAAGCGCGCGGTGTGGAGAAAGGCGCGCGCAATTGGGCTGGTCCGCGCGGCTTCCAGTGCGGGTGAGGGCGGGGGCTTGTAGTAGGTGAATTCGATGCGTGTTCCCGGTTCGGGATCGCGGAGTCGCACTTCCACCAACTCAAACGTGCTGTCCGTCTCGACGACACCCATCCACAGGAATGGATTGACCGGATGGGGGAACGCACCGATGTTCAAGGGTACACGCCCTCGATAGCTTTGGCCGTCCAGCCGCGCCACAGCCTCTGCGTGGAGCGAGCCCCGCACGGCGCAGAGGAGGAGGAAGAGGACAATACCTGCCCAGGCTCCGCGCTGCCCTGCGCGCGGATCGGCCCGTGCGCCGATTTCCTCCCCGATCAAACGGAACAGCAAGGGAACGGTGAGTCCGAGCAGAAAAACGGCGAGGAGCCAGGGATCCGTCCCGGCGAACCAGTCGAAGGCAAGATTGACGTCCTTGAAGGGCCACAGCGGATGGATACCGCGGGCCGTGACCAGATCGAGGAGCAAATGTGTGGCAATCCCGAGCCAGGAGGCCAGCAGGATTCTTGCGCCGAACTGTTTCGGGGGCTGTTGTCTACGCGCCCGCAGCCAGAATCCCAGGGCGGAGAGCGTGCCGAGCGCCGCGGCTCCCAGAGGCGAATGGGTCCAGCCCAGATGGAACTGCAAGAGCGTGGGTGTAGCTCCGTAGAGGAATACGAGGTCTAGGTCAGGCAGGACGGCGCCGGTGGCAAGCGCCACACTAGCTCCCCGGGTGAGCCGGTGGGCTCCGCTACGTGCCACGAGCAGCCCTGAGAGCAGGTGTGTGGCCGGGTCCATTTCAGTCCACTTGCGCCTTCCCGGGCACCACGAGCGAGAGTGCGTCAGGAACAATTTCAAAAGAGCAGGGAAGCGTTCCCGCCAATTCCCCATCCACCTCAACGTGCAGGCGCGTCGTCGGATGAAGAGGCTCGCACCGCACACGTGACGTCCTGAGGAAGCGCACGTCGTCGAACCGCTCGAGCATTCCCAGCCAATTGGCCATCAAGTAGAGGAGGAATTTCAGCCGCTGCCGCCGCAGGAAGAGCGCGACTTCGAAGTCGTTGCCAAAGAAGTCAGCTCGGCGCGTGATTTGGATGGGCCCGCCGTAATGGCGCGTGCGGCTCACAACCGCAAAAACGGCGCGTTGGCGCATGGCTTCCGCTTCCACCAGGAACCAGGGGAAATCGTAGGCGAACAATTGCCGAAACCCTTCCAGCCAGTAGGCAAGGATGCCGAGAGAGAGTTTGGCGCGCTGGCTGAGCCGATAGACGATGTGGGCATCGGGCCCGATTCCGGCCAAACAGATGAAGTAGCGTTCGCCGGCGCGGCCGAGGGCAATCCGGTGCACCCTGCCTTGAGCGATTGAACCGACCGCCCGACGGATGTTTCGTGGAAGACCCAGTTCTTTGGCCAGAACATTGGCCGTCCCTGCGGGAAGAATGGCCAGCGGGACGTCCGACTGTGCCATTCCGTTCACGACTTCATTGATCGTTCCGTCCCCACCGCAAGCGATAATGAGGTCACGCCCCTGCTCGACCTGCGCACGGGCCAGAAGTGTCGCCGTGCTGGTGCCGGTCGTTGCCAGGACTGTTATTCTCATCCCGGCGGTTTCCAGGAATCGGATTGCATCCGCGAGCTCCTGCTGGCGTCGCCAGCGAAAAAAACCGGCCAGCGGATTGTAGATGAGCGCGACGTCGCGGAAGTGCGCCTCCACCACGGCGGCGCCATTATTGAGGAAAAGAAGCAGGGAGTCAAAATCGTCCGGGGAGGCGTGCGCGCTATAATACTTGCTGCGATGACTCGCAAGACCAAATCGCTGGCGCGCGAAATTGAAGAACTGCGGGAACGAGTCCGCCACCACGAGTACCGCTATTACGTTCTCGACGAGCCGGAGATCTCCGACGCCGAATTCGACCGGCTGATGGAGCGCCTCAAGGCCCTGGAAGCGGCTCACCCCCAACTGATCACGCCCGATTCGCCCAGCCAGCGTGTCGGCGGGCAGCCACGGGAAGGCTTTGTCAAGCTTCGCCACCGCCGCCCCATGCTCAGCCTGGACAACGCCTATGGGGTTGACGAGCTGCGCGAGTTTGATCGCCGCGTGCGAGCAGGAACAGGGCGTGAGATCCTCGACTATGTCTGCGAACACAAGTTTGATGGCTTCAGCATCTCGCTCCTCTACAAAGATGGGGTCTACGTCCGCGCTGTGACCCGGGGTGACGGAATGGAAGGGGAGGACGTCACGCCAAATGTGAAGACCATTCGCTCCCTTCCCCTGCGGATCGATGCGGAGAAACTACACAAAGCAAAGCTGCCAGCCGACCTGGAAGTTCGCGGTGAGGTCATCATGACTCGCGAGGCCTTTGCAACCCTCAATCGCGAGCAGGAGGAGCAGGGTCTGCGCGTCTTTGCCAACCCGCGCAACGCCGCGGCAGGCTCCGTTCGGGTGCTCGACCCGGGCATCACCGCGCGGCGACAGCTTGACCTCTATGCCTATCTGCTCTTGACCGATGGCCGCGTGCTCCTCTCCCGCCATTCCGAAACGCTCGGGACACTGGCAACGCTGGGCTTCAAGGTGAACCGCTACTGGGAGAAGTGCCGCGGCCTCGAGGCGGTTATCCGCTACTGCGAGAAATGGGAGAAGAAGCGCAAGACCCTCAACTATGAGATTGACGGCATCGTGGTCAAGGTGGACGAAACTTCCCTCTGGGATGAGCTCGGAACCACCGCCAAGGCGCCGCGCTGGTCCGTTGCCTACAAGTACGCTGCGCGGCAAGCCACGACAGTTGTCCGGCGCATCCGCGTGCAAGTGGGCCGCACGGGTACCCTGACCCCGGTGGCGGACCTCGAGCCCGTCGAGGTGGGCGGCGTCACCGTCAGCCATTCCACGCTGCACAACATGGACGAAATCGAGCGGCTCGATGTGCACGAGGGTGATACCGTGCTCATCGAGCGGGCCGGCGAGGTGATCCCGCATGTTGTGCAAGTCGTCAAGCACGGGCAGGAAGAAAAGCGTTTCCGCATGCCCACCCACTGTCCGGAATGCAAGAGCCGCATCCATAAGAGCGAGGGCGAGGTGGCCTACCGATGCGTGAATTCCGCCTGCCCCGCCCGACGTAAGGAATCCCTGCTGCACTTTGCCGGCCGCCACGCCATGAATATTGACGGCCTGGGCGACAAGCTCGTGGACCAACTGGTGGACAAAGGCTTGGTGAAAGACGCCGCCGACCTCTTCCGACTGGATGTAGAGACGCTGGCCGCGCTGGAGCGGATGGGGGAGAAGTCGGCGCAAAACCTGGTGGAAGAGATCGAAGCGAGCAAACAGAACAGCCTGGCGCGGTTGATTTACGCCTTGGGCATCCGGTTCGTGGGCGACCGCACGGCCCAGTTGCTGGCGGAGCACTTTGGCTCCATGGACAAGCTCCGCCGCGCGAGCCCGGAGGAGTTGCTGGAAGTACCTGAGGTAGGCCCCACAGTCGCTGACAGCATCGTCGAGTTCTTCAGCGAAAAAGCCAACCAGGAGTTGGTCGAAAGGCTCCGCAAGGCAGGTTTGAACCTGGAAGAAAAAAAGACAAAAGCTAAAGATACATGGTTGGCGGGGAAAACTTTTGTCCTCACCGGCACGCTCTCGCAGTGGACCCGCGAGCAGGCCAGAGAGTTGATTGAAGCGCTCAGCGGTAAGGTCACTGATTCGGTGAGCAAGAACACGGACTATGTGGTGGTCGGGGCTGACCCGGGTTCCAAACGGGAAAAGGCGCGCAAGTTGGGAGTTGCTATCTTGGACGAAAAGCAGTTCGAGCGACTCATCAAGAGCAGATAACCGGAGTAGAGGATGACAGCACTGGACTACGAGGTATTGCTGGGGCGGGTGCGGCGCACGGGAATCTTGGTTGTGGCGGTGCTGGTGTTGGTGGCGGCATTGCTCTGGCTGGGCACGCAGGGCACGCGCCGGCTAGTCGAGCGGCGTGTCGCCGGACGAGAAAGCAAGACCGTGAAAACCTTGCGGGTGCTGGGGGCTGCGTTGGAGGCCTACCAACAGAAGTACGGCGGCTACCCGGACACGCTCGGGCGTCTGCGCGGGAAAGAAGACGGTGAAGCCAGCTATCTTCCGCCCGAGCGCGCCCGTCTGCTGGAAACCAAGCTGGCCCGCGACCGCATCGAGCTCGAAGGCTATGTGATTACCTATGCACCGAGGGGGGCAGGCCAGACCTGGGCGGCCAGCGTGCCTCTGGTCAGCGGCTATGTCTTGCAGGCACAGCCGAAGGGTGAAGCGACGAGCGGAGTGAGCTTTTTCTACGCAGACCAGACCCGTACCGTCCGCGCCAAACGGGGCAGCCCTGCCGGCTCCCAAGACACCCCGGTGACCTATTAGCCGCACGCCCGCGTGGTTCTGCTATAATGTTTGCGGTGGGCAAGTCGGGTGATCGCCCCGGTAACCCGCAAGGGCGTATCGGGGAGGAAAGTCCGGACTCCACAGGGTGGCGTGCCTGCGAAGGCCCCTACGGGCACAACGCGGGGCTCCGAGCCCGAAACGGCTCGGGGACGGAAAGTGCCACAGAGAAGATACCGCCCTTCGATGGGCCATGTATGGCTGCGCTTCGGGTAATGCCGGAGCGACTCGAAGTGGTAAGGGTGAAAAGGTGCGGTAAGAGCGCACCGGTCCGATAGCGATATCGGACGCACGGCAAACCCCACGCGGAGCAAGACCAAATAGGGGAGGAGGACTGACCCCGTCCGCACCGTCCCGAACCGTTCGGGACGACTTCACTCCCGGGTAGGTCGCCCAGAGGAATGATCACCTTCCCACCAACAGGCGGGAAACAGAATCCGGCTTACAGACTTGCCCACCACTTCTATTTCAACCCTGCCAGAGCAGAACTTCTCTCGACTCAGTTCGGTCTAGAATAGCGGTTTGGTCTCGGGCTCGAGTATCTGCGGAGGCCGGACGATGCGGACCGCTGCAAGGGAGCTATCTCGTCGGATGTCCCGGCGGGATCGCCTGTTGCTGCTCGGCGGGGTTACGTTGGCCGTCGTCGTGTTCACGCTGCTCTTGCCGCGCATCCCGCAGAATCCTGCCTACCACAACTTCGCCGATCAGCGGCGCCTCTTGGGCATTCCGAACTGTCTGGACGTTGTCTCCAATGTTCCGTTTCTGCTTGTAGGTGTGGTGGGGCTTGCGGTTCTGCTGCGAGTCGCGAGTGTGGGTCGGAGCTTCCTGAACAGTTCGGAGCGCTGGCCCTATATGATTTTCTTTCTGGGGGTCGCGCTGGTGAGTTTTGGCTCGGCTTACTATCACCTAGCACCAGACAACACGCGCCTGGTGTGGGACCGCTTGCCGATGACGCTTGCCTTTATGTCCTTTCTGGCCGCCATGGTAGTTGAACGCGTCAGCCTTCGGACGGGTTTGGTGCTGCTCCCGGCACTGCTGGCCGTGGGAATCGGCAGCGTTCTCTCCTGGCATTGGAGTGAACTCGCGGGGAGGGGCGACCTGCGCTTTTATGGCTTTGTCCAGTTCTATCCAGCGGTGGGCATCCCGCTGCTCGTGCTGCTCTTTCCGCCGCGCTACACCCGCACGGGAGACCTGGTGGGCATTGCTGGTTTCTACGTCCTGGCGAAGGTGTTCGAGGTCTTGGATCGGCAGGTTCTTGCTCTGGGCGGGCTCGTCAGCGGTCACACCCTGAAGCACCTGGCGGCAGCGCTGGCGAGCTACTGGGTCCTGCGGATGCTCAAGCTGAGGTCTCCGCTTTGCTGAGAACCTGCCGACTCCTCAGTCGTTAAAAGCGGCAAAACCGTTCAGCGAACAACTGCGCGAACCAGTTCGAGGCCAAGCGCGGGATGGTTGGCGAGGAAGAACATTTCACCTCCCCGCACTGCACCAAGTCGTCCGAGCAGAGGGCTAGGCTCGAGTTCAACGACTGTTTCTAGGGTAAACGGGTTGAGAACACAAAGGACGCGAGCCTGCGACGTCGGCAAAGGCTCTTGAGGAGACCTTCGAACCAGGCCGCGGTCGAGCACCAGCCGATCATGGTCGTCGAGAATCGCGGTAATGACCCAGGTTCCGGGGAGTTCAGCGAGTCTTCTCTGCAGTAATAGGTTTCCACTGGCATCGAACTTAAAGATTGCGGGTCTCGCTGTTGGGTGTATCAAGAAGAGATTGCCGGAAGAATCCACCAGCAAATGAGAAAGGTCCCAAACTGCCCGGGCCGGGGGCCATGGGGATTCAGGGTATTCAGTGCGCGTGCTCTGTGGAAGCGGGAATTCACGAACGAGGCTTCCATCCGGATTAAACTCATACAGCAATGGGCGAGGCGTTTGGGCTGATTGGGGCTCTTGTTTTCTTGTGACAGATCGAGCTGCCACTAGCCAGGAGCCGTCGGGAGAAATTGCCATTTGATGCGGGCTAAGGTTTCCGGACAGCCTTACCTTTCTCAGAAACTTACCTCCTTGCTGGAACACATAAACAACAGGTACGGAGGGGTCTGGGTCTTCTGGAGACGAGAACAGGAAAAAGTAAACGTTCCCTGAGGAATCCACGGTGAAGTTCTTGAAAGGTGTCTTCCTTCCTAGCACAGCGTCGAGATCATAGGTCCCGACATGCTTTCCTTGCATATTGATTTCGAAAACAACACTGGACATCCCGCCATCTGATGTCCGTCGACCTTGCTGCACAAGGAAATGGCCAGCTTGTCCGGAAACGAAGCTGAGCGTTGCTTCATCACGAGTGAGCCCAATTCGCACTGCATCCATCCGAACAATCTGAGAACGTTCCTGTGCGGCGACACTTGCCAATAGGACGGTGAGAATCGACCATACCATCAACCCTGCTTTTGTTTTCGAGTTCATGCTTGTTCCTTTGGAGAAGCGTCTAGTCAAAGCCCGCTCGTTTCGACGTTCCAGCCATAACCCCGGATCTGTTGGTGGATTTGGTTTTCTTTTGCCTACGTGAGGAGGTAACCGTGTTTGTATTGAGGGAACACTGCGCGACGGCACCTCTTGTGTTTGCCCCGCCCTCGGTATGGTTTTGCACTACGAACCAGCAATAAACCTCTTGGGCATAACTCAAGCACTCGTAGGGGCAGCAGTAGTTGCAAAGGAAAAAATCACAATCCCATTCATCTTCGTCACCCCAAGCACAGTAGCTCCACAGGGCGTCGGGGTAACCGTTGCAGTCACAATCTAGGAAGAATAGGACCATTTCGGCACGGCAGCCACCCGCCAGTCCCTCCTGCGGAGTAACGAATGCCAGGAGCATAGCGCAAAGACCAAGCAGCACGCCACTCTGATTCGCATGTTTCCTCCCCCTGAGGTGGCCCATTGCCCAGATCATGAGAACTGCGTGGCTAGCTCCTTACTCCTTTTTTTTTTGGGGGTGTCAAGTGGAATCTTTTGGCCTCGTCGAGGGCGACGCTAGGCTGCTGACGTCCGTGCTAGGGTTGATCCAGGTGCTGACTTGATGCTTGGGCGGTCATGTCAGCCGTTGCGGCGGGCGAAGTCCTTCATGAATTCCGCCAGGCGCTGGGCGCCTTCGAGCGGGAAGGCGTTGAACATGGAGGCGCGGATGCCGCCCACCGAGCGGTGGCCCTTCAATCCGACCAGCTCGACTGCGGTTGCCTCCTTGACAAACTTTTCTTCCAGCTCTTCGCTTGCCAGCCGAAAGGTGATGTTCATCCGCGACCGGGAATCCCGGGCGGCCGTGCCGCGATAGAAACCGTTGGAGGAGTCAATCGCGTCGTAGACGAGCTTGGCTTTCTGTTCGTTGACCTTGGCGATTGCCTCCAGGCCCCCCTGGGCGAGCAGCCAGCGCGTCACCAACTCAACCATATAGACCGCAAACGCCGGCGGCGTGTTGTAGAGCGACTTGCCTTTGACCATTGCCGGATAGTCGAGCATCACCGGCAACCCTGCGGGCGTGCGGCTGAGGAGGTCATTTCGAATGATCACGACGGTAACGCCGGCCGGGCCGAGGTTTTTCTGTGCCCCAGCATAGATGAGTGCGTAGCGACCGATGTCGAGCGGTCGACTGCAGATGTCGGAAGACGCATCGCAGACGAGCGGCACGTCGCCCGCTGGCGGCTCCGCCTGCCACTGCGTGCCTTCGATGGTGTTGTTCGAGGTGAAGTGCAGGTAGGCAGCTTTGGGATTGACTTTGAGCTCGTTCGGCCGCGGGATGCGGGAGAACTTGTCGGCCTCTGTGCTGCCGGCGATATTGACGGTGCCGACCTTCTTGGCCTCCTTGATCGCGGCTTGCGCCCAATGGCCGGTGTCAATGTAGTCGGCGCTGCCGTCTTTTGCCAGCAGGTTCATCGGCACCATCGAAAACTGCAGGGTCGCCCCGCCTTGCAGGAACAGCACGTGGTAGTTCTCGGGGATCGTGAGCAGTTTCCGAACGTTCGCTTCCGCTTGCGCCAGGATCGCCTCGAAGCGTTTCGAGCGGTGGCTGATTTCCAGCACCGACATCCCTTCGCCCGGCAGCGCGAGCAGGTCGCGCTGCGCCTCCTCCAGCGCGGGGAGGGGCAGGGTAGCGGGGCCGGGGTTGAAGTTGTAGACGCGGTGAGCGGCGCGCGTTGCCCCTTCAACACCTGATTTCTCCTGGGGAATTGTTGCCATGATGCTACCTCGCAGTGCGCGTGGCCGGTTGGTTGACCACGTTGGGAATCTCGCCGGTTTGCTTGAACGTCTGAATGATGCGCGCGGTTTCCTCCGCGATGGCGTCCTGCGCCTGCTCGGTCGAGGCACCAATGTGGTGCGTGCCATAGACCGTGGCCTGCTTCGCCAGGCTGGAGTCGATGGTGCCGCTGGTCTGGGTCGGTTCGTTCGGAAAGACATCGAGGCCCACGCGGATGCTTTTCTCCTGGATCGTGCGCTCGAGCGCCGCATAGTCGACCACCTCGGCGCGAGACGTGTTGATGAAGTAGGCACCTCGCTTCATCGCCTGGAAGAATTTTTCGCCCAGCAGTTGGCGCGTCTCCGGGGTCAGGGCCAGATGCACGCTGACCACGTCGGCCGCCGCGGCGACTTCCTCGGGGCTTGACTTGCGCGTCACACCCAGCTCGGAGGCGCGCGCCGGCGTCAGCGAACGGCTCCACGCTACCACCGGCATCCCGAAGGCCTGCGCCCGTTGGATGACCTCGCGGCCAATCTGCCCCACGCCAATGATGCCGAGCGTCCGCCCGTAGAGGCCCCGTGCCTGGCTGAACTCCTTCTTGTTCCACTGGCCGGCGCGGAGTTGCAGTACGTTGTCGGCAATGCGCCGGTCAAGGGCGAGGATCAAGCCGAGGGTCAGCTCCGCGACGGCGGTGGAGTTTTTCCCCGGACAGTTGGAAACGTAGACTCCGCGCTCGGTGGCCGCGGCCACATCAATCGTGTCGTAGCCTGACCCGGCCCGCACCACCAGGCGGAGGCGGCTGGCCTCCAGCATCGGCCGCGTTACCTTCGTGGAACGCACCACTAGGACCTCGGGTGACGCGTCCCTCAGCAGGTCGAGCAGTGCGTCCCCCTTGGCGTCCGGGTTGTAGACCACCTCGCAGCCGGCCGCCTGGATTTTCTTCAGACCGCTCTCAGGGAATTTGTCAACCACGACTACTTTCATAGCTAGCTCCCGGCGCTGACGCCTAAGTCTACCCCATTCTCTCTGTTGTGGGCTGGGCCAATTGTCGCCGTGATTGGGGATTATGAGCCAGTCGGGCTGGTCGAGAGGGGCTTATCTTCAGCCCTACTCTCCCCCACTCCAGGCTTGCGGCCCTATGAAACACCGGCAATTCTACTTATTTCAACGGCTTGCAGCGAAAGATATCCTGCCCCACCTCCGTTCGAGGTTTCGGGTTCGTCTCCGACCTCACTCACCTGCCTGCATGTGGGTTGCCTGTCCGAGACTTCCAAATCCGTGAGGGAATCCGAGTCTCCCAATCACTCGGTCTGCGGTAAGTCCAAGAGTCTGTGGGGGATGAGGGCGTCAGCAGACGTGCTGAATATCTCTTGTCTATCCAGTAGGTTACAGTTCGTCGTCCCGAATTATCCTCCTGTGCTATACTTTGGGCACCAGGGTTGCTCGCCTTCCCCTGGAGGGATCGCCTATGGCCAAACGCACTCTTATTCTCGGCGCGGCGGGCCGAGATTTCCACAACTTCAACGTCCGCTTTCGCAAGAATCCCGACTTTGAAGTCGTCGCCTTCACTGCCACCCAGATTCCCAACATTTCTGGACGCACCTATCCCCCGGAGTTGGCGGGTTCCCGCTACCCCCGTGGCATCCCAATCCTGCCGGAAGAGCGGCTCGAGCAGATCATTCGAGACGACCGGATTGACCTGGCGGTTTTCTCTTACAGCGACGTTTCTCACGTTGAGGTAATGCACGTGGCTTCGCGGGTATTGGCCGCCGGCGCCGACTTCATGCTCCTCAGCGCCGAGTCCACCATGCTCAAGGCCAATGTCCCTGTGGTTTCGGTTTGTGCCGTGCGGACAGGCGCGGGGAAGAGCCCGGTGTCCCGGTACGTATCCCGCCTGCTGCGGGAGATGGGCTGGCGCATTGTGGTTGTCCGCCATCCGATGCCCTACGGCACGCTCGCGCTCCAGCGCGTCCAGCGTTTCGCCGTACGGGAAGACCTCGACCGGCACGACTGCACGATCGAGGAGCGCGAGGAATACGAGCCCCATCTGGCCCGCGGCACTGTCGTCTATGCCGGAGTGGATTACGAGGAAATCCTGCGCCAGGCCGAGCAGGAAGCCGACCTGATCCTCTGGGACGGGGGCAACAACGACACGCCCTTTTGTCGCTCTGACCTGGAGATTGTCGTCGCCGACCCGCACCGCGCGGGTCACGAGCTGACCTACTATCCGGGCGAGATCAACCTGATCCGTGCCGACGTGGTCATCATCAACAAGGTGGACACCGCCCGGCCGGAAGCCATCGCCACCGTGCGCGCCAACATCGGGAGGCGGAATCCAGAGGCTGCGGTACTGGAGACTGCCTGCTTGGTTTCGGTTCCCGCTCCTGAGGAGGTATGCGGCAAGTCGGTTCTCGTCGTGGAGGACGGCCCGACGGTCACCCATGGCGAAATGGCCTACGGCGCTGGCACGGTGGCGGCGCGCCAGTTCGGCGCCCGCGCCATCGTAGACCCGCGGCCCTATGCCGTCGGCTCGATTGCAGAAACCTACCGCAGCTATCCGCACCTGGGGGCCGAACTCCCGGCCATGGGCTACGGGGACGAGCAGATTCGCGAGTTGCGCGAGACCATCGAACGCACCCCCTGCGAACTGGTCTTGGTGGCCACCCCCGTCGACCTCGCCCGCTTGCTGGAGCTAGACAAGCCATCCATGCGTGTGACCTACGACATCGAGGAACGTTCCCGGCCCAACCTCCGGGATATCCTGCTGGAATTCACCCGCGAACAGCGCGCCGAGGCCAAACCCGGCCGGGCCGTTGTCGCCTGAGCTTCAGGAGCTTTCCGTGCCGCAATCCTCGGTTGTCCGTGCTGCTGTCAGAGCCGGGCGGCGGAGAAGTGTCTCCCGCGCAAGCTTATTCGGTCGCGACCTGCTGACGATCGCCGATCTGGGCGTCGGAGAGGTTCAGTTTCTTCTGGATCTGGCCACGAAGGTGAAGCGCCAGCCGAAGGGGTTTACGCGGACGCTCGCCGGGCGCAGCCTGGCGCTCCTGTTCGAGAAGCCTTCTCTGCGCACGCGAGTCACCTTCGAGTTGGGGATGCAACAGCTCGGCGGCTGGACTGTGTATCTGGCGCCGAGCGACATCGGACTGGGAACACGCGAGGCCGCCGGCGACGTCGCTCGCAACCTCGAACGCTGGTTCAGCGGCATCATGATCCGCAGCTTTTCCCATACCACGGTGCAAGAGCTTGCCGACCACGCGGCCATTCCGGTCATCAATGCCTTGTCGGATCTTTACCATCCCTGTCAGGCGCTCGGCGATTACTTGACATTGCGAGAGCACAAGAAGCGCTTGGAGGGGTTGCGTGTGGCGTATGTGGGCGACGGCAACAATGTCTGCCATTCGCTCGCACTGGGGGCTGCCAAGCTCGGCGTCACATTGGTCATCGCTACACCGCCGGACTATGAACCAAAGCCGGACATCATTGCCCGGGCACGCCAGCAGGCGGCCGAAACCGGCGCCCATATTCTGCTTGTCCACGACCCCTACGAAGCCGTCCGCGGTGCCGATGCTGTCTACACCGACATCTGGACGAGCATGGGCCAGGAAGCCGAGCGCGAGAAGCGCCAGCGCGTTTTCCCGCCCTATCAGGTAAACGCGAGGCTAATGGCCGCCGCCAAGCGGGACGCTCTCTTTATGCACTGCTTGCCGGCGCGGCGGGGCGAAGAAGTCACCGACGAGGTCATGGATTCGCCCCACTCGATCATCTATGACCAGGCCGAAAATCGTCTGCACATTCAGAAGGCAATTTTGCTTGCCTTGTTGGGAAAAGTCCGATGAGTGCGCGCCCGCCACAGCCCGACCCGAACCGCGGCCAGACCCGCACCGCCGTCATCGCCATCGGTGGCAACTCGCTTGTTCGACCGGGCGAAGCGGATAGCTTTGAGCAGCAACTCCGCACGGCAGAGGAGACCTGCGAAGGCATTGCCGAGATCGTCTCTGCCGGCTACCGCGTGGTGGTCACGCATGGCAACGGTCCTCAGGTGGGCGACGCGCTGCTGCGCTCGGAGCTCGCCGCCGCGCAGGTTCCGCCGCTGCCCCTGGATGCGTGCGGTGCCGAAACCCAAGGCAGCATCGGCTACACGCTGCAGCAGGTTCTCGGCAACGTCTTTCGTCGGCGCGGTATTTCCAATCCCGTCGTCGCTGTCGTCACCCAGGTCGTGGTGGATCCGCAAGACCCGGCGTTTGCCAACCCCACCAAACCCATCGGCCCCTTCTACACCCGTGAGGAGGCCGAACGGTGCGTACGCGAGTTGGGCTGGCATATGGTTGAGGATGCCGGGCGCGGCTACCGCCGCGTTGTGCCTTCCCCGGAGCCGCGGGAAATCATTGAGCTGCCGGCCATCCAGCGCGCGCTCGAAAGCGGCTCCGTGGTCATCGCTGTCGGGGGTGGCGGCATTCCCGTCATCCGCCGGGGAGATAAACTGGTGGGCGTGGAGGCTGTGATTGACAAGGATCGCGCCTCGAGTCTCCTGGCCACCGCCCTGGGCGCGCCGGTGTTTATCATCTCAACCAGTGTAGAGCGCGTGGCTCTCAACTACCGCCGACCGGGAGAACGCTTTCTGGACTCTCTGACGGTTAGCGAAGCCGCGCGCTGTCTGGCCGAAGGCCATTTCCCGCCGGGAAGTATGGGGCCGAAGATTGAAGCCGCCCTGGCTTTCCTGGAAAACGGCGGCCAGGTCGTCGTGATTACCTCGCCCGGCAGCTTGGCCGCGTCTCTGGCCGGACAAGCGGGGACGAGGATACTTTCCGAACGCGCTGCCCGTGCGATCCCTCCACGTCGCGCGGCTGGCGCCGGCTAGCCGATTCTGCTCGAAGCGCGTGAAGCCTGGGCCCATCGCTGTCGTAGGTAGCGTCAACACGGATTTTGTCCTGCAAGCGCCGCGCCTGCCGCATCCCGGCGAAACAGTTACCGACGCCCGCTTTCGGGTCTTCTCCGGCGGCAAAGGGGCCAACCAGGCGGTGGCGGCGGCGCGTCTCGGCGCTCCCACCATCTTCATTGGCAAAGTCGGCCGGGAGGGTCTTGCCGAGCGCCTGCGAGCGAATCTGCGTGCTGCGGGCGTGGATGTCGCTCGCCTGTTCCGAGACCCAGTGGTTCCTTCCGGCATTGCGTTCGTCATCACGGACGCGAATGGACAGAACGCCATTGTGGTCAGCCCCGGTGCCAACCGGCGGCTGACTGCTGCTGAGCTCCGGCGCTGCCGCCACGACCTGGCACGTGCGGCTGTTATCCTCCTGCAACTGGAGATTCCGTTCGCGGTCGTCTCCTACGTCGCCCGGCTGGCTGCGCGCCATCGTGTTCCTCTCATTCTCGATGCCGCACCTGCGCGCCGGCTGGCGCGCACGCTGCTGCGCAAGATTGCGATTCTAACCGCCAACGAGACTGAAGCCTGTGTCCTAGCTGGCATGAAGCCCGCTATGCTCACGCGTCCCGCGGCCGAGGCGGTGTGTCGGCGACTGCTGGCGCTGGGTCCGGAGGTTGTCATCCTGAAGAGGGGCGCGCGCGGCGCGTTGGTGGCTGAATGCGGCGGCGGTCTTACCTCCATCCCTGCTTTGTGGGTGCGCGCGGTGGATACAACCGCTGCGGGTGATGCCTTCAACGGCGCTCTCGCGGTTGCGCTCAGAGAAGGCAAATCCGTTCTGGAAGCTACTCGCTTCGCCTCTGCGGCCGCTGCTTTCTCCGTCACGCGTCCGGGTGCTCAGCCATCGCTTCCCACTCGGGTGAAACTCCGCCGCTGGCTCCGCGCCCGCGGCTCGCGCTGGCCGCTGGCTTGAGCCTTTTTTGTTCTTTGGTCTGCGTCGTCGTGCAGCTACTTGACCGTGAAGGTTACTTTGGCCAGGCCGGCGTTCTCGAACTGGTCGTAGACGCGCACGACCACGGTGTGCTCGCCCGGCTCCAGGTCGGTGAACCGGATGAGGTAGCTTTCCAGGGGGGCATCCGTCGTGCCGGTAGTGGGGAAAATCTGCTTCCAGGAAGACGCGTTGAGGGAATACTCCGCCTTCTTGATGGGGCTGAAGGAGTCGCGCGCTGTAAAGCGAACCTCCACTGTCCGGCTGCGCGCTTGCGCCATCAAGTCATCGATACGCGGCGGCGTGTTATCAATCTCAAACCGGTCGCTCGTGTTCTCTCCTGACAGTGCGAGGTCAGCCGGATTCGACGGCGCATCGGTCGCCACTGCTTTCAGGTAGTAGGCTCCGTCGGCCAGCGTCTCCGCGTCCCACGTGTAGAATTTCTCCCGCAGTTTCTCCTTCAGGAGCTTCCAGCGGGATTCGCCCTCGCCCCGATAGTAGAGAGTGAATTCCAGGTCATCTTCATTCTCGTCGGTTGCGCTCCAGAGGACGCTGCGTGCGCCTTTCTCCGTCACACCCTGCGGTGGCGGCTCCATGCGTTGAGCGGCTTGTTGCGGGCCGCTGATGCGCGGGCCCACTTGATTCGGACGGGGAGACGGCTGCGGAAGTTCGAGTTGGACGAGTTCTTGCGGCTGCGCTCCCACCGGAATCCCGCGCACGCGCACGCTTGGTGCCTGCACGATGATTTTCTCCACCACCGGCGCCACGTTGCGCCGCAAGTACGCCGCTGAAACACCACCGAGGCTCGGCGTCCGCGAGTCCACCGCCTTCAGTACGGCTCTCCATTGCAGGAACCGCGCGGGCGGGCTCGTGATGGGCTCTCCGTCCGGATTGCTGTAGGCGGTTGACCACGGGCTCCAATTCTTTTCTGGATCAGACGTGTTGCCGGTGCGGGTGTAGAGTTGGACGCTGCCGACCGCCGGATTGGTTCGGCTTTGCCAGCGGATGCGTCCCCAGCTGGAAAACAGCTTGGCATCGAGCACATCCGACGTGAATGTGCCTTCGGTGGCAAGCTGCGGCCCCAGCGTGTAGAGCTTGCCGGGATTCGCGGAATTGATCAGGATGGAACCATCGGGCGCGCGCAAGAGCGCGGTAAGCTGTCCGGCAGAGGATTTCACCAGGTTGGCAAACAGGAGGGGTGAGTAGATGGCCAGCAGGTTCCCTTCGTTGCCGGTGCCCGCCAGCAGCGTTCCGTCCTTGTCAAGCGCGAGCGAATAGACCAGCTCCTTGTCCGAGCTCCACCATTCCTCGGCGTATCCGTCGGGTGTAATCCGGTAGATGGAACTGCCCCCCACAGTCGGCAAGGGCAGCCGCTGCGTCGGAACGGGCGTCACCTGCTGCGGCGTAATCTGCGTAGTGGCACCCTGCGGCGTAACCACAGTCGTGGCCGTCGGCGGAATCATCGGCACGCCCGGAATTCCCAGCGGCGGAACCTTCTGTCCCAGTGCGGCGGCAAACAGATTCCCCTGCGCGTCGTGGAGCAGCGCGGTGAGTTCGCGCCGCGAAGTCTCGTACACCACAAACCCCTCGCCCGCCGGGTTGATGCGGATAATGCGCCCGTTCGGCTCGGTTCCGGCCAGCCAGTTGCCCGTCGCATCGCGCGCGAGCACCCGCACGTGGGTTTCTCCACTCGCAAAGAACACCTTGCCGGTTCCGTTCGGCTCCACGCGGAAAACCTCGCCCTTGTCTCCGGTGGCAAGGAAAAGGTTTCCTGCCGTGTCGAAGGCAATGTCCCAGATATATTTCCGATCGGGGTTGAAAAACTCCTGCGACTGCCCGGTCGGAGTGATCCGATAGACGTTGCCGTCGGGAGAAGTGGCCACGAAGAGGTTGCCGCTTTTGTCGAAGGCGAGCGCATGAACTTCCAGGTCTTTGGACTCAAAGAAGGTGGAGGCTTTTCCCTGCGGATCAATCCGTACCACGCGTGCCGGACTACCGCCACCGACGTAAATGTTGCCAGCCGCGTCGCGGGCAACCGTCCAGAGGAATTCCAGGCCTGCATCGGCTCGCTCGAGGAAGCGCGGGGCCAGCAGCAGTTCGCCGTCGCTCCGCAGCGCCACGCCCTCGGCGCGTCCGCGCGTGAACTCGTCGTATTTTTCCTGGCGCCAGAACCGCGTCGTCTCGCCCAACAGGGAGAGGGCGGGCACCAGCAAACATAGAATCAACAGAAAACGCCGCATCATTCCCTTTGTGTTCCTCCTCAGCGCACCTTCACCTGCAGCCAGTGGCTTCCGGTGACCACCAGTCCCAATCGCTCGGAGGTCTCCCCGAGGATGGAGTCGTAAAACACCAGCGTGCCGCCCTGCTGGCCGGTGGCGGTTTGGTTGCCCAAGACGTTCATCTGCGACAGGGGCACGCTGGGGAGAACTTTGTCCTGCACGAGCAAAGTCGGACTGCGTTGGAACAACGACACGTAGAGCTGATCGTTCCGCCGCTCGCGGTTCAACGTTGTAATCAGCTGATCGAGACTCGTCAGCCGTGTGGTGAAGCCGAAGGAAAAGCGCGGGTCCAGCACCAGCGACCGGGTCAGGCGGTTCAGCAGGTTCGCATCGCTCACCAGCACCCGCAGGTCGCCTTTGGCCGTGTGCAAGGGAACCTGAATGGAAACCGTCAGCAGCCGCCGCGGTCCCCGATAGGGCTGGATCACGACCTTCAAGGTCAGCAGTTCGCCCGGTGCCACCTCGGCCTTGTCGCTCCAGGCATTCTCGATGGTGGCGCTCTGCCGCTCGGGAATCATCTCCAGGCGCAGTTGGATGCGCTGGACATCCGGCAACTCGAACGGATTCGTGAACACGCGCGCAAAAGTCTGGCTGACCTGGTTGGCGATGACGAGTGCGTCGGGCAGGAAGGCGTCTCCGGGGCTGAGCATGTCCTCGAACGTCACGCTGGCATGGTCGCGCACGTCAATCTGCCCGGAGACTCGATAGCTGGTTTCTTCGCCGTATTCGGTGGTTCCCACCAAGCCGTTGAAAATAGCGGCTCCCAGCAAGGCGGAGGTGAGCCGCGGGTGCTGAAAGAGGTCAAACCGAAAGGTTCGCTCGTGCCGGGAGGCGGGCGAAACGAGTGTCAGCTCCACGGGAATCATCGGCGGCTTCCTGCCCAGGGTGCCCACGATCGCCGTGCGCCGATCTTGGGTGAAGCTGCCGATGATTTCGCCGGCATTCGCGATCTTGAAGGATGCCGCCTGCGACGCCACCGTGGTGACGACCTCGGCGCGCGTCATCGGCATCTCCACACTCCCGAATCCCAACAGCGGATGCCCGCAGGCGTAGAGGCGGTCGCCTTCCCGCACTGTGATCGTGCAGGTGCCCGTGAGGGTGAGGTCGCCGGTGATCAGCGCCGCCGAAACCGCCCCGCCAGCTTCCAGCGGCGACATCGTGGCACTCGCGTCCGCGCTTCCGCTGGGCGTAAGAACGAATCCGTACCGTCCCAGTTCCTCCGTTAAGCGGGGAATAGCTTCGGGATAGAAGCCTGAAAGGGTGAGCGGTGTCTCAATCGGAACGAGGGTGGCGCCCTGCGGCAGTCCGAGTGCCGCCAGCGTGCCGCCCGGCACGGGATAGGGCACGGGCCAGTTCTCGGCAGCGGTTGCCGCCGGTGCCTCTCCGACGCGCAGCATGTCGCCGATGGGCGTCACGCCGGCAATCGCTTCCTTCGTAAAGGCTCCAAATCGCAACGACAGGGCACCGGCCAGGCGGCCTTCGAGGTAGACCGGGCTGCCGCTCATCCCCGCCACCACGCCCGTGTATTCCACCTGCGGCCCTGTCAGCCGTACCAGGATGATGTGCTGCTGCGGTCCGAACAAGTTCCGCAGCACGCCGAGTACCTCGACGTCAAAGCTCTGAATGGTGCTGCCGGCAAAGACGGTCTTCGCCTCTCCCTTCATTCCCGGGCGGATTTCGTCAACCGTCAGGATCCCGGCTGGGCCGCCTCCCTCCGGCAGAGCCCGGGCGGGCACGGCCACGAGGGCGGAGAGAAACAAGAAAGTGGCCGGCAAGACCGCCTGCAGCGGAGATTTCCAGTGCCTCGTCCGTAGGTTCACACCTGCCTCGAAGCTCCCTTTCGCATCTTACTCGGAGAGACCACCGGAAATCAACGAATCGGGTTGCGCGCGGGGATCGCCCGGCTCGTTTCCCGCGTGGTGCTACAATCGCTCTCGGTATGACCGAGCAGACCGTTCGCGCGGCCCGAACGCTTCAGGGCAGCGTGTCGTTGCCGGGTGACAAGTCCATCTCGCATCGCCTCGCCATCCTCGGCGCGCTGGCGGAGGGTGAAACCGAGCTGCGGAACTTCTCCTCCAGCCGCGACTGTGCGAGCACCCTCGATTGCCTCGAGCGACTCGGCGTCACCGTGCAGCGCGACGCCGCGACCGTCCGCCTCCGCGGCGTGGGTCTCCGCGGGCTTCGCTCTCCCCGCGGAGAACTGGATGCCGGCAACTCCGGCTCCACGATGCGGATGCTCGCGGGCGTGCTCGCGGGCCAGCCCTTCGAATCGGTGCTCGTCGGCGATGCCTCGCTCAGCCGCCGTCCGATGCGCCGCGTGATCGAGCCGCTGAGAGAGATGGGTGCGCGCATCGAAGCTCGCGAAGGCGAATACGCTCCCCTGCGCATTTACGGTGGCCGGCTCGAAGCGATTCGGTATCGCCTGCCCGTTCCCAGCGCGCAGGTGAAAACCGCCGTTCTGCTCGCTGCCCTGTTCGCGCCCGGAACCACGACGGTGGAAGAGCTCGTGGCCACGCGCGATCACACGGAAATCGCTCTCCGCGAGTTCGGCGCCCCGCTCATCCGCAACCGCCGCTCGGTCGAACTGGAAGGGCAACCGCGCCTGGAAGGGAAACGCTTCCTGATTCCCTGCGACCTGTCAGCCGCGGTGTTCTTTCTGGTTGGGGGCCTGCTCGTGGCTGACTCCAACCTGGTTCTGCCCAATGTCGGGCTGAACCCTACGCGCTCTGCCGTGCTCGATTTCCTCCTCGGCGTGGGCGCACGGATCCGCATCCTCGGCGTGGAGGAAATCAATGGTGAGCTGATGGGCGAGCTGCACGTGGCGGCGGGTCAACGTCTCCGCGGCGGCACCCTCGCTCGTGCTCAGGTCCCGCGGCTCATTGACGAGCTACCCGCCCTGGCCGTGTTGGGGACGCAAACGGAAGAAGGCTTGCGCATCCGGGATGCCGCCGAGCTCCGCGTCAAGGAAAGCGACCGCATCGGGGCGCTGGCGGAAAACCTGCGGCGGCTCGGCGCGCGCGTCACGGAGTATCCGGATGGCCTCGACATCGCCGGTCAGCAGAAACTTCGCGGCGCGGTTACGGACAGCTTCGGCGACCACCGTATCGCCATGGCCATGGGGGTCGCCGGCCTCATCGCTGAAGGGGAAACGATCATCCGGAACGCCGATTGCGTGGATATCTCATTCCCCGGCTTCTTTGACGTGCTCGCGCGCGTCAGCGAATAGAGTAGGAATCCAGAGGCATTGCAGGGAAGGATTTTCCTGGCGGCTGTTTCTCAGCGGGAGGGGGGCTGGCCGGCACCGGCGGGGGTGGCGCGCAGCAGACGAATCGATCCGTAGCGCGACGTCAGCCGGATGCCGGGGCCGCGCTGCCCGTAGCTTCCCGTCAGGGTCGCCCCGCCGTTCTCTTCCTTCAGGGTAAGCTGGTCACCGGAAAACTGGTTGATGATCTCACCCGAGGGCGCGCGCGCCTCGATGGAGAATGCGCTGTTGGCCGGCAGGACCACTTCAATGTCTCCCGAATGGCTTTCTGCCTCGATGGGCTGGCGCGGGGACCGCGGGAAGCGCAGCTTGATGAGCCCGTGGCGGTTCTGCACCCGCACAGCACCCTCCAGGTCGTCGAGATCAATATCCTTGTCTTCGGCAATGAGCGTAATGTTGCCCGCCGGGCGGCGCACGTTCAGGTCGCCGCGGACGAGCTCGAGCTCTCCGTCGATTCGCTCCGCCGTGAAGTTCGTGCGCCGAGAGACGAACTGCGCCTCCTGACTGATGGCCGACGCCCGGATGGGCCCGACGAACTCGCCCTCAATGCGCGCTTCACCCTGCACATCGGCCACTGCAATCTCGTTTCCACGCCCGCGCACTTCGACGTTTCCACGCACATGCTCGACGCGCGCGCTGCCCCGCCGCAGTTCTACTTTCACGGGCCCCGTGATGCTGGCGATTTCGGCGCTTCCCCGGTCGAGATCCACCTGCACTTCGCCCGTCAGCCCTTCGATGCGGGCGTCACCCCGGCGGCTCTCCAGCCGCACGCTTGTCCGAATGGGCACGCGCAGCTCCAGGTCCGCCCGCGCACCGCGGGCATCGCCGCCGCGAAGCTTCAACCGGAGTTGGTAGCTGCCCGCTGGCCCGCCGGGAATCGGCTCGAGCCCCACCTCCACTTCCTGCGCGCGTTGTTCGGCCTCGGCCTCTGTAGGCGCATAGATGATTTTTCGCACCGTGCCCTGCAAGCCTGCGCCGTCCTGTGCGATCAGGGTCACGTTGCCCTGATTGGTGATGTGCAGAATCGCCGGGCTCGGCAATGCCTGCTCGATGGCGGCGCTGAACTCGTAACGGTTCCCGAACCAGCGTTCCCAGTCTTCATCCTCCATCTGAACGCCGATATCGCCCCAGAAGCTGCGCTGCGTGGCGCGGCTGACGGCGGTGCCGATCAGCAGGATGAAAATGAGCAGGAAAATATCGCCGCCGGAAAGCCGCGCCGCCTGTGCCGCCTCGGGCGTGCCGCGCGCCGAGAGGTAGTCCACGAGCTTGCCGAGTCCCCAGAAGATGATGAGGACAGGCCAGTAGCGGCCGATTAGGTACCAGGGGCGCAGCGAGGGGTCGAGGTTGGCCCAGAGGAAGAGCCCGCCGATGCTGATTAACAGCAGGGCGCCGAAAATGGAGCCACGCGGAGCCGCCATCGTCTCACCCCTGATGACCGGCGGGCGATGCCGAGTATTCCAGCAGCTTGATTACCCCGATGACAATCAGCAGCACCGGCCACAGGTCGCCGAAATCCCAGCGCGGTACGAACTCGCCAATCAGAAACAACCCGCCCAGCGTAATCAGGATGACCGGGCCCAGCAGGCCGCGCGTGCGGCAGCGGCCACAGTCGCAAACCACGCGATTCGCCATGGCTTTTTACCTGCCTCCGCCGCCGAACCGCCGCCGCAGCAGAACCAGTCCGATGGCGATCAGAATCACCGGCCAGAACCGCCAGATGTTCCAGCTCCAGCGGAAGACGTCGAGCGTGTTGAGGAGGAAGAGTACGCCGAGGACGATGAGGATGATGGGTCCCGCCGGCGCCAGAGAAGTCTCGATGGAAGGTCCGCCGGCCGGAGCGGGCGCGGGTGCCAGGCCTAGGGCGCGGCGCTTCGCCGTCTGGTAGGCCTCAATCGGCATGTAGAAATAGAAACCGGCGAGCAGCATCCCCAGCAGCGGCTCCATCCCGCGCGCTGCCCCAGAACTCAAAATGCTGATCATCCCACCGAAGATCACGATGTAGATCAATGCCTTCACGTATTCCCCGTTGTAGATGGCGCCCACACCGGGAATGAAACCGAGGGCCAGCGCGACACCGGGACTCGGCGCGCCGGGTACGGCATGGGCCACGGTCGCCGCCAGGCAGTCCTCGCAGTAAATCACGCCGCGCACGTCGCGCCGGCAGGTCTCGCACAGCGCCTTGCCACAATTGCGGCAATAGGCAGCGGCGTCAGTCTCAGGATGCTGGAAGCATTTCATCGCTTCTACCTCGCCTCAGCGGCCGGTGGTACGCGTAGAACTTCCGCGCCCCACCGTCATCGGTGTAGTTTTTTTCCTCTTTCTTGGGTGTCTCCGGTGCCGGGGGTTTTTGCTCTGCGGGCTGCTCGCCGGCGGGGCGAATCTGCTCCAGCCGGGAGCGAATCTCATAGACGAGTCGCAGGTCATTGATGAACTTCACGCCGCGCCCGTAGGCAACGTGCATCGTGCGGTCGAACTTGCGGTAGATGTTGCTCGGCCGGAAATCAGCGGCTGCAAGCTCTCGCACGTTGATGTCAAACGCTTGCAAGACAATCGCCAGCGAGAACAGCGCGGCCGCTACGCTCAGCGCCACCCGCGGCTGCGCCAGCGCCCGCCAGCCGTTGGCGAGGATCTCCCAGATGCTGAGCCGCGGTGCCAGGCCGGTGGTGTGGGCCAGGATGCGCGTCTCCAGCCCCGGCGGCGTCGGCAGCGCTTCCACCTGCTCGAGCCACAGCACGGCCCGCCGCGCCGCCAGCCACTGCGCGCAGTGCACGCAGCCCGTCACGTGCGTCTCGGCCGCCTCCAGCTCGGCGGGCGTGAGCGTGCCGTCGAGGTAATCGCTCAGCCGCAGTTCGAGTTGTCCGCAGTTCCAGTTCATGCTTCGTCCACGCTCGCGACCGAATCGAATCCCGGCCGCCGCTTCAACCACTTTCCCAACTCCGCGCGCCCCCGGTTGATACGCGACTTCACCGTCCCCTCGGGCACTTCCAGCACCTGCGCAATCTCCCGGTATTCCAGCCCTTGCAGATCGCGCAGAATCACGGCTTCCCGCAACTCGGGCGAGAGCTGCGCCAGCCCCATCTGGATTGCCTCCGACAATTCGCCCAGCGCCACCGTGCGGTCGGGCGGCGGCGCGGTGGAAGGCTTTTCCTCCAGCCGCGGCAGCTCGTCATCGAGGGAAACGCTCAACCGTTCGTGGCGTGTGGCGCGGTAGTGGTCAATCAGCAGGTTGCGCGCCACCCGGTGCAGCCACACGCCCAGCGGCCCTTGCCCGGCATCGTAACTCTTCAGCGTCCGAAACACGCGCAGAAAAACCTCCTGCGTCAAGTCTTCCGCTTCCTCACGGCGGGCGGTGAAGCGATAACAGAGGTTGTAGACCCGGCGGGTGTGGCTGTGCACAATGTCTTCCCATGCCCCCGCGTCCCCGCGTAAGCACCGTCGAACCAGCGCCGCATCATCCACCCGCTACGCTCCCTGTCCCGTTTCCCGGAACCGGGGAAGGGCTTACCGCCTATCCTGAGAAACGGAAACCATCCCGAAAAAGTTCCCTCGCGTTGGTAACCAAACGACCTCACCCGGTCGGCGGCGAGGTCGAGGGCGGAAGGGCGACCGCGCCGTATCATACCCCCCACCCCATCCCCAGGCAACCGCCTGCCTTGCCTCAAGTTAGTGCTCGTAGTAGCCTTGCGGCGGCGGATGGCGCCGGAGGTAGGCGGATCGCGTCGGATGGCATCCTCCCCGCGTCGGAAAAACCTATGAAATGCCCCTTCTGCGGCCATGCCCAGGACAAGGTGGTGGACTCGCGCGAAGCCCGCGCCCACGACACCGTCCGCCGCCGCCGCCAGTGCCTCCGCTGCCGCCGGCGCTTCACCACCTACGAGCGCATTGACGAAATCCCCTCCATGGTCATCAAGAAGGACGGCCGCCGCGAACGCTTCGACCGCCAGAAGGTGCTGGCCGGCCTGCTCAAAGCCTGCGAGAAGCGCCCCGTCTCCATGGCCAAGCTCGAAGAAATCGTCAACGAGGTCGAGCAGTTCGTCGCCGACTCGCCCAGCCGCGAGCGCCGCACCGGCGAAATCGGCGACCTCATCATCAACCGCCTCCGCCGCCTCGACAAGGTCGCCTACGTCCGCTTCGCCAGCGTCTACCTGGATTTCAAAGACGTGAAAGAGTTCATGGGGGAATTGAAACAACTCCTCCGCGAACGCGAACGCCCCCGCTGAGTTCGTGTCCCGCTTGCCCTGAGCGAAGTCGAAGGCTGATTGGTGAACCGTGACCTGTGACTGGCGACTAGCTCCGCTTGGGAGAGTGCGGAGTTACCCTGAGTCCGCCGAAGGGCACCCGCTGCCTCCTCCTGCACGGATCACGGGCACGAGTTACGAGCCACCGTTTTCAGGCCTTGTCCCAGACGTAGGCGGCGAACTCTTTCAGGACGATGAAGCCAAAGCGCTCGTAGAGCGCGACCGCGTGGCGGTTGTCCGCTGTCACGCTCAGCGACACACCCTCATACCCCCGTTCCTGCAACGCTCCCAGTGACCGCGCCAGCAGCTCCCTCCCCAATCCCTGTCCCTGCCATTCGGGCCGCACGCACACTTGCGTGACGTGCGCCACCCGCGGCGCCACCTGCGACACCAGCAACGCCCCCACCAGGGTCGTGTGCGGTGCAGCGGGCGTCGTTCCCGCGCGTTCAGCCCCGTGGCTTCTGCCACGGGTGTCCGCCACCGCCACGAACGAGCCCTCCGGACGAAACACCCCACAGCCGGGAAACACCACGATATTCTTCAGAAACTTCAGCGCGCCTGTCAGCGATTCATACTGGTCGTTGATGTGGCTGTCCATATGCCCGGCATAGGCCGCCACCATCAACTCCCCCAGCGGCTCCAGAAACCGATCCTCCCACCCGCCCATTGTCCATCTGCTCTCGGCTGCACCTGGGGTCACGCTCGCATCCGCTCCTCTGTCCAGCCCAGCGGCCCCCGCCGCTGGGTTTTTCAGCTCCCGGTACATGAACAGCCGCGGAAAACACCGAAAGCCACGCGCAGCAAACAACGGCCCCAGCGGCTCGCTCCCGAAGGGCATCACCTGGGCTTCGATGCGCGTCAACAACGGCGTGGCCTTCAGCGTCTCTACCGCATGCTCGAGCAGGGACGACGCCACCCCCGCTGAGCGGTAGGCGGTGCGGACAAAGAGATCGCCGATCAGCCCCTTTTGCGCTCCGGCTCGCGCTGCCCCCGGGGAGCCGGCCGCTGCCCTCTCTTCGTACACAAAGAAGCAGTAGCCCGCCACCTGCCCGTCCACCAGTGCCACGTAGCCGGCCAGCGAGCGCGTGTCAATGTGTTTCTCGATCAGGCGCACGGAAGGCTTGAAGTCCCAGCGCAGCTCGCTCAGCCACAGTCGCTCTTCCTCTTCAAACAGCGGCGCCAGATGCCGGCCGCGCACCTGCCGCAAGTCCAGGATTTCTGCGCGGGGAAGGGGAGCCGTCGCCATCAGTTCAGCCCAGTGGCTTGCCCTGAGCGCAATCGAAGGCTTGCGCCACTGGGAATCGTTAGCTGCGATTATAACATCCCAACTGGTGCTAGAATCCCGGCACGGAATCCGTCCCCGCAAGCAGAAGCGGTAGGGGAAGGTATATGCAGCTGGCGACATTCAACGTCGAAAACATGTTCCAGCGCGCCAAGGCGTTGAACCTCGACACCTGGGCTGAAGGCAAACCCGTCCTGGAGGACTTCCAGCGACTGAATACGTTGATCCAGGAGCCTCAGTACACGAGCGCCATCCAGGCTGAGTTGCTGGCGATCATGAAGCGCCACAAAGGATTGCTGACCCAGGGCGAGAGCAAGTTCATCCGCCTCCGGGACATTCGGGGGCAGTTTCTCTCTCGGCCAAAAAACAAGCCGGTGGAGATCGCCGCCGCGGGTCGCGCGGACTGGATTGGCTGGTTCGAGCTCGAACGGGGGCCGGTCAGGGAGACCGCCACCGAGAACACGGCCCGCATCATCGGCTTGCTGCAAGCCGATGTGCTCTGCGTGGTCGAGGCCGAGGACAGAATCGGACTCAAACGCTTCAATCAGGACGTCCTGCCGAAGGTCGGCGTGACTCCGTTTGACCATGTGATGCTGATCGATGGCAACGACGACCGCGGGATCGACGTCGGCGCCCTGACCAAGAAGGGTTTCTCGATCGTCCGCATGCGCAGCCACGTTGACGATCAGGACAACCAGGGAACCATCTTCAGCCGGGACTGTGCGGAGTACGAGATCGCGACCCCGCAGGGCCATACGCTGCTCCTGCTGGTCAACCACTTCAAATCGAAGGGCTACGGCAAGCCGGCCGAATCGGCAGCGAAACGCTTGCGGCAAGCCAAGCGCGTACGTGCGATCTACGAGGAGAGAATCGCCGAGGGATTCAACTATGTGGCCGTGCTCGGCGACCTCAACGAAGCGCCTGCTGAAGCCGCGATGGACCCGCTGATTCGAGAAGGTTCGCCGCTGACCGATATCATGGCCCATCCGAAGTTTGTGGGCGATGGCCGACCGGGAACCCACGGCAACGGCACTAAGTCGGCCAAGCTCGACTACATCTTGATGTCCCCGCAACTCTCTGCAAAGGTGATCCGGGGAGGCATTGAACGGCAGGGAGTCTGGGGCGGCACGAACGGCACGCTGTTCCCCCATCTCCCGACGATCCAGGTCGAGAAGGACGCCGCATCCGATCACGCCGCCCTGTGGGTGGAACTCAACCTCTAGGACGGGACGGTAGTTCCTCCAACCTGAAGTCCCTACGCCGCGCGATTCAGGGCGCGCACCCCGAACCAGAAGGCAACCAAAGAGAAAACAATAAAGCCGGCGCACTCGGCCACCAGGTAGTCCGTCCGCAGTCCGATCGAGCTATACCGCAGGAGGTCCACTTGCCAGGTCAGCGGGTTGGCCAGTGCCGCTGTGCGGAACCATTCTGGCAGCGGCTCCAGCGGGTAAAAAATCGAGCTGCAAAACAGGAAAATGAAATAGAACACGTTGGTGATGGTGTTGAAAATGTCGTTCCGCCGAATGCGCAGGGCAAAGATGGCGAAAAAAAAGAACCAGCCCGACGTCCCCAGCACCACCCCGACAAACAGCAGCGGCAGCAGCTCTACGCGCAGTTCCACGCCCAGAAGCACCGCCGCCAGCCCCACGGTGAGCAGCGCCTGGATGACCGCCAGAAAAATGTTGAACGACACCTTGCCCACCAGAAACTGGGCCCGGCTGAGCGGATAGGTCAGCATCTCGTAGAAGATGCCGTTGTCGCGGTCCACAAAGAACCCCCAGGCGGTATTGGTGGCAATGGTAAAGCAAGCCATTCCGAGCACTCCCGGCAGGAAGAAGGCCTTGTAGTTCACCCCCAGCGAAACCAGGGGCGTCGCGAGCGCGTAGTTCATCATTATGCCGAAGAGCAGAAAGTAGGCGAGCGGGTAGAACAGGTCGAAGAACATATAGGTCAAGTTGGTCAAGCGAATCTTGGCTTCGCGGTACAGAATGGCTTCGAGTCCGCCCATCAGGGTGTCCGTCCTTCTTTGGTCAGCTCGATGAAGATGTCCTCGAGGCTTGCGCCGGACACTTCCACCCGCAGCAGCCGCCCCTGCCGGCCAATCTCACGGACGATTTCGAGCACCCGTGCCTCGTCTGCCTTCAGCGTCATCTCCACCGTGTTCTGGTCAATAGTCAGCTTGTGGGGCTCCAGCTGCGCCAGCTCAGCCGGCAGCCCCGGCGGAATCTCATCGAACATCAGTGTCACGTCGTAGAGGTCTTTCGACAGCAGCTTCAGCGAATAGAGGTCGCCCTGCGCCACCTTCCGCCCCTTGTTCATGATGAGGATGTCGTCGCAGAGCTCTTCCGCCTCGGTCAGGACCTGCGTGGTCAGCACAATCGTGCGCCCCCGCGCCGCTTCCTCCCGCAAATAACCCATCACTTCTCGCTTCAGGATGGGGTCCATCCCGCTCGAGAATTCGTCCAGAAACATCACCGGCGTCTCCACCATGAACATTTTGGCCACCTGCACCCGCCGTCGGAAACCCCCGCTCAGGTCCTGCACCTTCTGATCTGCGTATTCCGTCAGCCCGAATTTCTCCATCACCGCTCGAGCCTTCTGGCGCGCGGCCGGCAGTGTGAGTCCGTGGAACTTCCCGAACGTTACTAGGTTCTCGCGGACGGTCAGGAAGAACTCCGTGGCATTCTCCTGCAGCACCACCGCGATCTGGCGGCGCACCTCCAGCGGCATGCGGACGACGTCGAAGCCGAGCACTTCGGCCCGGCCGCTGGTCGGCGCCAGCAGCGTGGCGAGAACCTTCACGATCGTCGTTTTGCCGGCTCCGTTGGGCCCCAACAGGCCGAAAATCTCCCCGCGCCGCACCGTGAAGCTCATCCCATCCACTGCCCGTACCGGGACTTTCCCGTGCCGTCCCGGATAGACCTTCACCAGCTCGTGCACCGCCAGCGCAATAGTGTTCTGTTCCGCGTGCGTTGACATCCCTGCACTCGTCGTCTGTGATAAGATTCGGCGGTCTTGCCCGCTTTCGCCGGTTCAGGAAACGGGCTCCCGGAGGGTACCAAGCCCTGTGGCCGTGCGCTACCGGAGGCGCTCCGAGCGCGGCATCGTGGCCGCCCTCGGACGCCTGCTTCACGAACTCCGCTACCCCACGACCCGCCGCGGCAGGATTATAGTCGCAACCCTGGCCGCGCTGGTATTCGGATTGTTGTCGCTGCTCGTCATCGGAGGCTTTCTCCTGGCTCGTACGCTCACACCTCCGCACGCGGGCGAAACCCTCGACCCCACCCGCTTCATTGTCAGCACCCAGGCGGTCACCTTCCTCTCCGATGACGGCACCACCCACAATGCCTGGTTCTTTCCCGGCATCCGGAACGGTCCTGTCATTGTGCTGCTCCACGGCTATCGCTCGAGTCGCGCCGAAGTCCTCACCCTGGCCAGCGCTCTCCAGGAGCACCGCTATAACGTCCTTGCCTTCAACCTGGCCGGCCACGGCGAAAGCCCCCGCAGCCGTACTACCCTGGGCTATCAGGAAACCCAGGAACTGCTCGCTGCCCTGCAAATGCTCCGGCAGCGCACTGACTTGGACACAGAGCGCATCGGGCTCTGGGGCCAATCGCTGGGCGCCTATGCTGCCCTCAATGCGGCTGCCCACTTCCCCGGAGTCAAAGCCTTGGTTGTGGATTCTGTGTATTCCCACCCCACGGATTTGCTTCGCTTGGAACTGGCACGGGCCGGAACCTCCTGGGTACCGTTGCTGAATGAAGTTGCGCGGCTTGAATACCGCATCGTCACGTTTCTCCATCGCCGCGCCAGCGTCCCTCTGAACCTCGACGCGCTGGGCGGGATGCCCAAGCTCTTCGTCTCAGCCGCTGACCAGAGCGAACTGGCCGCGATGACGCGCCAGCTCTTCGAACAAAGTCCAGGCCCCAAGGAGCACGTGGTGCTCCCCCAGACCTCGCTGACCATCCTGAGCGAGCAGAGCCGGATGGCCTATGTCAATCAGGTGGTCACCTTTTTTTTGACCCACATGGCGCCGGTCGCACGCTGAACGTATTCGGTCGGTCTTGACGCTGTTCTTGCCGCGGTGTTAGCGTTCCGAAGCGGTCTCTGATGCCGGTTTCCACCCCCTCCGTCCGGTTCGCCCATCGGCTTCAATACGCCGCTGCGCGCCTGGTTCTGGGTGTGCTGGCCGCCCTCCCGCGTGGCTGGGCGCGCTCCGTGGGTGCGGGGATCGGCTGGCTCACCTATTGGCTCCACCGCCGTCTGCGCCGCGTCGGTTGGCGGAACCTCGAGCTCGTGTTCCCCGACCGCGCCCCGACCGAGCGCGAGGCCATCCTGCGCGGCACGTTCCGTCATCTAGGCTGGCTACTGGCCGAATTCGCCCGGTTTCCTCACCAGACACCGAAGACGATCGAGCAGGTCATTGTCTACGACGGCTACGAAAACTTTCAGCGGGCCACGACTACCGGCAAGGGCGTGCTCTACCTCACCGCTCACTTCAGCGCGTGGGAATTGGGCTCGTTTGCCCATTGCGTGCATGGGCACCCGGTCGCGTACCTGAACCGCCCGCTCGACAACCCGCTGGTGGACACCCTCGTCAACCGCTACCGGTGTCTGTGGGGGAACGTCGCCGTGGACCGGCGCGACTCTGCCCGCTCGGTCCTTGAACGCCTCCGCCGCGGTGATGCCGTCGGCATCCTGATGGATCAGAATGTCCTGCCAGAGGAAGGAATGGTCTTTGCCCCCTTCCTCGGCTTGCCTGCTGCCACCACCACCGGCCTTGCACGCTTCGCCCTGCGCACCGGTGCCGCCGTGCTCCCCTCCTTTGTCCTTTGGGATGAAAAACTCGGCAAGTATCGTCTGCGCTTCGACCCGCCGCTTGACTTGACCGCTACGGGCGAGGCCGAAGCCGATGTGGCCGCCGCCACCGCCCTCTTCAATCAGGTCATCGAAAGCTATGTCCGGCGCTATCCCGACCAGTGGCTGTGGGTGCACCGGCGATGGCGCACCCGCCCGCCCGGTCACCCTCCCCTCTACTCTGTCTGAATTGTAATGTGGTTGCCGTCTCGACTGCGCGGTTCCTACTCGCGGCAAATGCCGCGCTGGGACGCCCGAATGAAATCCACGAAATAAAGCGCCTCCTCGGTTCCCACCTCTTTCTCGATCCGTTCCAGCGCCGCCTGCAACCCTAGCTTCGCCCGATAGAAGAGATGGTAGGTTTTTTTCAGCGCGGAGATTTTTTCCGCCGACATCCCGAACCGTCTGAGGCCCACCAGATTCAACCCCTTCACCGCGACGTCGAAATCCGCCGCCAGCAGAAAGGGAGGAACGTCTTGTATGACCCGCACGTTCCCGCCCACCATGGCCAACTTCCCCACCCGGCAGAACTGATGCACCATGGCACCCCCTCCCAGTGTGGCGTCGTCTTCGACCACCGCATGGCCGCCCAGCAGGACGTTGTTCGCCAGTGTCACGTAGTTGCCTACGCGCGCATCGTGCCCGATGTGCACCCCTGCCATCAGATAGTTCTCGTTCCCCAGTACGGTGGCGCCACCTGGGTGCGTGCTGCGATGAATGGTGACGTGCTCGCGGATGATGTTGCGCTCGCCAATCACCACGGTGCTCGCCCCGCCCTGGAAGCTCTTGTCCTGCGGCTCTTCGCCCAGCACCGCCCCGCTCGAAACACGGCACCCGGCACCCAAGCGCACCCCCGAGCAGAGGACGACGTGCGCGGCCAACTCCACGCCCTCGCCGACCTCCACCTCGCCCTCAATCACGCTGTAGGGGCCAATGCTTCCTTTCTGCGGCAGCCGTGCCCGCGCGGAAACAATGGCTGTGGGGTGAATCTCCATTGATCCTAGCCTGCGGTCAGGCACGCGGTAGCCTACGCAATCCCTCTCTGCCCTGCAAGCCGCGGCTCAGTTTCCGCTATACTGCCACTCGATTTCTGTTCCAGCGAGGAGAGCGCCCATGCGAACCACTGCGGCTGAGATTGCTGCCCATGTCGGGGGTGAGGTGCGGGGTGATCCCCAAACCGTCGTGACCGGATACGCGAGCCTCGAGCGCGCTCGCGCGGGCGACCTCATCTATCTGGACGCGGAAAAGCATCTGGCGCGCGCACTCGCTTCGCCCGCGACCGTGCTGCTGGTGGGACGCGGTGTGTCGGCGCGCGGCAAAGTTCTGATTCTTGTTGACAACCCGAAACTCGCCTTTGCCCACGCCGTCGAATGGCTCGACCCTGAGCCTCGCCTCCCGGCCGGAATTCATCCCACTGCTATGGTTGATGCCTCGGCCGCTATCGGTGCCGGCGTCGGCATCGGGCCTTATTCCGTGATCGAAGCCGAAGTGCGCATCGGAGCGCGCTGCCAGATTGGTGCGGGCTGTTACGTGGGCACCGGGGCTTCTCTTGGTGAGGATGGTGTCCTTTTTCCGCGCGTTGTCATCTACCGCAATGTTCATATCGGCAACCGCGTGCGCATCCACGCCGGCACGGTCATCGGCAGCGACGGCTTCGGCTACGTCCTTGCCCGGGATCGCTACCACAAGTTTCCCCAGCGCGGCCGGGTCGAAATTGGCGACGACGTCGAAATTGGGGCCAACTGCGCCATTGACCGCGGCGCGCTCGATGCCACGGTCATCGGCGAGGGCGCCAAGCTCGACAACCTCGTCCACATCGCTCATAACGTAACTCTGGGTGCACACTGCGTTCTGGCCGCCCAGACCGGCATCGCCGGCAGCTCCACCCTCGGCCATCACGTTGTGGGCGGCGGCCAGTTGGGCGTCGCCGACCATGTTCGCATCGAGGACGAAGTCCAGTTGGGGGCTCAAACCGGTGTCTTCACTGGCAAGCGCATCCCCCGTGGGCGGGTTGTTTGGGGGACGCCTGCCCGCCCCGTGGACGAACTGAAGAGAATTCTTGTCTACTTTGGTCGCCTCCCCGAACTTGCCGCCCGCGTCGAAGCCCTGGAGAAAAAGTCAACCCCTGCCCGCCGCAAACGCCGCTCGCGCTGAGATTCTGTTGGCACAGGCTTGCCCTGAGCGCAGCCGAAGGGCGTCCCGGCTGTGGTTTGACACTTCCATGGCTGGGTCAATAAGATTCCTCCGTCCCCGTCGTCTAGTCAGGCCCAGGACGTCCCGAACTGTTCGGGAAGACGCGTGGTTCAAATCCCGCCGGGGACGCGACCCTCTTCTTCTTGCTTGCAGATGTGGCGGGAGCTAAGATAGCTGCCCAAGAGGGCGCGGCAGGACAGCCTCTTCTTCGATTCCAGCACACGCAGCCGTTGCCGGTCGCTTTCTATGAGTGTCGAAGCTGGGCCACGAGAGTTCCCGCGTGGGGACCTGACCGGCACGGAACTGGGTCGCTACCGCGTGCTGGCCAAGCTGGGCCAAGGCGGAATGGGGGAAGTCTACCGCGCCGAAGACACCCTGCTGCGCCGCGCCGTCGCCCTCAAACGCCTGGCGCCGGCACTCGCCGCGGACGAAACCCACCGGCGTCGCCTCCTGCGCGAGGCGCGCTCGGTCTCGGCCCTGAACCATCCCAACATCGCCACCCTCTTCGATGTCTTCGAAAGCAGTGGCGAAACCTTTCTCGTGATGGAGTTGGTCGCGGGCGAATCGCTGCGCGCCCGCCTGGCACGTGCACTCGCGCTCGAGGAAGCCATCCGCATCATGCGCCAGTGCGCCGAGGCCCTCGAGGCGGCCCACCGCGCGGGCATCGTCCACCGCGACATCAAACCCGAAAACATCATCCTGGCTGCTGACGGCCGCGTGAAGATTCTTGACTTCGGCATCGCCCAGCGACTCCCTCTCGAGGATACCGGAACTGTGACCACCGAAACCGGCACCCTGCGCGGCACCCCGCGCTATCTCGCCCCTGAAGTCCTCCAGCAGGCCGAGCCCGACGCCCGCGCTGACATCTTCTCGCTCGGCGTGGTCTTCTATGAAATGCTGGCGGGCCGGCATCCGTTTGAATCGGGAACCACCGCCGGGATCATTGCCCGCATCCTGACCGAAACACCGGATCCTCCCAGCCGGCACAACCCGGCCGTCCCCCCGGCACTGGACCGCGTCGTCGCCAGGATGCTCGCGCGCGACCCTGCCGCCCGCCACCCCGCCGCCGCCGACCTCCTGCGGGACATCGATCGATTTGCCCATCCGACACCGGCACCAGCACGGACTCTCCGCCGGCGTCCGGTTGTCATAGGCTTGGTCGCCATCACGCTTCTGCTAGCGCTGTCGATTGTTTGGTGGCTGATTGTTGGACCTTCGAAGAGGATTCCGCCGGAGCCAAAGCTAGCCATTCTACCTTTTGCGAGCATGGATAACAGTGCGGAGAGCCAGGCTGTGGGCAATGGAATTCGACAAACGTTAACTGTGCGGCTCGCTCAACTCAGTCCGGGCATCCAGGTCATTCCGCCGGTGGTCGCACAACGGGATGTGCAAACCATGCGTTGGGAGGGGATCCCTGTGGACTCACTAGCAGCAGCCCGCCAGGCTGGCGCCAATCTGATCCTGGGAGGAAGTGTCCAGGTTACGGACGAGCAGGTCCGAATCCGCTACACACTGACCAACATCGAGATTGCCAGCGAATTGGGCGGGGATATTGTAGACGGCGAGCGGAGAGACCTTTCCAGCCTGGAAGAGCGGGTGGCGCTCAGCGCCATCGGAGTTCTTCAGCTTGCCGGTGGGCCGGAACTGAAGCCGGCTGCGCAGGTGCGCCGGCCGGCGGTGAGCGAAGCCTACGAGCCTTATGTGCAGGGGCGAGGGCATCTAGAGAGTTCGGATCAGCCCGAAGGTGTTGAAAGTGCCATTGCCGCCTTCAACCGTGCCCTCGCCTTCGATCCCGGCTTTGCCCCCGCCTATGCCGGTTTGGGTGTGGCGTACTGGAAGAAATACGAAAGTACCAAGGACACGCAATACGTTGAGACAGCTCGCCGGGCCTGCGAGCAGGCTCTTCTCTTGGATGGCACACTCGCTTTCGCGCACATCTGCCTGGGGACCCTCCACAACGGCACGGGGCAGTACGAAAAAGCGGCAGCTGAATTTCAGCTGGCACTGCAAAGCGAGCCCACGAGTGACGACGCCTACGTTGGCTTGGCGTGGGCCCAGGAGCGGGTAGGGAAGATGAAAGAGGCCGAACAAACCTATCTCCGGGCTGTTGAGCTGCGTCCCGGATATTGGGCCGGATACAGCTGGTTGGGAACGTATTATGTGAGGGAGGCGCGTTATGGCGAAGCGCTGCAGCAGTTCGCTCGTGCAGTCGCCCTGGCCCCCCACAACGATCGCACTCATTTTAGTCTCGGAGGAGCCTATATTTATCTGGCGCGTTACGAAGATGCGGTGCGGGCGCTGCAAAGAGCGATCGAAATCCGCCCCACCTTCCAGGCCTATTCCAACCTAGGCTTTGCCTACTTCCGCCTGCGCCGCTGGGAGGAAGCGATTTTTGCCTTGGAACAAGCGACTCGGCTAAACAGCGAGCGATATGTTATCTGGGGGAACCTGGCCCGCGCCTACTACTGGGCCCCGGGGAAACGGGCCCACGCACGGGCGGCGTGTGAGCGCGCCATCCAGCTCGGCCAGGAACAACTGGCAGTGAATCCGCGCGATCCCGACCCACATATCTTACTGGCCACGTATTACGCCATGCTCGGTCAGAAGCCGGAAGCCCTCCGGCACTTGCGGCGCGCGCTGAGCTTGCGCCCCAATGACCCGGAGTTCTTCTTTTGGGCCGCGGTGGTGCACAACCAGTTTGGTGACCGCGCCCAAGCCTTGATCTGGCTCGAGAAGGCGGTTGTGAGTGGTTATTCACCGGCGGACGTCCGGGCAGCCATCGAGCTGAACAATTTGCACAACGACCCCAAGTTCCAGACCATTGTGGGGGGCGAGCCAGATTAGGTGGACCAAGCTTCGGGACTGAGGTCAGAAGAAGGAGGGCCAAGACATGTCGACTCTCGGCAAGATTCTGCTAGGTGTGGTGCTCTTGGGTGTCGGCTTGGTAGTGGGGTATCAACTGGGTCAGCGCAAAGCGCCCCCGCCCACTCCCCTGGAGAAACCTGTAACCCCAGAGGAGCCGATAGACAAACTAGTCAAGTTCAAGCGGGTGGGAACTAAACTCGTTGACGAACACCAACCGGTCTACCTTTCGGTAACTCGGGGAGAGAAGGTCGTCTGGGAAAGTGACATCAAGGAGTTCGTGGTCACCGTTGTGCCTTACGTGAAACGCAAACCAACCGACCCGGAAATCGTTGAGAGGACCAAGGGACCCGAGTGCCCGTTCGCAAAGGCGCAGGATGGTTGCACATTTCGGTCGACCAATGGGCGCGTGGAGTCAGGCCCGGGGAAGCTGGAAGCGGCGGGCCATTGGTACCGGTTCCACATTCAAGCAGGCCGTTATGAGCTCGACCCGCACATCTGCTTTCACGACGGCCGTGGATGTGGCCAATAGGCTCAGCGGGGGGCAGGGAAGAGCGAGGGGGTAGTGCCGGCGGGGCTGGCGATGGGTTCCAGTTCCGGGTAGTGCGCGAGCAGAGACGGCGGCACGCGCACGGGCTTTCTGGTCAGCAGGTGCACCAACTGGAGCGCGTTCGTCACCGCCTTGCCCTGGAAGTGGTTGTTGGTGATGACGAAGGTGCGGTTGGTGGTTTCGGCCACGCGCTCGATGCGCTCTGCCCAGGGCTTGAGCTCATCGGCAGGGTAGAGGTAGTTGTAGCGCTCAGCAGCCTCGTCGTCGGGCCGATCCGCAAACCACTCGCGATAATTCCGCCCGTGCAAGCGGACATAACCCACGGGGGAGGTGGCTCGCTCACTCGGTCGCAATGACCGGCCGATGACGGGCTGGTCAATGTTGCAGAAACCCATCCCGTGCTCGGCCAGTGCCTGATAGAAGCCTGCCTCATTCCAGGAGGCGTGGCGCACCTCCACCACCAACGGGAATTCTCGCAAGTCGCGCGCTAACCTGAACAGGTACGTCCGCTCTTCCGCGTTGCTCTTGAACGAGAAGGGAAACTGCACGAGCAGGGCGCCCAGCTTGCCGGCCTCGAGCAGCACGTCCATCCCGGCGCGAAACTCGAGGATATCGGCTGGTGTGTACTCGCGTTCGTGCGTGAACCGCTGCCAGAGCTTGGCGGTGAAGAGGAAGCGCGGGTTGCCGCTGACCCGTCCGAGCCAGCCGCGCGTCATCGCCGGCGTGAGCGGGCGATAGAAGGAGACGTTAATCTCAATCGTGTCGAAGTACTCCGCCAGGTAACTGGCCTCGTGGAAGCCGGCCGAACGCGTCCGTGGATAGACGATGCCCGCCCAGTCGTCGTACGACCAGCCCGCCGGGCCCACGCGAATCTCACCGGATTCCGCCACAGGAAGATTCTACCCTCTCGGACACGCACCCGCCTTTTTTCATTTGACACCAACCGCCCGGCAGACGGAAAGTAATGACCCCCAGGGGCCGAAGCATTGCAGGGGCAGGAGGGAAAGCGTCTATGGATACTCTGAAGCGGCGGGATTGGCTGGGGCGAGTTTTGGGTGCGCTAGGGCTCGTCGGCTTGACGCGCGCGGGAGTGCGTGCGCAGGCGAAGCCCAGCTTCGCGGAGGAATTCGGCGCGGACTGGCAGACCGCCAAGGCCTACACCCTGGAAGTGGCCAACGCCATGCCAGCCGAAAAGTACGATTTCACACCAGGCGGGGGCATGCGCGGCTTTGCCGACCTGCTGCTGCACATCGGACAGGCGCAGTACGGTATCGTCTCCGCTGTCCGCGGCGGGGAACCGCCGGCGCAGATGCAGCCGCCCGCGGAGAAAACCAAAGAGGCGGTGGTGGCCTACCTGACGGCCTCCTTCGATTATGTGGCCGAAAGCGTCGCGCAGGTGAGCGAGAGGCGCACGCAGGAAGTCATCAAGCTGTTCGGCGGGCGCTTGGAGATGCCGGTTTGGAAGGTCTTTCACTTCGTGCGCGATCACACCACGCACCATCGCGCCTATGGGCTGCCCTACCTGCGGCTGAGCGGCGTCGAACCGCCGCGCTACCGCTTCGCGGGCACGCGTCCCAGTCCGGTGTAGGACGCCTCGCCGAGCGACGCGGTATAATCAGCCGCAGGGGTGCGTAGCTCAAGGGTAGAGCAGCGGCCTTTTAAGCCGAAGGTTCTGGGTTCGAATCCCAGCGCACCCACCACAGCTTGACGCGTGACTGAGGGATGCCGGGGGTGCAGGGGGCAGGGCTTCCCGGGAGGTAATCGTGGAGGTTGGCCTGAGCGTCTTGATTGTCCACAACGACCCCGCCGAGCGGCAACTGGTCGAAAGCGTCCTGCGCAACTTCCGCGTCAAGGTAGAAGCCCTGGGCAGCGGCGCCGACGCGCTGAATCAAGTCAAGAAGGAAAAGTATGACGGCGTGTTCATTGACGCCGAGCTTTCTGACGTCAGCGGCCTGGAGCTGGTGCGCAAGATCCGCAAGTCGTCCTCGAATAGCAAGATTCCCATCGTGTTCATCACCAATCAGGCCAGTTCCATCCCCTTGAGCGACGCCTTTGAAGCCGGCGTCACCTTCTTCCTGACGCGCCCGCTCGATGTGAAGAAGGTGCAGCGGCTGCTCAACGCCACGCGCGGCGCCATGCTCGTCGAGCGCCGCCGCTACCACCGCGTGCCCGTGCAGGCGCCGGTGGTCTTCAAGGTCGGTGCGAAGACCGGGAGAGGACACAGCGTCAACATCAGCCGCAGCGGCATCCTGGTGGAAGCGCGGGGGAGCTTGAAGACGGGAGACGCGGTGGAGATGGAAATCTCTCTCCCCGCTCCCGCTGGGATGGTGCGCGCCGTGGGCGAGGTCGTGCGCGTGGACGATGCTGGCAGTGCCGGCATCCACTTTACCAAGCTCTCCGCCGCTGA